>Ga0182030_10000730_pt1 | contig 64182 bp, 62 predicted proteins | sample 812S3MmetaG_FD_121299 | JGI IMG/M metagenome (GOLD analysis project Ga0182030, IMG submission 121299) | Permafrost microbial communities from Stordalen Mire, Sweden - 812S3M metaG (Illumina Assembly) | ecosystem: Environmental > Terrestrial > Soil > Wetlands > Permafrost | place: Sweden... | reverse complement strand
GGCGAACAACGCCCTGCTCCTGGAACGTTTGCGTGGCGTCGAAAATCGCACCGCGCGTTTTGTTTGCGTCATCGCTTTAGTGAAAGACGGACGCCTGGTGAAAACGTTTCGCGGCGCGGTGGACGGACGCGTCCTGGATGGTCCTCGCGGCGCAGGCGGATTCGGTTACGATCCTCTTTTTTACTACGAGCCTTTCGCCTGCACGTTCGGCGAAGCACCGATCGAACGCAAGATGACCGTCAGCCATCGCGTCATCGCGCTCGATGCCATGTTCGCTTATCTTCGGACTCTTCGCTAGAAATACCGCTTCCAGCGCAGGAAGCCGATATTCGTTTTCGCATCCTGGATCTTGCCGTCGCGAATCATCCTGTCGATCTCTTTCGCCTTGAACCATTGCGTCTCGATGCGCTCGTCCTCCATCGGCGTGGCTTCGCCTTTCGTCAAATCCGTGGCGAGATAAATCGTCATCTTCTCCGTCAGAAATCCCGGGCTGGGATAAAACTCCGCGAGCTTTTGCATTTTTCCCGCCCGCAATCCGGTCTCCTCCGCAAGCTCGCGGCGAGCGGCTTGGAACACCGTTTCGCCTGGATCGACGGTGCCCGCCGGCAGCTCCCACAAATATTTTCGAGCCGGAAGCCGATACTGCTTGACCAAGAGAATGTGCTTCTTGTCGTTGACAGGCATGACCACGGCCGACCCGCGATGCTGCACAATCGCGCGTTCAATCTGGAAGCCGCCCGGATCGACCGCGTGATCCTGGGTCACCGTGAAAATCCGGTTCTTGGTAATTTCCTTCGATGAGATGAGTTTCATTTGTTCCTTACGAGCTTTGTGAATTCCGCCGCCGTTCGCGTGTTGACCACGTCGGACGCTTCCAGCCACCCGCGGCGCGCCATGCGCACGCCATACTCCATATTCGCGAGATGTTTTTGCTGATGCGCGTCCGTCGAAATCACGAACTTGCAGCCTTTCGCCTTCGCCGCGCGAATCAGCGGCGCCGAAAGATCCAAACGTTCCGGGCTCGCGTTGATTTCGAGCAGCACGTGGCGTCTTGCCGCTTCCGTCGCGATCATTTCGAAATCGAACGGGAATGGATCGCGATGCAGAAGAATCCGTCCCGTGGGATGTCCCAGAACGCGCAAATGCGGACACTCCAGCGCGCGCATCAAGCGATCGGTCATCTCCGCCGATTCCAGATTCATGTAGCTATGAACGCTGCCGATCACCCAATCGAGCTCGGCCAGCGCGTCGTCTTCCAGATCCATCTGACCATCGCGCCGAATATCGCACTCGATGCCCGAAAAAATGTGCAGGCCGAATTCCTTCTCCTTCATGTCGCGAACGCGATGCGCAAACGCCGCGGCGCGTTTCTCGTCCAAGCCGTTCGCCATTGCCATGGCCTTCGAGTGATCGGTGATGGCGATGTATTCGTAGCCGATTTCGTGCGCCGCCACGGCCATTTCTTCGAGCGTTGCGCGCCCATCGGTCTCCGTCGTGTGCATGTGCAGATCGCCGCGCATCCGATCGAGTGTGACGAGCTTCGGCAATCGATGTTCGGCTGCCGCCTCAATCTCGCCCGCATTCTCGCGCAACTCGGGAGGAATCCAATCCAGGCCCAGCGCCGCGTAAATCTCTTCTTCGGTTTCGCTGGCCACGCGCTGGCCGCCATCCACTTTCGCAAGCCCGTATTCGTTGAGCGTCAATCCCATCTTCTGCGCACGAGACCGTAGCGCGACGTTGTGCTCTTTGCTCCCGGTGAAATATTGCAGTGCCGCGCCGAAGCTATCCGGAGCCAAGGCGCGCAAATCCACCTGCAATCCTTCGAGTCCAAACTTGACGCTGGCCTTCGTTGGACCTTTGCCCAAAACCTCGTGAACTTTGGGATGCGTGACGAACTTCTCGATCGCCTCCGCGGCGCCCGGTCCCGTGGCAAGAAGATCGAGATCCCCGATCGTTTCCTTGGCGCGTCGCAAGCTGCCGGACGCCGTCACATTTTCCACGCCCGGTACGGCTTTTAAATATTCGATCAGTTCCTCAGCCGCGCGTTGGCCGAACGAAAGCAGAAAACGTCCTTGCGTTTGGCGATACGATCCGATGGACCGCAGTACTTTTTCCTCGAGCTTCGCCCCCATGCGCGGCAGCTCGCGCAGCTTTTGCTCTTTGCAGATGCGCTCCAGATCGTCGATCGTCTGAACCCGGTACGTATCGAACAAAAGCCGCACGCTCTTCGGCCCGAGCCCTTGAATGCTGAACAGCTCCAGCAGCGATGCCGGATACTTCGCCAGCATTTCGTCGCGACGCTCGAAGCTGCCGCGTTGCTCGATCTCCTCAATCACGGCGGCGATGCCTTTGCCGATGCCCGGAATATCGGTCAGCTTCTTCGCCGGATCTTTCACGATCGAGGAAAGCTGCTCGGGATAACTCTGGACCACTTCCGCCGCGGTGCGATAACTGCGAATGCGAAACGAGTCCTCCGCGGCGATCTCCATCAGATCGGCGGTTTCCGACAACATGCGGGCAATTGCTCGATTTTCCATGTAAAATCGTTAGCCTTTTCCTGAACTTTTGGCGACTGTTGCCGCCGCACCCAACGTAGCGTAAGGCTCCACATGAACCAGTACGTCCTCCACCCACGGGACATTCGTCTTCACGGCGATGCGAACGTCGGTCGCAATGTCATGCGATTCCCGCACGGTTAAATCTGGATCCACTTCCAGGTGCAGATCGACATGATAGCGCAGGCCGGTCTTGCGCGCGAAACATTTTTCCACGCCCTTGGCGCCGGGAACGCATAGCGCCGCGTGGCGGATTTCGCTCATCTGCTTGGCATCGGGCATCGTATCAACTAAAAACAAAACCGTCTCGCGAGCAACGCGCAGGCCCACGAAAATAACGATCAACCCGACGGCGAACCCGGCCCAATGATCGGCGGCCACGTATTCGGGATGCAGCAGGGCCAGCGAAACACCCGCCAGCGCCACAACTCCCGACGTAAGATCCAACAGATCGTGCCCCGCATCGGCGCTCATGCTGGAGCTCCCCGTGCGTTTGCCGGCGCGAAATTTCGCCGTCGCGAAAAAGCTCTTCACTCCAATCGATAGGATCAGGGGCCACACGGCGTACGCGGAAAGCGGATGAACCACATTGCGCCGCACCAGCGATTCCAGGCAGATGCCGGTTCCCACCACCGCGAGCAGCACGCCAATCGTCAACCCCGTTAGAATTTCGAAGCGCCCGTGGCCATAGGGATGTTCGCTGTCGGAAGGTTTCGAGGCAATCCACAAGCCCAGCAGCACCAGTCCCGAAGTCACGCAGTCCGACGCCGATTCCACGCCATCGGAAACCACGGCCGTCGACCCCGCGGAAAGTCCCACGCCGATTTTGATCGCGGCCAGACCGGCGCTGGCCGCCAGACTGAATGCGGAAATCCGCCGAGCGGTAGCCTCATGGCTGCCCATACTGTCGAGTGTCGCACGCCGCACGTTAGAATCTGAATGTGCGTGAGCCGCGGACCGTCCAGCCGAGCGAGATCGAATCTGTTCCCGATCGTCCCGCGGTCTTCTTGCTGTTCGCCGGCGACGGCAAACCTTATTTGGCGCGAACTTCTTTGTTGCGGCGACGCTTGAAGCGCTTACTGGGCGATCCCGGCCGCGCGTCGAAGCTCCTCAATTTAAGCAACGTCGTCGATCGCATCGACTACTGGCTCACCGGATCGCAGCTGGAATCGGCATTCATCCATTTGGAATTGGCGCGCCATCATTTTCCCGAAGACTGGGCGCGCATCACGCGCCTGCGCATGCCCGCGTTCGTCAAGCTGAGGTTGGAGAATCCGTTTCCGCGAACGATAGTGACGACGCGCTTCGGTCGTGGACTGCAGTACGGCCCTTTCGCGAGCCGCGCCGCCGCGGAGCGCTTTGATGCCGCCATGCTCGACCTGTTTCAAATCCGCCGCTGCGAGGAAAATCTCGATCCTTCGCCGCAGCATCCCGGATGCATCTACGGCGAGATGAACAAATGCTCGCGCCCCTGCCAGCAGGCTGTGGGTGTGGAAGAATATCGCACGGAGGCCGCGCGCGTGGAACAATTTCTGCGCACTGACGGAGCTTCGCTTTTGGAGCCGGTCGAGCAGGCGCGCGACCGCGCCAGTACCGAACTGCAGTTCGAAGAGGCCGCGCGACTGCACGAACGCGCCGAGCGCATCAAATCGGTATGCGCACTCTCGGGAGATTTGGCGCGCACTCTCGATCGCCTAGCGGGCGTCGCCGTCACACCGTCCGCCGCCTTGGAATGCGTCGACTTGTGGTTTTTGATCGGAGGCCGCTGGCAAAAACAAATTCGCTTGTCTTTGTCGGAGTCTTCGGGAGCGGGTCAATCCATGGATCATCGTCTGCGCGACGCCGTCGCCGCGTTGCAGCCGGAGGGCGAACCGCGTGGCGAACATCTCGCGATCCTGACGCGCTGGTACGGCGCCAGCTGGCGCGATGGGGAATGGATTGGTTTTGATTGGCCCTCGAAAATCCCGTATCGAAAATTAGTCAACGCCATCGCCCGCGTCAGCAAGCCCGCGGCCAACGATGACGCGGCGCTTTCTCCATCCGAAGGACGAACCTCGTGAGCCTGGGCCTGCTGCGCAAAATTCGCAAATTCTGGCCGGGAGCGTTCCGGCAACACGTGACGCGCACAGGCCTCATGTTCGCCTTCGGTATCGTGCTGCTGGCGTTCATGTCGGTGCTTTCCGCCAACAATCTGCTGTTTTTGATTTTGGCGGCGATGCTCGCTGTGCTGGGGATTTCCGGATTCGTCAGCAAGCTGGGACTTTCCGGATTGGAGATCGACATCGTTTTGCCGGAGCACATTTCCGCGCGTCGCAAAATCCGCGCCGCCGTGAGATTGAAAAACCTGAAGCGTTGGATGTCCTCCTTCGCGATTCACGTCGCTGGATCGGCCGACGCCGGTTTCAATTGCTCGCTGTTTTTTCCCGTCATTCCCCGGGGCGCCACGATTGAGGAACCCGTGGAGCTTTACTTTCCGCGCCGCGGCCGATGGCGCGAGCGCAGCTTCGAGTTCACCACGCGCTTTCCCTTTGGGTTCGCCGAACGCCGCGAAGAGGTGACCACGCGCCACGACATTCTCGTCTACCCGTGTTTAGATGGCCGTCCCGAATTTGAGGATCTCCTAACGTCCATCTCGGGCGATTTGGAAGCGCGCCGCCGCGGCCAGGGTCACGATTTTTATCGAATCCGTCCTTACGACGCGCTCGAGAGTTCCCGCCACGTCGACTGGAAGGCCACGGCCCACACGGGTGCGCTGCAGGTGCGCGAATTCGCGCGCGAAGAAGATCAGGAAGTTTCCATTGGTCTGGATCTCAACGTTCCGGACGACATGCTGGCGTGGTTCGAGACCGCAGTCGATTGCGCGGCGTTCTTGTGCTATCGCCTGAATCTGCGCGGAGCTCGTCTGCGATTTCACACACAGGAGTGGTCGCTCGCTGTACCCGCCGCAGGCACCATTTACATGATTCTGGAGTATCTCGCTTTAGTGACGCCGCGCGCGAGCGCTACCTTCCCCGCTTCGTCAGGCGCGCCTTCGTCCGAATCGGGACGCCTGGAAATTGTTTTAACCGCGAATCCGCAACGCGTGGCGAATGCGGCGGACGGCGCGGGCCTGCGCATGCTGACCCCGGTCAGTCTTCCCGTCGAGCCATCGATGGAATCGCGCGCGTCTAAAACACCAGCTTGAGGCCGAACTGAATCTGGCGAGGCGTCGTCGCCTGCGTGGTGATCAACCCCGCCGACGGACTGAACGACGTGCCCGAAAACACGGTGGCGTTGGGCGTCCCGAAATTGGGATGGTTCAGTAGATTGAAAAATTCCGCGCGAAATTGCAGGCTGACGTTCTCGCGAATCGCGATGCCTTTCAGTAGCGAAATATCCGCATCGGCCAGGCCGGGCCCCAGATAGACGCTGCGGCCGAGGTTTCCGTAAGTCCCCGGCGTCGGCAAAATGAATGCGTTTGGATTGAACCACTGCCCCGCGGTTCCCAGAATCACGGGACCCGTGAACGAGGGGTTCAGCGAAGGACGATCCGGATTGCGCGTGTCGCCGTCGCCGGAGCGGTTCGCGCCAATTTGCGGCGTGAACGGAAATCCGCTGAGCAGTGTGACGATCGCGTTCACCTGCCAGCCGCCGACGATTTTATCGGCGATGCCGTGCGCGTCGCTCAGAAAAGGTTTGCCGCGCCCGAAGGGCAGCGCGTAGCTTCCCGAAAGGCTCGCCTGTTCAGCGGCATTCAACGCGGAGGGCCCCCAATCCTGCGCAAGATTATTGCGATTCAGAATCATCTGCGCCTGATTGCTGGCCTGCGCGCCGGTCAATCCCGAGTTCATGTCCAAACTCTTCGACCACGTAAAGTTGCCGCGCAATTGCAGGCCGTTGGTCATGCGGCGCGTCACGTCCACCAGCAATCCGTTGTAGCTGCTGTTGCCTTCGGTATACCAAAAAAATCCGCCGGAAAGATTCGGATTCGGACGCTTGCCGGAAGGAATATAAACAGTGCCCATGGGGACAAGCGCCGTGGTGGTGCCACATGTGGTGGCCGTGCAAACTCCGCCAGAGGTGCATCCGCTGGCGTTCCCACAAACCTGCGCCGGGATGCTGTTCGGATCCACGCTCAATAATCCGTGATAGCCGTGCGATCCCACGTAAGAAACGCGCAGTGCCATGTTCGACGAGAGCTGCTGTTCAAGCGTGAGATTCCATTGCTCCACCGTCGGCGTCTGTGCGTTTGGCTGTATGCCCTGCGGCGCGAACACCGTTCCCGCCGCAGGCTGCGCGCCCGGAGTGATCGGCGTGAAGGAGGATAGCGCCCCTGTATACGTCGCCGAGCCATTATAAGGAGGCAGCGAATTCAGCAGAAACGCCAGCGCGTCGATCAACGAATAGTAGGTTCCGAAGCCCGCGCGAATCGCGGTCTTGCCGTTTCCTCGCGGATCCCACGCGAGACCGACGCGAGGACTCAGCAGGTGCTTCGCGTTGTTCTGGGTGAAGACCGAATTGCCGACAATGGGCGCCGTCAGCAGAACGCCGGTACCATCCGTGATGTAGTTCGCCGCGCGTCCGGAAACCTCGTTCCATCCCGTCGTAAATTCGTCGCGCAGGCCGACACGCAGTGTCAGATGCGAGCTCAACTTCATGGTGTCGTCCACGTAAAGCGCGCCGAACAGGCTGCGCCAGCCGAGCTCGTTGGCGGATGGCACAACCTGAAAACTGCTCACGGTACCTTGCAGAAACGTCGTCAGCGTGGAGAAGGTTGCCTGTCCCAAGCGGCGCGATGCGCTGTTTTCGTTATCCTGCATGCGCTGGAACCACACGCCGAAGCTGATTTGATGGATGCCGTGCGTCCACTGCACGCTGTCGGCAACGGTGTAAAGATTCCTACGATTTGACACGCCCGCCGCGTTGTTCGGACCCGCCGACGTGATCGATCCATTCGCGGTCGTCGTCGCGCCCCCGCCCACCACAATGCCTCCCGGACCTTGGCCCGATACAAACGATAAGCCGGGCGCGAAGGAAACGTACGGATCGGAATCCAAATTGTAGCCGGCGCGCGAAAATCCGGCGGTAAAACTATTCAGCATGCGCGGAGAGATGATGTGCGTCTCCTGCAGGCTCGCCACCTGGCTGCGCAAGGCGGACGCCGACGCAAATAGAGGATCGGCTTGCGGAATGACGCTGGTGCCATCGTCGAGCGTGTACGCCGCGGAAAGAGTATCTTGATCGCGCAGAATGTAGTCGGCGCGGGCGGTGCCGAAATCTTCGTGGATGGATTCTTTTGGATTGTTGTAAGAGAGCGCGGTTCCCGACGCGACGCCGTTGACCAGCAGTTCCGAGCGGTTGGCTTGCGGCCAGAACGACATGTAATTGAGCATCGTCGGATTCAAGTTCGCAACGGTGGTGTACGTGCCTGCCGCGTTCGGCACCTGTCCCAGACGCGCTTGCGCGTCGGGGACCACGCTCAAGCTGCTGACGGCGAGGCTTTGGCGGAATCCTTCGTAGTTGCCAAAGAGGAACAGGCGGTCCTTCTTCACCGGGCCCCCGAGCGCTCCTCCAAATTGATTGCGCCGGAACGGAGGCACGCTCGCAAGATCCAGAAAACTGCGCGCATCGAGCGCGCTGTTGCGCAGAAATTCGAAGAGCGATCCATGCAGGTTGTTGCTGCCGGATTGCGTCACCACCGTCACCTGCGCCCCCGCGCGCTTGCCATATTCGGCGGAATAGGTATCGGTCAGCACGTTGAATTCGCGCACGGCGTCGATGCCCAGCAGCTCGCCGCTGACGCCGCCGGGAGTCACCGCCAGCTGGCTCGATCCGGTATATTCCACGCCATTCAACAGCAGGATGTTATCGCCGGGACGCCGTCCGGCAACCGAAAACGTGTTGCCGTTGCTGGTGCTGGTGTTCGCGCTTTTCAACGTATAGTTGATCGCGCCCGGATTCAACGTGATCAGATTATCGAAGCTGCGGCCGTTCAGCGGCAGATCTTTCACCTCGCGCTCGTCCACTAAACCTGCCACCGACGACGTCGTCGTGTTCACCACCGGAGCTTCTCCCGTGACGGTAATCTGCTCGCTAAGCTGGCCCACTTCGAGCTTGAGATTGACCACCGCTTCCTGTCCGACGGCGAGCCGGACGCCGGAACGGATCTCCGCTTTGAAGCCGGTCTTCGACGCTCGAATTTCCTGCGGACCCACCGCCAGCGCGCTCGCGCGATAGTTGCCCGCGCCGTCGGTGGTCACGGTTCGTATGGCGCCGGTTTCTTCGTTCTTGATGACGATGCTGACGCCGGAAACGGAGGCGCCCGATGCGTCTTCCGCGTGGCCCGAGACCGAGGCCGTCACCTGCGCCGATGCGAGCGGGTGGAAGCCGGTGAGAAGAAGAATGGCCCACGCCGCCATCGTCCGTGGTTTTGTTTTGAGAGCGAGCCCAGTGAGATGCATGTCGCAATTCCTTCGCTGTTCGTCCATCTAATAGACCTCTGTGTGGAACTAGATTATCAAGTATTGGGGCTCGTTTCGAGTTAAGGACGCGCGCATCGCGCCGGGCAAACACAAGATGCACAGCGGTTCAGGCGGCGGGAAAGTTTTGTTGCAACTTCTTGAGGACTTCCGCGGCTCTGCCGGAATCGAGGGAGTCGGCGGCAGCTTTCATCGCAGCCGCCGGGGATGTTTCCCTGCCGCCCGCCAGTAACGCCGCGGCGGCGTTCAACACTGCAATATCGCGACGCGGGCCGCGGCCGCCTGTCAGAATGTCTTCAATGATAGCCGCATTCTCCCTTGCATCGCCGCCCGCCAGATCCGAGAGCTTAGCGCGCTGAATTCCGAAATCCTCGGGCGTCCAGGAGTGTGCCTCCACGCGGTTCCCGCGCACTTCGAAAACGTCGCTCGGGCCGACGGTGCTCAGTTCGTCCAAACCTTTTCCGGGGGAAAGCGACCCGTGAACCACAAATGAATGCGCCGTGCCGAGGATGCTGAGCGCCTCCGCCATGATGCGCGCGGCGTGCGTCGAAGGCGCGCCGATCAATTGATACTGCGCGCGCGCGGGATTCGCCAGCGGACCGAGCAAATTGAACACGGTCCGCATTTTCAATTCGCGCCGCACCGGCTGCGCATACTTCATCGCCGGATGCAGGTGCGGAGCGAAGAGAAATCCCAATCCGACGTCGCGAATCGCACGCACCGATTCCTCCGGCGTCAGCGCGATTCGGACGCCGAGCGCTTCCAAAACGTCCGCGCTGCCGACGCGTCCCGAAATCGCGCGATTGCCGTGCTTGGCCACCCGCGCACCGGCGCCCGCAACAATAATCGCCGCGACGGTGGAGATGTTGAACGTCCCCGCGTCATCGCCGCCTGTGCCGACAATATCGATGACGTCATTTCCAGAAAGGTCGCCGGCGTCGACGAAGACGGATTTGTCGCGCATGGCCCGCGCGAATCCCGCGAGCTCCGCTGCCGTCTCGCCTTTCATGCGTAACGCCACGAGGAATCCCGCGATGGCCGCCTCGCTCGCACGGCCTTCGAGAAGTACGGTCATGGCCTCGTGCGCCTGCTCGAACGTCAGGTCAACGCCAGCAGCCGCACGATGGAGAAAAGGAAGCAGGGACATGCGATCAGGCCGCGCTCCGGTCCGCCGGAATCACTTCCTGCCGAATTCGGGATAGTCCCCGCTTGGCGATTTCGAGATCGAAGTTGGTCTGGAGGTTCATCCAGAACTGGGCCTCGGCCCCGAAATAGCGCTCGAGTCGCAGTGCCGTATCGGGCGTCATCGCGCGTTTGCCATTCACGATCAGGCTAATACGGCTGAGCGGAACGCGGATGTCGCGCGATAACCGGTTCATGCTGATGCCGCGTTCGTCCAGCTCTTCCCGGAGAATCTCTCCTGGATGGGTTGGCAACAGTTTTTTCGCCATAGTCCTCTCCTAGTGATAATCGACCATCTCAACATTCCATGCGTGGCCGTCTTTCCACGCAAAGCAAATTCTCCACTGCAAATTTACACGGATGCTGTGCTGGCCCTTTCTGTTTCCGCGCAAGGCCTCCAGATGATTGCTGCGAATCGCGGCCAGGCCGGTCAGGCTTACCGCGGCATGGAGAACGTCCAACCTTCGTTTGGCCGCCGATTCGATATTTCGAAACTTCCTACTGCCACGGCCTTCAAAGACCGCCTTCGTCTCCGGGCAACGAAAGGCGCGGATCATACTTTTAGGGTATTACGGTTCAGGCAATAGCTCAAGGGCAACGGTCCGAGGATGTCCATCACCGTGGCTTCGCCTTTTTCACCGCGAACAACATCCCGCTCCACGTGGCGTCCAGGGAACAAATCTTGTAATCCACGAGCCCCATCTTCAGCGCCGCGGCGCGGACGAAATTTCCATTCAGCCCATCCTTGCGTCCCTTCTTCCAGACGATCCACAACGGAGTTTTTGCTGCGACCTTTCGCCTTGCAGACAGCGTCGCCGCGAATTCGCCCGGATCGCGGATGAACCACAGCGTCAGCGCGCACGCAGCACTCGGATCTTCTTCCAAGACCGCGCCGTCGGGAAGCTCGCCGAGCACGCGAGCATAGTCGGCGGGAGGATCAATCAGCCCGACGGTCATTGCATTTCTCACGCCCAGCTTCTGCGCCGTCGTGCGATTGGTCTCGAACAATCGCGGAGGGACCACGGGACCATGCGGCGGTTTGGCCCGTTTCAACGCGCCAACGACTCGTGTGGAGGATACATAAATCGCGTCGGGGATTTCCTGCTGGATGGCCGCGACTTTCGCCGGATCGCCATCGACGAAAACCAACGGGATATGGCGCGTACTTTTCGCGCCTCGCATATACGCGCCGATATTGCGTCCGTGGGACGGCATGCGGGAAAGATCGATGACGATGGCGGATGTTCGCGAGTCCGCAATTTCGCGCACCGACAAGCCTCGTCCGCTGGAATGGTGGATGACGCCGTAGCCCGCGTCGCGCAGCGTGGCGATCAGCCCCGCGGCTTCCTCGGTGCGCCAATGAAAGAGTCGGACGATTCCACGCGTGGCGCGCTCGGCTTTCATGATATCCAGCTTATGACATGAGATCCAGTTTATGAATATTTTGAAACATGCGCGGCGGTCATCCGGACGAATGCCGTTCGGAACCAGCGCTCCCGGTGCCGCGAATGTTATATTGATAGTTCGTTCCATTCCCATAAACCCACATGAAGATCCACGAATATCAGGCCAAAGCCCTGCTTGCGCGGTTCGCCGTACCCGTGCCCAGGGGCGAGGTCGCCTACACGGTTGATGAAGCCGAAGCGGCGGCCAAGAAGATCGGCGGCAGCGTTGTCGTGAAGGCGCAGATTCACGCCGGCGGACGCGGAAAGGGCGGCGGCGTCAAGGTCGCCAAGGATGCCGCGGATGCGCGCGTCATCGCCGAAAAGATTCTCGGCATGACGCTCATCACGCACCAGACCGGTCCCGAAGGCCGCGTGGTGAAGCGTCTGCTGATCGAAGAAACATTGCCGATTGAGCGCGAGCTGTATCTCGGCATCGTGCTCGACCGCGCCACCGGCAAGAACACTTTTATGGCGTCGGCCGAAGGCGGCATGGAAATTGAAGAGGTCGCCGCGAAGACGCCGGAGAAGATCCTGAAGGAAGCCATCGAACCGGGCGTCGGGCTGCTGCCGTTTCAAGCGCGCAAGCTGGCGTTCGGCATCGGCATTCCGGGAGCGGTTGCAGGCAAGGCGGCCGCGGCGATGATCGCGCTGGCGAAAGCCACCGAGTCGCTCGATGCGTCGCTCGCCGAAATCAATCCGTTCATTCTCACGAAAGACGGCAACGTTTTCGCGCTGGATGCGAAGTTCAACCTCGACGACAACGCGATGTTCCGTCACAAGGATTTGTTGGAGCTGCGTGATTTGAACGAAGAAGATCCGCTGGAGGTGGAAGCGTCCAAGCACGGCCTCAACTACATCAAGCTCGAAGGCAACGTCGCCTGCATGGTGAACGGCGCGGGGCTCGCGATGGCCACCATGGACATTATTAAGTACGCGGGCGGAAGTCCCGCCAACTTCCTCGACGTCGGCGGCGGAGCGAACGCGGAGCAGATCAAGAACGCGTTCCGCATTCTGCTTTCCGATGCGGCCGTCAAGGCAGTGTTTATCAATATTTTCGGCGGCATCCTGCGTTGCGATACGCTCGCGACGGGAGTGGTGGCCGCGGCTCGCGAATTGAAAGTGAAAATTCCGATTGTGGTTCGCATGGAAGGCACGAACGTGGACGCGGGCCGGCAGATCCTGAAAGATTCGGGTTTCAACTTTACGGTGGCCGAAGGCATGCTCGACGGCGCGCAGAAAGTAGTGAGGTTGGCTGTATGAGCGTCCTGGTCAATAAAAGTACACGAGTGCTGGTGCAGGGTTTCACCGGCAAAGAAGGAACGTTTCACGCGCAGCAGGCGATCGCTTCGGGAACTAATGTCGTCGGCGGAACCACGCCGGGCAAGGGCGGACAAACGCACCTCGACCGTCCCGTGTTCAACACGGTTGCCGATGCGGTGAAGAAGACCCACGCAAATGCCAGCGTGATTTTCGTGCCGCCTCCGTTCGCGGCCGACGCCATCATGGAAGCGGCAGACGCGGGCATCGAACTGGTGGTGTGCATCACGGAAGGCATTCCGCAGAACGACATGATCATCGCGTGGGACTTCTTGAAGAAGTATCCCAAGACGCGCTTGATCGGTCCGAATTGCCCCGGCATTATTACGCCGGGCGAATGCAAGATCGGGATCATGCCGTATCACATCCACAAGCCGGGCAACGTCGGCGTGGTTTCGCGCTCCGGGACGCTGACCTATGAAGCGGTGGGCCAGTTGACGGCGCTCGGCATCGGGCAATCCACTTGTATCGGCATCGGTGGCGATCCGATCATCGGCACCACGCACCTCGATGCGATCAAGTTGTTCAACGCGGATCCCGACACGCACGCGATCGTGATGATCGGCGAGATCGGCGGCAACAACGAAGAAATCGCCGCGGCGTATATCAAGGAGCACGTGAAGAAGCCGGTGGTGGGATTCATCGCCGGGCAAACCGCGCCTCCCGGACGCCGCATGGGTCACGCGGGCGCGATTATTTCGGGCGGTAGCGGCAAAGCATCCGACAAGATGGCGGCCATGGAAGCGGCCGGAATTTCCGTCTGCGCCACTCCAGCGGAAATCGGACAAAGGATTCAGGCGGGCTTGCAGAAGTAGTCCGCCTCACACAATTTATGGAACGTACATTTGCCATCATCAAGCCGGACGCCGTGGCGGCCGGACAGAGCGGCGCGATCATCGCCATCATTCAGAAGGCGGGTTTCCGCATCGTGGGAATGAAGCAGCGCCGCATCAGCCAGATTGAAGCCGAGAATTTTTACGGCGTGCATCGGGAGCGTCCGTTTTTCGCATCGCTCGTGACGTTCATGACCGAAGGACCGGTTGTGGTGCTCGCGCTCGAAGCCGAAGGCGCGATCAAGAAGTGGCGCGATACGATGGGCGCGACGAATCCGGCGAACGCGGCTGAGGGAACTATTCGCAAGATGTTCGCGGCGTCCATCGAACGCAATTGCGTGCACGGATCGGACGCGCCGGAAACCGCGGCCGTCGAGATTCCGTTCTTCTTCGCGGCGAGCGAACTGCTGTAGCGTCTTTTTTTTCCTAGGCCACAAGGGTCCTTTGTACAACGCGAGGACGCTCCTTGCCCTCTCTCCCGCGTCCGGCCCGAATTGTGGGGATAGGTAATGGTTTCATAGTTGCGTGATCCCTCGCCGAGACCTGCGCACCGTATACCTTCATGAGGTCGCGATCTATGAAGCCGCTGTGCCGCTCGCGATGCTGTTGACAGGAACCGGCGTGCCGCCCTTCTTCTTTTTCGCTGCCCTGCGCGGGACACCTCTTGTCGGCGCTGACTTCGAATAAGTTCTTTTGGTGGTATGGCAAGAAAGCGGCTCCCGCCTTAGGCCGCACTCTGTTAGTAGCAGCCGGAGCAGGATGGATCGCGGCAGGGCACTTTTTCCGTGGATGAGGGTGCCCCTGTCGATATCTTCGTGGGCTCGAAGGTTTCGCAAAGGGTCCTTTTTGACCCCGAAGCCCCGATGTGCGGATCCGCAACTGCATTTTCCGCGAGGCTCAGCCCCGTCATTGAACCGTGGTAAAGGGCTACGATGGAAGGAGGCACGAAAATGGCAACTCTCGATTGGTCACAATGCCCCGCCGTCGAAAGCGTTGCGGACAGACGCAGCGGCGCATGGGTATTCCGGGATACGCGGACGCCGGTTTCCGTTGTCTTTGACAATCTGGAGGTCGGGGCCTCGATCAGCGAAATCATGGACTGGTTCCATTTGTCGCATGAACAGGTTGTAGCGGTGATCGAGTTTGCGTCCCGTAGCCTTGACGCGCCCCCGCAGCAGCCGGCGCAACCGGTCGATGCTCATACTCTTCGATAACGGCACTCCTTCCCCGCTCCGGTACGCCCTTCAGGGCCATGTCATTGTCGAAGCCATTGAACGCGGATGGGAACGGACTGCGAACGGCGCACTGATAGCGGCAGCCGAGGCCGCAGGTTTTGAGGTTTTGCTGACCACTGATAAAAACCTGCGATACCAGCAAAACCTGCAAGGCCGGAAAATCGCGTTTGTGGTGATAGGCAATCAGCAGTGGCCTACTTTGCGCCGTTACGTCGAACGCGTTGTGGCCGCCGTAAATGCTGCCACGCCGGGTAGTTTTACGGAGGTCGACATACCGTTCGAGTGAAGCGTCTCGTGTTCGCAAAGGGTCCATTTGGGCCCCAAAAGCCGCGATGTGCGGATTTGCAATTTCGTTTTCCGCCAAGCCCCGCGCCCTCATCGCGCTTCACCAAATCTTCGCCATTTTCGAGGCCGTCGAAAATCTTTTTTAAGGGTAACGGTGCGGAAAACCGCGAAGTCGCGTCCTAGGGCCCTTTGCGGCCCAGGAAACGGCAATCGCAAAAAAAGCGCGAAATGAAGGGATTTTCATTCCTTCGTTCGCGGCCGAGCTTCACGCCTTGGCGAACATCTGCTCAAACATTCTAGCTCTGGAATGTTTTCAACCTTGGTGAATCCCGCCCCTGCTGGGACCGGGTTGTCGTTGCGTGACGAGCTACAATCGTAGTGGCGATCGGATGTGCCGATCGCGTTCGTGTTCCTTATGGCGCTTCGTTTCCAAATGGAGTATTGGAAAGACGGCCGCTGGTTCGTCGGGCGGCTGCCACAGGTCCCTGGTGTGTTCAGCCAGGGAGCGACTGTTGCCGAACTCGAAGAGAACATCCTGGATGCCTACCGCATGATGCTGGAAGAGCGGGATCCGACGCCCGCCGAGCGCGTTGTGGAAGTTAAAGAGATAGACGTTCCCGCTTGAAGCGGCGAGAATTCATCCGCAAGCTGGAGGCCGCTGGAGTTGTTCTCAAACGCACCGGCGGAGGTCACGACATCTATTTCAATCCGGCCTTGAAACGTTCCGCTCCGGTTCCCCGCCATACTGAAATTCCCGACACGCTGTGCAAGCTTATCGAGCGCCAACTGGGAATCGCCAGCAATCCGTAGAACGCTAGCGGCCACCTCCAAACGCTCGTTACGCCACCCGCCCCGCGATTGTGACATTCACGTGAAATAGCAATCTTCCCAACGCCGCGGATTTGCTTGGAAAACGTCAAAGCGTCCCCTATGATAACGAGTAGGCTGCAAGGGATTTCTCATCACCGCCGCCGGCACTTCCGAAAACTCCATGTCACGTTACGCGGCGATCGATATCGGCAGTAATTCCATCCGCATGCTGGCGGCCGAAGTAGGGCCGGACGGGGAAATGATTACGCTCGCGGCGGAGCGGCAAGTAGTGCGCCTGGGCGCGGGCGTTTTTCGCGATGGAAAATTGAGCGGCCCGTCGATGGATGCGGCGTGCCAGGCGCTGGAATCCATGGCCGCGAAATACAGCCGGCTGGATTTGCTGGCCGTGCGCGCGGTGGGCACGGCGGCTCTGCGCGACGCCGGAAATCAGCCGGAGTTTTTGGCGCGCGCCTCCACCATTTTAGGAACGACGGTGGAGATCATTTCCGGATTGGAAGAAGCGCGGCTGGTGCACCTGGGCGTGCAGAGCCAGTGGCCGCATCCAGAGCAGAGGGTGCTGATCGTCGACGTCGGCGGCGGCAGCGCCGAAATTATTTTGGGCGAAGGCGGCCACATTGCCGACTCGTTTTCGAAACCGCTCGGCGCGGTGCGGCTCACGGAGCTTTTCATGAAGAGCGATCCTCCCGATCGTCGCGAACTGGCGCGCATGGAAAATTATATCCGCGAAAGAATTGCCGGGCCCGCGGTTCGCATCGGCGCTTCGAAGATCGACCGCATGATTGCGACGTCGTCGACGGCGGCGGCGGTGGTGTGCGCGGTGAATCGCGTGCGCCGCTCCAAGCGAGAACATGCGGATCGGCTCCCGGCGACGAGTCCGCAGATTCGGCGCTTATATAAGGATGTGACGTCGATGAAGCTCGAGGATCGGCAGAAGATTGTCGGAATCGGGCCGAAACGCGCGGAAATCATCGTGGCGGGCGTGGCCGTGCTCCACGAATTCGTGGAGAACTTCCATCTACCGCGCCTGTACTATTCGACGGCCGGTGTGCGCGAGGGAGTCATCGCGGACCTGGCGCATCGCAGAGTGGGACTGGCGCAGGCGAGGCTCGACGCCGACCGGAGACGCGTCGTGCAAGCGCTGTCGAGAAGGTACGGCATTGCGGCGCCGCATACGCGCAAGGTGGCGTGGCTCGCGGTGACGATCTTTGAACGCTTGCGCGCCGTGCACGGGCTGCCTCCCGTGCATGGGCAGTTGCTGGAGGCGGCTGCCTATCTCTATAACATTGGGCATTTCGTGAACGAATCGCGGCATCACAAGCATTCGTTGTATCTGGTGGCGAATTCGGATCTCGCCGGTTTTTCGGAATGGGAGCGGATGGTCATTGCGAATTTGTCCCGCTATCATCGGAAGTCCATGCCGCAGCCGTCGCATCCGGAATTTCAGATGTTGGACGCCGAGGGACGCAGAGCGGTGGTGCTGCTGGCTCCTTTGTTGCGGCTCGCGCTGGCGCTGGATCAAAGTCAGGACCAACGCGTGGAAGACGTCCACGTGACGACGCAGGACAGGACGGTGGAGATTTATCTGCGGTCGTCGAAGGACCTGGACGTGGAAGAGTGGCACGCGACGCAAGTTGCTCCGGTGTTCCGCGAGAGCTACGGGCTCCAACTTTCGATTCGGGTTGAGAAGTGACGTGGGACGTGAAGTGAAGTGAAGCCGAAGCCTTTTTCGAAATTCGGGATGGCCCGATCGTCCGCGCGATTGGAGCGGGTGATTCGGGCTTTCGCGCGGGCAGGGAAACGTCCCAACGCTCCCGAGACGGCACACGATCTGCGCGTCGCGATTCGCAGATTTCAGCAGTGCCTCGCCATGTTCGACGGATTGTTCGCGCCGAAGCCGGCGGAAAAGCTGCGCAAGCGGCTCCGCAAGTTGATGGATTTGTGCGGCGCCAAGAGAGATTACGACGTTGGCCTGGAGGTGCTGGCGCAGGCCGGATTGCCGCCGCATCATTCCGTGATGACGAAATTTCGCCAGCGCCAGGTTTCGGGATCGCGCGCACTGGCCCGGCGCCTGGCCAAGAAAAGCTCGCGCGACGAGGGTGACCGGTGGCGAAAACAATTGCGCACGGCGAAGCGGCCCGGCGGCGCCTGGGATTGGCAGGCGGGCGTGGCGGAAAATGCCAAGGCAGCGCTGCCGCGCTTGGCCGGCGAATTTTTCGCGGAAGGCGACCTGGCCCTGCTCGCTTATGGAGACCACGAGGCGCTGCATCAATTCCGGCTGCATACGAAAAGCTTCCGCTACTCCCTGGAATTGTTCGCGCCGGGTTACGGTTCCGGATGGAAGCCCATGCTGGAGACGCTTCGCGAACTGCAGGATCGGATCGGCGCGATCAACGATTGCGTGGTCGTGCTGCAGCTTCCGGAAATGGACGCCCTCGCGATGCACGCGGTGAGACGTCTGCTGGTGACGCACGAGCGTTCCTTCGGCCAGTTCTGGAGAGAGACGTTTCCAGCGAAGCGCCGGGAGCAGTGGATCCGTCTGCTGGGGCGGCCAAGCTCGCGGGGATGAGCCGCGGTTTGGTTCCGTTTACATTCCGAAATAGTCCTATTGTCGGTATAAACAGACCGTTTGCCGGAACCTCTTAGGCTGCACGGGCACTCTCGCGGACAATGGTAGCAATGACAAAATTTGGCATGAGCAGGCTAGCCCCCGCTATGGCGATGTTCGTCTGCGGCGTGCTGAGTTATGGGCAATCGTCTTCGGGAACGGTCCGCGGCACGGTTTTAGATCCCTCGGGCGCGGCGATCGCCGGTGCGACGATCGAGATCTCGAATCCGGTTTCGCATTACCAGCAAAGCGTGAAGGCCAACGCGCAGGGGACTTTCCAGTTCGCCAACATTCCTTACAACAATTACCATTTGTCGGCGAGCGCGCCGGGTTTCCAAAACACGCAACAGGATGTCGACGTGCGGTCCGCCGTCGCGATGGACGTAAAGATCACGCTCGAGGTGGGCGTCTCAACCACCAGCGTCACGGTGGAAAGTTCCGTGGATTTGGTGGAGACGGATTCCATGACGCACACCGACGTGGACCGGAACCTGTTCGATAAGTTGCCACTGGAAAGTAGTTCGTCCTCGCTCAGTTCGCTGGTCACTCTGGCGTCACCGGGCGTGTCCGCCGATTCGAACGGCCTCTTTCACGGGCTGGGCGATCACGCGTCGAACTCCTTTTCGATTGACGGCCAGCCGATCAGCGACCAGCAGAGCAAGGTATTTTCGAATCAGCTTCCCTCCGATGCGGTGCAATCGATGGAAGTGATCGAAGGCGCGCCTCCGGCCGAATATGGCGATAAAACCAGCCTGGTGATCGTGGTGACGACTCGATCGGGACTCGGCCAAACGACGCCGCACGGCGATGTGGAGACATCCTACGGGAGTTTCGGAACCACCAGCAGCAGTGCGAATCTTGCGTACGGCGGCGAGAAGTGGGGGAATTTTATCTCGCTCAGCGGGATGGACACCAGCCGCTTCCTGGACGGGCCGGAGTTCGCCGTGATGCACGATCACGGCAATCAGCAGAACTTCTTCGACCGGGTCGATTTCAGTCTCGGTCCGAAGGATACGATCAACCTGAATCTCGCGTTCACGCGGAGCTGGTTTCAAACTCCCAATTCCTACGATGCGCAGAACGCCGCCGCGTGGTCGGGACCGGCGTGCGCGCTGCTCGGCTATTCGACCACATGCAACGGTTTGGGTCCGAACGGCCAGGTGGTCGGTAGCACGGATCAACGTTCGAAGATCCGGACGTTTAATATCGCGCCCAATTGGACCCACACGGTGAACGCGAACGGCGTGTTCACTTTCGGCGGCTTCGCGCGGCAGGACCAATACGCCTATACTCCCAGCCAGGATCCTTTTGCCGATCTGATCCCGGATTTGCAATTGCAGACCATCGCCCAGCAGCGCTCGCTGACGGATCTGGGCCTGCGCACCAGCTATTCGTATTTAAAGGGGCATCACAACGTCAAAATCGGCGCGACGTATCAAGACACGATCATCACGGAGAACGATAGCCTGGGCGTGGTCGATCCGGCCAGCAATGCGGTTTGCCTGAACGCCAACGGAAGCCCCGATCTGAATCCGTCGATCACCAGTCCGTCGCAATGCGGCGGTCTTTTACAAAAGAATCCGAATTTTATTCCTCTGCTGGGATGCTACGACTTGTCGCGCACCGGGACGCTGCCGGCATCGGACGGTTGTCCGAATTCCACCAGCGGACTCTACACATTCAACGGTCACGCCAACATCCGGGAACTGGCGTTGTACGTCCAGGACACGATCACCTTGCAGCATTGGACGTTCAATCTTGGATTCCGCTTCGATTACTACGACGGCTTGGTCACCGCGACGCAACCGCAGCCGAGAATCGGCATCGCCTACAACATCAAGCCGACGGGCACCGTGCTGCGCGTTTCTTATTCCCGCTCGCTCGAGACTCCGTTCAACGAGAATCTGGTTTTATCCAGCACCGGATGCAGCAACCCGGTGATCGCGGCGATTGAAGCGTCCACGGTGAGTCCCTGTCAGGGGACGGCTCCGCTGAGTCCGGGATGGCGCAATGAATTCCATGCCGGGTTGTCGCAGGCCTTCGGAAAGTATTTTGTGCTGGATGGCGAATACATTTGGAAATACACGCACAAGGCCTACGACTTCAGCGTGCTGGGCGATTCGCCGATCACCTATCCGATTGAGTGGAGCAGCTCCAAGATTCCCGGCTTCGCCGTCCGCGGCAGCATGCCGAACTTTCATGGCTTCTCCGCATTCATCGTGTTGTCGCACGTATCGGCGCGGTTCTTCGAGCCGCAGGTCAGCGGCATCGGCTCCACGCCCACCGGCAGCGAGGTGTTTCGCATCGACCACGACGAACGGTTGAACGCGACCACGCACTTGCAATATCAGCTGGGCAAGAAAGGGCCGTGGATCGGATTCAATTGGCGCTACGATAGCGGCCAGGTGGCGGGCGCGGTGCCGTGCGCGGGAGGGCAATGCGTGAACGGACCGAATGGAACGGATTCCATCGTCGATGTTTCCGGGCTGACTCCGGATCAACAGTTCCAGGCGGGTCTGTACTGCGGCGCGACGCACGCGACGCCCACCGCGCCCATCAGTCCGAACGGCTTGTGTCCAGCATCGCAGTACGGTTCCACGTACCTGGTGATCCCGGCGGCGGGAACCGAAAGCGACGATCATAATCCGGCACGCATCGCCGCACGGAATTTGTTCGATGTATCCATCGGGCACGACAACCTGTTCCACGGCGACAAATATAAATGGAGCGCGCGGTTCTCGGTGATCAACCTCGCGAACACGGAAGCCTTGTACAACTACCTTTCTACGTTCAGCGGAACGCACTACGTAACTCCCCGGACATTGACCGCGACCCTGGGCTTCCACTATTAGGCGGCAACGTCGTCGCTCCGCGCTGCCGACGTTGGCGAAATAAGGGCAAATGGGGCATGGCTGAGCTATTTTGCCGGAGGAAATTTTGCCCGAAATCCGGTATTGTGTTGTCCTTGAATCCGTGCTAACCTCAATTAGCCTTAGAAAGCTAGTAACAATCGCTTGAACTTCAACGAATTGCCGTTTCCTCGCTAGAACGTCCTCAATCGATCACCCCTGGATTTCCAACGCTAGAAAAGAGAACTACATGAAAGAAACAGGAACCGTAAAGTGGTTCAACGCCGGAAAAGGATTCGGTTTTATTGCGCGTGAGAATGGCGAAGACGTCTTCGTACATTTTTCCGCCATTGAAGCGAGTGGTTACCGTTCGCTGGACGAAGGCGCCAAGGTTACGTTTGTCGTGACCAAGGGACCGAAGGGTCTGCAGGCCGAACAGGTCAGCCTCGCTTAAATTCGTTCGATTTTCGCGCCGGACATTTGTAAACTGATCGCTCAAGGCGAGTCGTTTCCATTTGTCCGGCGCATTGCTTTATAAGTGCGCGGTCATTCGATGGCCGGTGCACCATCCCCACGGCGCTCTCCGCTTGGGCTCCATAGGAGAGAACCATGTCTAAATCCTCAGGCGATACCGCCCGTTATAATCGGCTGCGCAAACACAAGATCATGATGCGGACCAAGATGCGCGAGCTGCGGGTGGCGATTGCCGCTCGAGCGGCCGCGCCCGACAAACCCAAATCGTAACGCCGAAATCGTAACGCCCCCAACTTAACCTGCGTCGAGCGCTACCCTTTTGCCAGCGTCAGCCGGATCAGTGTGTCCGCACGATCCTGTCGATCGAGATCGCGGCACACGGTCACAATCTGCTCGAACTGCGCGGCCGGGATCGGAATCCCGGGAACCACGCCGCGAATGCGACGGGCCTCTTCGTTGAAATCCCAAATGAATTCCCGCCCCGTGCCTTGCCGTGTGTAGCTCTTTCCGTCTTTGGTAAAGATGGTGATACGCGGACCGAACAGGGGCATCTGGTGTGACGGAATGATCGTGACGCGCTTCATGAGTTCGAGCACTTCGGGCGGATCCGCTTTGCCTACCGTGGTCGCGTCCGATAACATCGGGAAGCCGCGCTTTACGACTCCCCACGCCGTGTAGTAGCGAGTGCTCCCGGGCTTGGGATCGCCCGCGGCTTCGCGCCGCGTGGGAAACGCCGGGCTCGGATACAGCGTCTCCATCCAGTTGACGACGGCTTCCACACGATCCACATCTTCGTAACGGATATTATGCTCCTCGCACAACTTCGCGGTGACGTCGATGTGCGCGATGCTGTAGCCGGAAATCGAATAAATACGATAAAGAGTTTCGAGGAAAATCCAGTCCTTGCCTAGGTTCGCGGTGATTTTGTCGAGACTCGATTGCGTGTCTCCCGTGAAGCTGTACGTGAGCTGGCCTTTGTTGTTGCCCATGTACGCGAAGTAAAAGCCCGCCGGTCCTTCGAGCGCCGTCTCTCCGCCTTTATGGCCCTGCTTGGCGAGTGCGACGGCGAGCATCGCGTTCCGCACGGCGGCGCCTTCCCGCAGACCCGCGCTCTCCAGATTGCCACCCGCGAGATTCACGCACAGGCCGATGGCATCGTTGATCTGATCTTCGGAAAAGCGCAGGATTTTCGCCGCGGCGACGGCGGCTCCAAAAATGCCGAACACGGGACCCGCGTGAAATCCGCGCGCCATGATCGTGGGAATAAAATCCGACGCCATGCGCTCCATCACTTCATAAGCGGCGGCAACGCCGGTGATGAAATCGCGGCCGGAGGCTCCGGATGTCTCAGCTGCAACGAATGCCGCGGGAATGATGCTCGTGCTGGGATGGGTGAGCATGCGGAAGGTATCCCATTTGCCCCCGGCGAGCGTCATCTCAGAGTTGGCGAACGCGGCTCCGCCCTTCGTCACTTTCGCGCCGTTGACCATGATGGTGGCGCCATTGCGCACGCCGGTTTCTTCGTCCGTGATCAGCGCGATCGCTTCTTTTCCGGCCGGCAGCTGCGAGCCCACCAAGAGCGAGGCCAGCGCTTGCAGCGTCACGCCTTTGGCGCGATCGACGACGGCGGGCGGGAGATCCTCATAGCGGAGGCCCGCGACCCAGCGAGCGAACTGGCGGCTGAGCGTAGGCGTGGCGCGGGCACTTTGTGCAAACGACGTGATCGGAAAACACGCTGCTGCGGCCGCCATTCCTGCGTCGAGCAGAAACCTGCGCCGGTTCGTTTGCAGAAACCCAACGCTCTTTACGGTTCGTTTGTTCATCTCGAAAACACTATCCCATGAAATGCGGTGACGGAGAGGGTTCACGAAATTCCGCGCGTTCGAGGAGAATATAGGGATGAACAAGCGTGAGGTAAAGGGCGGAGCACTGCCGCGTAGAGGATTTGTTCGCAAAGTTGCCGGACTGGGAGCTGCATTGAGTGGAGTCGGCATGCAAGAGGCCGATGCCGCGACGACGAAGCGCCACTGGGATCTCTCGGCGGACGTCGTCGTCATAGGCGCGGGCGCGGCGGGCATGCCCGCGTCGATCGCGGCCGTGGAGCAGGGCGCCTCGGTCATCATCATCGAACAGAATTACGACATCGGCGGGCACGGAATTCAGAGCGGCGGAAATATCGCCTTGGGCGGCGGCACCAGCTTGCAGAAGAAATATGGCATCGAAGATTCGCCGGATCGCATGTTCAACGATCTCGCTCAGTGGCACGATTACCGTTTCAGCGATCGCGAGATCCTGCGCGCGTTTTGCGATGAGAGTCCCGCAACGTTTGAATTCCTGCTGGCACATGGCGTGAAATTTCCGGATACATCTCCTGGCGGGGCCGATGGCGGTCCGCAGAACGTGAAGCGCGCGCAGACGGTGATCTGGGATGGCGTCGCCAGCACGTACGCGCCGAACGCCGGGAATGGAACGTCGTTGATGAGGCCTCTCGAAGAGAGCGCTCGCAAACTCGGCGTGAAGATTTTGCTGCAACACAGCATGACGGGGCTCATCCGCGAGCAGCAATTTACCGGGCGCGTCTTGGGAATCACGGCAACGCATGATGGCAAGACGCTGAACATCCAAGCGAAGAAAGGCGTGGTGTTGAGTACGGGCGGGCACACCAGCAACGTAAACTTCCGCAGGATGTTCGATCCGCGGCTCACCGAGGAATATCAGGTGAGCGGCGAGCCTTATTCGAAGCAAACGGGCGATGGCGAAATCGCGGCCATGCAAGTCGGCGCGTCGCTGTGGGGAGCGGGATGTCAAACGGTAGAGACACAAGCGCGCTCGCATATTTTTGAAAAGCCTTACTGCATCGGCAATCAGTATGGATATCCTCATGGCGGCGGACGTCGCGAAGAGAATTTGAAGGACAGCCCGATCAAAGCGCTCTCTCGCGCGATCGGTTTACAGGTGGCGGATTATCAAAATCTGATTCAAGTGAATCAGGTGGGGAAGCGTTTCGTGAACGAACTCGCCACGGGATTCGATTGGTGGAACCCGTGCCTGGAATTGAACGGAGGCAAGGGCGAAGGAGGAGGTCCCATCTGGGCGATCTTCGACGCGAACGCCGCCGAACGCGAGAAGTGGACGTGCGCTCCGCCCTACGTGGATCCCGATGGATGGTTCTTCAGCGCGAATACGTTGCGAGAGCTGGCGGGTCGCATTGTCAGTAAGTATCAGAAGGAACCGATATCAGGCGCGGCGCTGGAAGAGACGGTCGCCCGCTACAACTCTTTCGTCGACGCAGGCAGGGACGCCGATTTCGCTAAGACCGCGCCGAAGTACAAAATTCAGAAGCCTCCGTTTTACGCCGCCTGGTCGACGCCGTGCATTCACGATTGTCTTTCCGGTTTGCGCATCAACGGCAAGGCGCAGGTCATCGATCTCTGGGGCAAAGTGATTCCGTCGCTCTATTGCGCGGGCGAATCGGCGGGCGGTTTCAATCAGCACGGGCTGGCGAAATCGCTCACGTTCGGAAGAGTCGCGGGGCGCGAAGCAGCGAAAGGTCCGGTGAATTCGTGAGCTGTTTTGTTCGGGGCGCGAACTAATCATGGCGAATGCTGCGGAAAAAAGTTTGAAGGGATGGGCCACGGTCGCAGTCTTCCTCTTTTTGTGCGTGCTGGCAGTCGTGTTTTTCCGGCTGCGCGAGCGAACGGAGTTTCGCGAGGAAATTCTCACTCCGGCCGCATTCACGGTGCCAGCGGGGTCGATGTCCTCGTTTCCCTTCACTGTCTACAGGTCGTCCCACGTCATCGGACGGTTCGAGGCGACGGGCGGCGAGGGCGACGTGATCAGTGCGGTGATCGCCGATGATTTCGAAAAATGGAAATCCGGTCGCGGCGCAGCGATTTTGTATCAAAGTTCTCACGTGAAGCGCGGAGGCATCGACATCCCCATCGCGCCTGGCCGGCATTTTCTGGTGTTCGACAATCGCTTCTCGCCGGGAGCAGATAAGATGATCGCCGCCAGTATCGCGGTCACGCAATAGGCGGCGCTTACGGAAGCGGAACGATGCCCATCCAAAATTGCGTGCCATGGCGGGTATCGACGTCGTAGGTGTGAGCGAAGTCGAGCTTGCCGTCATTCTTTCCATCGGCTCGCACGCGAAATACGGTGAGGCTCGCGGGAATCGTTTTCGTATTCGCGCCGGATCCGGAAAAGATAGCAGTTTGATTGGCCGCGACCAGAATGCGCGCGCTGGGATCGAGCGCAAAGGTGCGAGGCTCCGCGCCGCGCGTGTCGGCACTCTGAATCAACGTGGGCTCGCCGGTCTGTTGATTGATGGAGTAGACGGCGATGGTGTTTTCGCCCCCTCCATCGATGGCGCGTCCCGAGGCATCGACCGTTGCCGAACGATTCGCTTGATACACAAACTGGCCGTTCGGATGAACGTGGATCGTCCCGGCGTTCTGGCGCAGCGTTTTGCGCGCGGGATTGGGAAGGCTGTCTTTCGTGAACAGAGGCAGCGCGGCGAGCGAGCCGTCCTTCATGTCATACACCTGGATTTTGGCTTGCCGCTCCAGCGAGAGAAAAACCCACGGCTTGGACGGGTGAAAATCCAAATGACGGGGCTGGAAATTGATTCCGCCATTGGGCGCGATGGACGTGCGATTCGTCAACACGCCGTCGGCATAGTTGAAAATCTTCACTCCGCCGCGATCTTCGGGCTTGTCCTTGGTGGGGCCGTTGCCGCGAGTAACGAGAATCGCAGTCTTATTGGAAGGATCCACGCGGATCTGATGCGCGTAGATGCCGGTGTCGAGCGCGTTCGGTTGTTTCATCAGCGCGCCGATGCTGCCATCGGGATTCAGGCGATGCACGGTGAGGCCGCTGGGATCGTTGTAGGCCGTTAAGACGTGCGTGCCGGTCATATCCACACTGACGTGAATCGGGCGTGAAGGGAGAGCAGCAGTTGGACCGAAGGGCTGCAGATCTCCCGTGTGAGGATCGATGCGGAAGGCGCTCAGTCCGTGCAGTTTGCCGCTCGGCACGACGGTCGCTCCGGGAGCAGCAGTGGCCGCGCCGCCGTCACTCCACACGATATACAAGTATTTTTTCGAAGGGTGCTGCCACGCGTACTGAATGTTCGCGGGCAGATGAATAGTATTGCGCTTTACGAGCGACGCGGTCTCCGGGTCCACGTCGTAGCGCGTAAGATCAGGACCTGTTGCGGAATACAGAACTCCACGAGAGGGCGCGGGTGATTGCGCCAGCGCAAGTTGCCAGCACGAGCCGACACCGCAAAGAATCGCGACCGGTAGAGGTAGTGATCTTGAAAGTCGCATGAATGAGAGATCCCTCGGCCGCGCCCGGATCGCTGTCAGTTAACAGCGCAGGAGAAATTTGCAGCGTCGTCGATGCTGCCGGAGCCTTTATATTTCGCGACCTGTGGGAACGGGCACAGAGGACGCGTGCGCGCCACGCCGCTCGATGGGTCGCCATTCTTGGTGAATTTGGTGGCGATCACCGATTGCGGAGCTTGGCCCTTTTCCACCCATTGCTCCAGCGCGCCGAGCATGTCGAACACGTTCGGACCTTCGCCGTTGCTGCAATGCGCCATGCCGGGAACCATGTAGAGCCGCAGAGAATCGTTGGTCTTCGAAGTGCCACCGAGCGTATCGACCACTTTGCCGTAGTAGTCCACCGTATTCTCCGACGGCACGTTGGGATCGGACCAGCCGTGATACAAAATCAATTTCGATTTCGCAAGAAACGTCTTGAGGTTGGGATCGTCCGCGTTCAGCAACCCTTCGCTCAGCTTCTGATTGGCCGGTCCATCGGTAGCGAGGTCGAATGTCCGCCAATCCCAGTTGGCGTCCTTGTGGACCACGTAACGGAATTGATCGAGCGCGGGTTTGAAGGGCTCGGGTCCGCCGGCCATCACCTGCAGTCCGGTTTCGGCGCCCGCGGATTGGCCGGGATAAATCAACGCTCCGGTTTTGGGATCGAACACAGGAGCATAAATCGACGCCAGCGCGGCGACCTGCGGAGCGGTTAAGCAATCCGGGGCATCGGCTCCCTTGCACTGCAAAATCTTCGCGTCGAATTTGCACAGCATCGGATTTTGAATGAGCCCGTCCTTCAAGCCGTCGATCGCATCGCATTTTTCGAGCACGGCCTGGTGGATCATGGCGTACTTGCTCTTGGGGATGTGGCTCTCGGGATTCTTCAGCGCGGCAATGCCGATCACCATTTCTTCCGTGGTGAGTCCGGAACGAGGATTCGCGGGAGCGCCGGCCAGCATGCCGTCAAAGTCGCCAGGATAGCGTTGCGCTTCCATCAAGCCCTGGCGCCCTCCGGTGGAACATCCGTTCCAATAAGAGTGCACCGGCGCCGATCCATAAAACGCCTGCACGATCGCTTTCGATTTCAGCACCATTTCGTGGACGCTGCGATAGCCGAAGTCGATCAGCTTCTCGGGATGGCCGAGTGCGAAACTTCCGGTGGCGCCGACGTGGCCGGTATCGGTGGAAGAGGTCGCGTAACCGCGCTTCACGCCTTCGGCCAGCGCCGAATAAGTGATGACGCCGGCCCATCCTCCATTGCCCACGGCCTGATATTTCCCGTTCCAGCCGGAGGAGGGCAGCCAGACTTCCACCTTAATATCGGAATCGCTCGAAGGACGCAGCGTTGCCATGACGCGGCAAAACGCGGGTAACGATTTGTAGACGACGGCGTTGCGGTCGTCCACACGAGCCGCATCTTCGGCATCGGCGCGGCGCATGCTGGGCGGAGTAAATTCGCCGGCGGCGACGACCTTCGCGGAATCGATGGTGGCTTCGGGCAGTGCCAGCGATGCGAGCGTTTCACAAGGAACCGCCGCGAGAGCGGACGCCGCCATTACCACGCAGAGAGCGAGCAAAAGCCGTGAGTTCAGCATGGAGTTCTCCTCACCGACGAAATCAGTACTTGTAGTTCACGATCAAGTGCGCGATGTTGGACGTTCCGTTGCCCCAGTTACTGCGCACAAAAAAGTCGTCCAGCGGATCTGGATTTTTCACCACCACATTGAAGCGTCCCGCTTCGCGCAACGCGTCGGCATCCAGAGTGACTTCCATCTGGCCGGCGGCAACGACTTTCGACGGTACCAACCTGCCCTTGAAATAGACGGTCGATTTGCGGACGAAGTTGAATCCCGTGAGTTTCACGGTTGTGGCTGCGCCTTGCGTGACGATGATCGGATTCATGGTTTCAATCGCGGGCTGCGGCGAAAACGCAGGATCGGGAGCGGGGGCGTCTTCGGCAACGCGCTGCGGTGCCCCCTCGGCGCCACTGGTCGCTTTCTTCATCGCCTCCGCCCAGGGAAGTCCCTCCATGCTGACGGTTTTCGCGGCCGAGTTATTGAACGGACTTGTGTAATTCGCGTGATAGCCGAGCTCCACGATTTTCCCGTCCTGAATCACGGTGTTGATCTTGCGCATATTCTTGATGTCTTGCAAAGGATCGGCATCAATAATAATGACGTCGGCCAGTTTGCCCTTATCTATGGTGCCGATGATGTCCTGCTTGTGCAGCATCTCCGCCGCATACTTCGTCGATCCCATGATGATCTGCATCGGCGTCAGACCCACGTCGGCCATGATCTCCATTTCCTGATGCATATCGACGCCGGGCACCCACGCGTCGTTGGTGTTACCGGAGACCACGATCTTCCCGCCGGCATCCAGGAACATCTTGTGGAAGCGCAGGGCGTTCTCATATCCCTTTAAACGCCGCGCGCGCACCTCGCCTTGATCGATGCGCGTATAGCTGCGCAAAGCCGTCTGCACCGATGTCGGAGGATAGTAAGCCAGTAGTTCCGGATTGTTGAAGAACGCGCGCGCTTCCTGCGTGAAGCGGTCCCATTCCTTGGGATATCCGGGGAAATTGATCATGAACGTGGGCACCAGCATGACGTGATGATCCACGAGAACTTTCACGGTCTCGCGGGCTTTCGTCTCGTCCATTTCGGCGTAGCGGTCAAGCTCGTTGCGATCGTCGCGGCCCTGCTTAAACTTCGAAGGATCTTTCGTCACCGCGATGCCGATGCCGGCGGAATGCGGGAGCGCCGTGGCTCCCATCAGTGCCGCGTCCTTGGGGAAGAACACGGGACCATACGGCCGCGGATAGACGGGAGTGTTGGTCTTGGCCGCTTCTTCGAATCCGGCTTTGTAAAAATCCAAACTGGGCAGAGCGCCATCGTAGAAGAGGATGTAATCGCTTCCGTTCGCGACCCACGTGCGCACCATCTGGCGTACATCATCCGGTGATTTCGGAACACGCGTGTGCGTCAGAATGTTTTCGTAGCCGGTATTGACCAGTGCGTTGGGATTCGCGCTGATGCGCGAGAGTCCGGTAAATCCTCGAGGACCTCTCACCATGCCGTGCATGACGGCATCGCGATACGGCACCGCGGTTTCGCCCGTTGTGCCGACGTCGACCACCGACGTAATGCCGTAGTTGAGCATGCCCTCGCCGAGATACCAGCTGTAGGAGTTCTGCGAATCGAACAATCCGGGAAGAACATATTTTCCCTCGGCCTTGATGATCGTCGCGTTCGCCGGATAGGGAACTTGTCCCTTGCGCGAAACGCTGGCGATCTTGTTCCCCAGAATCACGACTTCGGAATCCGCCAGCGGCGCGCCGCCGTTGCCGTCAATCAACGTGCCGCCTTCAATCACGAGCGCCCTGGCCGGAGCCTGTTGCGATTGTGCCGGAGTCGGCCATTCGAACACCCATCCAAACACTGCGATCACCACAAACAAGGCAACGTAGAGCCGGGAATAACCAATCGATTTTCTCATGGGTGTTTATCCGTGATTGATTGTACGACAGTTCTCCCTGCAAGGAATGTGCAGGGAACGTACGGGAGTGCGGGCCTTCGCGAACGGGAGAGAACGCCCCTGATTCACGTAAAAAAGATGTATACTTTCAGCGACCGGACGGCTTAGCACAAAAATCCGGTTCTCGCGAGCAATAAAGGAGCGGCCCATGAGTTCGAAAAAGTCCAATCGCAGAGGATTCCTGAAAGGCGGAGCTGCCGTGGCCGGTGTGGCGGCGGGCGTCGCACAGTCCGCCAAAGGGGAAGAAACAGCTTCGAAGTGGAAAGAAAAAGGCACGAATAAGGAGATCATCGCGTACGGCGAGCGCTCCCGTTTCGTCACCTCTTTGCGCGCGCCCGTGGCCGAAAGAGATTCTCCAGACTTTTTCGGGCTCATGTTCCACGTGCTGACTCCGTTGCAGGATTCGGTCGGAAGCATCACGCCGTCGTCGTTGCATTATGTGGCCACGCACCGCGGCTCTTATGTTCCGGAGATCGATCCGAAAGAGCATCGCCTTATGATCCACGGCATGGTGGATCGTCCGCTGATTTTCACGATGGACGATTTGAAGCGGATGCCGTACGTGACCCGCGTGCATTTTTTGGAGTGCATTGGGAATCGCGCGAAGCCCACGCACAAGACGGTGCAGGAAACGCACGGCATGACGAGCTGCAGCGAGTGGACCGGCGTCCTGCTCTCTGTGCTGCTCAAGGAAGCGGGCGTGCAGCCCGGCGCGTCGTGGATTGTTTCCGAAGGCGCCGAGGAAATCAAAGGCGCGTCGAGCATCCCGCTGGGAAAAGCGATGGACGATACTCTTGTCTGTTACGGCATGAATGGCGAGCCCGTGCGTCCGCAACAGGGCTTTCCCCTGCGGCTGATTGTTCCCGGCTTTGAAGGAATTTTTCAGACCAAATATTTGCGGCGCATTAAAGTGGTGGACCGCTATTACATGACTTACAACGATTACGGCCACATCAATCCAGACGCGAAGGTCACGGCGCTGGGCAATCAGATCGGACCGAAATCGGTGATCACGTCTCCGTCTGGCGGGATGAAGCTTTCCGCTCCGGGATTTTACGAGATCAGCGGCTTGGCGTGGTCCGGCGCGGGCGCGATTCGCAGGGTGGAGGTCTCCACCGATGGCGGCCGCAGTTGGAAAGACGCCGAACTTCGCACGCCGCCGTATCCCATGGCGCACGTCCGCTTCGGCCTCCATTGGAAATGGGACGGCAAGGAATGCGAGCTGCAGTCGCGCTGCACCGACGATCTGGGCACCGTGCAGCCGACGCGCGCCGAGGCCGCCAAATTCTTCAACAAGCCACTGACGAAAGATTATCGTGTGCCGGGCGCGGACAACACGATTATGCCGTGGAAGATCGCCAGCGATGGGAGCGTGCTTAATGGACTCGCGTAAATTATTGCTCGTTGCAACGATTCTCGGAGCTTGCTGCGTCGTTGCGTCGGCGCAATCGCCCACCTATGGCGTGGGAAGGACGCCGACGGCGGACGAAATCCGTGCGTGGGATATCTCGATCAGTCCCACGGGGAAAGAACTTCCTGCGGGACATGGAACGGCCAAGGAAGGGGCGCTGCTGTTTCGCTCGAAGGGTTGCGCGGGATGCCACGGAGCTACTGGAACTGGGGCAAAAGCTCCGGCGCTGGTGAAAGGCGGCCCAGCCGTTGCGCCTGCCGGAATGGAGGGAATGCACATGGTCCCGGACACGGGCATCATGGCGCTGCGCTCGCCCTACGCCGCGACGATTTGGGATTACATCCATCGCGGCATGCCTCTCAATAAAGAGGGCACGCTCAAGCCCGACGAAGTGTACGCGATCACGGCTTTCCTGCTGTTCAAGAACGACGTGATCAAAGAGGACGACGTCCTGGATCAGCAAAGTCTGCCCAAGGTGAAGATGCCAAACCAGAACGGATTCGCCGATATGCCGGAGTGGAAGCACGCGACGCCGAGGCTTGTAGGGTATCCATAATTAAAAAAAACCGCTTAGCGATATTCGCGCTTCGAAGCAGCCTGTCGTGGCGCTAGGCCGTTTACGCGTCCTTCATAAACTTGAGTACGTTCGTTACGCATTCGTCGACGTTCGCCACGGCGACATGGTAGGCGTCGCTGGTGAGAACCAGGAGCCTGGAATTCGGGATCTTTGTCTGATAGCGAACCACGGTCTCCGGTGTTTGCAGAGCGCTGCGATCCGACGTGATGATCAGCGTTCGCGCCGTAATCCGTGGCAGCATATTTTCAAGATTGATGGTGGAAAGCAGCGGCGCAATGTCGCGACGCGTGGCTGCGCTCGTCTCGCTACGGAGCTTGTCGAAATACGCGATCTGCTCCTTGCTGGCCTTTGAGCCAAGCCTGACTTGCTGCGAAGAATTTTCAAACTGCGGATCGACGCGGCCGAAAGGGCCGCTCGCCACCACGAGCGTGCGCGTGCGCTCGGGATAGGTCGCGGCAAATTGCATCGCGATGGCACCGCCGGTTTTCGCGCCGACGATGTGCGCCGACGGCAGTCCGACGGCATCCAGAAAATTCGCGACGACTTTGGCGAAATTCGGGAGCGTCCATTCGAAGTTGGCGGGCGTGGGCGAATGTCTGTAGCCGGGAAGATCGGGCCGGAAGAGCCGGAACTGCTGGGCCATGCGCGGCACCCATCCATACCAAACTTCTCCGTTCTCCAGGTTGCCGTGCAGAAACACAACCGGCTCGGCGGAATCGATCCACGGCGCGCCCAGCCAGTCTTCGCGATAAAACATTTGCAGATCGGGACGCACCGGGACGCTGGTCCCTCCGCGAAGGCCGGCGTCCTTATTCTTGGTCTGCGCGGATAGCAGCCCTGTTGTGATCAATGGCGCGGTGGCCGAAGCCAAGCCCAGTTTTAGAAATCCTCTTCTCGCGCTCGTCACATTACGTTCCGCCATGTTACCTTCCGACATTGCTCCCCTTCCGTTACTTCTTGGGTTCCATTCTCGCGGCGGGTCCCATGCCCACGATTTCGATCACCATGCCTTCGGGTCCGGTGCCGTCGTAATGCACTTGCCCGGCGATGTCATGGATCATGCCGCCGGGCCCCATCGCGACGACATTCTTCTTGTCGAAGTTGCTGCCGGTGCCGATCAGCATGGTCCCGGAGAGCACAGTAATGTAGCGATCGTTCGGATGCGTGTGCGGTTCGCTCCAATCGTCGGGTCCGCGCTTGAGCAGCGTGACGTACATGCCCGCTTTGGTAGGATCGCCGAACACCGTGGCCGTTTGGTTGACGGATCCGGGACGGCCTTGCCATTTGATCTCCTCGAGCGATTTGTAATCTCGCGCGTTGCGGTCGAGCGTGACCGCGTCGGCGCCGTAGAGCGACAGCAGGCTCTGCATCTGGGCCCGGATCAGGCCGGAGCTTTGGTGCAGGCGTTTGGGCGCCGATGGGGCGGACGAGAAAATGAGCGCCATGATTCCCAACGCGAGGGCCAGCCGTCGAGCGCTGAGTGTAGCGAGTTTGCCAGTCATAGAAGTCTCCTTATGTAACGGTGATCGGAACGAACGGGACGCTCTGTATCTTACTTCATCAAACTTCCGGCTGCATCAATCTTCCTGTGTGCTGCCTGCCCCTTTGTCCCGGCAACGCAATAGGCGACAATGGTCCACCATGAGATTGCGCGTCACGTATTTTTTCAAGCCGCTGATCGTCTTCGCCTCTCTTGTTCTTCTTGCCATCGCGGCGCATGCCCAAACCATCAACTACGCCAAGATCGAGATCCTGACGGAGCAATACACTCCGAATCTATATATGTTGGCGGGCGCTCCCGGTGATGCCGATCCCAATCATCCGGACGGCGCGGGCGGACGCATCGGCCTGCTGGTCGGCCCCGACGGCATCTTCATGGTGGATTCTCAATACGAGCAGGTGACGGGTAAAGTCCTCGCGGCGATTCGCAAGATCAGTACCGAGCCCATTCGCTACCTGACGAACACGCATCTGCATGTGGACCACACCGGCGGCAATGGAAACATCGTGAAGCAGGGCGCACTGCTGATTGCGCGCGAGGAACTTCGCGCCGATATGGCGCGGGCCGCGAACATGGACCCGTCGCGCCTTCCCAACGTCACCTACGGCATGGGCGACCCGATTAAGTTCCGCATGAACGGCGAGGTGATCGATCTGATTCCGGTCAAGGCCGCTCACACCGGAGGCGACACCATCGTACGTTTCGAGAACGCCGACGTCATCATGATCGGCGACTTCTATCGCAACTTCGGATATCCGTTCATCGACACGAATAATGGCGGAAGCCTCAAAGGCGCGCTGCAGGCGTTGGACGATGTGATGAAGCTTGCCGGGCCGAACACGAAACTCATCCCGGGTCATGGGACGATTATCAATCGCGAGGACATTCTCCCCTATCGCAATATGATGCTGGACGTGCGATCCAAAGTGCAGGCACTGATCCAGCAGGGCAAGAGCGAGCAGGAAGTGGTGACCGCCAAACCGACGGCCGCGTATGACGCGAAGATCCCCGGAGCTCTTGGCCCAGCCGGAGCAGGCACCAGCGCGGACCGCTTCGTTCGCATGCTGTATTCCGAGCTGAAGAAATGACATTCGCGCTCGAATCGAGTATGCCGAAGTTGAATAGAAGCAGGCGGTCTACCGGCTGGCGCGATTCGCGTGTAAAATGGGCAGTCATGCAACTGAGGCGAGCCGATAGAACGCCGAGCTTTGGGCCGGCGGCGTGGGCGTTGCTTGCGATCGTCTGCGCTCTTCCATCACACGCGCAGGCGCCACGTTCCGGTGCGCCGGTGCCGCCGGATATGAGTGCGAGCAAACTCGGGGATACCGGTGTAGACCTTTCCGGGACTTACAGAATCCAATTTCAGAATGCTCCGGGGTCGCGAAATCTTCCGGCGGGACAAGCCGGCGGCAGTGCGCGAACCAGAGCCTACAAAGTGGATGGCCACGAGCCCCCTTTGCTTCCGTGGGCCAAACAACTTTACGACGAAAGAATTGCCGCAGCCGAGAAAGGTCAGCCCTTTCGCCATTTGATGACGCGATGCTTGCCGCAGGGCATGCCGCTGGCCTCGCTCTTCGCGTTTTATCCGGTGCAGATTCTGCAGTCGGCGGGACAGGTGGCGATTCTCTATGAGGAGCAGAATCACTTCCGGATCATCCGCATGAACCAGCAGCATCCCGAGGATTTGGAGCCGTCGTTTTTCGGTGACGCCGTGGGCAAATGGGAAAAAGATACGCTGGTGATCGATACGATCGGAATCCGCGACGATACGACGGTGGATTTCCTGGGACTTCCGCACTCTGCTGAACTACATGTGGTGGAGCGCATGCGCAAGATCGACGAGAATACCCTCGAAAGCCGCATCACGCTTGAAGATCCCAAGGCGTACAAAGAGAAATGGGATGCGGTCGCGATCTGGAAACGGCTGCCTGCCTCCGACGGAATCCGGGAGTACATTTGTGAAAATACGCGTTATTTCGAATAACCAGGCACGCTTTTTGCTTTCCCTTGCCGCGCTGCTTCTGCCCGCACTCGCGGTGGCCCATCACAGTTTCGAGATGTTCGACGTCGACAAGACGGTGGTGCTGACGGGAACCGTGAAGGAATGGCAGTGGACCAATCCGCATACCTGGATTCAGCTCAACGTGGAGCAGGACGGCGTTGTCACCGAATGGAGCCTGGAAGGGAGCAGCATCACGCAACTGGGGCGGCAGGGTTGGAAAAAGAGTATGTTGAACCCGGGCGATGTCGTATCCGTTTCGGTCCATCCGTTGCGCAACGGAAAGTCCGGCGGGCAATGGCTGAAAGTGACCGGCGCGGACGGCAAGCCCGTCGGGTCATCCAGTGGGCCGCCACCGGCGAAGTAGTTTTCAGGTCTCGCGGGCGCTAACCCGCCTGCAGCGAGCCGGGCGTCTTCTGGGAGCCAAGCGCCTCCAGTGCGGCGGTCGTCTCCTGCGATCCAAGCGTCTCCTGTGATCCAAGCAACGATGCTTTCAAGTCTTCCAGTTGTGCCGCCACTTCCGTGTGATCGCACGCGATGGCAGCTTGTTCCAGGGATTTGCCGAGGACCGCGACTTCGGGGAAACCGTAGCCGATGCCGGTGCCTTTACAATCGTGACCGATGCGCTTGATCACGGCGAAATCCTCGCGCGCTAAAGCTTCGCGCATCGTTTCCAGATCCTTGTGGCGATTGGCCAGGTAGTTGGGCCGCAGCGCCAGGATGCCGCTGGGCAGCGCCGCTTTGTACTCCGTCTTGTCGCCATTCGCTTCGTGATTCGCCGCGAAGCGCGCGATGGTTTGCAGAAGATCCCTGCGCTGCACCGGTTTGGTGAGATATCCGTCGCAGCCGGCTTCCTTGCATTGGGCGGCCGCTCCCGTGAGCGCGTGTGCGGTGAGCGCCACGATGCGCGCCGCCGGGGTACCTGTGGCCGCTTCCCATTTGCGAATCTCCCGCGTGGCCGTGTGGCCGTCCATCACCGGCATCTGGATGTCCATTAAGATCAGGTCGTATTGGCTGTGCTTGCGTTTGTTCACGGCCTCCAAGCCGTTCGGCGCCGTGTCGATCGTCACCGGCTGCCCCTCCAGATAGGATTGCAGCAGGAATAGATTCTCTTCATTGTCTTCGACGATGAGCAGGCGCGTGCCGGCTTTCAAATAGCGGCTCTTAATGGCCCGATTCAATTCTTCTTCGCGCTTCATGACGGAATTGCGCGTGGCGCGTGGCAGGGCCGCGGTGAAAACGAACGTGGTGCCCGGCCCTTCTTTCGGTTCCACCCAAATTTTTCCTCCCATCATTTCCACCAGGGTCTTGGCGATCGACAGGCCTAGCCCTGTTCCTTCATAGGTTCGGTTCATGGAGCCTTCGACTTGCTGAAACGCATCGAAGATCAGCTCCCGCTTATCCTGCGGGATTCCGCAACCGGTGTCGGAGACCTCGAAGCGAACTGAATCCTTAAAGGGCTGGCTTTCCGCCGGCGTAACCTTCACGTGAATGCTGCCGCTGGCCGTGAATTTAATGGCGTTGCTTAACAGGTTCAGCAGCACCTGATGCAGCCGTTCGGGGTCGCCCATGCGGTAGGGCCACAGGCCGGGGTCGACTTGCCACGACAAGCGCAGCCCTTTGTCTTCGATGGCCGTCGCCAGTGTGGTCGAGCTTTCTTCGAGAGCGTCCTGGAGACTGAAGGGCACCATGTCCAACGTGAGCTTGCCGGCCTCCACCTTGGAGAGATCGAGAATGCCGTTGATCAGCCGCAACAGCCGCCGCACATTGCGATAGGAGATCTCCATGTGTTTGCGCTGTTTCGCGTCGAGATTACTGTCGAGCAACAGAGCATTCATGCCCATGATGAGATTCATGGGCGTGCGAATCTCGTGACTCATGCGGGCTAAAAAATCGCTTTTGGCCTGATTGGCGGATTCGGCCGCATGCTTGGCCATTTCCAATTGTTCCCGATAGCGCTGGCGTTCCGCGATGTCCACAATCGTGGCGAGGCTCAGTTTTCCGCTGGGCGCCTCAATCGTATTCACATGGACTTGTACGGGAATTTCCTCGCCGTCCTTGCGCAGGCCCACCAGATCCCTGCCGGGCATCATTCCCGCAGCGTTACTTTCGGTAAACTCCCGGCGCAGCCCCACGTGCCGCTGGCGAAGCCGCTGGGGCAGCAGAATTTCGACGGGATGCCCCAACAGTTCCTGGCGCGTATAGCCGAACAGTTTTTCCACCATGGCATTGGCGGTTTGAATTTCTCCCCGGGCGTTCAACATCAGCAGACCGTTGGGGGAGCATTCCACGGCCAGCAACAGCGCTTCCTGATGGATTTGGTATTTGGTAATGCCGAAGCGCAGGTGATGGAATCCGGCGACGCCGCCGTTCGCCAGCGTGCGGCTCAGGATGAGAGCCTGATACGTCAGGCTGCCGTTTTTGCACTGCCCGCGAAACTCCACCGACATTCGTCCCGTATCTTGAATCTTGGCGTGGGCATCGACGACGCGCTCGCGATCGCCGGCATACACCGTCACGTGCCAGTTCTGTCCCAATAATTCTTCCGCGGTCCAGCCCAGCGCTTCGGCATAAACCGAGTTCAAAGTAATGAACCGGCCTTCGGCATTTAAATAGGCCAGGCCCACCACGGCGTTCGTAATCACGCTGCGGACTTCCTCCGGGAAGGCTTGGCTGGCACCGACCTTTGCCAACGCATCCGATGGATTGAGAATCATAGTCGCCATTCCTCTTCTTTGTCGTTTTCGGCGAGTTACAGCCGTTCGTGAGGAATTGTTTAACGCGACCCGCGTCCGTTCCGATATGGAAGCCAAGTCAACGCAGGATGACCCTATGACAAATACTTCTCCGCAAGTCCTAGAAGACCTCTCAGCCAGCACTCCCGACGGCCCGCCGCAGCCCTATACGGTCCTGTTGATTGAAGACAACGAAGACCAAATGTTACTGGTCAAATACGCGCTCGATGAATGCGGCCAGGGACTGTACCAACTGATGTGGGAGAGCCGGATGAGCCAAGGCAAAGAGCGGCTGGCGAAAGGCGGCGTGGATGTGGTGCTGCTCGATCTGGGCTTGCCTGGATTCTCCGGGTCGGCCAGCTATGATGCGATCCGTGCGGCCGCCCCCGACGTGCCGGTGGTGGTGCTCACCAGCGACGATCGCAAACAAACCGAGTTCATGGTCATGACCTGTGGCGCCGAGGATTATTTAGTGAAGGACGAGATCTCCCCGGCGCATTTGCTGCGCTCGATTCGCGGAGCCATTTATCGCCACAAGCGTCGCGGGCCGAGTCCGCCCACGCCGAGCCGTCCTTCCGGTTATACTATCGGCTTCGTAGGGACCAAAGGCGGAGTCGGCGTAACCTCGACGGTATTGAATCTGGCGGCCGTGCTGGCGCCGGAGCGCTCCACCATTGCCATAGAAACGGCGGTCGGTCGCGGCGGCTTCGCGCAACACTTACGGCCGGATATCCAACCTGCGTCCGTCCCGTACATGGGCGAGCGCACGCCGTCGCGAAACGATTCCGATTGGGCCGTTCCCACGTGCCTGGGCGCGCGCGTACTGAACGAGCCGCTCGCTCGCTGTGAGGGTACTCCCGCCGCCGTTGCGCAGATCCGGGAAATTCTTCACCGCGCAGCCACGCAGGCCGACTTTGTGCTGGTGGACGCGGGGTCACAACTAGATCCCGTGGCGCAGGCCGTGCTCGCCGAGTGTCAAGCGATTGTTCTGGTGGTGGACCGTGAGCCGGCCTCCCTTGCCGCGGTGCGCGATTGGTCGCAGCGCCTGATGGAGACAGGTCCTGCGGGCCGCGATTTCTTCATCGTTCTGGTCGATCGCTCCGGTTTCGGCACGAGCTCCGTGCTGGAACAAGCCAGTTTTGCCCGACCGATCCTCGGCGTGATTCCCCATGCCGGCGACCGCATCGTGTGGGCCCTGGAACGGCAACGGCCGATCGCGTACCTGGATAGCGGAGATGCCGTGAGCACGGCGGTCAGTGAAGTGGCGGGGCGTCTCACGGAACAGGCAGCTGCCTACGCAGCGTCTGCCAGCGTGCAGTGCGCATAGCTGATCATTTCAAATCCGGCACGCGTCCGGCTCTCGATCGTATTCGGTGCCGGGCGTGCCCCGTGACGCCGGCAGGAACCAGAATACACGGCGATCCGGGGGCCGTCGCCACTCGCATTTTTTCCGCTCGAATCCGGCTCCATCCTCCCGTTGTATCGGCGATCCGCCATAAAACGCACGCCAGTAAGGTTGAGAACGCTCCGCCGGAATTGCCGGCACTGCCGTTCTCCGCCTCCCCGGATTTTACCTTGACGCAAACCCCTACTATTTTTTCCCAACCGAGTTCATGTTGGGACGCCTCGTTTCGATATGGAATATCGGAAGGTAATTGATCTCATGTCTACCGCCCCCACCTATGCCCCTGATCCGGACGCGCTTCCGGTAACCACCGCCCCCGCCGGTACGCCACTCACGCGCGTCCTGCTGATTGAGGACAATCAGGAAGAAATGCTGCTGGTGCAAGCCACGTTAGAAGATTTCGGCCAGGGCCGTTATGAATTGGAGTGGTCCAATAAGCTCGCTCGCGGCATCGAGCGCCTGCGCCAGGGCGGCGTGGATGTGGTGCTGCTTGATTTGGGATTGCCGGAATGTTCCGGGGCAGTCAGCTACATCGCTGTGCGCAATACGGCCCCCGATGTTCCCGCTGTCATTCTCACCGCCGATAATCGCGAACAAACCGAACAGCTGGTGATGAATTACGGAGCCGAAGACTATCTCGTCAAAGACCAAGTCTCCGGACTGCAGCTGCTGCATGCCATCCGGGGCGCCATCTACCGCAAGAAAACCAGGCAGTCCCTGGCCGGTTGAGCTTCTTGCCGGTTGAGAACATGGCAGTTTGAGAGCATTGCAGGTTGAGAGCATGGATGAGCCGGTTCATGATTGCACAGGGATGGTCAACGGCGTTACTTCGTGAGCGATTCGAGCATCATTCCCGCCGCGTAAATTTCGCTCGCGTACCTGTGAGTGGACGAAGTTGTGAAAAAAACATAAAAGAAAATTACCGGTATTTGACGCGTGAAATGACCGTATTTCTTGGTGTTCTGCGACTACAGCCGTGCGCCATTAACGCCGATAGCAGTCCTGTGCGCCTTGGTGCGCTCCGGTTCCCCTGTCTGGAATCCTCGCAGTTTTATGATGCCATCGATTGCGGATTTCAATTCCAGGTGAGGAGAGCTTTCGAGCCTAGACAGGACATGACGACCGACCCTTCCCTCGATATCGGCGCACCGTTATTTCAGCAAGTGAGCCGTATCGCCCACTCCGACTTCTCCCTGGACGAAATCCTGGGACAAATCGTGGGACTGGCAGCGACCATTTTCCGGTGCGACGCCTGCCTGATCTACCTGCACGAAACGGCGACCGGAGATTTCCTGCTCCGCGCCTCGCAGCTTCCGCGTTCTTATGGCGGTGCGGCCACCCGCTTGAAGCTGGGAGAAGGCGTGACGGGATGGGTGGCGCAGCACCAGACTTTCGTTGCGCTGAATGAAAAAGCGGCGAGCGACCCGCGCTTCAAAATGGTGGAGGCGCTGGTGGAAGACACCTATGAAGCGCTGCTCTCCATCCCCCTGATCAGCCGCGGCAAGACCATCGGCGTCATCAATATTCATCACCACGAGCCGCACCGGCACTCGGAGGGCGAAATTGACTCCATCACATTTATCGGCGAACAACTGAGCAGCGCGATCGCCAAATGCGCGCTGGAAGACGAAAACGCGCGCTTGGCCGAGCAGCACGAAAAGGAAGAGCAACGCCGGCAGCGTCTCGAAGCACTGGTCGCGCAACGCACCGCGGAGTTGAAAGCCAACAACGACGAGCTCCGCGTGGCTAAAGACAAGGCCGAGGAACTGGCCCGCCTCAAGAGTGAATTTCTTGCGAATATCAGCCACGAGATCCGCACTCCTATGAACGGCATCATCGGCATGACGGAACTGGTCCTCGATGGCGAGCTGCATCCCGAAACGCGAGGATTCCTGCAAATTGTCAAGAGTTCCGCGGATTCGCTGCTGTGCATCATCAATAACATTCTGGATTTTTCGAAGTTGGAAGCCCGCAAAGTCGTGACGAACGAGGTGGAGTTCGAACTCGAAACCGAGATCGGGGAGACGATCCGCTCGCTGGCCTTGCCCGCGCATGAAAAGGGATTGGAACTCACCTATCAGGTGACGTCCGAAGTTCCGCCGTGGGTGCTGGGAGATCCCCAGATCTTGCGCCAAACCTTGTTGAATCTCATCGGGAACGCCATCAAGTTCACGGAACAGGGAGAGGTGGTCTTGCGCGTGTCGGTGAACTCCGGCACACGGGCTGGCACAAAGGGTGACACACAAGACGACGAACTCGTCCTGCTGCACTTCGCCGTAAGCGATACCGGGATTGGGATTCCCGCCGGGAAGCTGGACAAAATCTTTGAGGCGTTCGTGCAGGCGGATGGGTCGACGACGCGAGTCTACGGTGGGACCGGCCTGGGCCTCGCGATCTGTTCGAGTTTAGTCGGGCTCATGGGCGGGACGATCTGGGTGGAAAGCAAGCCCGGCCAAGGCAGCACCTTCCATTTCACGGGCCGCTTTGGGCGCTTTACCGCGCCCTATCCGATCGAAGAGCGTTCCGAGGCAATGGATTTGGCGGGATTACCCGTGCTCGTCGTGGACGATAACGCCACCAATCGTAAAATTCTGATGGAAACGCTGAAACGTTGGGGGACCAATCCAACCGAGGCAGCGAGCGGGTTTAAAGCTCTGGAAATTTTCCGCACCGCTTCGCGCGACAGCCGCCCCTTTCGTTTGATTCTGGCCGATCTTCAAATGCCCGGCATCGACGGGCTGGCCTTTGCACGGCGGCTCCTGGAGGAACCAACGCCGGTCCGCGCGCCCATCGTGATTTTGAGCTCCGTCGGAAGTCCCATCAACGCGGCCGTGTGCAAGGAGTTGGGTATTTCGATGTACTTGTCCAAACCAGTCACGTCGTCGGCCCTGCTCGACGCTGTTCATAAAGTCGTTTGCCAATCGGATCCCGAACGTCCCTCGCCCCGCGAGGACAGATCGAAGGCGGCGCCCACGATTATGCTGGCGGACGACGATCCCAACAATCGCATGCTGATCACGTCCATTTTAAAGCGGGCTGGCTATCAAGTGGTGGTAGCGCGAGACGGCATGGAGGCCGTCGAACTGTATTCGATCGCCGCGCCGGATCTCATTCTGATGGACGTGCAGATGCCCGTTGTCAGCGGGCTCGAGGTCGCGACATTGATCCGATCGAAGGAATCCGGTTCGAATCGCCACACACCGATCATCGCCTTGACGGCGCGGGCGATGGCCGGCGACCGCGAACGCTGCATGGCTGCGGGCATGAACGATTATCTTTCCAAGCCCGTTCGGTCCCACGAACTCCTCGAAAAGATCGCTCAGCTTGTGACCGCGGAAATAACAGCGGAAAGCCGATCCTAACTCATCTGTAACTCGCCCGCATCCCGGGCGTGAGAAGCTAGAGTTAGCCGCAATGAAGACCACAAACGCTGACCGCACCTCCATAGATTACTGGCAGGATTACGGCACTGGGATGAAAAGTCACTTTGGGATTCGCGTATGGGAAGACCACTGTTCCGCCATGACCAACGTCGGGGCGGAGCATCCAGTCCTGTTTGGCGGCCCTCATCCTTTACCGATGGATCTCTCCGCCACCGAAGGCCAGCACAGTTTGAACAACGTGATCGCTGAACATTTAGCCCGTCATCCGGATTCCGATCTGGTCGCCGTTCTCACCGGGAAAAAGTCTTTCCGGGAGGCGTTGGAATAGACGGCCGCTTCGGTATGCCGCGGCGTAAAGTACAGGTCGCTTTTCTGGTGGCGGCGTTCAGCTTATTTGCCGGAGTCGGACTCGAAGCACAAGATCCTCTGGAAATCGTCCGCCGCTCGGTGGGACGCGATTGGACGGATTACGCCAGCGTCAAGGATTACACCTACCGCGAACATACCGATCTCCGCCGCTACGCACGGGACGGCAAGCTTGCGGACAGTCGCACGGAGACCCATGAAATTCTCATCCTGGGTGAGCGCCCTTATGAGCGTTTAATCGCGCGCGACGATCGCCCTCTTTCCGCAGCCGAAACGCGCAGGGAGCAGGAGAAACTGGATCGCGAAGCCGCCAAGCGCGAGCATGAATCGGCCGGCCGTCGAGCCCAATACGAGAAGCAGCGCGCCGAAGACCGTCAGTTTATTCGTGAGATTCCCGACGCTTTCACCTTCCACCTGGACTCGGTTGACAACGTCAGCAGCCAGCCCGCGTGGGTGATTGAAGCCGAACCGAAAGCGGGCTATCGGGCGGTCCATCCCGATGCGAAGATATTTTCCAAGATTCACGCGAAAATCTGGATTGAGCAGGCCACCTATCACTGGGTGAAAGTGGACGCCGAGGCGCTCGAAACGCTGACCTTCGGTTTCGTGCTGCTGCGCGTGGCCCCGGGCGGGGCACTGCACTTCGAACAAACTCGCGTCAACGACGAAATCTGGCTGCCCTCGCGCATCCTGGTGCGCGCCGACGCCCGCGTGGCCCTGGTGAAGAAGGTCCGCGCGGAGTTCGATACTCACTACAGCGGCTACCAGAAGTTCCGCAGTGATTCGCACATTGTGAGCGATCCCGAAAAGTGAGAAGGAGGACGGCTAAGGCAGTTTCTGGGTTTGTGTAGACCGTTTGGAGGGCGGGCGCGTCGCGGGCTTCGCGGGATCAGCTCGGCTTAAATTCCAGTCCACGGAAACTCCGAAAACGGTCTAAGAGCTCGTCAGGATAATGCGAGCCTTCGGACAGCGAGCCGAAAGTTCTTTTTGCAGACGAGAAATGTCATCCTCAGCGCCCGAGGGGATCAACACACTTTGGTGAATGGGGACGAGTTGATTCCCGGAGTATGGGTTCGTCACCACCTCCTCAAAAACAAACATCAAACTACGCGGCTGTCTTTCGTCGAGCGAAGCCGACAGGAGGTAAATATTCATGCTCAGCCAAGTGGTAAACACGCCGTCGCAGAATACCCCGTCATGACCAAAGTAAGCTTCTGGAGCCGCCTTCCGTAGATTCCTGCGCATTCTCGCGGGAATGCTGCGGTCCTCGCGCGCCGCCCAAATCCACATTCCGGCCATGAGGGCGCAGACTCCCACAAGGTAACTTGTTCTGTAAAGCAAGGAGCCGGGGCCAAAAATCAATACTCCTCCGGCAATGATGCTGAACGGCAAGAGGAGTTTGCGCCAATCGCGCTTGAAGACGAAGGCTGGCGGTGGTGAGGCTGCCGCGCGCTGCGCCTGTATTTCGCTCCATTGGTTCCACTGCTCCGCGGAGTATTGCCAGTGAACCCAGGGATGGCACAGCATCGCGGTCAGAGCGCGGTCAAAATTCAGCGACGTCATATAGAAGATCGACAACATAAAAACGGCTAAGAGCAGAGTGAATCCGCCGAGAGCAAACGCCGCGAATCCGAAGTTACCCGGAAGAAGGAACCCCAGCAGTCCCAAACCCGCGACGACGATGGCCATGCGCTTCGTCCATATGTAAACTTTTTGCCGGTGCACGTGCACGATCTTTGTGCCTGGAGGCAGCGCCGTTTCCAGTCTGGCCTCCTTGGGGGTGGTAACTTTTTGGATGATGAAGATCAACGAAAAAGCGCCCAACATGATGACCGCACCCATCGTGATTCCGAATACGACAGGGGACTTGTCCGCGGCGAAATCGACCGTTGCAACGATGACTGCGACGAGCGCGGCGATGGCCAAGAGGATGACGACGACGGAGCGCACGGCCGACCGCGCGGAATACAGTGGATTGCGGCGCCATGTCATCCACGCTCCCACGACGGAAAGAAGCGCGAATCCTACCAGGAGCATGTGCTTAACATTGTAACTTCCGGTGTAACTTTCGGTTCCGTTGGGTGTCCCCTCCGCTGCGAGGTCCGACCTGCAGGAAGCCCCCGCGGTGCAGCCGGATATGCGGCACTTCTTGCCCGTCTTTGAGGCGGAATATGTAATACTTTCTGAGATAGCGAATATCCCCGTGGTCAACAGCGTAAATGCAGCGGACGATTCGCCGGGATCGCGTACGCTATTCGCGGCGGAAAATACGGTTGTTGTGATCCCCACGTTCAATGAGCGGGCCAATATCGCGCAACTCGTCGCGGCGATTTTCGCTTCCTATCCTCAAATCCGGATTCTGATTGTGGACGACCACTCGCCGGATGGAACGGCCGATGTGGTGCGTGAGTTGCAGCTTCACGCCTGGTGCGGCGGCAATCTGCTGCTTCTGGAACGATTGAAGAGCCCCGGTTTCGCGGCTTCTTATCGCGACGGATTCCGTCAGGTGTTGGCCGAGCCGTGGTGTAGAGCGGTGATCACGATGGATGCGGATTTCTCCCACAATCCCTCCGTGATCCGGTATTTGCTGGACAAACTCGCGGGTCATGACGTGGTGGTGGGCTCCCGCTACACGGCGGGCGGGAGCGTAGAGCATTGGAATCTGCGGCGGCGTCTGCTGAGCCGGACCGCGAACTTGTATGTGCGTGCCGCCCTCGGGCTGCGCATTCACGACGCCACGTCCGGCTTTATGTGCCTGCGGCGGGAAGCGCTGGAGAGCGTGCCGCACCAAACGACTGCGTCCGAGGGCTATGCATTTGTCGTGGAATTGAAGTATCTGCTCTATCGAGCCGGATACCGGATTGCTGAGTATCCCATCGCATTTGACGAACGCCGAGAAGGACAATCCAAGATGTCGATGGGCAAGATCTGGGAATCTGTGTGGATGCCCTGGCGAATTCGCGCGCTTGCCCGGAGCTCGAATTTAGGCGGCGGCAATACCCGCTCAGGGTAAACAGAGGACAAACAATTCCCGATCCCGGGGGAAAAGCCAGGTCGAGTAGACCAGGGGTTCGAATTTGCAACCGGCGGCGCCGGGCAGATTTGAAGTGGAGATCAGATAGTGCGGCTTGATCCTGGGCGTGAGCTTGAGATAACCGGGGTGAAGGTATACGGGAAGATCTGCTCCGGACGCGTCTGGGGTCGCGATTAATCGGCCGTCCAGGTCTACTTGCGTCCACATATCGTCTTCCATCCCTCCAACAATGTTTTCGCGGGGAATGCGCGCATCTTTCAGCAGATTGAGCGCGAGCCTTTGCGTCCGCATCTGTTCGAAGTGATCGTGCGTAATGGCGACGCCATAGACTCCAAACAGAAGGACCATCGCCCACGCGGCCCGTCCCGGATCTGGCACGCCGTTGCGTTGCAGCACGATCAGAATTCCGAGAATCAATAGTGGGAGGAAGGGCATGGCGTAGCGATCGAACAGATCGGCCGCCTTCGCGCGGCCAATGAAAGCGAATAGGTAGGCCATCGTCGATCCGGTCCAGAGAAAGAGAATCGCCGTTCCAGTGCCGGCGCGCGGAGAGTGGACACTTGAATCTTCCGTTGGACCCGTGACAGGCGCATCGTCCACTCCCGACGCAGCCGGTGCGCGTCCGTGCGAAAACAGCAGAAAGAGCAATCCTGCAACTGCTGCCGTGATAGCGCGGCAGAAAGTTGCGGGAAGAATTACGGGCAACGCTCCCGGGAGGAGAAGGCCGGGCTGATACAGGCCATATTGCGTGACCACATTATTCAAATAGGGGAAGATCAATGCTCGCAGCCAAAAAGTGGCCGCGAACACCACCCCGGCAACAAGCACTGCACACGCTACGTCCAAGGCCCGTAGCCGCAACCTCGCGGCCGGGACCAGGCTTGGAATCGCGAACACCAGCGCCGTAAGGATCAGGCCGCCATATTGATGGATCACATTCATCAACCCCTGCCGGCTCAGCGCCAGCATTTGGAGATTCAAGTTTTCGTACAGGAAGTTTGGCTGTTGCCGCAGCCAGTGGAGGATGAACACGCAACAGGCGATGTAGGCCACCAGAACGCCGCCGCCCCATACTTTCTCGAAGGACTTGCCGCGCCGGAAAAAACAATAGGCCGCGGCGATTACCGGCGCCGTTACCCAAAAAACCTGGCGAGTCGCGCCTCCCAATAGGGAACTCAACATGGCCAGAGCGTACAGAGCGGCGGCCGGAACAGGCGGGCGATGGACGATGGATTTCATCGCCAGCAGCATCGACGCCAGGAAAAACAGGCACGCATAACTGTCGCTCATGAAGGACACGGAATGAGGGATGAAGAGCGGCGACAGTCCGACGGTCATTGCGCCGAAGAACGCCATCCTCCGCTCCAGCGAACATTCCAACCCCAGCCAGTACGTAAGAACCGGAATCAAGCCGGAGAGCGCGAGGGTTGCCACACGAAGGGTTGCGAAAGATCCGCCGAATAACTTGATCCACAACGCTCCATAGGGAAGTTGAGCGAGCATCGCAGAGGCCGACCATCCGAAGTAGTGGATGTGGCCGGTGCGCGCCAAATCCATGGCCGTGCGTGAATAGGACCAATCGTCATTGACCCCCATGTCGAAGAACGGATTCGTCGCGAGCCCAGCGACGATCACCGCCAGGTACAGGCAAATGCAAGCCCCCAGATGACCGAAGGCCAGACGACCGAAGGACGAATGACCTAACAACGAGTGATTGGAAGGAGCTTTCAAGTCTCTAGCATACAAATTTGGCTTGGAGCCGGCCGATCGGATCTTCGAACCGACTCACTCACGTCCGTCCCGGATATGACGACGGAACCGCCGCGCGAAGGGGGGCGGAGCAGGCCGTAGGAAAACGGATTGCTCATTCCCATGCCGCGCACCCACTCGGTTGCGCTGGAATGCTGGCGCAGCAAATTGAAGCCTTCGTCGGTAATCTCAACAAAGCCCCGGCCATTATCGTCGCGATCCAGCTGTCCCTGTAGCGCGGCATTCTCGTAAAACTCCAGGTCGTAAAACTCCAGGTCGTAAAACTCCAGGTCGTAAAACTCCAGGGCAGCCAGATGATCGCCCTCCAACTCGTTGGCGGTCGGCCAGGCTAATAGGGCTCGAAACCGATGGGGACGGCCGACGCTTGGCGGCTTTGGGTCAGGTTATTCCGAACAGCGCTCTCCTCCGTCCGAGCTTTTTGGGCCGATACGGGTTATGGATAGCAACGCAGCGATCCCAATCGAAGCACTATAAGGAGAGCCATGGCGACTTCCCCAAGCGACCATCCGTTCGATCCCCATCACGGGATCCCGCCAAAGCAATTGTTGGTGTTGGATGCGGACCTCTGCGTCAAGACGGCGAGCAACTCCTTCTACCTAGCGTTCCAAACAGTCCCGAGCCAGACGCTCGGAATAAAGTTGGCGGCTCTCGGCACCGGCCAGTGGAATGTCCCCGCTCTTCTGACGTTACTGACGGAACTGCCGGAGATCGACGGCGAGTTCGATTTTGAGATGGAACAGGTATACCCGGCGCGGGGACTGAGGACAATCCTGGTCAGCGGGCGGCGGTTGCCACCGCTCGATGATGCACAAAGCGGGATGATTCTGCTCTCGCTCGAAGAGAAAAAAGTCGAAGAAGCGCTATCGCTGATCGGTCCGACCCTGCCCGAACTAGCCCCGGCGTCGTCCGGATCAGGCGCGGCGAGCAACAGTGACGCGAGCGATGCTACCCCGGAAAGCCAGGTTACGTCCCCGCAGCCCGACTCCGAGACGTCCACCGGGTGGGACAAGAGCGAGCCGCTGCACCAGAGCCTGTCCGAAGCACTGGCGAGACGCCGCTACCGCGACAGTCAGTTTGCTGTGTCTGCGGAAAAGTTGTGGTTTACCGACGTCTGCCGAATCCAGAACGAGGGAGCTGCCAGCGCCACGGTCGCGGACAAATATCCCTTCCCGGATAAGTTGCCCGCCCAGAGTGTAAGCACTGAAATCTATTTGCGGGGACGCATTCTGCTGGTGGAGGACGGAGCCGATAATCAACGGCTGCTGCGCATGCAACTCGGAAGTGCCGGAGCGTCGGTGGTCAGCGCCATGAACGGGCAGGCGGCCGTCGATCTGGCGATGGCCGAGCCATTCGATCTGATCCTGATGGACATGCAAATGCCCGTGATGGACGGCTACGCGGCCACTCTCGAACTCCGTCGCCAGGGCCTCACCATACCGATCGTCGCGCTGACGGCCTACGCGATGACGAAAGAACGCGCCAAATGTATCGCCAGCGGATGCGATGCTTGTCTGTCGAAACCCGTCGACGAGGAGACGCTTTTGGCGGCCGTCAATCACTTTCTCGGAAAAGCGGTGCCCACCGAAAGTGTCGCGAGCAGCGCTCGATGGGCGCCCTCGGGTGGCGCGGGCAATGGGTCCGGCCGAATACGCAGCAGCCTGGCGGGCGATCCGCGCATGACCGAGATCATTCCGGCATTCGTGGGCCGGCTTCCCGACGAGGTGCGGAAGATGCTCGATTTGCTGGAACACCACGACCTGGTGGAACTGCAGAAAGTCATCCACGACCTTCTCGGGACAGCGGGCGGATATGGCTTTGCGCCGCTTTCGCAACCCGCTCTGCGGGCCCGGCAATCGATTCGGGCAGGAGCGGCGCTCGAGCCGATCACGGCCGAAATCAATTCGCTCATCGCAGTCATCCGCCAGATCGAAGGCTATGACGAGTCCAAAGTGCCGGGCCGGGCAATGTCGGCTTAATACCTGCGTCTCTTTCACACGGGCGCTGCTTGCTCTTCACGACCTGTTTCGGTTCCGTTCCGGCAAACATCCACGGTCATCCCGAAACATTACACGGCCTCACGCCCCGCTGTTCGCGTTCCCATAAAAGCTTGATCCATCCTGCGGTCGTTTCGTATTGGAACGCCAACAGATACGTCCGGCAATTCATTTTGCCTGAGAAGATGCGTACTCTTGCCCCACTTTATATTCGTGAAAAGATCGCGACGCATTTGCGGTGCCTAGGAAGCTTGGGCAAAACCGCAGAGTGCAGGTTCTGCCGGGAGATCGTGCGGATCCCGCGTCGCCGGGACTTCTATCGCGAAATTTATCGACGCGTGACCGTTCTGTCTGAGGTAACCCATGGCAAATTCAATAGGCAAGCGTCCGACCGATCCCAGCAACGAAGGCGTGCCGAAGCAGTTGTTGGTGCTGGATAAGGATCTGTGCGTCAAGGCTGCCAGCGAATCGTTCTATACCTCGTTCAAGACAACACCCGGCGAGCTGCTGGGGAAAAAGCTGGACGCTGTGGGCAACGGCCAATGGGCCGTTCCCGCGCTCTTGAGTTTGTTGCAGGAAATGCCGGCGATCGATGGCGAGTTCGACGATTTTGAAATGGAACCGGATTTCGTCGCGCTGGGGCGTAGGACCATGTGGGTCAGCGGGCGGCGGCTCCCGCCCTTGGGCGATACGCAAAGTGGCATGATCCTGCTTTCGATCGACGTTGCCGCCGCGCCACACCATGGGGAAGGGGAGAAATTCGACGAGTCGCTCTCCCTGCTCCGCACGACCTTGGCGAGCATCGGCGACGCCGTCATTGTCATCGATCTGGAAAGCCGCGTCACTTTCATGAATCCGGCCGCCGAAAAACTCACGGGTTGGCAGCAGGGCGACGCGCTGCACCGGCACCTGAAAGAGGTCTACCGGACGGTGAGCGGGCAGGGGGTGGAGGGAGAGAGTCCTGTCGAGAAGGCCGTCCACCAGGACGCATCCGTGGTCTTCTCGGACCACGCGATCCTGATTGCGCGCGATGGCAGCGAGTGGCCGATCGACAGTAGTGCCGCTCCTTTTTTAGACGCCGCCGGGGAAATCAACGGAGTGGTGCTGGTTTTTCACGACGTGAGCGCGCGGCGCGAAGCGAAAAAGGAAACGGAGTTTTCGGAAGTTCGCTACCGCAGGCTGTTTGAATCGGCGCACGACGGCATCCTGATTCTGGACGCCGTGACGGCGAAGGTGCTGGACGTGAATCCCTTCATGGGTGAACTGCTGGGCTATCCACGGGAACACTTTCTGGGAAAGCAACTGTGGGAGATCAGCGTCTTTCAGGACGCCGAAAGCTCCAAGGCCGCCATGGCGACGTTACAAAAGCTCGGCCACATACGCTATGAAAATCACCCGCTACAACATAGCGATGGCCGGCAGATTCCCGTCGAATTCGTCAGTAACGTCTACCGCGAAGGGAGAAGGAACGTCATTCAGTGCAACATCCGCGACATCACCGAACGCACGCGCCTGACCGCGGACCTGGCGCGCGCCCGGGAGGCCGCCGAGGCCGCCAGTAAATCCAAGAGCGAGTTCCTGGCGAACATGAGCCATGAGATCCGCACACCGATGAACGCCATCCTGGGATTCGCGGAGATGCTGCAGAACAAGAGCCCGGAGGAGTGCGCGCAGGCCGGCTGTGTTCAGATCATCCGTCGCAACGCCGCGCATCTGCTGGAATTGATCGACGAAATTCTGGATCTATCGAAGGTCGAGGCCGGGCAGATCACCATAGAACGTATCGAGTGCGACCTGCCGGCGCTGCTTTCGGAAGTGATCTCGCTGATGCGCCCACGCGCCGCGGAAAAAGGCCTGGCGTTCGAAGTGGCTTTCGAAGGACCGATTCCGCGGCTGATCCACACCGATCCCACGCGGCTGAGACAGATCCTGATCAACCTCCTCGGCAACGCCGTAAAGTTCACCGAGTCCGGACACATCGACGTGCGAATTACCGAGGAGACGGCGGGCGGCCCAAACATCGTGCTGCGGGTGACCGTGCTCGACAGCGGCATCGGAATGACGGCCGCACAACTCGAGCGGCTGTTCCAACCCTTTACCCAGGGCGACGAGTCGATCACCCGCAAGTTTGGGGGGACGGGCTTGGGCTTGACCATCAGCCGGCAGTTGGCCAGACTACTAGGCGGCGATGTGACAGCCACGTCTCAATGGGGCATTGGAAGCGCCTTCACACTGAAAACCGATGGCGGGCCCTCCGCGGGCGTGGAGCGATTGCAAGATTTAACCGAAGCGACGCTGCCCCACGTGACGCCCCCGAGCACAAGTTCCCAAGTACATCTGCGCGGACGCATTCTTCTGGTCGAGGACGGAGCCGATAACCAGCGGTTACTGCGCATGCAACTGGGCGATGCTGGAGCGTCGGTGGTCAGCGCCGTGAACGGACGGATCGCTGTGGAGCTCGCGACGACGGAGCCGTTCGGTCTGATCCTGATGGACATGCAAATGCCGGTCATGGACGGCTACGCCGCCACCGCGGAACTCCGCCGCCGGGGCCAGACGGTCCCCATCGTCGCGATGACCGCCTACGCGATGGCGGACGATCGCGAGAAATGCCTGGCCAGCGGATGCAACGGGTACCTGCCTAAACCGGTCGATGAGGAGACGCTCTTGAAGACCGTCCGGCTATTCCTCGGAAAAGCCGTGCCGGCCGGTGGCGCCGTCAGCACCGCTCCCTCCGTGTCTCCCACCGGCGTCGACGACAGTTCCGACCTCCTGAAGAGCAGCCTTGCCGGCGATCCCCGGATGCAGGCGATTCTTCCTGGATTCGTCAGCCGGCTTCCCGGCAAAGTGCGCAATATGCTCGAGCTGCTCGAACGCAAGGACTCGGCCGCTCTGCAGACGGTGGTTCATGACCTGCTCGGAGTCGCTGCCGGATACGGTTTTGCGGCCGTTTCTCCACTCGCCCTCAAGGCGCAGCAATCGCTCCGCGACGGCGCTCCGCTGGAGCGGATCACCGCTGAGATTCACGCGCTGGTCGGCGTTGTCCGCCGGATTGAAGGATATGACGAGTCCAAAGCATCCGACGAGCTTGGGGATAAATGCGCGAAGGGGTCTACTGCCTAAAGCGCCGCAAAGTGCGTCGGCGCGCGTGACAGGCCCCATCTGAAACTGAGACCCTTATTGTTTATCTTGCCGGCCTGGAATGTTTTCTTGGACCATTTATCCAAGAATGCTGCAATAGCATCTTGTTCCGGGCACTCTGGCAATGCAGCCTTCACCTGCATCCAAACGTCGTAGCCAGCGGGCGTTCCCGTCTTCCACCTACCGGTGCCGAATTTAAGGCAACTCTCTTTCAATTTTCCGACCAGTTCGAAATCTCCGCCTGATAGTTTGCCCGGCTTCTCTATGAGCTCGAAATACACTCTGTTATAGCCTATATCGCTGACGTCGTAGCGAGGCGCCCACAACTCCACCCAGGCACTTGGCCCAATTTCAAGCCCTTCTTGATTGCGAAATCTAAATCGGCTCGTTGCCATCGATCAATTGTCATTCGTGAAAGCAGGTTCCGGCGTGATGATCGACCGCCAGAATGCGCATGTCAAGGTAGCGCTCCCGCATTAGACCCTTAAGCCGAGCCCGTCCACGGCCCATGACCGTGCGGATGTTCCGCCGAGGAACATTGCGAAGATTTGCCGTTCTACTGCCTTGGATTCCTGCCGCCTTCTGCAAACCTGTCGTTCCTCTGTCGCCGGTCTCTCGTAACCCTGACGCGATCATGGGCCGGCGGCGTGACCCGTCAACGGCGCTGCCCGCTCCTTTCCTCGCTGCGCTCGTCCCGTGTTGGCCGTTTCCCGATGGTGACGGGATCACTTCCAATGCAGAATACAGAACGGCAGGATATCTACACCCGCATCACCACGAAAATCGTTGCGTCTCTGGAAGCAGGCGTCCGCCCGTTGGTCAAACCGTGGAGCGGCGAGAATGCGGCCGGGCGGATCACGCGCCCGCTGCGCCACAACGGCATGCCCTATTCCGGCGTCAACATCCTGATGCTGTGGGCGTCAGCCATCGAGCAGGGCTTCGCCTCACCGAGCTGGATGACCTTCAGGCAGGCGATTGAACTCGATGCGTCCGTCCGCAAGGGCGAGAAAGGTTCACTCGTCGTGTACGCCAATTCGGTCACGAAGACCGAGCAGAACGATGCCGGTGAGGATGTGGAACGCGATATCCACTTCCTGAAGGGCTACACGGTGTTCAATGTCGAGCAGATCGAAGGCTTGCCTGAGCAGTATTACGTGAAGCCGGAGCCGAAATTTTCCGCTGTCGAGCGTATCGCGCACGCCGAGGCGTTCTTCGCCAGCACACGGGCCGATATCCGCTACCGTGGCGGCCAGGCCTATTACGCGCAGGAACTCGACTACATCCAGATGCCGCCGATTGAGGCATTCACCGACCCCGAGAGTTTTTACGGCACCCTCGCCCATGAGGCATGTCACTGCACGAAACATCCGACCCGTCTTGATCGCGAATTCGGGCGCAAATCATGGGGCGACGCAGGCTACGCCCACGAGGAACTCGTGGCCGAGCTGGGCAGCGCGTTCCTGTGCGCCGATCTCGAACTCACGCCGGAGGTCCGTGAGGATCACCTCCTACATCGCCTTCTGGCCGGAGGTCCCAAAGAACGACAACCGTGCGATCTTCGCCGCCGCCGCTCACGCGCAACGCGCCGTCGACTACCTGCACAAGCTGCAGCCGGAGCGCATCGAGGCCGCCGCATAGGCGCAAGCATCACAGGCCCCTGCCAGCCAGCTGCCCTCGGCGTGCATCTATATGTCGAATGCATGGGCAGGTATATTCGATATTCCGGGCGATGGCAGTGGTTACGACGGGATCGAGCGCCATACCGCATATCGGACAGTTTCCGTGGCCGCGTTGCCGGAAATGCTGCGCCTGCTGGCCAGCCTTGAGAAGGCGAGCGAGCATCCTCTCGCCGGTGCGATTGTCGCGGGCGCGAAGGAACGCAACCTTCAGCTGGCCAAGACGGACAATTTCCGTTCTGTCACGGGTAAGGGTGTAACGGGCACGGTTGAGGGCCACACGGTAGCCGTCGGCAGCGCCAAGTTGTTTGAAGAACTTTCTGTGGACTCAACAACCCTTGTCAAACGTGCGGAGGATCTCCGCCAGCTGGGTCAAACCGTAATGCTGGTCGCCATCGACAATAGGCCTGCCGGTCTCGTTGGCGTGGCCGATCCCATGAAGCCCTCGACGCCCGAAGCGATTCAGCTCCTTCACGCCGAGGGTATACGTCTGGTCATGCTGACCGGTGACAATCGGACGATCGCGCAGGCGGTCGCGAGCAAGCTGGGCATCGATGACATTCAGGCGGACGTGCTGCCCGAGAAAAAGGCGGAAGCGGTTAAACAACTTCAATCCCAGGGTCACATCGTTGCCATGGCCGGAGATGGGGTCAATGACGCACCGGCCTTGGCTCAGGCGCAGGTCGGCATTGCGATGGGTACGGGCACGGATGTTGCCATGGAGAGCGCCGGTGTAACGCTGGTGCAGGGCGATCTTCGAGGGATCGCACGGGCACGCCGGTTAAGCCGGGGCACGATGCGCAATATTCGCGAGAATCTCTTTTTCGCATTTTTCTATAACATGCTCGGCGTTCCGATCGCGGCCGGGGTGCTCTACCCTTTCTTCGGCCTGCTTCTCAGCCCCATGATCGCGAGTGCCGCCATGACGCTCAGTTCCTTCTCGGTGATTATGAATGCGCTCCGCCTTCGGCGGCTAAAGCTGTAATTTTCTGGCTGTCCGGTTTCGTTAATGGACTGCCCTCAGTGGCCGAGCCCGTTCGTTGTGCTGGTGGTGGTGACGATGCTGATCATGATGGCCATGCTTCTGCTGATCATGCTGAGCATGACGAACGGCACTGCGAGATAGCTCTATGAGCGCGCGAACGCCAACAGCGGGCTGATGTCGTGGTTGTCCACCGCTTTGAGCGCCGTAATGTACTGCGCGCGCATTTCCCCGGCATCCCGGAGATTGGTACGCCCCCATGAAAACCGCTTGCCGCCGAGCTGCATGATGAGCAGGTCGGCCATCAGGCGAGCATGGCGGCCATTGCCGTTCGGGAACGGATGGATCGCGACGAGACGATGATGAAAGCGCACGGCGATTTCATCGGGAGAAAATGATTTGTATTCGATCCAGCCTTTAACGTCATCGAGGAGATGGCGCAGGGCGGCATGGATCTCGTAAAAGGGAATCCCGATATTGCGCTCGCTGCGCCGGAAATCCCCGGCCCACTTCCAGACCTCGCCGAGCATCTGCCTGTGCAGGTCAGTGATGAACTTTTCGTTCAGCAGATCGGGCTTGCGTCGGCGCAGAGCCCAGTCCTGCCCGCGCAGGATGTTTTCCTGCTCGGCCTCGTTCAGTTCGCGCCGGTTTGAAATATGCGAGGGAATGAGATCTCGCTGTTCCTCGACGGTCAGCGGGGTTGCATCGTCGGGCTGGTCGAAGATATCGCTCACGGCTCATCCCAGAAGCGGCCGGGATTGGTCTCGCGCAGGATCTCGTCGATCAGGGACTCATTTTCCTTGCGCTGCACCTTCTGGTCTTCAAGCGCCATGGAGTGCTCGATCGGTTCGCGCCGGCGGCGCGCAAACAGCCGCGCGCGTTCGCGCACGGTCTGCTCCAGAGGCTTGTTCGGCACGAGGGCATAGACTAGCTTGCAGTCAAGCGCTTCGGCCACGCGTCGCAGCGTCGCCAGCTCGATGGTGCCTTTCGCTTCGGATTGTTCGAATGCCACGACCGACGGCTGCTTCACGCCCAGCCGTTTCGCCAGTTGCTCGGCGGTCATGCCGAGCGCCTCGCGGATCGCCCTGATCCAGCCGCGCACGGGTTGCGACTGGCGCACAGACGGCCCCATTGCCTTGAACCGGTCGTCAAGGGGGGCGCGGGCCTGGGCTGCGAGGCGGGACTGTTTCATAGCTTATAGCCTATATCGTTCGCGTATATGTATAGACTATAACATATATTTATGGATGAAGTCAATAGACTATAGCCTATTGAATCCGGGCACTCAGCCCTTCGAGCGGCACTTCTTCGCTGCGCCCGGCTGCAGTTTCGCTTCCACTATCAGCTTCCCGTGCCCCGCTTTGCGGTGCCCGGCTTCGGTGGCGGCGTCCATGAAATACCTGATAACGAACTCCCTGATTGCCGTTGACCTGGCGACGCCTATTTCCTTGGTCGATGTAGCTGCAAAGATCATCGACTCCGCAGTCCTCAAGTCTGGCGATCCTCACGAGGGCTATGTCGAGAATCGGCGACAGTCTGATCGATGTCAGCTTCTCTCCTATGCGGATGTTGAAAGTGGGAAGCGTCTTCTTCCCCCCTTTGCCTGCGATATATCCGGAGTGCCGCCTAATCATCCGATCCCCTGCCGCCTCTTTCAACCTGTTTCGGTTTCCACCAGTCGGGTAAATGCACATGATCGTCCGTACGCCAGTCCGTGAGGGTGTCGACGAGAGCGTGCAGGCGACCGATCGCGCGCTGCCATATCGAGAGGTGCCTGTTGGTCAGGAAGCCAGCTCTATTGCTGACCCCAACACAGACACCTTCGACCAGTGGAACCTGGGCGCTGAATTTACCTGGCAGCAGTTCGGTATCGGTGGTGTTTATACACGCGATAACGGTGGTCTGCATAGTAATGGTGAAAACCGTACCTGGGTTGGCGGCGTAGATTATGCGACCGGTCCGTTCAAGCTGGGCGCATCCTACCTGGATAACCGCGAAGGTCTGGGTCAGGCCTCTGCGACTGTAACCGACGGCAATCTGGACTCGAAGCGTGTCGCTGGTGGTGTAATTTACACCTACGGCCCTGGCATGACCTTCCGCGGTTCAGTTGGCTATGTCCGGTCGAACGATTCGATCGCAACTACCGACGCGACTGTCCACTCAACCGACGTTCTGCTCGGTACACAAATCAATTTCTAATCCATCGTGGATTGGATAAAGAATCGGGGGTGCGGTTTTCCGCACCCCTTTTTCTTTGTGAACGTTATTCTCATTCCGGTCTCATGAGCTCTATCGCCGCCAACATCGCCTCTACCCGTGAAAAAATAGCCCGCGCCTGCGAAGAGGCGGGGCGTGATAGTGACGACGTAAATCTTGTCGCTGTCAGCAAGATGCAGCCACACGATCGCATCGCAGCCGCGCTTGCGGCGGGGCAGCGCCTGTTCGGCGAAAACCGCGTGCAGGAAGCCAAAGCACATTGGACGGCCTTGCGTCCGCAATACCCTGATCTAAAGCTGCACCTGATCGGTCCGCTGCAGGCCAACAAGGTGCGCGATGCCGTGGCGCTGTTCGATTGCATCGAGACGTTGGACCGCCCGGATCTCGCCGACGCACTGGCAAAGGAGACGATTAAGCAGGATCGAAGACTTCCGTGTTTTATCCAGGTCAATACCGGGGAGGAGCGCAGAAGGGCGGCGTGGCACCGGTCGGGTTGCCTGATCTGCTCGATCATTGTCGTAAACTGAAGCTCCCTGTGAGCGGCCTGATGTGCATCCCCCCGTCGATGAGCCGCCCGCGCCGCATTTCGCGCTGCTGAAAAAGCTGGCGCACCGGCATGGTCTGTGCGACCTCAGCATGGGCATGAGCGCAGATTTCGAGGAGGCAATAAAGCTCGGCGCTAGCTATATCCGCCTCGGCACCGCGCTGTTCGGTGAGCGGACACAATAGACTTTGCGTAATTACGGCTTCGGCTGAATTCCAAAGCCACTCCGTCGTTGAGCTTCCTAATGGGCGCATTCCGCCCTGAACTTCCAGCCCGAGCTGATTCCGATCCCGCGTAAAATGGATCGGAGCCCACCATGGCCGGCGAACCCGAGCAACACACGACGATCACCATACCCGGGATCGCGGACAGGCTCGATGTGTGCGAGGAAACCGTTTACGATATGCTCAAGCAGCACGAGATCCCCAACATCCGTCATGGCCGTCGTTTTATCGTTTCGCGGGCCGCATACGAAAAATGGGAAGCGACCATCGGTGAGAAGCTCCCCGAACATCCACCGCAACCTCATGCTCAACTGCCGGGAGATTGTGCGCAAGCGGTGGAGCCCGGAATATGAGGAGCAGCTCGCCGCGCGCGACGAGTTGCGCGAGCAATTATTAATTCGCAAAAAAGCGGAATCAAAATAACGGGTTTTGTGTGTACAATCTGTTATGGCTATCCGCAAGAGGAAGTGGAAGACCGCCCAAGGCGTCCAGACAGCCTGGTCCTACGTCTTCGACGCCCCCCGGTTCCACCCGCAGCAACCGTAAGCGGATTTTTGAGAGCGGCTTTGCTTCCAAGAAGGAAGCGCAGGACGCCGAGACCGCCCGCCGCGTCAAGGCGCAGAAGGATTACGAGCTGCAGTCCGCCACGCCCGTGGCAATTCCCGGCACGCTCGCGGGGCTCCTGAAGGAATTCTTCAGCGAGCACGGCGCGAAGGCGCTCGCGGCCAAGACGCTACAGCGCTACCGCGAGATGGCCGACTACCTGGACGCGGACCTCTCGCCATGCCGCTGCCCAAAATCAAGCCGATTCATCTGTCTCGCGAATGGAATCGTCTGCTTACCAGCGGGGGCAGGGGGCGGAAAGCGGGAAAGCCGCTCAGCCGCAAGACCGTCCGCAATATCGCGGGTCTGGTGTCGAGCGCCTACACTCGTGGCATGCGTTGGGGCATCGCTGAATTGAACCCCGTGCAGGCGAGCGAGCCGCCGATGCCGAAGAAGAAAGAGGGCATCGCCCTGTCGGTCGAGCAGCAGGAACAACTGATCGCCGGCGCTACCGCACCGTGGGGCATGGATGTTTTTCTCGAACTCGATGCTGCTACCGGGGCGCGTCGCGGCGAGCTGCTGGGGCTGCAATGGCCGGACCTGCAAGGCAACCAGCTGATGATCGGCCACTCGCTGTCGCAGGTCGGGCAGGGCGTGTTCCTGAAAGAGCCGAAGAACAAGAAATTCCGGACCATCACGATTCCGCCCTCAGTCCTGAAGAAGGTGCAGGCGCACCGGAAAAAGCAGCAGCCTTACCGCGAACATTTTGGTGACAGCTACCAGGGCGATTTCATTTTCTGCAACCCGGACGGCTCGCCGCTGAAGCCGGATACCATCTCCACGTCCGTCTCGCTGCTGTTCCGCAGCCAAAAACTGCCCAAGGGCGCCAGCCTTCACTCACTGCGCCACACCCACGGCTCGCACCTGCTGGCGGCCGGCGTGCCGCTGACGGATGTCAGCAAACGCCTCGGTCATTCCAGTCCGCATGTCACAGCCACGATTTATGCTCACGCACTGGAGGGCAGGGACGATCTCGCCGCAAAGGCGTGGGAGAAGTTTCAGAGCGAGGGCAAGCAGCCCGTTAAACCGGCACGGACGCGCAAGGGCGCGTGAAAACGCCTCTGTTCCGGCGCAATCTTAGCTCATCACGCCTCCAGAAGCTTCTCGATCTGTCGTCTTAACAGCGCCATTTCGCGCAGGCACTCCTTGGCTATTGCCTCGCCTGCTGCGAGCTCGTCGCCGATGATCCGCACATTCACCAATAGCTCCTTGTCATCAACGCCGATGTCGAGCATCCGCTTGCCCCGAACGGTCAGAAGGTCGCCCAGGATTCTTTGGATTTCTTCACCCGCAATCGTGACTGAGTCTTTACCGTGGAAGAAATCGTACCCGTGTTTTTCCTCGTAATGTCCCTTCAATTCCAGGAGGTCGAGAAACTGCTCTTTGGTGAGTTTTCCCGAAAACGGTATTCTGTCGCTTAGCCAGAATGTCCGTTGCGAAAGCCGCATAGGGGTCAAGAGTTCTCCCCGCGATGAAGTGATCATCCCTGTTTCACTCGGAGCCGGCGCTATCTGGGTAATTATGCTTCTCCGGTCTTCGTCCCGAACGCGGAGGCATTCGATCCCCATACGTTCAAGCACAGCGGCCATTTCCACCGCTTCGGATTCTTTATCTGGCGGGTGAGCCCAAAACAGGGTGCCGTCCGATGATTGGAGGATCGGCCAGTCCGGCGGACAGAGATTCCTTAGTCTCGGGATCGTGAGACCTTGAGCCTGGTCGATGGCCCAGAACGACAGTTTCCCAAGACGCTTGCTGATCTGATCTTGGCGGAGAAACACATCCGAGACACGCCACGCCGGCAATGCTTGGTCCACGAGCACATGCAGATGGGCGCGGGTTTTTTTGTGTCTCCAAAAGAGTTCGTCTTCATCCTCCGGCGTCGCGGCGTTTTCGAAATCATCTCCGGGGTCCAAGGCCCATTCCTGTTCGCTTCTAGTCGGCTCAATGCCGACCCGGACGAATGTCTTTGGATTACCAATTGGCACCAGAACCGGTTTCGCCACATCCTGGAGGAATACGAACGCCTGCGGAGCCGCCGCTGCGATGTACCACCAGGAGTCGCTTTTGGGTTTAGGCAGCGCGTCCCCGAGTTTGGCCACCACGCGGTCTCGGTATCGGTCTGGATCGTAGACGCCGTCGCCGATGACCGAGGCGTGCACACGCAAAGCCCGGAACGGGGTGTTTAGCGGCATTGAGGCGGATCTTGGGTCCGAAAATGGGATTTTGAGGTCGGCTGGCGTCGCGAAAGAGTCACTAACTCTGATGGTCACGGATTTGTCGATCTTCAGTGAGAATCCTTCCGCTTCACCGTCCGATAGCACGGCGTTCGCCCCCTTCATTTTGGCCGCAAAATCCTCGATCTTCACATCGCAGGTCTTTCCAGCAGGCATCTTGAGAATTACAATGTCCGTGAAGAACGATCTCAGGCCATGGCTCTGGGCCATGCCGCCGAACCACTTGTTCAGGATCTGGCCGTTCCTCGCGACGCGCTGCCAGATGCGCTCGCCGTTCCAGTATTCAACTGTCGGAGTAAACTCGGCGCCCTTCGGCCATCCGCGGAGATATTCGCCATCATTCACGTACCGCTTTGCCTGGACCGTCAGGTCCGCGTTTGTCACCCAGGTCGCTGACCGACAATTCTTCCGCAGACACGCGCTCATCATCACATCAAGCTCGTCGCCGGAGGTGTTGTTGCCGTAATTCACGGTGTGTTTGCACTGGGTGAGATGTCGATGACCCGCAGGGTCGAGGGTCAGAATGTCTTGTTTCTCATCGCCGCTGCCGTCGGTTTTGTCCACCAAAGTGTGACCCTCGATGTGCACGAGGACGTCACTAACGAACTCCACAAAGCGCTCGCTGCCAATTCGTGAGAGGTATTCGAAGATCGCAGCCTTCTCAGGCGTTAGAGTGACGCGCTCCAATTCGCCAGGGACGACATGGTAGTAGTGCGAAGTTGTAGCCTGAACGACCTCAACTTTTTTCATTGGCAAATCTTTCTATTGGCGACAACCTCCAACATGGCACTTCGTTCGACGGCGATCAACATCCCGGCCAGATTGAGCCAGCCTCGGAATCTGGGCGCTCTGGCCGCGGAGGGTTTCCCAAATTGTGTGAGCAGGTGTGAGCAGAACCGCTCTAAGTTATTGAGTCTTTGGTAGCGCTAACGGGAATCGAACCCGACGGCTGCCAGTTCAGCTCAGTCCAGTTGGGTCTAAGTGGTTGTGTTTTCAGTCCAGCTGGTATTCTGGGACGATCCGAAACGCTGCCACGAGTCACCGACGTCACAGCGCGGTCACAGCGCAGTCCGGACGTGATTGGGTTTACTTAATTATTGTCAATAACATGCATACGGGCGAATTGGCCGCTATGGCATGCTCAAGTTGTGCGGGAATATATGTAAAAGCTCCCGCGCCGACTGCTATATTCTCGTTGCCCAGCGTCAGTGTGGCCTCGCCTTCCAAGAAATAGAGAGTGGCGGGCACCGGAGCTGAGTGTAGAGTCATTTCATGGCCCGCCGCAAGTCCGTATAGGACCACTTTTGATCGTTCATCATTTTGCAGAATGCGGCTGATAATCCCCTTCAAAGGAATTTGGAGTCCTTGACGCAGGTCGGGGATAAACACGGGAGTTGAAGGGTCGGACATGTTACTTCTGCTCCTCTCTTTTACGTGCGTGCCGTTCCAG
>Ga0182030_10000729_pt1 | contig 64192 bp, 69 predicted proteins | sample 812S3MmetaG_FD_121299 | JGI IMG/M metagenome (GOLD analysis project Ga0182030, IMG submission 121299) | Permafrost microbial communities from Stordalen Mire, Sweden - 812S3M metaG (Illumina Assembly) | ecosystem: Environmental > Terrestrial > Soil > Wetlands > Permafrost | place: Sweden... | reverse complement strand
TGCAACACCGACCGCGTCGGTCATCATCACGCCGTCATAGGAACGAGGTCAAAATAATGAAGAAGTTACCCGTACACCTCATCCCCTTGACGCTTGCGACCGCATTGTTTGCGGGCTGCGGCGGCGGCGGCCAAGGCTCGTCGCTGCCCACCACGGCGGTCCAGCCGGCAAACGCGTCCGGCGCCTCCGCGTCGTCCGGGAGCAGCTCGGTCGCGATGGTGATCGCCATCCCGTCGTCGAGTACTGCCAGCGCAAACGCCCGGCGCTTGCCGCAATATTTGCCCTCCAACGTCACCTCGATGAGCGTGGTCATCACGCAAGGCTCGACCCAATATTCGTCACAAACGATTGCATTGACCGCCGGCGCGCCCGGCTGTACGGCCACCGCGCCCGTCACGTGCACCGCGACCTTCCCGGTTCCGATCGGGAACGACACCTTTGCCTTGACGTCGTACGACGCGGCCAAAGACGCCATCTCTCACGCGTCGGTCCCGCACACGATCGTCGCCGGGGTCAACTCGCTACCGGTGACCTTGAACGGTATCGTTGCATCGCTCGCGATCATCCCGGGCGCGCCGGACAACTCGATCTACGAAGGCGCGACCTCGAAAGGCCTCACGCAGACGGCCAGCATCGTGGCAACGGACGCCTCCGGCAACACGATCGTCGGGATTTTCGACACGCCGCAAACCGTTACGGCCGACGGAACGCTCTTCGCGGTCCAGGGCGGCCAGGCGACGCTATTGACATCCGCCGATACGTTCGCGTACGGTTACAATCTGCCCGATCCGTATACCGGCAAGCCTACGTTCGCCTCGTCGGCGCCATATCTCGCGCAACCGCAAATCGACAACGCGAAGACGCTGGTGGCGGAGAACAAGCAAGGCGCGATCGCGCTCTGGTACGACTTCGGCGACAGCGATGCAACGCTGTACACAACAGTGGCAAACCAAGTCTCCGCGTGGCAAGACCGTGACGGTAGCCCGAACGCGGTCACGCAAGCGCTGCCCGCGGCACGCCCGAGCATCGTTCAAGGCGGCTTCACGCACAATCCCAATCAGAACGTGCTTCAGAACGTCGCGTTCAGCGCGGGTCAATGCCTCGTCTCACCGGCCGGCTTCCCGCTCGGCGATTACACGATGTTCGTGGTCGCAATCGGCAGCGCGGCTCCGGGAACGCTCGTCGGGGCTTACGGCACGCCGGGAACGTACACCCACAGCCTTCCGATACCGAACGCAAGCGAAATCGACGTCGTCGATCACGGTGCCGTCGGGCCGGCGCTCACCGGGCTCACGCTCACGGGGATAAACTCGTACTACGTCACGGCCAAGATCCAAAACGCCGCGAACAGTGCGAGCGCATGGTTCCACAGCTCCGCGCTCACCACCGGTCCTATTCCAACCTCGCTGGCGGTCACCGCCCTATCACGCGATCCGGGCCTCAGCCTCAACGCTAGCGACGGCCTTTGCACGAACTCCGCTGCGAACCAGTTCGGTGAGGTGATCATTCTCGATCACGCAGCCTCCGAACCGGAGCGTCTCGCGATTACGGAATACCTGCATCGCAAGTGGGACATCTGACCGCCGCCGGTTGCGACGCGATACCCACTGGAGTAATTTCGTGAAAGACTCTACCATCAGCTTGCGCGGCGACCTCGATCCTTCATCGGTGACGGGTCTCCGCGCAACCTTCGCGGGAATCACGGCGCCGGAAACCATCGACATGTCCGGCGTCCGAACGGTGACGAGCGCGGCACTCATCGAGTTCCTCACCCTCGCCAAACGCGTCGGCTCGCGCAAGATCGAATTACTCAACTCCCAGCCGACGGTCACCCGGTTGTTTCGAGTCCTCGGGCTCGACCGTATGTTTCTGCTGACCAAACGCGACGCGGCACCCGTACCGGTTCGGTTGCAGAAGCGGTGATCGCGCGCTACGTCTTCGCCGTCCTCCTGCTCTTCGGCGCAGGGTGCGGCGCGGGTGCCGGTGAGGGCGATCGCGCCGATCGCGCGGTCGTGCAAGCATCGACCGTCAGCGTACCGCCCGTGGTGCACGCATCGCTCGGTGATGCCGCCGCGCTCGGCGGAGCCGACGTCTTGACCGCACACAACGACGCGGCGCGCACCGGCTGGAATTCGCGCGAAACCCGATTGACCGTCGCGAACGTCAACGCACGGTCGTTCGGTAAGCTCTTCGACGTTCACGTCGACGGTCAAGTCTTCGCCCAACCGCTCATCGTTGCCGGGGTCGACGTTCCCGGGCGCGGGCGGCGCAATCTGCTGCTCATCGCAACCGAACACGACAGCGTCTATGCCGTCGATGCGGACTCCGGACGGCTGTACTGGAAGCACACGTTCGACGGCTGTTGCGGCGTCTCGGCCGTTCCGGCGACGATGCTCTACGGGTGCAATCAGGTCGCACCGCTGGTCGGCATCTCGGCGACGCCTGTGATCGACCGCCGGACCGGCACGGTGTACGTCGTCGGCAAGAACGTCGAGCGGAACGGCAACGCGCTCGCCTTCCACACCACGCTCTACGCGCTCTCGCTCGCGACGGGCGCGGACCGGCTGGCGCCGGCCAACATCACGGCGACGGTCGAACTGTCGACGCGCGGCACCTTCGCGCCGGGTTCATCGTTCGTCCGCAGTCTCAAGCGTTACCTCATCGGAGGAAAGCTGACGTTCGACGCCCGGGCGCAGTTCAGCCGCCCCGGTCTCCTGCTTGCCAACGGGTCCGTCTACGTCGCGTTCGCCTCGCATTGCGACCGCGAAGACGCGCACGGGTGGATCTTCGCGTACGATGCGACGACGCTGCACAAGCGCGGCGCCTTCACGACGATCGGCGACTGGCACGACTCGAACGGCGGCGGGATCTGGCAATCCGGCTCCGGCCTCACGGCCGACGCAGCCGGCCATGTGTTCTTCACGACCGGCAACGGACCGTTCGATGCGGATACCGGCGGTCGCGACTTCGGCGACACGTTGCTCGAACTCACACCGGACCTCGCGCACGTGCGCGACTACTTCACACCGTCGACGCAGGACGAACTCGACCAGAATGACGCCGATTTCGGCGGCGGGGGACTCCTCGCGTTGCCGGACAGGCGCGGTCGCTACCCGCGTCTCGGCATCATCAGCAGCAAGCTGCGGGCGATCCTGCTCGTCGACCGCGATCGTCTCGGCGGCTACGATGCCGGCGGCCCGGACCGCGTCCTGCAAACGATCGGCAGCACACACGACAACACGCGCTGGTGCATCGGGACCTGCGGCGGACCCGCCTACTACGCGGGACCGCGCGGCGAGTTCGTGTTCAACGTGTGGACGCAAGATGCGCTGCGCGCCTTCCGTCTCGAGCGCAACACACCCGTCCCGCGACTCGTCGAGGTCGCGCATTCACCCAACGTGTTTCCCGGCTTGGGCGGCGCGACACCGAGCGTTTCCTCCGACGGAACGCGTCCCGGGTCGGCGATCGTCTGGGCGACCACTCGTCCCGGAAAGAACATCATGAAGACACAACCGATCCAATTGTTCGCGTTCGATGCAGCCGACGTCTCGCACATCCTCTACACCGGCGACGCCACGTTGTGGCGGAATGCCGCCGGGCTGCCGTTCCTCACGCCGACCGTTGCGAACGGCAAGGTCTACGTCGGCGGCGACCGCGACGTGTCTGTGTTCGGTCTTCGATGAACGAGACGCTGCGAAGCCTGTTCATCACGGTCGATCCGCCGTACCCCGCGACGAGCGGGGCGCCGCTGCGAAATTGGCAGAACGTCCGTCTCGCCGCGGAAGCGGGACCCGTCGCCGTTCTTTCGTTCGGGCACGACGAAGCTTCGTTGACGGAATTGCCCGGCGTCGCCCTCTACCGGCACATCACGCTGCCGCGCAGCGTCGAGAACGCGGCGCGCGGATTCCCGCGTCTGTCCGGCGCTGCGGCGGAGATTGCCGGCCGGGCCGTCGCTGAAATGTGCGAGGTGTTCGCCCCGGCGATCGTCGTGTTGGAAAACGTCTGGATCGACGGCATCGAGCGCCTCGTGGGAGGACCGGGATGCCGGCTCGTCTACGACGCGCACAACGTCTACGTCGACCTGGCCAAGGAATTGCACCTCGATGCGTCTGCCGTGCGCACGCGCGAAGCCGTCGCGGTCGCGTGCATCGACGACCTGTGGGTGTGCAGCGAGGAAGACGCGGAGCGGATGCGTCGCGAGTACCCCTTCAGCGCGCCGATCCACGTCGTTCCGAACGGGATCGACACCGACTACTATAGCCGCATTCGGGGCCGGGGTCTCCGAGCGCCGCGCGAGGTGATCACGATGTTGTTCGTCGGGTCATATTGGTACGAACCCAACCGGATTGCGGCCGAACTGCTGCTCAATGAAGTTCTGCCGGCCGTGCGCGCACGCAGCGGCGTTGCCGTCCGGTTGCTGCTGGTCGGGGCGGCGCCGAGCGCGGCCATGCAGGCCAGCCGCGATCCCGGTCTCACGCTGGCTGGACGCGTGCCCGACGTCCGGCCGTATCTCAACCTGGCCGACGCCGTCGTCGTTCCCTTGAGGCACGGCGGCGGAACGCGGCTGAAGTTGCTCGAGGCCTTCGCGGCTTGCCGTCCCGTCGTCGCTACTGCCAAGGCGGCCGAAGGGATCGATGTCCGCGACGGCGTCCACCTGCTCGTGCGCGAACGGACCAACGATATCGCCGACGCTGTGGTCGAGCTCTGGCGCCAACCGGCTCTGGCCGAGCGGCTCACGCGCCAAGCCTACGAGCTCATCACCGCGCGCTACGCGTGGACGGCGTTGGGCCCGGCAGTTCGAACGGCGCTAGTGGAAGCGGCGTTGGGCGCGGGCGACGGCGCGATACGCGGGAACGGCGCCCGCGCGGCCAACTTCGCTTAGGACGCGCCAGGCTCGCGGCAAGAAGTCCGCGAGCCGCACCATCAGCGGACGGTGCTCCTCGCGATAGGCAGCGGAGGCCGGAACGGCGTCCGCTGCGCGCGCGCTTCCGGTTACGGAGCGTGCCAGCTTGCCGAAGACCTCGCGGATGTACAGTTGCGGATTGAAGAGGTCCAGCGTGAATTTTGCCGCGCGGCCGTGGCGAATCTGCTCTTCCACATATTGCAGCATCAAGGCGGACTCGGCGCGCTGCTGCGGCGTTAACGCCGTCTCCAGCCGTTCCACGCCGGTGCGCACGCCGTGCGCGGGATCGCGGCCGAGGATCGTCTTCCAGAGGGCGAGCAGCGCCGGAGCGAGGTCGCTCTGCACGGCCTCGGCGATCGTTTCGTCGAGGCGGCCGGCGATCGGGCCGTGCTCCCACCACAGGCGCAAATCGCAGAGATCGCGCACCGTGTTATGCAAGTCGAACGAACCGCGTAAGGCATGATGAACGTTGATCAGGACGCCGTCGACCGGATCCGCAACGACGATCGTTTGCCGGGCGGCGCGCGCGCCGATCGCGCGGTCGATCAATCGCCCGGCCGCGAGCGCCGCCGGCGGATGGAGGCCCATGCGCCAGTGTAAGTCGACCTCGAAGTCGTCGCGGCGCAGCGCGCGCGCGTAATTGTGCAACTGGCTGCTCAGCGTGATGTCGGACATGTGCTGCTCGAACTCGGGGTTAATCTCTTCGAAGCCCGCGGCCATCAAGACGCGGCGCGCTTTCTCTGCGTCGCCTTCGCGCACGATGATGTCGAGGTCGCCGGTTGCGCGCGTCGCCGGCGGGCGATCAAGCGCGGCGATCAAACCGACGCCTTTGATCGCAACGTACGGCACTTCCTCGGTGGTGAGAATGCGCAATGCCGCTACACTGCGGTGGAGGATGAACGTCGATCGCGCAGCGAGGGCGAGAACCGCTTGGTGCAGGGCCGTGCGAGAGGCCGGCGTCATGCGCGTTTCGTCCAGATGCCGGCGCACGGGGTACAAAACGCCCCACGCGGCGGCGAGCGAAACGGCCGTCTCCCAATCTTGGGGACTGCCGGAGGCCAGCGCATCCATGCCGCGTGCGGCGACGGTTGGGTCACCGAGCGCGAGGTCGACGACCGCGCCCCGGATACGGGCAGCGTCAGCGGCGTGCATCGAGCGGAACCTCGCGCAAGCTGCTCAACAACACGTCATCCGGTGCTTCGAGGAGTTCGTCGTCGAGTGTCAGCCAGGCGTGACCGTGCAGCTCGCGCGCTTCGCCGCGCTGTTCGATTCCGATATGCAAGAGCACGTCGTGATCGGCCGCTGGCAGAAAGCGATAGATGATGAGCGCGCGCACGTAACACGTGTTCATGCGCCAGAAGCGCGGCAAGGAGAGGACGGCCATCGCGATGCGCCGGATGTGGCCGGCCTCAGTCCGGACGTCCCGGTGGCTTTTGCGCCGCGATGCGTTCATCGTGCGCAAGCCTTGCAGGAACGAAGCGACGTCGCGCCGCGCGAGGGCGTCGGGCAACCGGCGAACGAACCATGCGATCCGAACTGCGAGCACGACGTTGTGCGGAGACGTGCCGACGACCTTGAGGGTCGAGGCGGTCATGCGCGAAGCGGTTGCGAAGCGGGTTACACCGACCATCGATTCCGTTCTACCTTACTCCAGTATGCCGAATCGAAGCCGACGCGCTGGGCGAGCGATTTTACGAACTGCCCGCGGTGGACGAGCCGTTCATTGGGTGTGCGGTGCGTTCCGCCGAGTGCCGCGCGAACGCCGAGGGCCGCGGTATCGCACCACGCCCGCATCTCGGCGTTCAACGACCACCGGACGTCACTGCCGTGGCGTCGCGTGAACTGGGCGTAACCCACGCCGTAGGCGACTTGCTGTTTCCAGTACGCCTGCCAGCTCGAGCGGTGCCGGTGCCAGACCACGGCTCGTGCCACGTAGGCAAACGCGCCCGGATCCGTTTCCCGCAAGCGCGTGTGCAGATCGCATGCTTCGTAGGTGACGAAGCGTTCGTCGAACCCTTCGCACGCCGCCAGCGCCGCGCGCCGGTACATCAAATTACACGATGGGGCGAAGGGCCAGCGCGGGTGCGAGAGGTAGCGCTCCGCATCGAGACTGCCGATCAAGTCGGCAAATTGTGCGGCCTCGGAACCTGCTGAGTCGAGGCCGAGCGTTTTGCCGGCCGCTCCGAGGAGTGGCGGAGCGCCGTCGGGCTTGGGGGAGACGGCATCGAGCAGCGCGGTCAGCCAGTTGCGCGACGGCACGCAGTCGGAGTCGAGGAAGGCGACCCATGTGCCCTTCGCTTCGCGCCAACCGCGATTGCGGGCCGCGGCCGCGCCGGCATTCGGTTGCGAGATCACCGTCACGCCGGCATAGCTGCGGGCGATCTCAGCGGTCGCGTCACGCGAGCCGTCGTCCACGACGATGATCTCGCGGCGGCTTTGGGGGTAGCGTTGGGTTCGCACGCCTTCGATACACGCGCCGATCGTCGCCGCCGCCTGATAGGCCGGGATGACGATGGATACGTCGATGTCGTTCACAATGCCGCCGTCAGGGCTGCGAGGGTTGCCGGATCTTGGTAGGCGTCCTCACCGATCACAACGTCGAGTCCGCGCAGCCCGCTGCGCACGGCGCGGGAAGCGGTCCGCATCGCTGCCGCCGCGACTTGCGAATCCTTGGGAATGGCGATTTGTCCGATCAGCGTACGGAACATCTCCTCCGCCGAAAGCGGAGCGATCCGGATCGGTACCCGCTCCAAATCGCGGCGGACGCGTATGATGTGCGTCGGGCGGGCTCGTTGCGCGGTGCGGCCGGGCCAAACATCGTCCGCGTACACTTTGCGCTTCACCGTCCAGGCGGAATAACGCGGTTGAAGTTCGAGATCGCCGACCTCCGGAAACCACTCGCGCGTTTTCGGGTGAAGGTTGAACGAGTGCAGCAGCGCGGCGACCTCGGGAAGCCCGCCGGGACCCACCCGCAAGAGGAGCTTGTCGTCGCCGAGCGTTTGCCAGCCGTCGCGAACGAGGGCTGCCGTCAGGGTGCTCTTGCCGCCGCCGGACATTGCGCAGAGGAGTAGGCATGTGCCGCCTCGCGTTACCGCGGCGCCGTGCACCGGCGTCCAGCCGGCGGCGCGCCAGCCGCTTACGAGTGCGAGCCCGACGAGATCCTCGAGCTGATCGATGGCCGGCGTGTCGATCTGATCGGCCGGAAAGCCGATCGTCCACGACTCGCCGCCATCCCACTTTTCCTCGAACTGCGCGCTGGCGCCGCACAGGGTCGTCGCGTACAAGCCGCGCGGCGTTGTATCGATGTCCATGCGCGAACACGTCAGGTACGTTCCGCGTGCTGCGACGGCCGGCGCCGGCACGGATTGCACGCGCAAACGCACTTCATAAGGAGATGCATCCCACGAGGTCTTGAAGATCTGCAGCTGTTCGTCGACGCGCCGCTCGAAAGCCGGCAACGTAGCGTCGAGCGTTACCCGAACCGGTCCGACCAGGAAGGTCGTGCTGGTGGCGTTCATTCGGCGAGCGGGATCGACGGATCGAAGGCGCTGACGATCACTTGCTGCAGCGGTTCGGCCTGCCGTTCGACCGTGGGCGCAAGCCATTCGAAGTTGCTGTCGATTTCGAGGGTCGGCGTCGCGGCGACGGCGTCGTCGGCAGCCGTTTCGAACAGGCCGTAATCGTATAAGCGGCTCAAGAAGAGGTCGACGCCGTCGCCGTCCGGAGCGCCGCAGGCGAGTGCGAACGCACGCGCCTCATCGAAGCTCGCCGCGGCTTCGAAGAGTTGCACGAGCGCCCAACCGCTGGCATTGAGCGCGTAGAAGTATTTGGTGTCCAGGTCGAGCAGAACGGCGCCTGCGTCGAGTCCCGTCGCGACGACGTCGGGTCGCAACGACAGCATTTCTTGGGTCGGTGATTCGTTCAGGTTCAGGTTCATGTGAAACTCCATCGTTGGCGATTTAGTAGTGACTGAGGCTTCCATCGAATTTTGCCCGTGCGACCGCAGCCCGGAAGGTGAGCAACGCGAGGGGGAAGAGCACGATCGACATGGCGGCGAGCCACATCGCGTCGTAGCCGAGGTGGCCGATCGGGACGCCGGTGAAGGCACCGCGCACGCCGTTCAACACGTGGGTCATCGGCAGTAACCAGGATACGTGTTGCATCCAGCCCGGCAGCAATGCGACCGGAAAGAGCACCCCGGCGAAGATCGTCGCAAGGTTGCTCAACACGAATTTCACCGGCGCGCCCTGCTTGAACACGATGACCATTGCAGTGCTGAAAACGCCCAGCGGAATCGTCGCCGCGACGGAGAGGACGATGAACGCCGCCAACGTGACGGGATTGATGTGCGTGAGGTTCAGCCCGAACAGCGCCCCAAATCCGATGTAACACGCAATTTGGACCAGCGCGAAAACGAACGACCAAACGGTTGACCCGATGGCGAGAACGCTCAAACTCGTCGGCGTGGTGAGGATCGCGGGCAGCGTTCCGTAGACTTGGTCGTTGCGCACGACCTTCTCACATCCGTCGAGCGTGCCGAGTTCGAGCGTCAGGAACGCGATGTTGATGACCGCGTACTCGAAATAGGAGAGCCCGCCCATGTTCCGTTGATGGATGCCGCTGACGAGTTGCGCCATGAACGCCAAGCCGATGACGCCGGCGGCAATGGACACCCAGTTGAGCGCGAATTGCAGTTTGTAGGTCGCCGCCAGGCGCGCGTCGCGCACGAAGATCGCCATGACTTTCGCGATCATGACGGCGCCACCGTGGCGAGGCTGGCATAGACGTTAAACGGATTGGGTTCTTCGGGCGCAACGTGCTTGACCTCGACGCCGTTGGCGCTGATCGCGCGCAGCAAATCGGTGAGCGTCCGCGGGCCGTCGTCGAGGTCGGCCACGAGCCGCATGCCCCGGGGCATCTCCTCGACGATGAGCTTATTGAGCCCCACGACTGCGCGCGCTCGCTCGATGAGGCCGGCATCCATGCGATCCAGGGACACGGCATAACGGCGGCCGCCGGCACGTGCGAGCAGATCGGCGGGTTTGGCGATCGTGATGATCTTGCCGGCGGCGATCACCGCGATCCGGTCGCAGAGCTCCCAGGCTTCTTCCAGCAGGTTCGTGCAGAGCACTGCGGTCTTTCCTTCATTGACGACGAGCGACCGGATCAGTGCCCGGATGTCGCGCGCATGGACAGGGTCGACCGCACGCGTCGGTTCGTCCAACAGCAGCACCGGCGGATCCGTGAGGAGCGCGCGGGCGATCGCGAGACGCTGGCGCATGCCCGAGGAGTAGGTCTCGAAGTTGCGGTCGAGCTTTTCGCGCAGATCAACGTGGCGCGCGACGATGTCCACCCGCGCGTCCAAGGCGCTTCCGTGCAAGCCGTAGAGGCTGCCGAAGAAGCGCAGGTTTTCGCGCGCCGACAAACGGTAATAGAAACTGCGCTCCTCCGCGGTGCACATGCCGATGCGCTGGCGCAGCTCGCGCGCCGCACTCCCGCTCCGGCTGCCGATGATGCCGTCGACGCGAATCGTCCCGGCGTCGGGAGTCGTCAACCCGGAAAGCATCTGCAGGATCGTGCTCTTCCCGGCCCCGTTCTCGCCCAGCAGCCCGAACAGTTCGCCGCCGGCGACATTAAAGCTCACGTCGTCGATGGCGCGAAAGCGCGGCGGTTGGCCGCGATAGCGCAGCCAGGTCAGAAAATCATGATTTATTGGAAAGGTTTTCGTGACGCCTTCGACCGCGATGCTGGCAGACGTCGCCGGCGCCCGGACTTCCGAAGGCTGCGCGAGATTCATATGCCAACGGTAGCGGATCGTTCGAGGCAGGCAAAGAGCCCGCTAGGACCCTCCCGTGGGACGCTCGTCCCATTGCGCGGCGACGTTCAGTAGACGAAAAGCTTCGCGACCATTTGTGCGCGCTTGGAGCAGCCCAACTTGCGAAAGAGGCTTTGCATGTGGTCGGAAACCGTACTGACGGCATCGCCAGTTCGACCGCGATTTCAGCGTTCGAGCTGTCCACCGCTAGCCGCAGGACCTCGATTTCACGCTCCGTCAAGCCGAAGATTCTGACCGCGTGGCGCAGCGCTGCCGAGAACCGCGGCGTTTGCACGAAGACGATCGTCGTGCTGTCGAACGCGCCGGAACCGAGCTTCAGCAAGAGTAAGCGGCACTCGGTGCCGAGGTTCACAACGTCCGGCAACTCCCGTCCCGCATACGGCGCGGAGTGCTGCCAAAGCAAATGGCACGTATTCCGCGATGTGCCCCGTCGCGGCATCGCCCACCGGATGCATGGCGCGATCGACGAGAAAGAAGTGCGGTAACTGTTCGGCCTCCGTCGCGATCGAGCCGCCGAGGACTTCACGCGTCTCCTCGCGCGTGAAGGCAAGATCGGCAACGCCCAAGCGAAGATGCTCGTTGGGGTGGGATCAGCCGTGAGTTGAGTAGCGCGAACGGTGGCGGCCGACACTGCGCGGTTATCCCCGCACCCTATGTTTGTGGGGGAGTCTCTGCTATGCGACGCTATACGGCGTTCGTCTTTCTTACTCATCAAGGAGATCGAGACAATTGCAAGTGTTTAGGGACTGCCGGCGGGTTTTTCTTCGCTATTAAGAAGAGACCGCGCTGCGAACCGTCGCTAAAATCCTATTCTCCGTTGATCCCGACAGCCCGCAACGCGTCTACTGGGATCATAATAAGAGGCGGGCCGAGATCTTCACACTCCGGAGTGGTGAGTGATGTGAAGAATGTGAACGTCGGCATCTGCGCCGGCCCAACGCCTCGGGCCCTAGGTCGCTACGCGTCCGGCACGCCAGACTGTACCTTTGATGCCATGACGAAGGCTAAACGGGGCAACGAACATCGTGAAATCGCGGGTTAAGCGCGTTCTCCATGGCCTTCTCGGGTTTCATTCGTATTTGATTCTCCACGCGATCTTCGTCGCAATGACGCTGCGCTTTCGACGGCAGGAAGGTGCGGTGCTCGAGTTCATCAAGCGCCTACCGAGGAACGCCACGGTGCTCGACATCGGAACCAACGTCGGGAGCATGAGCCTGCTTTTCGCCTGGAAGGCGAAATATGGCCAAGTTATCGGGTTCGAGCCGGTCCCGGAGAACTATCGCGCTGCAACGGGGCTTTTGCGCTTTTTCGGGGTTAAGAATGCACGCCTGCACCCCTTCGGGCTCGGCGAACGCAATGAGGACGTGCTGATGGTGATGCCCAACGACAGTCATGGAGTCCGTCTCGAGGGCTTGAGTCACGTGGTCGATGCGGACCGTGCGGTCGGCGTCGGAACGACCTATACGGTGCCGCTGCGCCGGTTGGACGAGGTCGTCGCCGGTACGAAAGTCGATGCGATCAAGATCGACGTGGAGGATCACGAGCGTTTTGTGCTGCGCGGGGGCATGCACGTAATCGAGCGCGACCGTCCGATGATCTATGCAGAACTCTATAGCGCCGACAATCGAACGGAATGTATGCGGGTGCTTTCCGAATTCGGCTATCGGACGGTAACGCCGGCGGGTAATGTGAACGTTCTGTTCCTGCCCGCGGGCATGGCCTAAGAAATTGTCGCTCAAGGGACTAAGGGGCGTTTCGGTTGGGGCTGTGTGCCGCCGCAGCGGAGCCCGGCGGCTCGCGTCAGCGCAGCGCATTTGACCTAGTCTCAACACAGCGGATCGGCTCGGCGCGCGCGGCTTTCCCGTCGTGCCGCATCATCCGATGCGACTCTAGCGAGAGGAGGACACGATCTTGGAACAACTCGACCGGCTTCCGTACGAAGCCCCAATGGTGCTCGAAACCTTCGATGCGCGTGAAGTCATGGACAACGCCGAAGGCTCGATTGCGATTGGCAACGGCTCCCAGACGCCCGCCTAGGCACTGAGTTCGAACGGCATGCGCGCTCTCTCGTCACTTGGAATGCTCGACGCACCGCGCGCCGAGGGGCACGCATGCCGTTCGGCTTCGCGCTGGTTCGTTCTCGATCTCGCGCCGACGCGACGGTCGCTGCGCTTGGAAACCGACGACGCTCGCGTCGCGCGCTACATCCGGGTCGCCTACGGGGCGACGCTCGTCGATTCGCTTACTGAGCCCACCGACGTTGCGGTGTTATCGAAGAGCAGCGGCACGGCGATCGCGTCGTTCAACGGTATCGACGTCCCCCGCGACCGGCAGGCGGCCGGAAAAAACCCCTGGTTGTCGGATACGTACGTCATCGATCAATTCGTTTGGAAGGCGCTCTCCGGCGAACGCGAATGGACCGCATTATACGCCTGCGCCGCCATCGTGCAGGGTCGGGCCGTCCTCCTGGCCGGCGAATCCGGCGTCGGGAAAACGACGCTCGGGCTTGCGCTGCAGCGGCTCGGCGCGCGCGTGATCGGTGACGAGATGATTGTCATCCGTTCGGCGCCTTCGGCCGTCGACGCGATCGATCGGCGACTCTCCGTTCGCTGGCGTGCCGGCGACCCGCTTGGCGATGCGGCACTCCACGACCTGATCCGCAGGGAAGCACAAGCGGTCGGGCGCGGAAAGGGCCGTTTTCTCGCGATCGACCGGCGCGCGTTCGGCGCGCCGCCGGCGCCCGTCCCGCTCGCCGCGACGTTCGTTCTCTCGCGCGGCGACGGCACTCCACAGATCACCGGCGCCGGCATTACGCGCACCGCATTGGCGATCGCGCCGTTTTCCGCCCGCCGCCCGTACGGCGTCGACGATGTTGCACGGCTCGCCGACGTGTTATCCGCCGGCCGCTGTTTCACGATGCGCCTCGGCGACCCCAACGCCTCGGCGCGCGCCATTTTCGAGGAGATGCACGCATGTTGATCGGTGCCGAGGATCTCGTGTGTATCGATGCTGAGAATGCGGCCGTCGTCGCGACGCCGTTTCGGTTCTGTCGCGAATCCGTCGTCATCGATGTTGCCGGCTTGGTCTGTGCCGTGCACTTCGACGACGCGGCCGTCGCCGCGCAGTTCGCTGCGCGGTACACCGATCTCACGAGCATTGGGAGAACCCCCGAGCGGCACGCGTTCGCGATGCGCGACGACGTATTGGGCTGGCTCTTCTGGTCCGACACGACACCCGTGATGCGGTGGCCGCACGGCGATCTCACGGCGCACGCTGTTGCGTTTCTTGCCGACGCGGTCGCGCTGACGGCATTCTGCCGGCAACGCGCGGACGGCATCGTCTCGCTCCATGCCGCGAGCTTAGCCGTGGCGGACGGCGTTGCCGCGATCATCGGCGATTCCAACGCCGGAAAGACGACGACGGCGATCGCGTGCGCGCGCGCCGGCATGGACCTCTTCAGCGACGAACGCTGCCTGATCGACGCGGGTCTGCGGGTTCATCCCTTTCCGCGCGCCGTCAACGTGCGAGCGTCCGGTCTACGGCTGCTTTCCGCCGACCGGGTTCCGGGCTGCGATCCGATCGGCCGGCGTCTGCGCGCGCACGGTGCCGGCGATTGGAACGACGTGAGGATTTCCGCGCTGATCCCGCAGCAACGCGCTCTCGAACCGCGCCCGCTGCGGGCCGTATTCTTGCTCGCCGGGCATGCCGGCGCCGTATCGATTGAAGCCGTTTCGGCCGACCGTGCCGTGCGTGCGTCCGCCCGTTGGGCCCAAGGCGCGGGTACCGGCCTAGACAAAATCGCTCGGCTGCTGGAAATTTTCCGAAGCGTGCCATGTTATCGGGTGTCCCTCGGCACGCCGGACGAATCGGCGCGCTTGATTCGTAACTCCGTCGTTTGCGGTCCGCCCGAACTCGAGCGATCCGCATGATTGGCGGGAAACACGCCGCCGCCATTTCTGACATGTTGCGCGAGCGGGGGCTGCTCCGCATGCAACTGCACGGCCGCAGCATGCTGCCCTCGATCGCCGAACCGATGGTCCTGCAGCTCGAAAATCCGCAGCATGCCGGCATCGGTGACGTGATCGTCTTTCATGCGGCCGGGCAGAACGTGGCGCACCGCGTCGTGGCCCGCGACGCCGCCGGCTTCAGCACCGCGGGCGACGCGCAGCCGCATGTCGTCGAATCGGTTCCATACGCGGACGTCGTGGGACGCGTCGTGTCGATCTGGAGCGATGCATCGGCAAACGGGCACCGCATCGACACACCCGCGCATCGGTTGCGCGGCTGGTATTACGGGCGCCTTCACGGCATGCGCCGCCCGCTGCGCATCGTGGCGAACAAAACGCGCTACTTGATCGATCGCGTCCGGCCTCAGCGCCGTGCGCGCATCGTGCCGCGCTTCGTTGCGGCTATCGCGGCCGTTGTGCGCGGTGATGCGCCGGGGCTCGTCGCCGCGCTTGAATGCAATGCTGCATCGCTCGCCGCCGTCGAACAGCGGCATCGGTGTGCGGCGATGTTCGGCGATGCAGCGCGCCGGCTGGGGGTCACGGGCGAGCTTGCGCCGGACGTTGCGGCCGATCTTCGGCGCGCACGCCTCGATGCAGTTGTCGCAACCGAACGGATGGAGCGTGCGCTGGAGCGCATGATTCGCGTGCTGCGCTCGGGCGGAATCGAGTTCGCGCTGCTCAAGGGCGCCGCGCGCGTCTACGGGAAGGTTCCCGGAGCCGCACTGCATCCGTCGGACGACATCGATATCTTCGTCGCCCCGGACGTCGTCGACGATGCGGTGCGCGTGCTGCAATCGCACGGCTGGAGCTGCGCCGGCGGGCTCGAGGAGCGGCACCGCTATCGCCTGCACCATCACCATGCCGTGCCGCTGTATTCGCCGGAAGGCGATTTTCCGGTCGAGATCCACCACGAGTTGGCACTGCCCGGGACGCTTTCGATCGATACGGGCTGGAACGCGCTGGCGGAGCACTTGGTCACCGTCGACGGTGAGGCCGGGCCGGTATTGCAACTCGATCGGGTGGGAACGGCGCTGCATCTGGCGATCCATTCGATCGGACTCGGACGGCTTCGCGATATCGCGCTGCTCGCGTTCCTGTTACGGGCCATGACCGCCGGCGAGCGCAGCGCATTTACGGCCATCATCGGCGCCGAGCGATGCGATCCGGTCCGGCTCGCCGCGTCGGCCGCGTTGGCGGCGCAGTTGGCAGGCGTCGCGTTTCCGGAACGCGCCGGCGTGGCGTCGTATCTGCGCTGGGCACTGCGGCGCGAAGATCTGCCCGGATGCCTACGGCGGAGGTCCGACGCTGCGGAGATCTGCTTCGCGCGGCCCGACGCACCGTGGGTTGCGATGCATCGGCTCGCCCCGTGGTGGATATGTGGCGCGAACATTGCACGCCTGCCGCTCTACCTTCTTGGCCGGTGCGCGACGGGCGTTCTTGCCGCGGCGTTCGCCGCTGGCATGCGAGACGGCGCGATCTCGCTAGTCCGTTAGGCCCTTCGCGCGAAAATCCGCGCACACGTCGAGGATGTCGCGTTCGGCGCGGGCCCGTTCCACGGATGTGGCGGCGACGATGTCATCGACGATTTGCGCCAACGGCGTCTTTCCGTCGCAGTGCCGCAAGACGAGGCCGGCCAGCGAGTTGAGAATGTGGACGTGGCCGGTGGCGGAGTTTTGCACCAAGTGTTCGCTTCCAGCCGATCGAATCTCGAGGTCCGGCGTGCAGCGCGGCGTTGCGTCGAGCGCGCGCGCCATATCGTTCGTATTCACACCTTTCAGTATATGCGGGCACGGCCGGACGAAAAGGTCCAAGCGTCCCGATCAACCGGGCCGGTCGGCCGAAGCCAGGTCGAATCGTCGATAACGTGAACGAGCAAGAAGCATGCGCCCTATCGGTATCGGCCTCGCGGCACTTGCACTCATCGCGCTCTCCATGTTCGCCTTCGCTCCCGCGGCCGGCGGCGCGGCGCAGGTCGACGGCAAGGCGATTTTTGTCGCAAAGTGATCGGCCTGCCATCAGGTCAACGGGTTGGGTAATGGACCCTATCCGCCGCTGGCCGGAAATCCCGACATCGTCGCTCCCGACACCGCGAACCTGATAGCGACGGTGCTCTATGGGCGCAGCGGCCCGATCACGATTCTCGGCCATGCCTTTAGCGGCGTGATGCCGGCCTGGCACGATCAGGTGACGAACGCCGAGATCGCCGCCGTGCTGACCTACGTTCGGTCGGCATGGACGACGCAACACACATCCTGACCACGATCAAGAACGGCAAGAACATCATGCCCTCGTGGAAGGGCCAGCTCTCGGCCGCCGACATCGCAGCGGTTGCGACATATATCCGCTCCGCATGGGGAAACAGCGGCGGCCCCGTCAGCGAAAGCGACGTCGCGACGGCCAAATAGCGCACACCTGCGAAGAGCGGCTTCACGCTGCCTTCACAGTCAACCACTACGCTGACCTCCAGAGTTACCAACGCATTCGCTGGAGGTCCCGTAGTGAAACAGGGTCGTCTTTTCGCACTCGCCGTGACGATGGGCATTGCCCTTCTGCTCACGAGCATGTTCTTCGCGCCGAAGATGTCGACCGCGATGCCTGAATTCGCGCAGGCGACGGGATTGCAGTGCAGTGCGTGCCACACCATGGTGCCATTGCTCAACGCGTACGGCCGCTATGTCCAGCGCTCAGGCTACGCAGCGATCGAACGCGCGTCGCTCGACAAGACGTTCCCCGTGTGGCTGGACGAAGCGACGAACTACGACTCGACCGCGGGCGCCGCGACCGGCGTGCCGCGCTACGATACCGCCAACCTGGCGGTCCACGCGATCGGTTACGCCGCACCGGATATCACCTATCACGTGCAGCAATGGATCACACAGGGCAATCAATCGGGCGGCCTCGACACGGCGTGGGTTGCCTACGATCACCTGGGGTCGCCCGACGTGCACCTCTTCGTCGGCAAGATCCTCAACCCGGCACCGTCACCCTACAGTCAGACGTCGGATATCGACGGTCCGTTGGCTTCGAGTACCGTCGTCGGCGAGCACGATTGGAGCGCAACCTACAGCAACCGCTGGGGCACGCGAGCGGCCTACGTCGGACAAAGTCTTGATGTCGAAGCCGGCTACTACTTGAGCAGCGACGACCTCAACGGCGTCTCCGACTTCACGCCGGGCGACAAGTCGTTTCAATGGAAGGTAGCGTTAGCGCAGGCCAAATCGCCGCTCGAGGTCGGAATTTTCGGAAGCACCGGAACGCTTCCGGTGAGTACGGGAACCGACCGCTATCAGTCCCAAGCCGGGTACGTCCAACTCGACCCCACCAAGGGATACCGGCCGGGCGCGATGTTCATCTACCAACGCCAGAGCGATAGCAATCCCGGCATGGATCCGAACGGCAACCAATACGCGCCGACGGCGAGCTCGGGCTGGAGTGCGGAGATCATGGAGTCGCTGCTCAGCGGAAACGCACTGTTCACTTTCCGCCACGACCTGAACAACGCCGGGATCGCGGGTGGACAGACGGTGGGGAACTCGATCAACCTCGCGTTCAATATTCCGATTCCGAAGTTTCCGTATCTGCACGGCTACCTCGAGACGAATCTCGGCGCAACCTCGACGCTGGCCGGTCTATCCGGCGGCCCGGAGTGGAAAGGGATGCTCTGGCTGACGGTTCCGCTCGTCCTACACCCGTTCTAGGCGCCGTCGCGAGCTACGTTCCTAACGCGTTGGCCGGGAAGAGTTCCTCGATCTGTACGAGGCGCTTCGTGAGGCCGCTCTCGTAGTCGTAGCGGGCGATCGTTTCGAGTTCGCGGCGTGCGCCCGCAACACCGTACGGCATCGGATCGCGTTTGAGGTTCGCGACGGCGGTATCGTCGAGCAGCCCCGTCGCGATGTGGGCGTTGAGCCGCGCGTCGCGCTGTTTGTGAAGAAGCTCTTTTGCCTCGACGAACGCATCGTAGAGGTTCAGGCCGATCCATGGGTGTTCTTCAATTAGCGAACGCCGCACGACCAACACGTGGTTGATTGGGTAAAGCCCCGTTTTCCCGTAGTATCGCCGCGACTCGGCATTCACGTCCTGGAAAAGGCGGCGGATATCGCGGCGGCTGTGGATGTCGATGCGGCTGCGATCGATCAGGTTGGGTGCGGAAAGATAGGAAAGCGAGCCGTCGAGTTCACCGCTGACCAGCATCTCGCCGATGTTCGACGACGGAGCAATATAGTGTAGTTCGACGCCGGGCGGCGCCGTGAAACCGGTTGTCCCGCCGTGGCTCGCTTCGGGCGGACGTTCCATGAACCAGGTGACATCTTGCGCCGAGACGCCGAATTCGTCGTTGAGAATGCCTCGCGTCCATACGGCGGAGGTCTGTTGATACTCCGGCACGCCGATGCGTTTACCGCGCAGATCGGCCGGTTGATCGATGCCGGCATCGGTTCGCACGACGATGTTGGTATGAAAGAAGCGCCGCATCGTAAACACCGGTAGCGCGACGTAGTCGGTCGGTCCGAGTGAGGTCGCGATGATCAGCGACGACAGCGACATCTCGGAGACGTCGAACTCGGCGAACTTCAATTGCCGCCAGTACATCTCCGACGCGTTCATCGTCGACCCGATCAGCGTGATGCCCTCGGGCTGGACTTTGCCGGAAAGCAACGGCGCCGCGAGATCGTTCGGCGTAAAGGTAGCACTCAGTTGAAGATTCATCGGATTACGTCGCGACCAGGTCGTCTTGCCAGCGGACGCCGCGTGGAACCATCCGTTCGACGGCGCGCAGCGCCGTGTAGTCGACCGGCTCGGACAATCCAACCGGCGGCGCGCCCTCTTCGACGAAGCGGCGAACGCCGTCGAGCATGATGCGCCGCATGCGAATCACCGCTATGTCGCTCGCCCCCAGGTGCTCTTTGCGGCGGTCGTAGATCGGGCCCATGCTCTCTTGCATCGCAATGTCCTCGTTGTTCACACCATGCATCCCGGTGAAGCTGCCGGTGTTCATCGCCGCCCGGTCCTGCAGCCAGTTGTTTTCGCGGTGGCGAATCTTGCGGTAGGTCAGCGGGTCGAGATCGATGCCCAGCTGCATCCCGGACCGCTTGGCGCGGCGCGTGCGGGTGAGGTCGTCGATCGGTTTATCGTGCCGGGTCTGGACGAAGTGGAACATCGTGTGCTCATCATCCATCGGTACGAAGATTTGCATGCTCGTCCAACCGTTCGCGGCCGGAAAGAGCGCGATGAACGGCGCGATGAACAGCGTCACCCGAACGTAATCGCGCACCTCGGGGTCGATGAGCGGCCGGCGGATCGCGGCGTAGCGAAAGCCGAACGGCGTGTCTTCGACTTCGATGCGCGGGGCCAAATCGTCCGATGGGCGCTGCGTGTTGCCCTGATCCTCGGGGATGATCGTCTTCTCGCCCGGGACCGGCTTGATCACGTTCGAGTGCAGAAACCCCGAGTGCGCTGAATCGATCACGCCCTCCAAACACTGCACCCAGTTGCACTCTTCGCGCGCTTTTTGGATCATGCGGTGCTCGGCCGGCAGCGACATCCAGTGGAACTCCATCTTCGGCGGTTCCGTTCCCGGCGGACCGAGATACGTCCACACGATGCCGCCCGCTTCGTACACCGGATATGCGTTTGCGCGAACGCGGTCGGCGAAGTGATGCTCCTTGGGTTCGGCCGGCGTCTCGATCACCCGGCCCGACGCGTCGATCTTCCAACCGTGATAGAGGCAGCGCAGCGCGCAGTCTTCGTTGCGCGCGAGCACGAGCGAGGCGCCGCGGTGCGGGCACAGCTCGTCGAGCACGCCGATGACGCCGTCGTTGCCGCGAAAAACGACGAAATCCTCACCCAGCAAACGCGCCCGCCGCGGCGCACCGCCCGCTTCCAGCTCGTGGCCGAGCGCGGCGGGAATCCAGTACCGCCGAAGCATCCGCCCCATCGGCGCGTCGGGACCGATCCGGCACAGTTGTTCGTTCTCTTCACGTGTCAGCATCGAGCCATCCTATTCGGCGTGCTTCGGCACACCGCCGTTTTGTGAGACGATCGACCAGGTTGCCCGCGCGCGGTCCCACGCCAGCACGCGGAGGTCGGCGACGCCGCGCATCATCCCGTTGCGGAAGTCGAGCATGCCTTGAATCGCCGGCAAGTCGTGGAGTCCGTCGAAATAGGCGTGCAAGTCCGCCGGTCCGGCATCGAGGCCGCGCGCGCGCAACGCGCCGATCACGACCGAGCCGGTATCCCACGCGACCGCGTGACCCCAATCGGGTTTGATGCCCGCGCGGCGAAACGCATCGAGGTAGGCAATGTCCGTCGCCTTGAGCGGCCCCGGCTCGACGGGCTGCCCTTCGGCCGGCAGTGGGCCGGAGACGAAGTACAGCGCTCTCCGCGAACTGCTTCATCTCGACGTAGGACAAGTTCCCTTGGCTTGCACAGACGGGCACATCGAGGCCGGCATCGTGCAGCCCGTGGAGCACGACGCCAAACGATGCGCCGACGCTGTACGTGGAGACGACCTGCGCGTCGGCGGCGCGAATCTTCGCCAGTTGCGCGCTGATGCTGATATCGCTAGCGTTGAACCGCTCTTTGTCGACCACCATCAAATCGTGGTTCTCAGGCTTGGCCAACTCCGTAAGCATCGCCGTCTCGGCGGAGTCGCCGGTGGCATCGTTGCCGTTGAGTAAGGCGATGCGACGCCAACCGCGGCCGCGCGCGTACTTGGCGAACGCCGCGGCTTGTTGATCGGGCGAAGCGCCGATCACATAGGAGTTGCCGCCGCGCACCGGACGAAAGCCGTTCGAGAGACAAAACTGCACCGGGCCACCGGCGAGAATCGGCGCCATTGCCGAGCACGTCGAGTTGCCGGAATCGCCGATCAGCACTGCCGGATGCGACGGCAGCAGCTGGGTCGTGAGTTGCACCGCGAGCTGCGGGCTCGATTGCGAATCGAGGATCGCGAAATGGATCGAGCGCCCGTGGACACCGCCGCCTCGATTAGCCGCGGCCTCTAGCACGCCGAAGGCCTCGCGCTCCTCGTTGCCGACGAACGAGTTCGGTCCGGTCAGCGGAAGGATCGTCTCGATGTTGTAACTCTCCGCCGCCGTCGCGCTGCCGGCAACGGCAAGTACCGCGACCGCGGCGAGCGCGGAAAGGATGCCTCGTTTAGCGGTTCGCATTTGCGCGTCCCGGCGCGACATCTGCCAGTTCGGCGACCGGTAGCCAAAAGCGGCGCAAGTACCGGCCGGCAATCGTGTCCGGGCTTGTTTTCGCCATGTCGATGTCGGCGGTTGGGACCGGGTGCGTATTCAACACGCGTTACCCTCTGGATTGACGCTGCGGATAGCGAGAGGTCCGGCACTCTGCACGGAGAACCCTTTCATCCGCATTAATTTCATTTGCAACGATCCTTCGAGCCGGAGTGGAGAGTTTAGAATGTCGATCACCAACGAGCGCCCGGCCAAACGCGCCGTGTTCAAGGGGTTTTACCGGAATCTAAACGGTGAGCCCGATCGATATCTCACGTCGGTCGAGCGTGGGACACCGGGCGGGGATTTCCACCGCCGGTTCTGGCAACCGGTGGCGTACGAACGCGAACTCCTCAAGGTGCCGCTACGGGTGCGTGCGCTGGGCGAAGATCTGGTGGTTTTCAAGAATCTCAAGGGCGAGGTTGGCTGCCTGCACTTGCAATGCTGCCATCGCAATAGTTCGCTCGAGTTCGGCATTCTCACCGACGAGGGTATCCGTTGTTGCTACCACGGACGGGAGTATGCCACCGACGGTGCGTGCATCGATATCCCAGGCGATCCGAACGCCGAACGCATCATGCAACAAGTAAACCAAGGCGGCTATCCGACCGAAGTCTACAGCGGGATCGTTTTCATCTACATGGGGCCGCCTGAAAATATTCCCGTTTTCCCGATGCTCGACCGCTTTGATCTTTCTGGTGTGCGCAATGTTCCCGGCATCCGGCTCAACGTCGATTGCAACTGGCTACAGATGAAAGAAAACGCGGTCGACCCGCATCACACGGCAACCCTACATATGATTCCTCAGATGCGCGGCGTCACAAAGGACACCTTCGCCGGCGAGTTTGGCGTATCGCCCGAGCTTACGTGGGTCGAAACCCCCAACGGCTGCATTTATCTCGGCGTGCGAAAAGTGGACGACATGGTGTGGGTCAGGTCGGCAGAGATTGTTTACCCAAACATTCACACGATCAGCTCGATCGTAGAGAGCGGGCGCGTGGCAAAATACTCCAGCGCGCCATTTATCACATTATGGACGTTGCCGATCGATTCGGAACACAGCGTTCAGTTTTACCTTAGTCATTACATTGACGGCGGAATGTCTCCCGAACAACGCGCGCCGCTGGAACAATTCGGTCAATTTCACAATGACCGCCCGTACGGAGATCGGCAGTGGATTCCAGGTGACGTGGATGCACAGGAAAGTCAGGGGGCGATTTCCGTCCACGAACTGGAACAGTTAGGCACCTTGGATCGCGGTGTCACGATGTTCCGAAAGATGATCCGCCGTGGGATCGAGGCCGTGGCCAACGGCGAAAATCCGCCGCACGGGTTCTATCTCAGTCCGGCTGACGTGCCGCCCACGTATGCAAACGATTACGTCGTGCCGGTCTCGGAAGCCGGGATCGATGCGAACGATCCGGCCGCCCTCCGCGCGTTTTCGCTCAAGGTTTGGGAAAAGTACCAGGAGCGTTCGCCGATGCAAGACTATCGGGAGAAGAGTCATAACGGGCGATGAGCAACGCGCGCGGAAAATCGCGGGGGCGGGCCCTCTCGTTTGACACGTATATACCGTTCCTAGTGAACCGGGCGGCAACGGCGATGCTAACGTCTGCAGCGTCTGAGTTTGAACCGCACGGCCTCACCGTTCCGAAGTGGCGCGTGTTATTTCTTTTGTGGGAGCGCGGTAGCTGCCCGTTCGCGACCTGCATGGAACTCGCGAGCATCGGAGCCCCAACGTTCTCTCGTCTCACCGCGAAAATGGAACGCGAGCGGCTCATCGTTCGCACGCGCGTCCCGGAAGATACGCGTACCTTAGAACTCACGATCACGGCGAAAGGCCGCGAGCTCGTCGAGAGCCTCATGCCCGTCGCCATCAGTTCCGAGAAAATGTACCTCGACGGCGTAACCGCAGCGGAGCGAACAGCGCTTCTGAGCGCTCTAGGAAAAATCTACCGGAATGTCAGCCGCAACGCCTCTCTTTGATTGGAGTGAAACCATGCAATTGACCCGACTCCGCGCCGCACAGGCTATCGCAGGCGCTCTCGTCCTCCCCAGTCTCGCACAAGTCGGTCGGGCTGCGGATCTCCCAACGTTGAAGGTTGCGATTCAGCCCATCGAGCCCTCATGCCAGCCGTACTACGCGGAGGCCAACGGTTTCCTCGACAAGGCCGGCATTAGCGTCGACGTTACCGGTATATCGACGAGCCCGGTCATCTTGCAAGCGCTGTTGTCAGGAACGTACGACATCGGAAGCGCGACCGTCACGACCCTCGCGCTGGCCCACATCAAGGGACTTCCGATCGTCATCATTGCGCCGCAGGCCGTCGTCGAGCGGGGTGTCGTTCAGGGCGGCATCGTCGTGGGGGCGAGTTCGACGATCAAGGAGGCCAAAGATCTCAATGGCAAGACCTTCGCCGTTTCGGGTCTCGGAACGATCGCCGAGTTTGTGCCGCGCGCATGGGTCGACAAGAACGGCGGCGATTCATCGACGATGAAGTTCACCGAGGTTCCGTTTCCCACGATTGGTGACGCCATCGCAGCGGGGCGTGCCGACGCCGGGTGGCTGAACGAACCATTCTTCACGATCGCGACCAAGAAGGGACAAGTGAAGCTGTTGAACACCACCGACGATGCGATGCCGCCGGTGTATCTTGCAACGGCATGGTTTGCAACCGCCGCCTGGGCCAAGGCGCATCCCGACCTCGTCGCGCGCTTCGCGCGTGCGATGAATCAGGCTGGGGTGTGGGCTAATGCCAATCCCGACAAAGTCGTTCCGATTCTCGTAGACAAATTGAAGGCCGACCCGGCCATGCTTGCGATCGGCCACCGTACGACCTTTACCGATAAACTCGTGAACGGACAAATTCAACCGCTCATCGACATTGTTGCCAGGTATCAGAAAGTCCCGACGTTCTCAGCTTCCGACCTCATCTTCCGGGGATGAATTCTGAACTCTTGATCGATGAGCCGGCGTTCACCGCCTCGGGTCGCACTCGGGCGCTGCAACGAGCTCTGACCACCGATCGATGCCCGTTGATCGTGGCTATTCACGGTGGCGGATTCACGTCGGAGTATTTCGACATTTCCGGCTGCTCGCTGATCGAGCGCGCCGCCGCGCGCGGTTACGGTGTCATCGCGCTCGATCGGCTCGGATATGGTCGCTCCCGCGCCGCCGGCAAAGACGTGCAAACGCTTGCTGCCAACGCGGAGTGGATCTCTGAGGCGATCGATCGTCTGTGGACGCAATTCCAGGAAGAGTGCGCCGGTGTCGTCCTCATCGGCCACTCGATCGGCGCCGCACTGGCCGTGATGCTTGCAGCGCAACCGCAGAGCTGGCCGCTGGCCGGTGTAGCCGTTTCGGGCGCAGGGCTTACGCCGAACCCAGCCCTTCACAGCTATTTCGAGCGGTTTCCGGCTGATACGTGGGTTGAGACCTCCGCCGAAAATAAAGACCGGCTGATGTTTGGTAACCCGGACGACGTCAAGAGCGGGGTCGCGGAGCTGGTACGGCCCGCATATGTTCCTATCGCTACGCGGGAGCTGCTCGAGATCAACACCGTGTGGCCGCAGAACGCTCGAGCGTTACTTACCTCGGTCGAGGTTCCCGTGCAGTTCCGGCTGGCCGAGCAAGACGGTTTGTGGGTGGTAAATGATGAGGAGATCCAATCGCTTTCGGATTTGCTGTCTCGAGTCACAGGGAGTTCTGCTGCCATCGTCTCGCACGCAGGTCACTGCATCGACTTCCATAACGTCGGGCCGCAATTCCAAGACGATCAGCTGAACTTCGCGCTGGGCTGCTGCCGTATTTCTTAGCCCGCGGTGCGAGACTGGCGCGTATCGCCCGGTGGCGCTGCGATGATGGCCGGGGCGGCGTCGGTCGAGCCGAAACGCTTCGCGTAGGCTGCGCGCGCGAACGAGAGATCCCACATCAGCATCGGATTGAAGCCGGTGATTTCCGGATACTGCAGTACCGCCACGTCGTAGGCATGCGTCAGGCCCTGGGGGGTGGGGATCGGTACCGGGGCGATTTCCGCCTGTTGCACGGCGCAGAAGCGGTCGATCGCGTTGTCGTCTTCGAGCGGGAAGTGCTCGCGTAGCGCCTCGACTGATTCGACCGTGAGCTCGCGAAACCACGTCGGGTCGGCGTTGATGCGCGCGCAGGTATCGAACATCGCTTCGACAAGCAGCGCGATGTCGTCACGCCGGCGCTCGATGAACGATTCCGTTGTCGTCGGGATGATGTGTGCGCCGTCGAATGCGTACGACCCATACGGAATCTCCATCAACCCCGCCGCTTTCGCCGCGTCGGCGTAAGATGGCAGCATGAAACACGCATCGCACGAGCCGTCGGCGACCTTCTTCCAGTGACCCCAGCGCCCGGTGTCGCTCTCCGCGTAGACGATCATCTCGACATGGTCGACTAGGTTGACCGAGGTCAGCAGGGCTCGCGGGAACGAACGCTGCGGACCCGTGAGCCGTACTGCGAGTTTCTTGCCGCGCAAGTCCTCGAGCGTTCTGATGCCGGGACGCGCGAGCAGCAACTCGACCCACTCGTGCGCCGCGGACGCCACGGTGACGAGCGGTACACCTTGGGCGCGATAGCGCTGAAGGCCCCAGTAGTTCTCGGCCAGCGCGTCCACCTCGCCGCGTCGCAGCGCTTCCCCCCAGTCCTCGCTCCCAACTTGTTTGTGCCGGCTGATTTCGAGGTCGAGACCGCGCTCCTGCGCGCTGCGGGACAGACCATTGAGAAATGGCAAACGGTCCACGTCGCGGTAACGCATGCGCATTGCGGGCATCAGGCTACACCCGCCACGCCGCGCGCTTCTGCCGAAAGATCGAATGGCGCCCAGAACGCCACGCTGAGCCCCATGATCGCCCGGTAGAAGGCATCGTAGACGATCCAAGCCGGCTTTCGATCGCCCAAGATTCCCATCAGCGTGACCCACTGCCGCAGTTCGACGAGCCCATTGTTGAGAAGATCCGATGACGACAACTCGCCGAGCTTCGCGTTCCGGCCGGCCTGCAACCAGCCAACGATGCGGCGATCGACGTCCTCCGCGATCGAGCCGACTTGATACGGTCCGGTATATGCCTCGTACGGGAAGCCGGCGCTGAAGTGCGACAATCCGCCCGAAGCGTAACACGCTACGCGCAGCGGCGACGGCCACGCTGCGAGCGCGACGCGAATTGCCTGACCGAATGCATAGCAGCGGGCCGGCGAAGGCGCGGGCACGTGAATGGCGTTGACGAAGAGCGGGATCACCGGTACCTTCGGATCCAGGTAGCTCATAATCTGCGCGTGCGCGTGCGAGATCAGCTCGTCACCGGCGAAGGCGCGGATGCCCACTACGTCAATAGCCTGGTCCAGACACGACCGGTAGAGATGATTGGCGAGAGCGCTGTCGTTGCGGTAGACGTTACGAAAGCCGTCATTACCGTCGCGGTTCACCGAAACGAACTTCTCACCGGTGAAGATCGCGAATTGCGGCGTCTGATCGCGATAGAGTTCGTCCTGATCGTCGCCGACCATGATCAGCACGTCCGGCTCGAACGCCTCAAGGTCGGCCTTCAGGCGCGCGAAGCCCCCTTGGATAAGCTTGAAGCGCGACAGATTTTCTTCGAGTGTTTCGTTTTCGATCGCCGGCACTTCGGGCGGGAGCGTGCCAAACTTCGCTTTGTAGCGGTTGCGCGTGCGTTCGCGCCGTGCTTCCCATTCGGTCGGATCGGTGAACGCGTATGCGTGCGACGAGGCCATTCCGGCCAAAATTACCGACATGTCGTATGCATCCTATTCGGCTAAGGCGACGACGTCCAGCACGAACCGCGAATTGCCGCCGGGCGACGCGTTGGCGTCAGCGACCTGCATCGCTGTGCGTGCCGGCGGGTCTTCCGGGAAATACTGCATCCAGACCTCGTGAAACGGATCGCGGTCCGCAAGATCTTGCAAGTACAGCGTCACCTTCACAATATGCCGCAGCGTTAAGCCGCGACTCTCCATGAGGGTCTTGAGATTTTCGAATGCCTGTGCGGCCTGGGCGCGAACTCCGTCGGGCGATTTGTTCGTTTCAGGGTTGCGGCCCCGAATGGCGGAGAAAAAGATGAGGTTGCCGGCGCGAACGCCGTTGACCATGCCGTCCATGCGGCCTGGGCCGCCTTTCGGCGTTCCGAGCGTTTCTCTATTCACAGTTCAATTCTCTCAGCAGGGTAGCAGTGCGTGAGGCGCGCAAGTGAGCGGAGGATGGAGACATCAAAGCCGCAGATCTCGCGGCGCGGGACGGCACTTCATCAGGAAGACGTTTCGTATCGGCAGCTTCGCGACGCGATCGCGACCGGGGAACTTCTCCCGAGTCAGCGGCTTGTGGAGTCCGACCTCGCCGCTTCGCTGGGCGTCGGACGCGCGGCCATTCGGACCGCGATTGCGCGCCTTGCGCAAGAAAATCTTGTCGAACGCCAGCCCAATCGCGGCGCGCGCGTTCGACGCGTTTCCGACGAGGAGGCGCTAGAGGTCGTTGAACTGCGCTTGGTGCTGGAATGTCTCGTCGTGCGCCATGCGGCACAGCACGCGGACGCGCGCGATACGGAGCGTCTGGCGCGCATAATGCACGACATGGAGCAGCAGTGTGCGGTCGAGGACATGGCCGGATTTGCGCGCACCAACGCGCAGTTCCACGGCGAGGTACTACGGATCGCGCGGCACGAGACGGCGCGCCGCATGCTGGACAGCCTGCTCTCACATCGCTTCGAACTCCAGCGCCTAACCACACCGGCACGGCCCTCCGATCGCCTCTCCGAACATCGCGTTATCTATGACGCCATTTGCGCGCACGATCCGGACGCCGCCGAACGTGCGATGTACCGGCACCTCTGCGGCGTCGTTGAGCGCTGGCGGAACCGGGTGAAGGCGGAGCAAGCGCGCCGTTCCGTAGCTCCGCGCCTCAACACCTAATCGGCCGCGACCGCTTGCCTTTTGCCGACCATGTCGTCGATGATCTGGGCAACTTGTTCGGGCTGATCGGTCTGCACTTGGTGCCCGGCGTTGTGAATCCAATGGAACCGGATGCCGGGCAGCATTTTCTCCAGTTCGCGGCCGAGCTCGGGCGGCGCAAAGATGTCGGCATCGCCCCAGATGAATGTGGTCGGGATTTGCTTGGCCAGCGCGGGTAGCGTGACGCGCATATCGTAATGTGCGGCGAGCACGGCGTTGTCGCGCACCGCACGGATCGCTTTATCCGACGCGGCAAAGGCTTCGCGAACCCCGGGGCGAGTCGCGGCCGTTTGCCGTAAATCGACGAGAGTATCGGTGACCACTTCCGCACGCGCGGTGAGTCCGTGCATCAGGTTGAGCATCGCCGGGCGGGTGCCGTCGTAGGCTTGCATTAGCTTCATGCCCTCGCTCGGCGAGCGGTTCGCGCCCATTGCGCCGCCGATCGAACCGCTCGAAAGCAGGATGACGTTTTCCACACGGTCGGGATGCTGAATCGCGTATTGAGCCGCGCACCACGCACCTTGCGAGTTGCCCATGATGGTGAATGTATCCAGGCATAATGCATCGACGAACGCGGCAGCATGATCGACACGGCTCTGCAAACCGTAGCGCAGCGGCACCGGATCGGTTTCGCCGTACCCGCCGATCGAGTCGAGTCCGATGATCCGGTATCGGTCGCCGAGAATATCGAGCAATTTTCCTAGGCCCGCCTCACCGGAGGAGCCCGCTCCGCCGCCGTGCATGCCGACGATGACGGGGCCGTTGCCGCCGCTCTCGGTATAGTGGGTCTTGATTCCGTTGACCATGACGAAGCGCGAACGCCGAGTGTTTGACACGATCAGAGTCCTTCCGGAAGCGAGCAGTTAGTGAATCGTGGCGGCAAGCTTTAGCGCCTGGTCCAAATAGCTGTTGTCGATGACGCTTTTCGGATCGAACGCTTTGTTGGTGATCACCCCGGCGTCTTTCATCGCTTGAATCGTGTTCGCGAATCCGGCCGAGTCGATGCGGGCGTCTTTTGGTGGCGTCTTTCCGCGTTGCGGACCCGCAACGTAGAAGTCGTAGAACGCCTCGGATGACTCGTGCGCGACGCCGGTCGCGCTCGAGAGGATGTTCACGGCCTCGGCCTTGTTTTTCGGATCGAGGATGAAGTTGCAACCCTTGGCAAAGGCTGCCAAGAACCGGATCGCAGCTTGCGGATTGGTTTGCAAGAACTTCTTGCTGGCCATGAGGGGACCGTTGAACATCGCTTGGCCGCCGTTGAGGCGGGCGATAATATGCAGGTGCGAATCCGGTTCGAGTGTGACGGGGTCGTTCACCAGCACGCCTTGCACCTTGCCGGCCCCGATCAGTGGCAGATGCGTGTCATCGGCGCCGCCGAGATAGATCGCCGACCACTTGCCGGCGCCGATCAAATTGTCTATCTGCCGCGTTCCGATGATTTCGAGCGAGGTGTTCTTGGGCGGCATCGAGATCGTCTTGCCGACGAGTTGGCTCGGGGAAGTGATCGTGTCGGCTGCGACGAGGGAAACCGGATAGCTTTCGGAGCCGCCGATCGCGACGACTTGATCGGTTTGTCCGTTGGCCACCGGCAAGATCGCGCCGGTGCTGGATACGGCCATGTCGACCTGGCCGCTGACCAGCGCGTTGACGATGTTCGGATCGCCGAATACGACGAGCCATTGGCCGATCTTGACCTTAGCCTGATCGAAGTATCCCTTTTGCTGCGCGATGTACATGCACCATTCGCCGGCGCCTTTGCCGTATGTGGCAACGTTGACGGACGGGATGTCGCTTTGCGCTGCTATCGGCGCAACCGGCTGGAGCGAGATCACGGCGAGTGCTGCGACGACCGCCGTCGCACGAACCATGCGCGAACAACATCTCATGGTTAGACCTCCGAGTGCAGGAATGTTAGCTTCCTCGATCAGGATTGTCAACAAAAGTTCTTGCAGGATTCGACTCAGAACCCCACGATAAATTCCAGTTCGACAATCGGCGGAATCGGCGGCGCCAAGCGCCTGAGGAGCACCGTGAGCAAAGGACCGTTTTCGATCGGCACCGACATCGGCGGCACGTTCACGGACATGGTCGTGATCGACGAGCAGCAGCTCTTGCGGCAGTTCAAGGTGCCCACCACCCCCGGCGATCGTAGTCTCGCGGTGCTCGAGGGTTTCAAGCTGGCAGCCGCGGAGTACGGGCTCTCTTTAGAAGAGTTCACGAAAAGCGTCGCCTACTTCGCCCACGGGACGACGGCGGCGACGAACGCATACATCGAACGCAAAGGCGAGCGCACCGGGCTCCTGATCACGCGCGGCTTCGCCGACACGCTATTCGTGCAGCGGGCGATGGGTTCGTGGACGGGTGTCGGGGACCGTTCGAGCCACTACAGCCAACGCCGCAACCCCGACCCCATCGTTTCGCGCCGAGACATCGTCGAGATCGATGAACGCCTCGACTATAGCGGTGCCGAGATCGTGCCGCTCGACGGTGAACAAGTGCGCGCAGCGGCGCGTAAATTGCGAGCTGCTGGTTGCGGCGCGATCTCCATCTCGTTCCTGTGGGCGTTCGTGCGGCCCGATCACGAGATCGAGGCGGCGCGCATCGTGCGCGAAGAATGGCCCGACGTTTTTCTCACCCGCTCGAGCGAGATCGCACCGGTCATCGGCGAATACGAGCGCACCGCGACGACCGTTGTGAACTCTTACCTCGGCCCCATTATCGCGCGCTACGTCGAGCTGCTCGAAGACCGCCTGCGCGCCAACGGCTTCGCCGGCGACTTCACCGTAATGGATTCCGCCGGCGGCGTCGTCGACGCGGTCGAGGCCGGTTCGCGCGCCGTCGAACTGATGGTGTCGGGGCCTGCGGGCGGCGTGCTCGCATCGGCGGCGCTAGCGCGCAAGCTCGGGATTGCCAACGTCATCACCGGCGACATGGGCGGAACGAGTTTCGACAGCGGGCTGATCGTCGACGGAGAGCCGCTGGTCAGTACGATGAGCATCGCCGGCAGTTACCACGTCGCGTCGCCACGCATTCGTGTTACCGCGATCGGCGCCGGCGGCGGCAGTATCGCGTCGATCGATGACGGCGGCGCACTGATCGTCGGTCCGGAAAGCGCGGGAGCGGTTCCCGGACCTGCATGCTACGGCACCGGCGGCACGCGCCCGACCGTCACCGACGCCGACGTCGTGCTCGGGATTATCGATCCGAAATATTTCCTGGGCGGCGGCATCCCGCTCTACCGCGATCTTGCCGAAGCGGCGATCCGCACCCACATCGCGGAGCCGCTCGGGCTCTCCGTTCTCGACGCGGCGGCCGGAATTCGCGCGGTTGCCGAAAACCAGATGGCCGATCTGGTGCGCACCGTGACGATCCAGCAGGGCTACGATCCGCGCGATTTCGCCTTCTTTGCTTACGGCGGCGCGGGACCGACGCACGGGTACGCGATCGCGCAAGAAGCCAGGATCGACACGGTCGTCGTTCCTGCGACCGCCACCGTGCACTCCGGCTTCGGCGCGGTGTCGTCGGACCGCTTTCGCAGCTTTCAGCAAAGCGATCCGCAGCGCACCCCTCCCAACGCACACGATCCGGCCGAACACCTCGATGTGGATCGCATCAACCGCACGTTTGCGGAACTCGAGGAGCGCTGCCGCGCCGCGATGCACGCGCATCCCGCGCTCACGACGAAGCGCACGCTGTACTTCCGTTTCCGCCGTCAAGCGCACGAACTGGCCGTGCCGGTGGCCAACGTCACCCTAGAAACCGCCGACCTGAGCGCGCTCGTCAACGATTTCTTCGCGCGCTACGAGCGTATCTATGGTGCTGGAACGAGCCTCGCAGAAGCGGGCATCGAGATCAACACCTTCCGCATCGAAGGCCGGGTGCCGTCGCCGACCGTGAGCGAAGGTCGCGCACCGAGTTCGGGCGGCGATGGCTCGCTGCTCGGCGAGCGTGAGGTGCGCTTCGAGGACGCGATGGTGCGAACGGCGATCCATCGCGGCGAGCTGGTCCCGGCCGGCACGAAACTCGCGGGCCCGGCAATCCTCGAGTTCTTCGGTACGACCGTGGTCGTCGGACCACGACAACATGCTGTGGTAGACGAACACGGCAACGTCATCATCCGTTCCATGCAGGAGACGATGAACGCATGAGCACTTTAGCTGAACGCGCCGACGAGGTTCGCCAGGCCGATCCAGTAACATTCGAGGTCATTCGGCACCGGCTGCTCGGGATCACTACGGAACAGGCTGCGCGCCTGGTAACGATCTCCGGCTCGAAGCATGTGACGGAGATGTCCGATTACAACGTCGGCTTGTATTTGCCCGATGGTTCAGTCGCGGCCATGGGCCGTACAATCCTCTTCCACTCATCCTCCATGGCGGCGACCGTGCGCGCGGTAATCGAGGACTGCAGCGACAATCCGGGCATCGGACCGGGTGACATGTTCGTCGTCAACGACCCCTGGAAGGGCACCGTCCACGCGCCGGACTTCGCGGTCGTCGCACCCTTGCACATCGACGGGCAACTGGTGCTATGGGCCGGTGCAATGATGCACATGTCGGACATCGGCGGCATGAGCGAAGGCAGCATGGTGCAAGCCGCGTCGGAGATCTATCAAGAAGGCTTGATTTTGCCGCCCACCAAGTTGGTCGAAAACGGGCGGGTGCGCGGCGACGTGTTCCGCATGATCCTCAATAATTGCCGCCATCCGGCAACGATGAGCCTCGATCTCAAGGGCCTTATAGCGGCCAACAACGCGGCCATGGAGGGGCTCGAAAAACTTGTCGGCCGCTACGGGGTCGAGCGCTTGCAGCGCGTGATGACAGCGCTGATTCAAACCTCCGAAACGCGGCTGCGCAAGCGTCTGGCGCAACTGCCGGATGCCACCATCGTCGCTGTTGGGTATATGGAGTTCGAACGTACGCTCGGCGACATTCCCGAAGTGCATCTCGAAATGCGCAAGTCGGGCGACACGCTGACGTTCGATTTCTCGAAGTCATCGCCGCAAGTGGCGAACTCGACCAACTGTACGCGCGGCGGGATGATGGCCGGCATCTCGGCCGCGTTGCTACCGACGCTGGCATACGACATTCCATGGAACGAGGGGCTCTACCGACCCATCGAGGTGATCTGTCCGGACGGCAAGATCTGCAACGCGCGGAAGCCGGCCGCTGTCAGTGGAAACATCGCGGGCGCGGTGTGGGAAGTGGAGAATACCGCGACCGTCGCGCTCTCGAAGCTCGTCGCGTGCTCGGACGAGTTCTTGCCCGAAGCGCAGGCGTCGCCGTGCGGGCGCCCTGGGTCATTGGGCTTCTTCGGAGTCAACCAGCACGGCGAGCGATTCATGGGCCGCACGTACGACGTCCTCGCCTCGGGTGCCGGCGCCTACTCGCATCACGACGGCGTTTCTACCCAAGGTCATCACGACATCGAGCGTTTGACCGTCAGCAACGTCGAAGCGCTGGAACTTGATTTGCCGATGCTCTACTTGCGCCGCGGCCTCGCACCGGATAGCGGAGGCGCCGGCCGCCAGCGTGGCGGCATGAGCCTGCTCGGCGTCTACAAGCCGCACGTCGTTTCGTCGACCTTCAACCGCGCCGGCGTACAATGGAAGGTTCCCGACGCCGAAGGCGCCTTCGGCGGATACGTCGGCCAAGAAACGTCGAGTGAAGTGTTACGCAACACCGATGTACTCGATCAATTAGCGTCCGGCCGCATCCCTGAGTACGACGACCTGCACGGCGAACGCCCGGATGGCGAACCGCCGCCCGCCATGGTGCTCGCTCCGTGCGACGTCGTACGCGCGCATCCGCCCGCCGGCGCGGGCTGGGGCGATCCGCTCGATCGGCTGATCGCCGACGTCCAGGCCGATCTCGACGACGGGCTCGTTTCCCCGTCGGCTGCAGAGCGCTACTATGGTACTCGGCTGGATGACGCCGGTAACGTCGACGACGCGGCGAGCGTTGCTAATCGCGAACGCATTCGTTCCGAGCGCCGCGGCTGGCCCGCCAGGCGCACGGAACGCTTCGTAGCCGAAGGCGTCGCGAAACGCCTCCAGCCGCTCGGGGACCGATTAGAGGTCGCGCAAGACGAACGCGGCAGCCGCTGGATACGCTGCACGTGCGGACACGTTTTTGGACCGGCGGCGGGCAACTGGCGCGAGTATGCCGGCATGAAAAAAGTCGACCCGGCGACCATCGGTCCGCGACTGCACGTTCACGAGAAGCTCGAATTGCGTCAGTATGTGTGCACGGGGTGCGGCCGAACGCATGCGGTAGACATCTGCCGCGCCGGCGCGCCGGACAATCACGACATCCAGCTAAAGTAGCGTGGCCGTGTCGACAATGACGGGCGGAAGGACGTTTCTACTCCCTCGGCTGTTCGCGTCGCCCGCGATGCTCTACGGGCTCAGTTCAGTGCTGACCGGATTGATCGTCTGGGAAGGTGTTTACCGCATCTTTCATGTGAGCCCGCTCATCTTGTCGCCGCCGAGTGCCGTCGCCGTCGAGTTTGTAAACCTCGCACGCAGCGGAACGCTGGGTAATGACATCTTGGTCAGCGCACGGCAGTTCTTCCTGGGATATATCATTGCGTCGGCGCTGGCGATCGTTATCGGTTTGCTGATGGGCGTGAACCGGCATTTCCGCTATGTCTCGAACCCTTGGGTTCAAGCGCTCTACGCGACGCCGACGGTGTCGCTCGCACCGATCTTCATCATCTGGCTGGGCTTCGGGCTCATCTCGAAAGCCTCGATCGTCGGACTCCTCGTGTTCTTCCCGGTGCTGATCAACACGAGCGAGGGCGTCCGTCTCCTCGATCCACACTTCGTCGACGTCGCGGCGGCGTTCGGAACGAATCGCTGGGAATTTTTTTACAAGGTTGTGTTGCCTGCCACGCTGCCGCATATCTTCACCGGCTTGCGGCTGGCCGTTGCACGTGGGATCATCGGCTTGGTCGTGGCCGACCTCTTCGGTTCGACTGAAGGTCTCGGGTACCTCATCCTCAACGCCTCGCAGATCTTCAATACCCCGCAGCTCTTCGTGGGAACGGTCGTGCTGGCGATCGGCGGCGTTCTGTTGACCGAGCTCTTGACGGTGATCGAGAGACTCGTCAGCCCGTGGACCCGTGTGGCACACGTCCTGTGAGCGAGACCTTGCTGGCGTTCGAAATGGTGCGCAAAGAATTTACCCGCCCGAACGGTGACGCGCCGATCCTGGCGATCGAGAACGTGTCGTTCGAGCTGCGCGCTAAAGAGTTTGTCAGCGTCGTCGGCCCGTCTGGTTGCGGTAAGACGACGTTACTGCGCATGGCGGCGGGTATGACGAAGCCGACGGCGGGATCACTGCACTTCGCAGGCGGCGCGCATGACGGCACGACCGGCTTCGTCTTTCAGCATGCGAGCCTGTTCCCGTGGCGCACGGTCAGCGAGAACGTCGCCTACGGTCTCGAGCTTGCGCGCAACCGCCGGCGGACGCATCTGGCGCATGCAGAAGTGCAGCGGCGCGTCGGCGACTTGCTCGAGCTCGTCGGGCTGGCCGATTTCGGCCGCTTCTACCCGCCGGAGATCTCGGGCGGCATGCAGCAGCGGTGCAATCTCGCGCGCGCGCTCGCCATCCAGCCCGATCTGCTGCTGATGGACGAGCCGTTCAGCGCGCTCGATGCGCAGACTCGCGAAGAATTGCAGCTCGAACTGATGCGGATCGCGAGCGAACTGGGCACGACGATCCTGTTCATCACGCACGACATCCGCGAAGCGACGTTCCTGTCCGACCGCGTCATCGTGCTGTCGGCGCGGCCGTCACATGTGCTGGAAATCGTCGACGTTCCGGCACCCCGGCCGCGCGCATTCGAATACCAGGTCAGCACCGAATTCAACGCGATCATGCGCCATTTGTTCGAACTCGTGCATGAGCCGACCGCGCAGGCGGTGTGAGGGAGTGATCATGCCGGCATAGGCGGGCAGGCGGGGTGCTTTCACATGCTGAAAACGCTTTCATTCCACGTTCCGGCAACCGGTTGCAGAGAAGTCATGAAAGCGAACAGTACCCGCGAAGCGAGCAGCTACACGGTGGAGGCGCTGGCCAAAGGTTTGCGCATCCTCGCTCTCTTTAGCGAAAAGCGGCCCCACTTACGACTGACCGAAATCGTGAATTTGACGGGCGTGCCGATGCCGACCGCGTTTCGGCTCGTCGCGACGCTCGAGAGCGAAGGTTATCTGGAGCGCCTTCCGGATGGCGCCGTTCGGCCGGGCGCCGGCGTACTTATGTTGGGGTTCGCTGCGTTGCGCGGCCTCGATCTCGTACAGACCTCGTCGGTCATTCTGCGCGAACTCTTTGCTCAAACGAAGCAGACGGTCAACCTCGGCGTTCTGTCGCAGGATCGCGTCGTCTATGTCGCGCGCCTGCAGAGCGACAGCGTCCTGGTTACGGCGAACATTACGGTCGGTTCAACGTTGCCGGCCATCGTAACGTCGATGGGCAAAGTTTTGCTCGCGTCCTTGCCCGATGACGAGTTGCGCAAGCGAATTGCGCCAAGTTCCTTTGCCGGTACTTGGGGGCCGAATGCGATCCGGAATATGACGAGCTTGAAGAAGGAGCTTGCGGTTGTCCGCGAACGCGGCTTCGCCTATCAGGATGAAGAGCTCGTATCGGGACTGCGCTCGATCGCGGCGCCGGTTCGCCAGAATGATGGGCGCGTGGTGGCTGCCGTAAACGTTGCCGTGCCTGCGCGTGATTTTTCCGTGGAGCAATTGCGTAAGCAGGTCCTCGATCCGCTGATCGCCGCGTGCACGCAAATCTCGCGTCGCCTCGGGAACTCATGAGCGTCGCGGCGGAATTTTCGTAAGGAAGCCGGCGATGTACCGCTGGTCAGCGCCGCCTGAGGGCACCGATGTCTGCGCGATAAGCGACGTTCCCACCGGCGGCGCCATCGTCGTTGCCGTCGGTACGCAACGCACGGAGATCGTCGTCGTCCGGGATGCCGATGGTGCGCGCGGTTTTGTGAACATCTGCCCGCATACGCCGCTGCCGTTGAACATCGACTCGCGCATCTACTCACACGAAAATGAGGTACATTGCGATCACCATTTCGCGACATTTCGCTTTTCGGATGGGCTGTGTACGGCAGGTGCGTGCCCCGGCGAAGCGCTGACGCTCGTTCCCCTCGCTATCGAAGGCGATCGGCTTAAGATTGCAGCGAAAACGGCTGAGTAAACCGCAGGTCTCGAAAGAAGCCTGCCGGAATTGCTTAGAAAATAGAAAGTAATTTTCATTGTATGAAAGTTAAAGCATGGAGTTATCCGTAGCACCGAACACTGCTGCAGGTGCGTGGCTCGGCCTCGAAAACGCCGCTGTGCTCATCGCCGGGGCAGGTGGCATCGGGCGAGCGCTCATCGAGGGATTTGCCGGCGTCGGAGCGCGCGTGGTTGCCGTCGACAACGACGCGGCGCGTGTATCATCCGCCGTTGAAGAGTTGGATCTCGAGGGGCGCGGGGGTGCCGGTCTGGTCGCCGATCTCCGCGATCCGGATCTGGCGCGTAACGCCGTCGCCAAGGCCGCGGAACGCATGGGATCGATCGACGTATTCGTCCACGCCTTGGGCATGAACGACCGTAAGCCCATCGTCGACTACACGGACGATGAGTGGCGCACGTTTATCGAGGTCAATCTGAACAGCGCCTTTTGGCTCGGTCAGGCCGCCGGCAAGCTCATGTGCGCCAAAGGATACGGGCGCCAGATTTACTTCTCTTCGGTCGCCGGCTTACTCGCGCATAAGCACCATGGGCCATATGCCGCGACCAAAGGCGGTATCAATCAGATGATGCGCGTCATGGCAAACGAGTGGGCGATGTCGGGCGTCACCGTCAACGCGCTCGCGCCGGGTTACATCGAGACCCCGCTCACCGCCGAGCATCTCAAAAAGCCCGGCGTTCGCTCAGCCCTCGAAGCGCTCGTTCCCGCGGGCCGCCTCGGGGTCGTCGACGATGTTGTCGGCCCCGCGCTCTTTCTCGCATCGCGCCACGCGGCATTCGTCACCGGACATATTCTGTTCGTCGACGGCGGCCGCACGCTCATTTAGGAAAGTCTTATGGCAACCATTTCGCGCGTTTTTCCGCGCTTTGAGAACAAATGGGTGATGGTCACCGGGGCCGGCACCGGCTTCGGGCGGACGCTCGCCAAACGCGCGGCCGCCGAAGGCGCGAACGTCGTCGTTCACTACAACAACTCCAAGCAGGGTGCCGACGAAACAGCGGATGCGGTGCGCGCACTCGGACGTGAAGCCGTCATCGTTCAAGCCGACATCAAAAGCTGGGATCAAATCAAGGCAATGATCGAAACCGCCTGGACGAAAACCGGCGGCATCGACGTCCTCATGAACAACGTCGGCGACATCGCGACCGACCAAAAAGATTGGCGAGAGATCGACGAGAAGATCATCGATCGCGTGCTCGCCGTCGACATCAAGGGCACGATGCTGATGATCCACGAGATGGGCACCCGCATGCTCGAACGCGGCAAGGGGAACATCGTCAACATCGCTTCCACCGTGGTCGTGCGCGGCAGCCCGCGGGCGCCGCAGTACGCTGCCGGAAAATACGGCATCATCGGTTTGACGAAGTCCTATGCCTACGCGTTCGCACCGACCGTGCGCGTCAACGCGTTCGGCCCCGGCTTCATGGAAACCGAGGCGATCCTCAACCGCTTCGACTGGAACCACGGGCGCAAGGAGCGCGTCCTTTCACAGACCCCGATGGGACGGGTTCCCGCCCCCGAGGAGCTCGCTGCCGCGGCGCTGTTTCTCGCCACCGACGATGCGGCGCACATGACGGGGAATTTCATCATGTGCGACGGCGGCTACAGCATGATTGGCGCTTAGGAGCAAGACGATGAAACTAGTAACGTTCAACGAAGGCCGCGTCGGCCGCATCCGCGATGGGAAGACGATCGAAGAACTCGACGTTCCTTCGATGCGTGCGTACTTCGAGGGCGGGGAGACCGCCAAACCCACCGGCAAGACATTCTTGCTGGACGACGTGCGGTTGCGCGCGCCGATCATCCCCAAGAAGTTCTTCCACACCGCCGGCAACTACAAGGAGCACGACGAGGAGTCGAAGCGCGTCGGCTGGTCGCACCCGGTGGAACCCTGGATCGTCTTTTTTCAGAACATCGACGCGATCATCGGACCGGAAGACGAGATCGTCTACCCCGAGCACCTCACCAGCGAACTCGACTACGAGTTGGAGCTCGCGGTCATCATCAAGAAGCCCGGCAAGTTCTTCAGTGTTGAAGAAGCCAAGGATTATATCGGCGGCTACATCGTGTTCAACGATATTACGGCGCGCGATATCCAGCGCCGCGAGATGCGTTCGGGCGTCTTCACGTTCTGCAAGTCGATCGACACCTTCGTGCCGATCGGGCCGTGGATCGTGACGCCCGATGAAGTCCCGGATCCGCACAACCTTGCCGTCGAACTGCGCGTGAACGGACAGCCGCGTCAGATCTCCAACACGAGCCACATGTCGTACTCGATTCAGGAGATCATCTCGCATTATTCGCCGCTCGGATACAGCGCCGGCGACATTCTTTCGACCGGGACGGTTTCGGGCGTAGCCGGGTTCAGCCCCGATGCTGCCTCGCTCTATATGAAGCCCGGCGACATCGTCGAGGCCGAGATCCAGAACGTGGGCATCCTGCGCAATCCGATCGTGTCATGGCAGCACGCGCATGGCGTTCCGGCACCGGCGAAGGTCGTCTGGTAAACGGTGTATCCGTTTGAGGACGATTTGGACTATGTTCGCAACGGCTGGTACGCTGCGGGATGGTCGCGCGATTTCGGCGAGGAACTCCTAGCACGGACGTTTCTCGACGAACCGGTCGTCCTCTATCGCACGAGTGAGGGTGAAGCGGTCGCATTAGCCGACCGCTGCGCCCATCGTGCGTACCCGCTTTCTCTGGGATCGCGTTCCGGCGATACGATTCGCTGTGGTTACCACGGCTTCACGTATGAAGCAACCGGCCTTCATGATCGACGCGTTTCGTACCGTTTTCGCTCAAGACGGCGTGGCACTCGAAGCGCAGGAGCGGTCGTTGCGTGCCGATCCGCGCTTCCACGAAGTGAGCTGCAAGGCTGATGAAGCCGCGCTCAAAGCGCGCAGGCTCCTTACCGATCTGATGCGCGCGGAGAAGAATGTTCCTCGCGCGATGCAAGCCGTTTCTGCAGCACCGTTTAGGAGAAACTAATGGAATCTCGTATATCAAACCCGATCACGCGCCGTCGTTTCGTCGCGGGTGCTGCCGCATTCGCGACGATCGGCATGATCCGGACGCCGGCACGCGCAGCCGCGCAGTTTACCTTCAAAGTCGGCTACCCGCTGCCGCAGGGCCATCCGCAACACATTCGCATGACGGAGGCGGCGGCGAAGATCCTCGCTGCGACCAACGGTCGCATGCAACTGCAGCTCTTCCCCAACAGCGAACTTGGTAGCGACGATTCGTCGGTCGCCCAACTCCGGTCCGGCGCGATGGAGATGTACGTCGGCAGCGACGGCGTGCTCTCGACCGTCGTCGCGGATGCCGCGATCGAGGGCGTCGGCTTCGCCTTCAAGTCGCAGCCTCAGGCGCTTGCAGCCATCGACGGGCCGCTCGGCGACGTCGTGCGCAAGCAGATGGTCGCGAAGGGCATCTATCCGTTCAGCAAGTGCTGGGTCAACGGCTTCCGTCAGATCGTGACGAGCACCAAGCCGATCAAGACCGTCGACGACCTCGCGGGCCTCAAAGTGCGCACGCCCGGCGCCAAACTGTACGTCGATATGTTCAGGACGCTGGGAGCCTCGCCGACCCCGGTCAACGTCGCCGACGTCTACAGCGGGCTGCAGACGAAGATCATCGACGCGGTCGAAGTTCCGATGGCGATCATCGAAGCCTCGAAGTGGTACGAGCCCACCAAGTTCCTGAGCATCACGAACCATATCTGGGGCAACCTCTTCGTCGTCGTCAATGCCGACGCGTGGAAATCGCTCCCGCCCGACATCCAGTCCGTGCTCAATCGCGAAATCAACGCCGCCGGCATGCTTGAGCGCGGCGACATGCTCAATGCCGACGTGGCCTTGCGCGCGAAACTCCAGAGCCAAGGGCTGACGGTGAACGACGTTCCCGACATCGCTCCGTTCCGCGCGAAGCTCAAGCCGTTCTACACGGATATGAAATCCACGTTCAGTCCGGAAGCATGGGCCCTGCTCGAAAAGACGACCGGCAAGCTCACCTAGCCATGGAAGGCGCGGTCCCACTGCGGTTACACCACCCGTGGACGGCGGCGATCGATCGCGCCGTCGGGATCGTCGTCGAACCGCTCGCCGCGTTGCTGATCGTCGCGGAAGTCGTCATCCTCGCGCTGGGTGTCGCCTTTCGCTACGGCCTTCACAACGCGCTGAGCTGGTCCGACGAACTCTCCGGTATTCTCTTGCTGTGGCTCGCCATGCTGGGCTCGGTGGTGGCCTATCGCCGCCGCGAGCATATCCGGATAACGGCGCTCGAACGTAACGCGTCGCCTCGGATGCGTTCGATGCTTGACGCCGTTTCGTCGGTCGTCGTTGCGCTGTTCTGCATTGAGATGCTGCCGGCGTCGTACGGCTTGATGGCGCAGGAGGCAGACCAAACGACCCCCGCGCTCGGCATCCCGCATTCGTGGATTCTGGCCGGGATCGTGGTGCCGATCGCGCTGATCTTCGTGCTGTCGCTCACGCGGTTGGCGGAGAGCGAGCCGCGGCACGGGCTGACCGCCGCCGGCGCCGGCGTCGTGATATCGGTCGCCGCCTACTTCGGGCGCGACGTTTTCGCGCTGCTCGGCAACCTCAATCTCGTCCTTTTCTTCGTTCTGTTCGTGGGCGTGATCGTTGCGATCGGGGTGCCGATCGCGTTCGCCTTCGGGGCCGGAACGCTGAGCTACCTCGCGCTGACCACCCACGTACCGCTCAGCACGGTGGCCGACCGGATGGACGAGGGGATTTCCAACATCATCTTGCTGGCCATCCCGCTGTTCATTTTGCTCGGACTGCTCGTCGATTCTTCGGGCATGGCGCGGCGGATCGTCGATGCGATCGCCTCGCTCGTCGGGCACGTCCGAGGCGGTCTCAATATCGTCCTCGTCGTGACGATGTATCTTGTATCCGGGATCAGCGGCTCGAAAACGGCCGATATGGCCGCCGTCGCGCCGGTGCTCTTCCCCGAGATGGAACGCCGCGGTCAGGACCGCGGCGAGATGATCGCCTTACTGTCGACCTCCGCCGCGATGGCGGAGACGATCCCGCCCAGCATCGTCTTGATCATCATCGGGACGGTCGTTGGTCTTTCGATCAAGGATCTCTTCACGGCCGGCCTGTTGCCGGCGGTGGTCGCGTCGATCGCGCTGGTCGTCGTCGCGCTGGTTCGCTCGCGCGGCGAACACCATGCGCTGGCGCCGCGCGCAAGCCTGCGCGCGATCGGCCGCGCGTTCGTGCTGGCCGTTCCGGGCCTCGCGCTGCCGTTACTGATCCGGGCCTTCGTCATCGGCGGCATCGCAACGACCACCGAAGTCAGCACGGTCGGAATCGTGTACACGTTGATCGTCGGATCGTTGCTCTACCGCGAAATGGATTGGCGGCGCATCTATCCGATGCTGCGCGAAACGGCGTCGTTGGCGGGGGCGATCATGCTCATTATCGCAACGGCCACAGCGATGGCCTGGGCGTTGACGCAATCCGGATTCGCCCAGCAGCTCGCGACAGCGCTGGCTGGGGCGCCCGGCGGACGGGCGGGCTTCTTTGCCGCCTCGATCCTGGCGTTCGTCGTTTTGGGTTCGGTGCTCGAGGGCATCCCGGCGATGGTCCTCTTCGGACCGCTGCTGTTTCCGATCGCAATCCAGCTCGGGATCAACCCGATTCACTATGCGATAGTCGCCGTTCTCGCGATGGGCATCGGGCTCTTCGCGCCCCCGATCGGCGTCGGATACTATGCCGCGTGTGCGATCGGTAAGGCATCTGCCGACACCGCCGTCGCGCGCGTGATTCCGTATATCCTCGCGCTCGTCGCGGCGCTCGCCGTAATCGCGGCGTTTCCGCAGATTTCGCTCGTGTTCGTAGGTGCAAAATGACGATCGGCCCGTACCTTCAGAACGCCTGGTACGCCGCGATGTGGTCGGCGGATCTCGCGCCTGGGACGCTCGTGGCCCGGACGATCCTCGACGAGCCGCTGGTGTTCTGGCGCCCGGCAAGCGGCGGCGTCGCGGCGCTGGGAGACCGGTGTCCGCACCGCTTCGCACCGTTGAGCATGGGCCGCGTCGCCGGCGACGTGCTCCAGTGCGGCTATCACGGCCTCGAATTCAATGCTGCCGGTGCCTGCGTGAACAACCCGCATCCGAATCGCGCGGTCCCGCCCGGTACGACCGTCGGCACGCATCCCGTGACGGAGCGCTATTCCATCGTTTGGATTTGGATCGGCGATGGGGAGCCGGATGAATCCTACATTCCCGACTACTCGCTGCTCGACGCGGCGCCGGTCGAAAACGTCAGCCGGCGCGACTACCTCCTGATGGCGGCGAACTACGAACTGATCGCCGACAACCTGCTCGACCTGAGCCATGCGTCGTTTCTTCACGCCGGCTTGCTCGGAAACGAGGCGATGGTCGATACGCGAACCGACGTCGAACGCGCCGGGAACACGCTCTGGGTGTCACGCTTCACGCCCGACGTTCCGGTACCGCGCCTCTACGATCTCATGTTCCGGCAAGACGGCCGTAACGTGGACATTTGGACGCGCATTCGCTGGGACGCCCCAGGCTGTCTTCTCAACGACACGGGAGCGTGCGCGCCGGGCACTGACCGGAGCACCGGAACGGGGTTGTTCGGCGTACATTTACTGACGCCGGAGACGGCGACGACCACCCACTACCACTTCTGTGCGGTACGCCAGAACGCGGTGCAGCGCGATGTGGCCGCAGACGAGCACATCCGCACGCAACTCTCCGAACTGCGCCACCGGGCGTTCGAGGAGCAAGACCGCGCGATGATCGAGGCGCAACAACGCAACATCACGCGCAGTGCCGGTGAGATGCGCCCGGCCCTGCTCAGCGTGGATGCCGGGATCGTCCGCTACCATCGCATGGTCGAAGAACTCCGCGCGGGCGCGCCGGGCGACTCTTAGCCGAAGCGCATTCGCGTTGTAATCAACTGCCCCGTCATAAATTTCGCTGCCGGGCCGGTTAAGAACAGCACCATTTCCGCAATCTCTTCGGGTTCGCTCAGCTTTCCGAGCGGGTCCGCTTTGATTCGTTGCTCACGCATGCTGGCGGTGCCGCTGCGCACCGCCGGCGTATTCGTGGTGCCGGGGTTCAGCGCGTTGACGGTAATCTGGTATTGGCCGAGCTCGAGTGCCAGCGTTTTGACCAGCGCGATATCGCCGCCCTTGGCTGCGGCGTAGGCAGCGCGCGACTTGTCTCCGTACAGGCCGCGATCCGAGGTGATCGCGAGCATCGTGCCGTTTTTCTGCGCGATCATGATTCGTGCGACGGCGCGCATGACATACATCGCGCCGTAAAGGTTGACGCGGATCGCACGATCCCACTCTTCATCGGTCAGCTCGACGACGTCCTTGCGCCCAACCGCCCCGCCGGCGCAGTGCACCAGGATGTCGATCTGCCCGAACTTGGCGATCGTCGCGTCGACCATCCCTTGCACGGAAGCGGAATCGGCGACGTCGGCGGCAATCGCGAGCGCGTCGCTGCCGATTGTCGAACACACTTCTTGCGCGCCGGCAAGGTTGAGATCGCCGATGGCAATGCGTGCCCGGCTGGCGCCGAGCAGCTCCGCGCACGCTCGGCCAATCCCGCTGGCTCCGCCGGTGATGAGCGCGACCTTGCCGCTTAGGTCGACCTTTATTGGTGCGCCGTTCATCTCGTCACCGGAAGGACGACCGGACTGATCATATCGCGCGCATCGAAACGTCTGTCGATGACCTTCAACTTGACGAGCGAATCGATCTCGACCTGAATCTGCGCCGGGTCGAGCGACTCGGCAAAATGCTCGCGCCGGGCATTCCGCATCACCGTCGGATCCAGCTTAGCGAACTCGACCATCCAGGGCAGTGTTTGATCCGGATGTTGGTTGGCGAACCGGTTCCCCTCGATCGCCGCGCGAGCGAAGCGTTGGATGAGGTCGGCATGCGCGTTGATATAATCGGGCATCCCAAAGATTGCTGCTTCGACAAAATGCGGTGCGATGGCATCGAAAATCTTCGCAAAGATGTGGACGCGCCCCGTCGCTAGGGCCTGTGAGAGAAACGGCTCGGAAAGGGCTGCTGCTTGTACGCGACCTTCATCGAGCGCCGCAGCTTCGGCAGCGGGTGGAATCTCGACCAGCTTTACGGTGCTCGAGTTGCCGCCGTTCTGATCGATCCACGCCAGCGTTGCCGTCGAAAGCAAATCGCCGAGAGACGTTACGGCAATCGTCTTGCCGTTGAGGTCGAGCGCTTTGGTGATCCCGGCATCGTTGCGCGCGATCAGCACCTGCGTGGGATTGTTCGGATCGTAGGCACTGATGGGCGCAACGAGTTGGAACGGCAAGCCGTTGAGATGCGCCTTGATCAGCGTGACGAGGTTTGACGAACCGAGTTGAATCGATCCACCGGCAACGGCAGCGGCACTAGCTGCGCCGCCATACACCGCGATTTCCACGTCGACGCCGGCCTTCGTAAAATAGCCCTGACGCACGGCGGCAACAAGGCCGGTTGTGCCGTCGACCGCTGACGCCCCGACGATCAGATGCTGAGCAGCTTGAGCCCTCGCGACCGCCGGCAGAGCGGCAAAGGCAGCCGTCGCGCCAAGAAACGTTCGGCGCGGAACATCACCGGAGAGCCATGGCGAATTTTGCAAAGCTCGCATGACTGGAGCGCATTTACCTTGAAAAACGTTCGGCCCTGCAAGCAATTTTCAAGCGTCGGTGTCGCGCACTCGCGGGAGTGAGTTCTAAGAGTTTCGCATTCAGCTAACTGCTCTCGGGAATTGGAGAAATAGGATCTCGAGGCCAGCTTCGCCGCCCCGTACGTTCAAAGCTGGCTCGTTGGGAGTAGCGAAGAGAAGCGAGTTGTTTTCAAGATCGTGGCCTGCAATGATTCCGGATCCATCTAGGACCATCCAATACTGACCGCGTCCCGACGAGGGCGGAATGCCTCGGAGTTCCTCGCCGGGCTCCAAAACGTGTCGCCTCGCTGCTAGACCATCGGGCTGAACTTCGATTTCAGGTTCCCCATGAGCGACTCGCGGGCTGCGGTGCCCAGCCCGCAATTGTTCGCGGCACGCAGGCATCCATTTGATGCCGCCCGGATCGGTGCCGTTGCGCAATGTGTACCACTTGAGATCTTCATCGCCCGTTCGGATTGGGCCGTAGGGACTGAACGCGCCGGCAAAATGAACCGAGTAGCGGTGGACCGGCATCTTTCCGTATAGACCCGAACCTGACACAACCACCTGAAACTGGTCTGCCGCGTGAAAATGTGCGCCACCAATGGTATTCGCGTCCTGTTCGACGAGCGATGCGCTGGCGTAAAGACCGTCGACTTCCTGCTCGAAGTACCGCGTAGCCCAAGTTCGAAGGTCGTTTGGTAAAAGGTGACGCGTACGTGGCTGCACGGGATTGGCCTCGGACCCAACAAGTATCATAGCAGGAGGTCTTTCGCGGGGAATGATGCTTTTAGGATGCCGTATTTTGCCGAAGCATCGATCAATGGCTGGAGCTCGTCGGCTTTCACCCGCTCCGGATAGAAACAGCGGACCATGCTCGGATCGACCGGCGCGTTCGTATATTTGGAAAGTATCCGCGCAGTCGCGACCGGATTCTTGTTCGCCCAGTCGTCGGTTTCGGCCATTGCGTTGGCAAACTTCGTGACGATATCAGGATGTGCTGCGGCAAAAGACCGCAAAACGAAATAGCCACCTTCGACCCAAAGTGGCGCGATGGCGTTGCCGGGGATGCCGATCGAACGGACGTTGCCTTGCGACATGATGTTTGAATAAGCGGGTTCTTCGGCGCTGGCAGCATCTATGCGGCCGGCCGCGAGCGCCGCGGACATCGCGCTGTAGGGAATCTCCAAGAACTTTGCACTCTCGCTGTTTGCGCCGCTCTGGTCGAGCAAGGCGCGGCACTCAACCTCCGAAATGCCGCGAACAAGCGTTATTCCAATGACTTTGCCCGTCAAGTCCTTGACCGACGTGATCGGCGAAGATTTCGCAACGAGCAAAGCGCCTGTCGGTGCCTTCGCCGACCATGCGCCCGATGGGGCAATGATTACGAAAGGTACACCACGTTCGTGAGCCGTGGCAATGGACGCCGTATTTCCGCTGCCCACATCTAACGCTCCGCCAACAACGGCGGCAGCCACCGACGCGCCGGTTCCCCCCACGACGAGCTCGACGTCGAGTCCGTACTTCTTGAATATCCCTTGCTCGTATGCATACGCGCTCGCGATCCCGATATCGTTCGGAATTCCAGCTACGCGGAGTTTTACGGCGGATTGCGCGGATGCCGGACGCTGAGTCGAAGCGACGAATGCGCCGGCAGCGGTTACGTGAAGGCCCCGGCGCAAGAGTTGTCTACGGTTCATCGTTCGATCTCCCAAGTGCCACGAATGCTCTTTGGTTAGAAGAAGTTGACCCCGTCCACTAAGCCTGGTGACCGGTCAACGTAGCGGGCGTAGGCGGCAGCACGATCAGCCGGCGTCGTCGGTCCCATTATGGATGGTTCCAATACCGGCGTCCAATACGCTAGCTCAATGACTCTGATAGGAAAAGCGTATCAGGCGGGATATTAAGTGCGAAGGAATTACCCTTACCGAACGCAAGTCGGGGGGCTCATGAGTACAGCGATTGAAGCGGTAGCTACCCAGCGGCCATCCTTATGGGTCGAACTGCTTGGAGCGGAAGTGCGCACGTATGACGCCGGCGGAATCCCGACGCGCAGCATCCAGGCGGGCAGCGGTCATCCCGTGATCATGCTGCACGGCGTCGGTGGCCATGCCGAAGCGTTTGCAAGGAACGTCGTTCCGCTCGGTAAGGATTTCGATGCCCGCGCAATCGACTATTACGGACACGGGCTAACGGGCCACGGCTCACTTCCGTTTTCCAAAGATGCCTACGTCAAACACTTGATCGCCTTTATGGATGCGGCCGGCATCAAAAAGGCCCATCTCATCGGAGAGTCCCTCGGCGGGTGGATTGCGATGTGGACGGCCATCGAACATCCCGACCGGGTCGGAAAAGTCATCTACACCGTTGGTGCTCACCTCAACGTTCCGATCGATGAAGAAACGCGAGCTAAGACCAAGATCGGCACGGACGAACTCAAACGGCTCTCGCTGCAATTCGTGAAAGAACCAACGAAGGCGAACGTCCACGCGCGTCTCAAATGGCTCTTTCACAAGCCTGAGCGCGATATTACCCCCGAGTTGATCGAATTGCGTTGGTCGCTTTATCAACGGTCGTTGAACAAACCGAGCCCGGCCGCATCGATTGGCGACGCCACGCACGAATTGACACCCGAGGTTCTTGCTCGCGTGGGTGCCCCCGTGCTTTTTCTCTGGACCGACCACAATCCGTCGCAGCAAGTCGCTACGGCGAAACAGGCCATGACCTACGTCCCGAACGCGGAGTGGGCGCTCATCGAAGATGCCGGACATTGGCCGCAATGGGAGCACCCGGAGACGTTCAATCGGATCGTGAGCGAGTATCTCAACCGATAGGGTATGAGCGAATTTCGCCGGCTTCACTACTTTCTGGCGGTTGCCGAGCATCTCAATTTTCGGCGCGCCGCGGAAGAGTTGGAGGTCGCGCAGCCGTCGCTCAGCCAGCAGATCAGAGCGCTCGAAGGCGAACTTGGTTTCGACCTGTTCGAGCGAAATCGACGTCAGGTCAGGCTCACCAAAGCCGGTGCGGAATACTTGATCGGCGTTCGTCAAGGCCTAGCGGAGTTCGAGGCCGTCGCTCGCCGCTCGCGGGCAGCCCGCGACGGTCTGCGGGGCACGCTGTCGATCGGCACCGCGGGCATGCTGATGATAGAGCATATGCCGCGCATCGTCCGCGCGTTTCGCGCCGACTTTCCCGATGTCGACCTGACGCTAACGATTATTCGGAATCCTGACTTACTCGACGCCTTGCGCCGCGGACGCGTTGAACTGGCGTTTACGAACGGCAGCCTTTCTGATCCGCTGATCGACGCCGAACGGCTCTGGCGGTTTCGCTCGAGAGTCGTCCTTCCCACAGATCATCCGCTGGCTGCGAACGATGTGGTGCACTTATCAGAACTACACGGCGAGACCCTGATCGTTCATCCGCATCGGGGCGGGGGAAGCAGCGCGAACGGCTTCGTGCTGGCCTTATGCCGCGAGCAAGGGTTCGTTCCCGGCGGCGTTCGAGAAGTGCCGGAAATAGCAGACCTCGAAACGCTCGTCGGTCTCGTGGCTTGTGGTCTCGGCGTCACTATTCTACCTTCGCCGTTTGAGTTATTGATAAACTCGCCAATGGTTCGTTTCAAAGCCATCAAAGATTTGCAACAGGAATCGGTCATGTCGGCCTTTTGGCGCAAGGACGAACGTACGCAGCTTATTGCCAATTTTATAGACGTCGCGCGCCGCGTCGGCGCCGATTCCCACATGCTCGCTGTAAGGAGTGAAGAGACTTGAGTAATCCCGCCGTCCGCGTTGTCGTTTCAGTCGAGGCCGCTTCCGAACAGGCAGCCGACGAAGCGATTCATAAGCGCGTTGAAGTCTGCCGCCGCACGGAGGCTGAAGAAGAAGGTTGCCTGCAGTACGAAGTGTATCGCAGCGCGTTGCATCCCGAACGCTACGTCTTAATGGAGCTTTGGGCGAGCAAAGCGATGTACGATAAGCATTGGCGGTTGCAACAAGAACGGGAGAAAGTCAATCCGCCGTCTCCGCCGGTGCCGGGGGGAAAGCGGCCGACCGTTGAGATCTACCGACAGACACAGTTTCAACGTGTCGACGGGATTTGGCAGGCTGCCGACCCGGAGGAGCGGACGGAGACGATTCGATGGACGTGATGCTCTCGGAGAGCGAGACCAGCCGATTTGTTCAAGCCGGGAACTTGCGCCTGCACTACAACGATGTCGGCAGCGGCAGGCCGCTCATCTTCTGCGAGGGCCAAGGCGCCGGAACGAGCGCATGGGTGGTCTACCATCGCGTCCTGCCGATGCTGGCAAAGAGTTTTCGGTGTTTGTTGCTCGACCAGCCCGGTTACGGCAAGAGCGATCCTGTCGTCGTCAAGGGCGAGTCCCGTAGCACGATGTATGCGCGCAGCGTGCGTCATTTTATGGATGCTTTACACATTGACAAGGCGACCATTGTCGATATGTCCTTCGGCGCGCAAACCGCCCAAGTATTTGCGATAGACAATCCGGACCGCGTAGATCGGCTTATTCTTCATGCCTCCGGCGTTCCCGGACCGACCCTCTTCGGTCATCCGCCGCAATCCAACTTCGCATTCGTTGCAATGAATGCAGCGTTTGCGAAACCTAGCCTCGAGACGATGCGTGCGATGATGCATGCGTTCTTGTTCAACGGAGCATCGTTTTCGGACGAAGAACTACTGCTCGAAAGCCGGCTGCAGTCATGGCTCGCTCGCCCCGAATTGGAGGCAGCACGCAAACAATCCGAAAGCGTTCAGCGCGATGTTTCGGCCGAATTGGGCCGAATCACACAGCCGGTGCTGCAGATGCACGGCCGCAACGATTTAATCAGCAGCTTGGAAGGCGCGGTGCGGCTCCTCAACTATTTTAGCGATTCACGGCTGATCATCTTCAATCGCTGTGGTCACTGGATTCCATTCGAACGCCCCGGCGAATTCGCACGCTACGTTACGGAATTCGTCGAACGAGATTCGGCATAGTCCTTACTGAGAGCTATTACCTATTGCGCTGATTGAAATTTCGTCTCGCGTGTAGCTGGACGTACGGTAAGCCCGGCCGCATAATGTTCCGGAGTCGGGCGCGTCTGATTGTTCCGCCGCAGCCGCGTGCACGTAGCCCTGATACGATCTTCCCAAGGAGGTCACATGTCGAGAGGCGTTATGAATCGTTCGGCTGCCGTTAAACTGATTGTCGCAGGATGCATAGGAGCTACTGCGGCCGCTCCGCGCCGCGCTACCGCGCAGGTGCAGAAGTTGCGAGTGGCCGGTATTCCAATCGATATTGCCGGGGCGGCCTATTATGCTCTCGATCAGGGCTTTTTCTCGAAATACGGTCTCGACGTCGAAATCGTGCAGTTGGCAAACGGTGCGGTTGTGGCGGCTGCGGTTGCCGGCGGCTCCATCGACATCGGGAACGGCAATAGCGTTGCAATGGCGACCGCGCATGAGCACGGAATCCCGTTTAAGCTGATCGCGCCATCAGGCGCCTACAATAAAAACGATCCGACATCGGGACTGGTTGTCCAGGAGGGGTCGACGATTAAGACGGCAAGCGATCTCAACGGGAAAGTTATCGGCGTAAACGGCTTGCGTAATATTGCGGAAATTCAGACGCGAGCGTGGATTGATAAGAACGGCGGAAACAGTTCAACGGCTCAATTTATCGAGATGTCATTCGCGGAGATTGGCCCCGGGGTGTTGTCGGGTCGCGCGGCGGCGGGCGAAATAGAGGAGCCGCAACTAGATGCTGCCCTCGCCTCCGGTCTGCGCAGCATCGGTAGCCCAGGGGATGCGATTGCGCCGGTCTGGATAGAAGGCGGCTACTTCTGCAACGCATCGTTTGCTGAAGAGCATCCAGACATCGTCAAGAAAGTCGCCTTGGCGATTCGCGATGCGAATGACTGGGCGAATAAGAATCACGCCGCCGCTTGGGGCATCCTCGCAAAATACTCGAAAGCGACGATAGTGCCGAAGCACCGGGTGTATTACCCCGCCCGGCTGGATGCCGCTCAGCTCCAGCCCTTGATCGATGCCGCAGCTCGTTACGGCGTATTGAAGGCAACGTTCCCGGCGAGCGATCTTTTCGTGCAGGGATTATGATAAAGCTGTTGCGGCTAGCGTTCTTCGTAGCATCGCTGTGTGCTATCGGAATGGCTGTATCTGCTCAGACTCTTCCGCACATTCGCATTCTCGCCGTACCGATCGACGTAAGCGCAGAACCCTACTATGCGGTGGACAACGGTTTCTTCAAGAAAGCTGGGCTCGATGCAGAAGTGAGCTCGCTAGGAAACGGCCCCGCAATCATTGCAGCGCTTTTGTCGGGTGACGTCGACTTTGGGAGCGGTGGCACGCTCGCGATCGCGTCGGCGCACGAGCATGGGATTCCGATCGTGGTTGTGGCACCGGCCGGATTATATTCGAGCACGGAGCCGACGGATGCCCTTGTAGTCGCCAAGACATCCACGATTACGAAGGCCAAGGACCTCGTAGGCAAGACGATAGCAATGGCGGGTCTCAAAACGATTGCGGAAGTCAGTCTTCGGGTATGGCTAGCGAAAGCCGGTGTCGACTACAGTAGCGTTCACGTCATCGAAATGCCAATGGCGGAAATGGACGCCGCGATAGCCGCGGGCCGCATCGATGCCGGAGACCTAGCCGAACCGTTTCTAAGCGGCTCGGCCCACACGCGCGTCCTCGGGTCATTTTCCGACGCGATCGCGCCGCAATGGATCGAGGGTGCGTTTTTCTGCACGGCGGAGTACGCGAAAGCTCATCCTGATATCGTCAAGAAATTTAGCGATGTTATGGCGCAAACCGCAGTTTGGGCGAACGCACATCGTGGCGAATCGGCGAAGATTCTTACAGCCTACACGAAGGTGAGCGTTCTCCCGGAAACACATCGCACATTGTATCGTGAACGCTTACGTGCTGCCGATCTCCAGCCATTAATCGACATCTCCGCGAAGTATGGTCTCATCGACAAATCGTTCCCCGCCGGCGACCTTTTTGCGCCGGGAGTGGAGCGGTAACGCCGTGGGAGTCGCGCTGCTGTGAGACGCAAATACGATCAGTCTCATCGTAAACAGGTATTGGACGTCTCAGTAACTTCTCTGCATAATAGGCTTTAGTCTCGCGAGAAGTGAGCCTCGGAACCGACGTCCGAATCGAGGACGGCATTGCAATGCCAGGAGCGTGCCCATGACGGTCGATCGAATCGCCAGTCGCAGATACTCCGAGCTCGTTGACGCCGAGCACGGGCTCGTTAGCCGAACGATCTTTAGCGATCCGGAGATCTATCGCGAAGAGCTCGTCCAGATTTTCTCCCGCTGCTGGCTATTTCTTGTGCACGAGAGCCAAATCCCAAAGGCCGGCGACTTCGTCAACGTCTTTATGGGCGAGGAATCGGTCATCGTTACGCGCCACGCGGATGGGAACGTCTACGCATTTCTCAATTCGTGCCGGCACCGCGGCAATAAAGTGTGCCGCGTCGATGCCGGGAACACGAAAGCCTTTCAATGCCCGTATCACGGCTGGACCTACAATACGCGAGGCGAGCTCTCCGGGGTCCCGGGCTACGCGGAACTTTATCATGATGAACTCGACCGGAGCGCCTGGGGACTCGTAGGGATCCGGGTCGCCAACTATCGCGGTATGGTTTTTGGTACGTTCGATCCGGAAGCCCCAACCCTCGAGGAATACCTTGGTGACATGCGTTTCGGCCTTGATTTGCTGCTTGATCAGGGCGAATTCGTCGCTGTCCCGGGAATAGCGCGATGGCAGATGGACGTCAACTGGAAATTCGCCTCCGATAATGGCATCGGCGATATGTACCACGGTTTCTGGTCCCACCGCTCGGCTATTCTCGCCGGACACACCAGCGGCACCGGTTCCACACCAACGCCGGCTCCCGCACCTCGCGCGCTCGGCGGATTTACGCTCGTCAGCGCATACGGACACGGTTTCAACGCGAACTTCCTGGAAGACCGGCAAGTCGACTTAAAGAACCCGGTCGCGCAGTGGAGGCTGGATCCTACGGTTCAAGCGAAACTCGGGCCGCTGCGCGGTCGCGTCAATCGCGCGAATATGCTCGTGTTTCCGAATCTGTTCGTCAACTCCGGGTCGCGGGAATTCATGCTGCGCAACCCGCTTGGACCCGCGAAAATGGAGATCTGGAAGACCACGCTCGTCGACAAAAATGCATCTGCGGAGGTGCAGCGCGCTCAGGCACGTGCCTCAAACCGCCACTTCGGGCCCGCCGGAATGTTCGAGCAAGACGATGGGGAAAACTGGGATCAGAGCACGGCTGCTGCCCGCGGAGTGATTGGACAGCGCTACGACCTCAACTACGCGATGGGAATCGGACACGGCCGCGTCGTCACCGACGAACAAAGCCCGCCGCGCATCGACACGCTCACCAACGAACACGGACAGCTCTGGATGTATCGTTGTTGGGCCGAGTACATGAGCGCGGGCTCGTGGTCCGAGCTGCGCGCACACCACGCCGAACCGCAGGGCACGCTGTGAGGGCTGAACTATCCGCCGTCACCGTGGAAGACGTGCTGCTCCAGCACGAACTCGAGCAATTCTTCTATGCGGAAGCAGCCGTACTCGATGCACGGCGCTACGAGGAGTGGCTAACGTTCTTCGCCGACGACCTTGAATATTGGATGCCGATACGGAGCACGCGCGCAGCCGACGACGAGGAACATGAGTTTACGAAGCTCGGCGAAGGCGCGTTCTTCGACGATGACAAGGCTTCAATGGAGCAGCGGGTCCGAAAGGTTCGGACCGGTTTCGCATGGGCTGAGGATCCGCCGTCGCGTACCCGCCACTACGTCAACAACGTTCGCATTATCGAAAGGCTCCCCAATTCGGAGCTCAAGGTCGGCTGTAATTTTGCGCTGTTCCGCTCACGGCTCGGTAACGAGATCGACTTTTGGGCCGGCCGCCGTGAAGATACCCTACGGCGGAACGAGCACCGATGGCTGATCGCAAAGCGCCACATTTTTCTGGATCACGTGACACTGGATTCAAAAAACCTCAGCAGCTTCTTCTGATTGCGAGCGGGAGTTAAATGAACCGGATTCCACTACAGACGCTGCGTTATCCCACGATCGTCGTCAACGATGCGCGGGCGATGGCGCTGAATTATGCCGATTTCTACGGAATCACGTCGTGGAGAGTCCATCACGTCACGCCGGCGCGGCTGCAAAACGCTACGTTCCGCGGCCGTATCCAAGCGCCGCCTCCGCCCGCTGACGGAATGCTCGGAGAAGTACCGATCCCAGGCGCGTACGGATTTACGTCCGCGATCGGCACGTCACGGAGCGGCGACCTTTCTTTTCGTCTCGTTCAGCCGACTTCCGGAATGAGTAGCTTCGAAGAGTTTTTGGTCACGCGTGGGCAAGGCGTTCACAGCATCTTCGCGACGGTTCTCGAGCCACGTGAATTCGATCGCCTTAAGCCTTGGTTGAAAGAGATCGGTGCCCCGATCGTCCAGTCTTATCGCTTTGGAGATGCCGACTATTACTACGTGGACATGCGCCACTTGTTGGCGAATTTTAGCGTTCAGATCGTGGTTCCGCGTGCTGAGGGCTGGGAGAACATCGAGCCTGACGAATATTGGGACTTCTCTGAGGACGTGACGCGACCGAGAGACGTTCCGGCTGCGATCAACGCGGTGGGAATCACGCACTTCGGCGTCGTCGTCGATAATCTTCAGGATCGACTCCCAAATTTCGCGCGCGTTTTCGGAGAGAACGTGTGGCGCGGAATGCACTGGCGCACCGCTCCGGGGTCGCTCGAAGATACGACGAATAACGGCCAACCGGTCACGCACGGCTACTTTACCGGCCGCACCGATTTGGGAACCAACCCTTCCGGACTGCCGTTCGGTTTTGAGGTGATCCAGCCCACGTTCGGGCCGAGTCACTACAAAGAAGACTTCTTGCTGCAACTTGGTCCGGGCATTCACCACATTGACGTCCGCACGCCGATGGCCGACTGGGACGAATGGGATCGGACAAATACGTGGCTCGACGAGCGTTTTGGAGCACCGACCTGCATGAGCGGCTGGCTACGCAATCACGCAGCACTATTTCGCTATAAGGACACGAGGCAGAAGCTCGGCTACGTCACGGAATTGAGCGCGCCGCGTAAGCGCGACACTCCTACGGGGCGCTGGCAACCCGATTACTGGTACGACTTCTCTGCGGTCGTCGATTGAAGCCGTTACTGCCGAATGCCGCATGCCGCGCGTTGCATTAGTTACCGGCGGCGCTTACGGGATCGGACGCGCCGTCTGTCAGCTACTCGCTGAGAGTGGTTGGAGTATCGTGAGCTTTGACCGCGATGCGGAGCGTAACAGGGAGACGGTCGACGCAATTTGTAGGGCCGGCGGTGATGCACGCGGCCTCACGGGCAATGTTGCCGATCCTGCCGCTGCCGAAATGGCGTGCGAATTCGCGGAAGAAGATGGTCGAAGCCTCAAGGCACTCGTGAACTGTGCGGCAATGCGGCATGCGGGTACGATTCTGCAAATCACGCCGGTGCAATGGGCCGAAACCATTGACGCCTGTTTAACCGGGACGTTTCTTTTCTGCCGAGCCGGAGTCGCGCGCATGAAGGCCGGCGGTGGTGGCGCGATCGTTAACTTTTCCTCGACCGACGCTGCTGGTCGCAAAGGGATGATCGCATATGCGACCGCAAAGGCGGCGATCGAGAACTTCACGCGCTGCCTAGCAGCCGATCATCGCCAGGACCGCATCCGCGTCAATGCGATCATTCCGCCGTTTACCGTGACGGGTATGACCGAGCACTATCCATCCGAGCGCCTTGCTGAAATGGACCAGGCCTCCCCTTCGGGGAAGGCCGCCCGGCCGATCGACATCGCGTACCTCGTGCGCTTTCTTGTTTCCGATGAATCTGCAACGCTGACCGCCGGAATGTTCGGCGGTGCCGTGCCGAACCGCTAAATCGGTATGCCGCTCGTTCACGGGGAGGCACTCTCCTACTCGCCCCTACTGTACCGCCCGCTTGCGCGTTGGGCTGAGGTTCGGGGCATGCTAGTTGGTGACGTGACACAGCCGCTCTCCGCAAAGGCAGAGACTCCTGAACGCCTCGAGCAGTACGCGGGAATGCTCGATGAAGCGTTCTGGTTCGCCGCCGAACGGCTTGCGCTCGCGCAGCTAGACACGCTCGTCGTTCTAGTCGCTGACCGCGGGCAGGTCTTCGATCTACGCAACACGCCGCAGCTTCACGTTTTTGCCGGCGAGGATATCTGGGGCGACCCCGCACTGTCGGCGCTGGGTGAGGCGCCCCGTCCAACGAACTTCTCTTGCGATGCGGATCTTGCGACCTTCATTAGCGAGGAACTCGCTTCACACGGCTTCGACATTTCCGAAAGCCGCGGAACGTTCGAGCCGCTCGGCGATCCGGAACACGGCGTCGGTGCAGCGTTCGTGGAACCGGTAATGCGGCTCACCGCGAGTGCCGGCTGTCGCGTCGTCCCGATCCACGTCAACGCGCACGTCGCGCCGGCAATTACCGGGCACCGGATGGTAGCATTTGGAAGGGCTCTGGCCGACGCGCTTGCGCTCACGCCCAAACGTGTAGGAATTCTCGCGAGCGGCGGCCTGAGCGGGGATCCGAACGGTATGCTCGCCGGCTGGATCGATGACGTCCTCGACCGCTGGATCCTTGCTCGGCTCGCGACGGGCCGTTCCCATGATCTCGGCACCATCTTCGATATCGAGTCGCAAGGTCTCCGAGGCGCCACCGGTGAGGTGCGCTTGTGGATCGCTGCCGGAGCGGCGATGGAGCAAGCCGGCTATGCTGGGCGGCTTGCAACGTACATTCCGCTGCACCACGCAGCAGTCGGCACCGCTTTCATGCACTGGGGAGGTTCACGATGGCCGTAGGGTTTGGAATGGCGTCATCACACGCGCCGAGTCTCTTCGCTGAGACCTACGGCGGCTGGCAGCGCGTATGGGAGCGGTTCAGCGGCGGAAACGTCGGGCCGCCGGAACTTGCCGCCGAAGGGCCCGAAACGATCGCCTCGTTCGTGACGCGGACGGCTGCGGCGTTCGCGACCCTCCGCGAGCAGCTGACGGCCTACGCGCCCGACGCGTTGATCGTGCTCGCCGGTGACCAAAACGAGTGGTTCGACGCGGCCCATCTACCGAACTTGATGATCTATGCCGGTGAGGACGACATCGTCGGCTTTCATAACTTCGGCTCGGATGACGTCGAGCCGCGGTTGCTGCCCTGGGAGCATCCGGAACGCTTCGGCGTCCGGCTACGCGTCGATCATGAGCTTGCGGAGCACCTGCTCGCGGGGCTCGTCCGCGAGGGCTTCGACGTCGCGATCAGTCGAAAGCTCCCGTCCCGCGAGGACCCTCGGCGTGCCGCACCACATGCACTCGTGCGCCCGCTCCCGCTTGTCCTGCCGACGATTGAGCTCCCGATCGTTCCACTCATGATGAAAACCGTGGAACGGAGTCCGGCAATTCTCAACGGTGAGCGCTGCCTCGAACTGGGGCGCGCGATCGTGTCGGTCTGTTCTACCAGTCGTAAGCGCATCGCGCTCTATGGGAGCGGCGGGCTCTCGCACGATCCCAGCGGTCCGCGTGCGGGCTGGGTCGATGAACCGCTCGACCGCTGGGTCCTAGAACAGTTTGCAAATGGGACCCCGGAACGCCTGGGAGCCCTCTATTCTTTTCGCTCAGGCTGGACCGAGTCCGGAACCGGCGAGATCCGCACCTGGCTGCCCGTCGCTGCAGCGATGGATGCGATATCTCCCGGCACGCAAGCAACCGTTGTCGACTACTTTGCGGCCCGCAAGTCCACCGTCGGTTGTGGTTGGGCGTTTTGGCCCGACAAAACGGAGGCACGGGTCGCATAGTGATGCCGCCGCGGTTACAGATAGGATCGTCTTATGAGTGCAGTTCGCTATCTATTGGTCGCATGTGCCTTGTTGGTTGTCATCGGATCGGGTGCGAATGCTCAGGCCCCATTGCACCTACGGGTTGCCGGAATTCCCGTCGACGTCGGTGCCCTTTCCTATTACGCTGATCAAGAAGGTTTCTTTAAGAAGCATGGTCTCGATGTCGAGGTAATCACGGGCCAGAACGGAGCCGCGGTTGCGGCTGCTGTGGCCGGCGGATCGCTGGAAATCGGAGACGGCAACACGACCAGCGTCGCGCTGGCACATCAGGGCGGCATTCCGTTTGTGTTCATTGCGCCGTCGGGTGCGTATAGTAGCAAGGCTCCGACCAGTGCACTTGTGGTGCTCAAAACTTCACCGGTGAAGTCGGCGAAGGATCTCGTCGGCAAAGTGATCGGGATCGCCGGACTCAAAAGCGTGGGCGAGGTCGCCGCCCGCGCGTGGCTCGAAAAGAACGGTGTACCCAGCGACAACGTGAAGTATTTGGAGCTGTCATACTCCCAGATGGGCCCCGGCTTGGAGAGTGGCCGAATCGATGCCGCTCTTGCGGAAGAGCCGGCCGTCACAGCGCTGCTCAATTCGGACGCTCGCGTCCTCGCGCGCCCTTACGACATTATCGCGTCAGAATTTCTCGAGGGAGGATTCTTCGCCTCGGCCGACTTCGTAAAGGCGCATCCCGACGTCATAAAACAATTCGCCGACGCGATGGCCGACGCGGCGACTTGGGCCAACGCGCACCACGCTGAGACCGCTGCGATCCTCACTCAAGTCGGCAAGACGGCGCTCGCGCCGAACGTGGTCCGCATCACCTACCCGCCGCGAGTGACGGCGGCACTCATTCAGCCGTTGCTCGACGCATCGGCAAAGTATGGTTTGCTAAAATCGACGTACCCGGCGTCAGACATCATTGCCCCGGGCGTTGACCACTAGAATAACGATATGAAGATACAAAGGATCTCTGAGGGTACATCATCATGAGTACTACACCCACGGTTACCCCACGGCCGATGAAATACGTGCGGCCGGAGGTGGCGAATGGAAAGAAGATCGTCAAGCTCTGCCGCACGGATCGTATGATCGGCGCAATCCAAGTGCTCACACACGGTGGCGAAACGAACCTGCACTCGCATGCGCACTCCGATGGGTTGTGGTTTGTGTTGAGCGGACGAGTACGATTCTATGGACCAGAAGATAACGTGATCGGCGAGTACGGTCGCTATGAGGGAGGCCTCATTCCGCGCGAATGTCCCTATTGGTTCGAGGCCGTTGGCGATGAGATTGCCGAGCTGCTGCAAGTTGAAGCGTTTGATAAATCGATTCCCGACGACAAAACGCTGTTTGCCGATCGCACCGACTATAAGCCGCGCTCACGAACGGCTTCAACGATGATCGATGCCGCGAGTTAGGCAGCTCGCCAACGCCCTACTTATAACGGCGTTCGCCTGCACGTTTGGTAACGGCGTCAGAGCCCAAACCCTGACACCGATTCGAATCATCTCAGTGCCGATCGATGTCGCGGCCGAACCGTATTACGCTGTCGAGATGGGTTTCTTCAAGAAGGCCGGCCTCGATGCGGAGATCTCCTCGTTGGCCAACGGACCCGCAATCATCGCGGCGCTGGTGGCTGGCAGCGCGGACTTCGGCACCGGGGGCACCGTTTCGATCGCGACGGCGCACGAAAAGGGAATTCCACTCGTCGTCGTCGCGCCTGCCGGATTTTACAATAGCAAGACACCGAGCGAACAACTCGTCGTTGCGAAGACCTCAACGTTTACCCAACCCAAGGATTTGAACGGAAAGACGATCGCTGTCAGCGGCCTGAAAACCATCGCCGAGGCGAGTCTCCACGCCTGGGCAGATAAGAACGGCGTGACCTTCAGTAGCCTGAAATTGATCGAGATGCCTAACAGCGCAATGGATGCAGCGCTCCCGGCGGGCCGGATCGACGCGGCGGACCTAAGCGAGCCCGTATTGAGTACCGCCCTCGCGGCAGACGCTCGGCCCTTTGCGTCGATCTTCGGGGCTATTGCCCCCGAGTGGATGGAAGGCGCATTCTTTTGCACTGCCGACTACGCGAAAGCGCACCCTGACATCGTGCGGAAGTTCAGTGAAGTGATGGCGCAAAGCGCCACCTGGGCGAATTCACATCGCGACGATACAGCAACGATCCTCGCAAAGTATGCGAAGATCCCGCCGTTGCCGGGGATGGGGCGCGTTTCATACAAGAGCCGCTTGGAGCTCTCGGATCTTCAGCTACTCATCGATGTGGGTGCAAAGTACGGCTTACTCACCAATGCGTTCCCGGCATCGGAGCTTCTGGCGGGTAAAAATTGATCGAGACTGATTGACGATCTGGAGGCTCGGACGGTGCGTACTTGATCCGTTTGATCGTCACTTAGTAGACCTTTACGTCGACTCGAGTCCGTCAAAAAGAAAACCCCGCCGTAGCAAGGTTTTGAGATTTAGCCCCAACGGGATTCGAATCACTGAACGTGAGTCCCGGCCGTTTCGTTGAGTACCAGAAAACCTTGCTGCGTAAGGGTTTCTAGCATCTCGGCGTATTTTCGAAACCCCTCTAAAATCCTCGAACGCCCATGCCCAAGGAGCCGCCGCGCCCAACCGTGTTCGGCGTCGGTTAGGTCGTCAAGCACCCCTTTTGAACTCCGGCCAATGGACCGGGCTGGAGATGCTTTGAAAACGCGCCGGAGCCAAAGCGCACTGCGTTATTGCGAGAAAACTCAGGCGGCGATGTATGAGAAGAGTTCGGCCTGCTCCAAAACTTGCTCCGTAGCCGACTCGGCGGTGCACTGCTCTTGCGCGCTGCGCATTTGATGCTTTGGGTGGATCTTGCGAGTCCAACCGCCAATCCTTCGTCCAGCACCGGTATGTCTGCAAGCAATCCTAGACCGCGCCGATTAACGCTGGTTTAGCCGTGCTCGAAGCGATCCTTAACCCGCGCAAACGAAGGGCCTCGTTTCAGGCCGACCTAAGGCTACTGCAAACCGTTCAGGAGTTGACTTGCGCCTTCGACGGTGAGCTGCTGCGCGGATCCGGGCGTCAGCCAGGTGAACCACGTGTCGTCGCCGACGATTCCGTCGACCGTCGTGCTCGCCCAGGTCTGGAGCGCCATGACCGCGGTCTCGGTCGTGGACCCGAAGATACCGTCGATTGCGCCCGTGTACGGCGCAAACGAAACGACGACCACCGATCCTGCGAGTGCCTTTTGTAGCCACGCGACTGCGGGGCCCTTCGAACCCGATTGCAACGTGGGCGACGCTTCACGATAAGGGGGCAGCGCCGCCCACGTCATCGGGCCGACGATCCCATCGACCGTTAGGCCTTGCGCCGATTGGAAGTTCTTGACGGCTGTCTCGAGGCCCGCATCGAAGATCCCGGTGATTGGACCGAAGGGATTCCAGTCTAGATGCCGCGCCAAGACTCGCTGTAAGCGCTTAACGTCGTCGCCGACGGAGCCGAGGCTGATCGTAGCAGGCATGAACCTTACCTCCCAGATGTTTCGTGGGACTGTGAAGCGGGATCGTTCCGCTTACAGTAGCCGGTCTCGATCTCCTACGCCATCGCGCGTTCTACCGCTCATGGCCCGCTGCGGTTGATCCGAAGCAATAGGGTTTAGCCGGGATTCCCCATCTGCCGCTTATGGCGAGGTCGCGCCGTTCATCGCGGAACTTCATCCCGAGTTCTCGCATTTTCGGAAGCCTTGCTGGTCACTCTTCTCGGGTGGCGTTGGGGCAAGATATATCGCGTTAAACGGGGCCGCGTCGAGCACGCTGCATTCCGGTTCTCCAAGGCCGACGATGTCGAAGATGGCCTCTCGGATGTACTGCGCGGTCTTTTCGTAGATGCCGAAATCCACTTTCCAAATATCCGCGAACTTGCCCGACCCGTGTTCGATGACGTCGCTCGTGTTGCGTATCGTATCGTAGGTGGTCTTGTCGCCCTGAAAAATGCCCTCGCGCGTTATGCGGGCCCGCACATGGTACTTGCGGTCGTTCTTGGTCGGCGGCTGCGAGGAATTGCACGTTGGGCATACCACGATTTGTTCGTGTTCGTGGCCGCAGGCTCTGCACTTTGACTGCTGAGTGTGAGGAATCTTGTAGAAATCCGCGAGTTTGTCCATCGTGCAGCCTTTGTCATTCCATGTGCAACCGATCGATCTCGCTCATCAGATCCACGTCCGTCTGCGATGGGCCCTTCGCTTCGTAGTACAGCGAGCTGCGCGAGAGATCGAGCATTTCGGCCTGACGCGTCAACGGCAGAGAGTGTTCGCGATCAATCATCGCTTTGCGCTCGCATCGTCGTGACGACCGAGCGCGCTTTCT
>Ga0182030_10000728_pt1 | contig 64229 bp, 67 predicted proteins | sample 812S3MmetaG_FD_121299 | JGI IMG/M metagenome (GOLD analysis project Ga0182030, IMG submission 121299) | Permafrost microbial communities from Stordalen Mire, Sweden - 812S3M metaG (Illumina Assembly) | ecosystem: Environmental > Terrestrial > Soil > Wetlands > Permafrost | place: Sweden... | reverse complement strand
TGTCGCGCCTGACGAAGACGTCAACAAGGATGGTTGTCGCTGGCGTCCACGCGAAGGCTACGATCGCAATCGTGGTCGCGGACACCACGGCGGCAAACGGCGGTCTCCTTGCTCGGGAACGCACCGAACCATCGCGCTCCCTCCGGACGATCGTCGGGGCGGTCCCATCGCCGTGCGATTTCATCGTGCGCTACCCGCCTGCATTGTCCGCTTCATGTTCACCCTCATCCCTGCACACATCGCGCCATGGCCAAGGCCAGCGAGAGGCCCGCCGAGAGGTCCAAGGAACGCGCGGCTCACGTCGCCCACCGACGCGACGCCAAACCATCCTTGGTACGCAGCTCCTTCCTGCGACCTGGGGTGACCCGGTCAGTCGCCATGCTCACTCAGCCACGAGATGAGTTTGAAAAGGTCGAGGACCACCTCCAGGACGGTGCACGTGTTGTCGATTACGCCGTCCTCCTCGAACGCGCCGGGCCGGTCGCTCGACGGGACGACCGGCCTCGATGCGATCGAAGCGAGGGCAGCAGCAAAGCGTGCCCGTCCTTCCCTTGTTGCGACAGCTCCGTTGATCCCTCTTGCTGCGGCGCGAACGGCTGCAATTTCTGTGGCGTCGAACCAAGTTCCGTGAAGAGGGCAGATGTCGAGCACGATGCGCCCTTCGGCCACCTTCACCGGCGTGAGCCGGTCCGAACAGATGGGGCACCGGCCGTCCGCTCTCGTGTCGTTTGGCCGCTCGCCGGGCGGAAGGGTTGCGCAATCAATCAACTCTCCGGCCCCGGCTGCGATCGAGCGGCTCCCTTCATTGTCGACCCAGATCCCCTTGCAAGATCGGCACGACTGCGCTTGGTATCCCGCGCCGACGAGCGGCTTGAGCTCCGCACCGCAGCGTGGACATGCCGCGCCGGTCACCCCGCCTGTTTTTGACACTCCAGCCATCTTTTCCCTCCTGTCAGCCACCCAGTCCGCGCAGCACGGGGTCGCAGTCCAACGCTCTTGGCCTCTTCGCCTCCGGGGGCGATGAGCCCGCGGCCGCCGGACTGCCCGGCGCGGCGACGGGAGCGTCGGCTGGCGCGGGAGCCTCGCCACGGCAGCCGAGGGAGGCGGTCGCGAGAGCGATGCAGACAGGAAGTCGCATGCCGGGGCTCAGTGACATGTGAACCCGTCCTGAGGCGCTGCGACGGGCGGCTGGTAGTCGCCGTCCAGGAAGAGATGCAACGCGCCACCGTAGGATACGAGGCGTGCGACGACACTGTTCATCCTCGTCAGTTGCTCCGGTGCAGGCTTCTCGTCCCCCCGACCGTAACCCGCGAACACGAGGTTGAGGGTGCCGTTGTATGGAGCGACTCGCATGTTAAAGCGCCGGGTGCCAAGCGCGCCGTCGACGGTGACCGTACCGAACCTCGTCGACTCGTTCACCACCACCACAATGCCCCCCGCTCGAAGTGTCACCGTGCACCTTTCGATCGTAGGCGCGCTCTTCGATGTAAACGGTGGCTCTGGAACAGGTACCCGATCGAGAAGGCGGACAGCGTTGTCCCTCCACAGGTATCGCGCCAGGCGAACGTCCTCGGGGAACCAGAAGTGCCCGTCGTCCTCCCTGAACCGCATGGTGACCCCTTCGCGGTCCCGACTCAGGAACGGCACCCAGTGAAAGGTCGGCCGGAGGTTGCTCGGACCGATGACGGGAATGGGTACCTCGACCAACGTCCCGTCTGGTCGTGGCCGGAACACGCCGACCAGATAGTCGTTATGCTCGCCTGTTGGGTTGCGGGCCGCTAGCACATATTCGCCAGTACCATCGTTGTCGATATCGGCCGAATAGAGCGTCGCATATCCCCTCTCAGGGAGGCCTGAGTGGACCTTGTCCTCAAGTGCCTGGAATGCGTTTTCGTCGTTCGGCTCGGCGACCACCTTTCTGAGCTCGGCGTCCGTGACTGTCACACCGCGCGTCTTGGCGAGGGCGGAGAAGAGTCGGACCCAATCCTGCGGCCCTCCCTCCGTGGGGGCGGCGACCATCGCCGGGCTTCGCGGACGTGGTCCGGTGGCTCGTGTGCTCGACGGTTCCGTAGGCGGTGCAGGCGAAGGCGGCGCGCCGGGATGGCAAGCCCATGCCCCGAGCACGAGGGCGCAGAGAACCCGTGGGAAGCTCCTCGTTGGCAATCTATTTGCAAGCATGTGGAAGTCCGCCACCTTGGACGGTCGGGTCCAACCCGCCCGCGTTGAAAGTGAACGTCGCATCGGCTGTGGTGAAGACGATGGTGAACATGGGGAGCGTCACCGGGATCGCGAACGTCGCGGTCCCCGACCCGTCCGTCGTCAGTCCACCGTGTACGGCTGAGACGCCAGGGGCGGGTCCTGAAAACGACCCGCCAGCCCTGACGCCGAGTCCAGCGAAACGTGGCTTCGTCCGGGACTGCGACACCGCTGCCCTCCATGAACCCCGCCCAGAGCGCATCCGGTGAGCCTCCGAGGGCGAGGAGCTCCAGGCGCCCCTGCCATACATCGACGGTGCTCTCCCCCAATGCACGCGGGTAGTCCCATGCAAGGAGCGGATCCATCTTCAGCTGCCCCGCGGTCAGCCACGCGAAGGGGAACTTCCGCATCAGGAGGACCGACGCACCGGCGGGCACCAACTTGACGTCATCCGCGCCTGTCGCGACGACCTGAAATGGGCTGACGGGTGCCGCCCGCGCCTCTGCCGGAGAAGCCGTGCTGGACGGCGGAAGCACCGGCGTGCCGTTGGGTGGTCCGCCGGACCCCGCTTTGGGGTGCGTACACGCGCAAACTTGGAGCAGGACGGCCGTCAGCGCCGAGAGAGATGACCGCGCTTTCGTCACGGCGTCTTGTTCTCCGGCTCGCCACCCCGAAGGTACATCGGAACATCTCCCAGCGCCGGCATCGCCTCCCCGCTGCGGACGGTTGCATGTCGCTCTCCTGGATTCTTCGTCACCGCTCGTCGACATATCGCTCTCCGTTCCAACGGGAACATTGCCCGTAGCGACCGTAGCGGGACCCTTCGTGGAGACACAGCCGCCGCTTGCCGAGTGTCTCGGGCGGTTCGGCGGCGACGACGTAGTCCGTCTGCTTCTCTCTATGTGCCACGACGTCCGTATAAGACTCCGTGATTCGACCGCTCCAGATGGCTCGTAGATTCGCCCCGTCCACCACGAATACAATCAGGTAGCCGAAGCCGCGGTCGGTGCCGCTCCTCCACCTCCGGTCGCATCTCACGCGCACCGGAACGATGGTCTCGCCGGGGAAGAGCGGAGCAAAGTCGGCCGGATCTTCGAGATCGAACGCGTAATATCGTCGGACGACGTCCGTGGCGTCGCACGATATAGGGGCTGCCGACATTTCCTCCACGGCCACGTGGGTAAAGGACCCGCCAGATGGCGTCAGGACAACGATGCGAGTAGCCGGCCAATGCTGGATGTCTCCGTAGGTGTCCCTGTCATGGGCGAAAGGGGCTTCAGGCTTTACCCCAGCGACGACCCAGAGGTCATGCGTCGCCAGGCGACGTGGCGTCGACGGTATCCAGCCGGGATCGGGGAAGGCCAGCGCCGCCGCCGTCTCGGAGACGTTGCGTGGCTCTGCGTCCCCGCCGTCCCCGGTGTTATCCCCGCTCACCGTACCTGCATCTCGCGAGCAGTCGAGGTCCGCATCCGCGATCGGGGGAGTCTCGACCCGAACAGGGAAGGTCGAGCCGAGGAGCCTGGCGACGACGAAACCGGCAGCGAACCCAAGAACGAACGTGCCGAAAGCGGACGCGCGTCTCATGTATGCCCGGTAACCTTCTGATATGCACTCTTCAGGTTGTCCGCGTAATTGTTCGCGTTCGACCCCGCCCCGTGGCACGTCGCCTGCTCGGCCTCCCGTCTCGTCGCGAGCTGCGCGTTCACCGGCCACCGGACCAGATGGCAGCGATCACCATCGCTACGAGGACAATCACGACGATGGCCGGCAAGACCATCAGTCGAACTGCATCGCGGAAGCGCATCTGGAACATGCGCACGTACTCAGCAAGGACCATGCTCAGCACACCTCCCCTACCAATCCACGAGCCTCACGCAGTTCACTACCCAGTGGCCGACTGGCTCGCTGCCGTCGAGCAGAGTTACGGCAGCTCGCTCCACGACCTCGAAGCCCGGACCGCCGCCATACCTATGGAGCTGGAGGCGTACGAGGTAGCCCGAGCGAAGCGCGGCGCCGATGCCAGGAACGATCAACTCGAAGCCACGGACCTCCGCTTTGCGGAAAGTCAGATGGCACCAGGGGCCGATCAAGGGCAACCCACGCCACCCGGACCACGGGCCGTCACCCGGATCCGATGCGACCCGTACGACGTCACCGTCGACGCGGATTGTGGGTCGAGCCCCGGTCAGAGCCGGCCGTCCGTCTTGAACACCCAGGCGGGACTTGGCCAGCCCCTCGAGCACGTTCCCTGCCGCGCACGCGAGCGTCGCCTCGTAGTCGCACTGGCTTCCGACGATGGCCATCCCTCTCTCCCCGTGTGAGCACGCATATGCCAAACCGCGCACCCGTCAGTCCACCTCGATCTCCGCCTGCCCTGCATCCTGAACTTGAATCCGTCCACCCCACTGGCAGATGCACTGGCACGCGTCGGACAACATCGCGGGGCCGCCCCCGGTAATGGCGACGCTCTTGGAGCCCGGCGCCCAGGGACCCGCCGCCGCCGGGATACACGGCTGCGGAGTCAGCGTCCCAGCAGCCGCCGACGTTGCCGCGGCGACCTGCGGGTTGATCGGGGACTGGCACATCCCGAATGGCGCAAGGTTCGTCACCGGCTTCATGTCCTGCACGGTGGCTGCGGGGTTCGAGCCCCCGCAGGTCTCGTTTGTCGACAAGACCGACAGTTTCGATGGGGAGCTGCCCATCGAGCAGGCGAGCATCGCACCGTGGACTACGAGCTTGGGCATTCGGATTCCTCGCTGCCGTGATGCCACTCGTACCGCTGGACACACTGGCTGCCGACGAGCCACTGCCGGTAGGGGCTCCGCATGGAAGGCCACAACGCAGTGCGGGTGCGGGCCGCCATGTGCTCCCCCCCAACCACTGTCAACGGCCGCCCCCCTTCGTCTCGGGAACGCACGCGAAGACGCCGTCCACGGACGGCTTGTCCGGGACGACGTTGATCCAGAATACTCCCTCGTCGTCTGCTACGAGATGGGCTGGGTGCCTGTAGGGTGGTGCCAGCTGCCAACTCGAGCCCCCAGTAACGCGCGTTGCCCGCACGTCCATGTGCCCCTCGGGCCCGGCAACGTAGACGATGGCATCACGTGCAATCTGTATCTCCCCTGCACGCCGGCGAGCGCTCAGTAACGCGCGGTCGCCCTCACCGTCCTTCACCACCTCGGCGTCGCCGCCCCAACGGGGGACACGGCAGACGCTGGTCCTAGGTCCCTCGCCATCCAAGAAATAGAAGTAGTCACCCACCACGGCCGAGACGAAGGGAAGGCCGAGCGCAAGGATCCTGCTGCCCATCGAATCCTCGTCGAGGACCGCGATTCCCGACAGGTCACCCACGCTCGTGTAATAGAGATGCCCTCCCATGGCGGCTTGGATATGAAGCCCTCGCGCCGAGACTTTCGCGCGGGTCTCCTCGCCCCCGTCCACCGGGACGCGGCCGATCCATTCACCGTCCTGATCAGCCTGGAATCGCTGGCACCATCGCGTGGACTCCGTCAGCCACAGGGCTGGTCCCGCGGGCTGCATCTCATTCACGAGGTAGCCAGTTCGCAAGATGCGCTCGGCGTGACCTGTTGCGCGATCGATTCGCCAGATGCCTCCGTCGCGTCGCGGCCCCCGGTCGCCGTCGCGGCAGGTGTCATTCTGCTTCACGTAGATCCGCGAGCCGTCCATCGCGAGGCCCGTCAAGGCCCCGCGATCCTCGGCGGGCGGCACCCAGAGAAGCTGCGACGTGCAGCTCCACGGAGCCGGACCGGTGGGAGCCTCCAAGGGCTCCTGAGGAGGCGATGCCGCCGGGGGACCTATGGGGGGGACATCCCTCTTGCGGCACGCGAGGATGGGGGCAGGGAGGTCCCAGAGAAGCCGTGGCTGACTCTCCTCCCCCACGCCAAGCTCAGACGCGGACGGCATCGTCGTGGAGCACCTCCACCGAGCGGCCGACGCCAGCGCCGAGCCCGAAGCCAAAGGGATTGGAACGGTTGCGCCCGTAGTCGCTTCCGCAGGCGAGCTGCGACCCTTGCACGCGACCGCACCGGCCACGATCATTACGCACGCCGCAGTCCTCACCACCAGACTCTCCTATCGGGGACGATCAACGGAACCCCTTTCTTCTTGGCGGCATCGGCCGGGTCAGGCACGCAGCAGATGCCACCCAATTTATTGATATCGATCCAGTATCTCACCTTGCGCGAAGCCTGCGAATGCCCTCGTTCTGGGGGTCGTTCCATACGGCGTCGGCGTCGAAGCCAAACGCGTGGGCCAGTTGCAATAGGTAGTCCCCTTGTCGGATCACGCGCGGTTCCATGTCTTCCTCGAATCTGATCCGTCCCCGTGCTCCAGACGGTCGGAGGTCACTGCGTCCCCTTTCCTCACGTGCCCGGTCTGCGCACGATCGCCGCAGCGGATCGCTCGTCACCACGGCATTCGACCGCTCCGTCCGATCGCAGGACGCACCGTGGTTCCAGCGGCTTGAGCGGGCCGTGCCCAAGGCTCGCGCGTTCCCACCACGCGGCGGACATCCGCGTCTCGGTGCGGCTCGCCGCGAACAACAACTGAGGCCGCCCGTCACGCTGCGCTCGTACTCCCACGCACTCCTTGCGGACGCGATCGTTCGGGAAGAGCCCGTACACGCACAAGCCGCTCATAAAAATGTCTCGAGCACCTCGAAGGTAAGGGACGGGGCCGCTTCCGGGCGGAGTTCCCTCGGGTTGCAAGTCCGCCCTCGGATTCGGGTTGGTGTTCCAGGTGCAGTCGACCACGGATGAGTCGAGGAGCACGCAGAAGGACATGAAGCTGTCGGCCGTGATGCGCCGGATGGGCGATGAAAAGCTCACGTCGGATACGACTCCGGACGCGCCGTCGTCCAGCCAGATCACGACGTGTCGGTTTGCGGTGGCAGCGAATCCGTCGGCGCATCCTAGGGCGTTGGAGAAGCCGCCGACGGCGAGGTCGATCGCACCCGATACACCGCCCACCACGTGAGCGACGCTCCCTGGTTGATCGGGTCGCCAGCACGTCACCGCCCCGTCCTTCGTGCGCGAGCAGGCCGCGCACCCGCCCGCGGCGAGTTGTACGGTGCTCGGGGGTACGGTGGCCCACGCGGTGGCGCCGGCCCGTACATCGTCCCAGCACCACACTGTGCCGTCGACTTGGATTGCGCAGTAGCTCAGGGGACCCGTGGCGAACCCGCCAACTCCGAACGGGTCGTTCACCGGCATCGCCTGGAGAAAACTCACTTCGCGCAGCTCGCCCTCCCCGCCCGTGGCGGTGCCCTGCAAGGCGTCGGCGCCGGCGTCGCGCGAGAAGGTTGCCGCTAGGTCGACAGGTTGCTCGGTCGGCGCGTCCGCTCTTGTGGTGGCGGGCGTCGCGCCGTGCCCCTGGCAACCGGCGATGCCGGCCAACACGGTCGTCACGAACGCCGCGCGGGTCACGTCGGGGTCCATTGGGTCCGCACCGCCAAGGGCACGAGATCGTCCAGACTTCCGCGCCATACGTCCTGATCGAGCGTCGTGTTTACCCCGACCGAGCGGCTCGTGGTCGGAGGCGGGGTCGCCTGCGGATCGCTTCCGTCTGTCACCTTCGGATCGGAGATGCCCCACTGCCACATCCACCAGGGCGGGTCCTTCGGGAACCAAGGGCCCTTGTAACCCGCCTCGGCTGTCGGCGACGAGGGTTCGTCGTCAGGGCCGTGGGTGCGCGAATACGCTGCGAGCCAGTATCGGCAGGCGACGAGGTCAGGCATGAGAACGCTGTCATCCCAGACGCCCGACAGGAACGACGTGCTCCACGTCGGACTGAGAAAGCTGCTGCGAGGTCGAGGCGCGTGCGCCGCCCGCGCGGCGTCGGCGGCGTCCGCTGCGACCTTCGCGTACGCCTTCTGCGCCATCGTGCGCATGGTGCCGAGGTAGGACGGCCCCATGTAAAGGAAGGGCGCCACGCCGGCGAAGTTCGTACGCATCGCCCGGGCCATCGCGATCAAGGCAGGGAACAGCGCGAGCGCGTCCTCGCCGGACTGGCATTCGTGCTCAAGGTCGATCATCGGTGGCAGGTCGTACTTGCGCCAGCCGCCCCCGGTGATGGCGACGGTCTTGGAGCCCGGCGTCCACGGACCCGCGGCTGCTGGAACGCAGGGCTGCGGGGTGAGAACTCCCGCGGCGGCCGACGGCGCCGCCGCGACCTTCGGGTTGATGGGGGACTGGCACATGCCGAACGGCGCCAGGTTCGTCTCGGGCAACATGTCCCGCACGGTGGCTGCGAGGTTCCAGCCGCCGTAGGTTTCATTTGTCGGTTGCACGGAGAGCTTCGAGGGCGAGGTGCCCATCGAGCAGGCGAGGATGGCACCGTCTACGACGAGCTTCGGCATCGATTCACTCCACTTGGCTGTCCAGCCCAAGCCACTCTCCGCTACGCGCAAGGATCCCTCGCTATTTTAGCGAGCCACCACCACCTGAGACCATTGCCGCCACTTTGGCGATGGTCGTATGCAGCAGGAACTGCCGCTGGTACGAGAGTGAGACCAAGAGCCAAGCGTGACCGTCATGGGTCCATGCGGAGAGGGAGCGCAAGGAACCCTCTTCCGGGGGGGCGACCATCACGCGATGACCGACCTCGTCGGAGATCCAGAAACCACTCTCCTTCCCCGCCGCGACGAAATCCCCGAACGGCGCTGCGAAGGTCGCTCCGTCGCTCGGCACTGAAGCCCAGTGCGCTCCATCGTCGTGGGTCGTCCAGATTGTGCCTTGCCCATTCCGACAGTCCACCCAAAGCCGACCCGGCGAGGTGATGGTCACGCGGGAGTCCACCTGCGTGCATGGGCTAGGCACTGGTCGCCAGGTCGCTCCGTCGAGCCGAAACGCCGCCACCGCACCTCCCCAAGCGCCCGCGGAGGGTACCGCGTACAGATCAGACCCCGAGATGGCTCGCATCGCCAAGCCGCCTTGGAAGGGGTTGAGGGATACATCCCTCCCAAGCGTTTGGACGCGCGGCGCATTGGACCCGTCCCACGTGACGACGACAAGTTTGTTGGATGGCTCGCCCACAACACTTGGGCCACTCGAGTCCGTTCCGCCCACGAAGACGGTGCCGTCGGCGAGAGCGGCCATGTCGCTCGGCGCCATCATCCGCGGCAAGGATGGGGCCCCAGCGGTCGGTCGCCCGTCTCGGTCGAAGGCCAACAAGCGCGTGGCGTCAGGGTCGGGATGACCGCAAGGGTCCCCGCTCTGCATCGAGGTCGCGTCACACGCGGGACTGCGGCTCGCCAGCAGGACTCGGCCGCCTGTCCACGATATCCCAGCGACGATCTCCCGATTTGGACCGGCCCGCAGCGTCTTCCACGTGCCGGCTGCGTATCGCAGAATCTTGCCGCCTTCCAATCCAACAGCGCTCGTTTCATTCGTGAATGCCCATAGGTCGTTTTGGCCCGCGCTGAAGACAGCGAACTGCGTTCCTAGACGCGAGGAACAGGTTGACCGCGGTTGCCGCACGCCAAGAGCGTGGTACGTGTCGTCGACAAAGCCCTCCACGATAGGGGCTTCCACGGCACCTGCTTCGATCGGCCCACAGATCGGAAGGGTCAAAGCTGCCGCAGCGTATCCCATGGGGCGGAGCTCAGCATCGGCGCGGACTATCGCAACAGAGTCGAAGACCGGAAGGGCGGCGACGGCAGGTACCGCGGCTGGGGATGTCGCGGACGCGGGGAGTGGCTCGTTCGGGAGCGCCCCCTCGGCAGTTGGACGATGCGTGTGACGCTCGCAACCCGCCACGTTGCAGGTGACCATCAGGAGCCCGATGGTGACAGAAACCACTCCCAGAGGAGCAACTGTTACGCTTGTCTTCATGAAACTCTCCACTCTGCCACGCACGGAACGCGGCGGAGAGCTTTAGGGCGCCTGACCACCCCAATACCATGGGTCGATGTCCTTAAGCGCTGGCTGCGCAGAACCACCAGCAACCCCCCATCCCAATTTGTCATTGGTCAATGTGTTGTCCTTTGAATGGTCGTGTCGCGGAGCCTTCCGCTCGTAGCTGAGAACTCCCGCATGATTACGCAAGACGCATAGCCACATGAACTTGTCCCATCCCGTGATTAGCTCCTTCGGCCCCGGCAGAAGGTCTTTCAAGTCAAATAGTGTGTTTTCGCGCGTCCCGCCCATGACCTTCACAGCGAGGGCGGAGCGCGGCATAAATACCCGCCATTCCGCTGTGATGCCCGTCAAACCTCGTATGGCCCACATGAGTCTCGCCAGGGAAAAATTGTGGGTTTCGCCAGAGGTGGCGTGCATGGGCAAGAGAGGCGTCGAGTAGAGGACATTCTTGGGATCTTGCTCGCCGCTGAGCACGAGACGCACGAAGCCCAAGGGTCGGAGCCTGTCCGCCGCATCCAGGGCCGCTGCGAGATTGGGCGAAGGCGGGAGGGTCCCCATGCCCGAGAAATGCCCCTCGCCGCCGCTCGGGCCCTTGATCTTTTCCGTCCACGGATCATCGTAGGTGCCCATACTCTTGACCATGACGGAGGGCTCGTCTCGCTTGTCGTCGTTCATGCCACCCGTGTCGAAGAGTTGCAGCCGAGCGGGTGTGGCGCCCGTGCGAAGGACGTAAGCAATGTGCGCGAACCCAAAGTTCTTACCCCCGTTCGGAAGCGACGGATCGTCGTTGAAAAACTCGAAGATCGTCCCCGGCCCCGCCTTGGCCGTCGCCCCGCATGCTTTTTCTGCGGACCGAAGATCGTTGGCCTTCTGCCAGCTGGCGCCCGGCAATTGGAACACGGGAAGCCCCTCGCTACCACCGGCGTTCAAGCCGGTTAAGAAGTGGGCCTTGGTAAACCCGCGTGTGATGAGAGCTACAGTGCAGCTTTGCTGGCAACATATGCACAAGGGAAAGAACCCGCCTGGCTTGGTCATGGAATCCCAGAACGGAGAATCGTCGTTGCCCAAAGCATTGGTCATGTACAAGACGGAGGGCGTAAAATAGTGCGCACACATCATCATGCCGGTCACCGTGCGCGCCCATCGTTCATCGAGGTCCGTCGTCGCTCCGCCCCAAGCGCTATCGAGCCCTTGTTCCAAGACCGTCTTGATGTCGCGAAGTGTTTCCTTGACGAGGTCTACGTCGGATCTGTTCGGAGTGGGGGGGCCAGTTCTCGAGAAGGCGGGGGGACTGGTGTTGAGGAAGACGGACAGGCGCGGGGGGCCGCCCGTGCCTGCGGCGTTTGCGGCGTTGGCCGCAGCCTGTATCTGAAAGTTCGCAGGAAATCGGGCCATCTCAAGCCGTCCTTGGGCAGCAGTCGCCGATATGGAAAGAGAGTGAAGGTCTAGCGGTACTCAACAGCCATGAGCGTCGAAAAGGAGCTTCGAGACCACTGCGTCGAGCTTGCCCTGGTCGGTCAGGCCTGCCACCGTCCCCCCGGGACCGTATCCGCCGGACGGTGGCCCGTCCTGGTCGGCATCTCCCCCGGTGGCATGTGTCGAGGGCGAGGGTCCCCCGGCGGCAGACGATCCGCTGTCAGTGCCGCCCGCGCCCTCGGCGGAACCGTCTGCAGCCGCATCGGCCGAGGAGCCCGACGCGGGTTGGGGGTCCGACGGGGCGTCGCCCGGCGCCGAGGTGGGTGCTTCCGCGTTGTCCTGTCCGCTGGAAGCATCGCCACCGCCGGATTGCGAATCCGAGGAAGACGTCGACTGGGCGGCAATGAGGCCGCAGAGCCCCGCGCGTAGGAGCCAGAGGTTAGCCGGGTCGAAGGCCGTATCGCGGTCGATGAAGCCGAGGTTCTGCAGACGCTGGTGCATTCCCGAAAGGCTGTCGATCGGGTCCAGGGCGCCAATGTGGCAAACGCAGCTGATCTGCAGCTCGGTGAAGTTGATCGTGGCCGTCTCCATCGTTACAGGGACAGGGAAGGTGAGGAGGCCGTCGCCGGTGGTGGTCAGGCCGCTGAGAGCCTCGAGCTCGTCGATTGTGCACGGCTGACTAGCGAACTGCGCGTCCGTAAATCGGATGCTGAGGGGCACGGTGGGGACGTCGCTCACGAAGGCGTTGGTGGTCCCGATCGCGAGATCCTTGTGATCCGGCTCCTTGTCGATCTGGTCAGGTATGTACAAGACGTCGGACGGAAATAGAATGTTGTGATCCTGCCGGGCTGCGCGCAGATCGGCGTTTTTTTCGTCGTTCCAGACGGCATCCGCATCAAAGCCGTACTGAAAGGCCAGCTTCAGCAAATAGTCGCCTTCGCAGATCACGTATGGTTGCATCTCGCCCCCGAAATGTGGCGTGACCATCTCCGGTCGCCGGCCGTTGGAGGACGCGGACGTTTCATGGCGTCTCTAGGGACCTTGCGACGGCCGCGCGATCGAGCCGGATCTTCTGTTCCACGATGAGTTTGTTCTCGACGTCCCTCGCCACGGTCGAGGCACCAAATCGCACGCCGAAGAGCGCAACATACAGCGCTACCTCATCGTCGCGGTACGCCTTCCACGCGGCCATTGCAGTATCGCATAGCCCTGCGTGGACGCTGTCGCCCGCGCGCGCTTGCTGTAGGGTCCGTTCCAGCAACGAAGTCGGGGCGTTCGGGATGCGCCCCGGCGGGTGGTAGGCGTCCAGCTTCGCGAGGGCGGCAGTGCGCTCGCCGTCCAGGGCCATCTCAAGGTCCAGTTCGTAGGTCACTTGGAGCGAGCCACCGCGAAATTGATCCGCCTCGAAAGCGGCTTCTCGCTGGACGTATGCCCGCCAAGTCGCACGGGCTCGATTCGCAGTTCCTCGCTCTTCGGCGGACAACCTGGCGTCGAGAGCCTTCTCCGCGAGCTGCCCTTCGGCCCGACGGCGCTCCACTCCCACTGCCGCGCACTCCCCCATGCTCAGGGTCGTGCCACCCACGTCGCTACAAAAATCGAGGGGCGTGCGCGCGCCATCGGGCGCGCCGGTTGTCATCCGCGTGCGAAGAGCCAGGACCGCGGCATCTTCGAAGCAGTCCCCTAACAGACTTGCGGCTCCGGAAGGGTCGGCTGCCCCCCCCTGCCCGTCGAGGAGCATGCTCGCCAAGAATAGCCGCACAAGGTCCGGCGACCCGGCGTCGCAGGATCCCTGACGCGTCACTTGCCGGCGGAAGCATGCACGCGCGCGCACCCAATCTCGAGTGAGACCGATCCCGTAGTAGAAGCGAAAGCACGACACGCCTTCGGCCCCCGCGTCATCGGCGCTCAGGTAGAGCGACACGGCGGTCGCCGCCGGACAGGACGGCGTATCGAAGCAGCGCTCCGCATCCACGACAACCGGACGTGCGCCTGCCTGCGTGGAAGGTGCAACGACGGGTGTCTCGACCCTGTGGGCATCGACTGGCGATGCGGCGACTGCACGCGTCTCGGCACTCCGGCGATGTGGTTCGCACGCCAGCAGAAGACCCCATGCTAGGAGGCCAACTACCCGCAGCCTTGCGACAAACACCGCGGTCACTTATATTGACCCGTCCGGAATAGTTTCGCTTCGTCCGCTCGGCGGCCCGCGATCTCCGGCGGTTTGACCCATTTCATCATCTCGGCTGGGACTTTGCTGTACTGCTTGGCGTTGACTAGCTTGAGGACCCCCGACGAAGCAAAATGGCCCGTACCGATGTTTATGCAGAAACATACGAGTGCGTCGTATTGGTACTGGTTTACTCGCGACTGGATACCGTTTGTCACGGCGCCTTGGAAGACGTCTAGATCGGATTGCAATAGGTCTGATACCTGTTCATCGGTAAGCCCGTCCTTGAATGGCTCCTCAGACGGGTCGGTGCCGTTGCAATTGCCTTTGTGGATCAGATGCCCTACGCCGATTGTGCAGTGGCCCTGCGAATCGTTGTACATCATGCGCCTTGGGCCCTCCTTCAGCCTGATAAACGCAATACCCTCGTCGGACACAGTGATTTGTGAGACCTGCTCGCCGTCCGGAGCCTCCGGAAACGGATCATCCGGCAATGGTTCAGCTTTCGACTGAGCCGTCGCTACAGTGTTATTCGGGGCGACATTAACGCTCTTACCTGAGCCGGAGCTGGCCGGTTTCGGAGTACCCATTCACCATTGGCCCTTTCGATCACACTCGACGCCTGGATTCAGCATCCGTGCGCGGTAAGCAACAGATGGGACGTCTCGTCGTCGATCGTGCCGTCGTCCTTCAGTCCATCTTTCAGTTCGTCATCCGGTACGGGCGTGGGGTCCTGTTTGGGTGTCGAGTCCGCGCCTGCGGAGGCATCGCTCGCGGAGGCCTGAGCCGAGTCCGGCGGAGCATCGGAGGTCGCCACGTTGTCGGGGGCGTTCGGCGTGGAGACATTGGCCTTGAAAGCGCACAGGCCGCCTCGCACGAGGGTCAGGTTCGTCGCGTCGAACGCGATGGCGTCGTCTATGTAACCCAAGTTCTGCAGCCGTTGGTAGATACCCGATAGCGTGTTGATGGGATCCAGAAAGCCTATGCGGCAAGAGTACGTGAGGGCGAGCACCGAAAATGTGATGGTAGCGATTTGCAGGGTCACCGGTGCGGCAAACGTCAGTAGGCCGCTTCCGTCTGTCGTTAGGCCAGTGAGGTGGTCGAGCTCGACGACGATGCACGCTTGGGACGCTAATTGCGCATCGGAAAATTGGATGTTGATGGTGGTCGTTGGGGCGTCGGCTACAAAGGAGTTGGTCGCGCCTGTGTTGAGGCTCTGGTAGTCAGGCGTTTTATACGCTTGATCGGGTATGTACAGAATGTCGCCAGGGCGGAGGATGTTGTGGTCGGGTCGGAGCCGGGCTAGATCGGAGTTCTTGTCGTCGTTCCAAACGGTGTCCGCGTCAAAACCGAATGTGTGCGCAACCTGAAGGAGATAGTCGCCTTGACGGATGACATACGGTTCCATGTCGCGTCCTGTGGATGGCGGTGGTTACTTTGATACGGGGTCGTCTGGAAATACGATTTGGTAGGCGGCGTCGCCGATAAGCTCCAACATCCCATCCTCGTCGAGCACCGTCATGCGTTGCTCTCCGTTCTTGCCTCCCTTGAGCAACAGTACCCGGACGTTCGCGCGTGGCTTGCCCTGGGAGTCTTTCATCTGCACGCGAGTGATCGTGGCGGGCTTATCGGCGGACTGCGCGCTGGCGCCGCTGCCGTTCCCGAGCTGTACTTTGGACCCCTTGAGGCTGGCCGTGCTGGCGTCAAGTGCAAGCTGGGCGCCAGACGTCTGTACCGTAGCGGTCTGCCCTCCCAAGGTAAGGTCGCCGGAAGCGGTGACCGTGAAAGTCCCGGCCGCGGCGTCAACGACCTTGCTCACCAGCGAGACATGGGGGCTCGATAGGGTGATCCCCTTCGGGCTGACAAGAATCTGACTGTCGCCGCAGATGAGTGAAAAGCTCTTCAAGACCTCCACCTCGAGGGTCTTCGACGCGTAGGCTCTACCATTCCCCTCGACATGCACGACCGCAGTTCTGTGGGCGCCACCAGTGCCCACGATGACTGTGCGGTGCCCAAGGTGGCGCTCGGTGTAGTCGCTGGCGAAGCGCAGGTGCGTCTCGCCGGCGGTGTCTGACGTGACAGTCGCAGCCATTGTGCGCTGGACGTCCCCTTGAAGTGTTTCTTGCGTGGTGCCTTTAACCGAGCGGGAGACGTTGCCGTCGATTTCCGTGGAGGCGCTGCCCTTGATGCTAAGCGTGTCGTTGCCCGTCACGTTGCGCGTGTTGTTTCCGCCGACCGTGATGGAGCGGTCGTTGGTGACCGACAGGATGTCGTCGTGGCCGATGGAGGCGGTCTCGTCGTGCCCGACCGTGGTCGTCGTGTCGTGACCGATCGCCGCCGTCCGGTCGTTCAGCACGTCCTCACGCATGTCCTTCTGCGCTCGGAACTGGACGACCTCCGCACCCTGACGGTCGTCGATCGAGAGCTCGCTGTAGCCTCCGTCGGAGGGCCGCGTTTGAGACCGAATGCCGACCTTCTGGTGGTCGATGTACGCGGGCCAGGGTGGTTGATTCTCCTGGCTGTAGACACACCCGAGGATGACGGGTCTCTCGGACTGGTCGTCCATGAACCCGACGAGCACCTCCATCCCCTCGCGCGGAATGAACTGCGCCCCATACCCGGCGCCCGCCCACGGCTGCACGACGGGAAGCCACACGCTGTAGATGTCGTCGGTGTCGGTAGCTCCCATCTGCAAGCTGCCCCTGGGCGCCGCGTAGTCGTCGTCCAGGATGTCCCAGCGGAAGCGCACGCGGACGTAGCCCGACGGGTTTGCCTCCAGCCCCGGTCCGTCGCCACCGATGAAGCCCACGACGCGGGCGACCTCCATGCCGGGCTTGGGCCGACGCACGGGTCGCTTGGGGCGCGGTGCCACGTGCGAAGGGACGCACCGGAAGCGGTTGCGATAGACGGCCTGGCCGTCGGCGAGGAAGTCCGGGTGCACGCCGACGACGTCGAGCGCGGTGACGGTGTACTCGCCGTTGACCATCTTGATGGGGTGCGCGCCGAGGGTGAAGCGGTAGCCGGCGCCCATGCGGCGGCAGTCACTTCGCCCATGCGCCTCCTGGTACTTCCTGCGCGTTCGTTCCAGCTCCATCCGCAGGCGCTGGGCCGTGGCCGCGGCCTGCTGCGAGAACGCCCCCGCCTGGGCGGTCGCGGCGACCGTCACGCCCCCGGCGATGAGGCTGGCCGACAACGCGACCGCGGGCGGGGCGTTGGGGCCGGCGGCGTCTTGCCAGACCGCGAGGTCTTCCTGATAGATCTCCTGCCGGAGCATCGCCGCGGGGATCGTCGGGGCATCGACGTCGAAGCCTGCGCCGAGGCCGGCAGCGGCCGAGAGGCCACCCGCCATCGCCGCCGTCGCCGCCGTCATGCCCCCACCCGCCGTTCCCCCGCTCAGCGAGAGCCCCGCCGAGAGCGAGACCCCCGCGGAGAGGCTGAGCGACGCACTGACATCCCCAACGGACGCAACGCCGACCCAGCTCTTCGCCGCCTCGACGTCGCGGTCGAGCATGCGGAGTTCCTTCGTGCGCAGCTCCTTCTTGAGGGTGAACTCGTACACGCGGTCCACGTCGGCGTCCGCCCCCTGGTCGTCGTCGAAGGCGATCGTGTCGCTCGGCTCCTCGACAGCACCCGCGACCGCGCTGACGGCGGCTCCCGCGGCGCCGCCGATGGCCCCGCCCAGCGCACCCAAGCCGGCCTGGAGCGCGTCGGTAGCGACGCCCCCGAGCCCACTCGCGACGGCCGCCGTGTGCCCCGCGGCGTCGCCGAAGTTGAGCACGGGGACCATGCCCGTCGCCGACTCGACGGTGCTGACGGCTGACGCGACGGCACCCCCGAGCATCCCCGCCGCGGCACCGACCGCTCCGGCCACGGCGCTGGCAGCTCCGCCGAACAGCGAGTCCAAGAACCCGCTCGCGTGCTCGTAGAAGAAGAAGATCCCCGCGCTCGCCAGGATCCGTCGGAAGAAGTCCCAGTCGGTCTCGCCTCTCTGATAGACGAAGGGCAGCGGTGGGTAGGCGGGCTTGTTCGCGCGCCAGTTGCAGTCGGAGTCGTGGATGTCGACGCCGGCGAGGACCGCCTTCACGATCTCCGGCACGGTCTTGTTCTGGAAGATGCGGTTCCGGCGGCGGTGCTTGAGGAGCCAGAGCCTCGGCACGATGCTGAGCGAGAACCTTCTGCGCTTGCTCCCCTGCTCGCCCGCGACACCCCCGAGGGCCTCGATGGACACCGCGAGACCCTGGATGACCCGCGGATCGTTGCCGGGCGACTTCATCGTCAGACAGGCGGGCATCCCGAAGAGGGCGCTCGTGACGAGCTCCGGCGGCTGGTCGGTCGCGAAGCTGACGTCGTAGCGGTAGACATCGTTGATGCGCTCCCTGCCCCGGAGCGAGATGACCTGCAGCTCACCGCCGAACCACGGTCCCGCGCGCAGCTCGAACGGGTGCCCGCTACCTGCCCCCGGAGGGCCGGGGAACAGGCCCGTGATCATCGAGGTGGCCACGCTGGCGTTGATGTCGATGTCGACGTTCATGCGGTTCTCGTCCGTCCCTCATCTCTCCAATGCAGCGCTAGACCAGTCGCTCGATGCCGTAGAGGAAGGCTTCGAGGGTCGCCGGGGCGCCGACGAGCTGGAGCTGGATCTCCATCCGGTCCTCGATGTCGAGCCAATGGCGATCCCGGAGATCGATGCGGTAGGCGACCACGTCCTCTTGCCGCGGGATGACCGGGGGAGGATCGAACTCCACGGCGACGGCCGCGCCGCGCAGCGCTGAGTGAAGGATCGCCTTGATCGCTGCAGGGCTGGCCATCTTGAGCAGACTCGGCACGCGGTCGCGAAGGAAAGCTTCGTCGGCCCCACGCAGGACCAGCATCGGCCTCTTGCCGGCGAGGTCGCCGCGCTTGAACGCCAGGCGGAACGTCGTCTCGTCCGTTCGCCGGAACGGCAGCACCGTCGTCGCGTCGCGCGCGGCCTCGTGGGCGAGCCGTGCGATCCGCTCGAAGAGCCACGGAAACGTGCGGCCCTGGTCGTCGTGATCGTAGGGGGGCGCGATCTCCGGCGCCGCGAACGCCGACAGGGCCCCGTGCATGCCCACGAGCGTTGTGTAAAGCCCGTGCGGATGCGCGCAGCGTCGGGCCGCGCAATCGCTGAGCAGGGGCAGGTAGCGCTGGAGGATGACCGAGAGCTGAAGCCCGGGCAGCTCCATCGGGACGACTGCCCCGAGCTTGAGCGGATGGTCGGCCCTGTAGCGCACGAGCTCCTCGCGGCGGCGCTCGCAGGCCTGGACCAGCTCGCGCAGGCCGTCGCGAAGGACCGCCGATGCAGCCACGCGAAGCACCGTTGGGAGCGCGCCGGGCTCGAAGCGAACGCTCTTGCCGAAGCGCGCCACGCGCCCAAGCCGCAACACCTCGAACCCGTCGAGGCTCTCTCCCTCGAAGAGGATCTCCGGGTTCGTACGCATCGGCGGAAGGTCGGACGAGTCCTTGCGGGCCGGCGCCACGAAACGCGTCGATCGTGCGGGCCCGCCCTCCAGGGACACGTTCGGACCGCGCAGAATCGTCCGCGGCAGCGCCACGTAGACGTCGAGCGATGCGTCCGCGGCGCCTGTCACCCTGCGCCGGAGCGGGCCGGCCGCGTCGACACGGGCCACGGCCCCGCTCGGGAAGATCGCATCGAGGCGCCGCACGACGATGTCCCCGTCGGTGCCCGCCGCCGCGTCGATGTCGAGCTCGAGGATCCCGTAGGCGTCCTGAACACGCCGGAGGGTGCGTGCCGTCAGCAGCTCCTCGACGTAGGCGCCCTGCGCGTGGAGGTGTGCGGGCTGGAGCTGCATGGTTCGGGGCCAGTAGGGCTTCATCATCGCGCCTCGAGCCTCCCGTCGACAGACAGCGTGAACGCCTGCCGCATGTACCGCAGGTGCGGCTGGAGCTTGACCTCCATGCGGTGGATGCCGGGCGAGCCCTCGATCTCCGTGACGGTCACGCGCGCGTTGCGGAGCGGGTACTTGAGTCGAGTCGCAGCCGGTGCGCTGTCCATGACGACGACGTACTGCGAGATCCACGCGTTCAGGTCGCGCTCGATGTCGACTCGCTCGCGGTGCGCGCCGAGGTTCTCGCGCTCGAGCACCTTGAGATAGTGCGCGAACCGGTTGACCAGCAAGAGGTGCGGCAGGCGCGTTCCGAGCAGGTGACTGAGCGTCGCCGCGGCGCCGCCATCGCCCGACCCGAACGTCTTCGGCAACTGCACACTGCACGCGCTCGTGAACCGTAGCGTCGTTCGCACCGGGTCCCAGGTGAGCGGAATAAGCCCCAGATCGCTCAGGCTCTGCTCGAGGCGTCGCGACAGCATGATTTCGACAGGCGGCTTGACGTGGGAGGGGCCGAGCGCCGGGTGGCTGTCGAAGAGCGGCGGGGCGTCGTCGTCCGCGCCGAGGATGCCGGCGAAGGAGCGGTACCGCGTGAAGCTGTCCGCGATGCGGAGGGCGAAGGCGAAGATGGGGCTCCCCCAGAGGAAGTGGGCCGTGCGAAGCGAGCGCTCGTCATAGACGAAGCGGTTCGCGCTCCCATTCATCTCCCGATGGGGAAGGCGCAGGAGCACTCGCGGCAGGAGCACGCCGACGTAGCGGCTGTCCTCGCTCGCGCGGAAGCTCGCCCATCGCTCGGACCCGGGGCCGTCGAACGCGCCCTCCGGGTGGGTCATCGACTGCAATTCAGCGAAGCTGCGGACGCGCAGCAGTTGCGGAGATGCTGCCAGGAGCAGGGGCGCGTGCGCCATCGCCGCAACCGACGCAAGCCGGCCGAGGAGCTCGACGTCTGCATGCGCCGGGGACGCCTCCCAGTTGGCGAAGACGGCCGCGTAGGGCTTGCCCCCGTGCTGGCCGTACTCCTCTGTGTAGACGTAGCGAAAGAAGCGCGTGCGTGTGACGTCGGACTCGTTCCCGAAGTCCTCGGTCGCCTCCTCCTTCGAGTAGCTCCAGATGGTGACCTCAATGTTCTCGGTCGAGTCGACGCGCTCGACGACGTACGCGAGACCGCGCCAGGCGGCCTCGAGCTGTTGGAACTTCGGATCGTGAAGCACCGCGTCCACGATGCCGGCGAGCTCGTGGTCGATGGCGGAGATCGCGCGGTCGACGCGCTCGGTGGAGACGGCTGTGGACATCAGGCCGCTCCCGGATCGACGGCGAAGAGGGCCATGTCCGTGATGGCCAGGCCCGATCCGTGGAAGATCCCCATCTGCCCGTGCTTGACGACCAGCTCGAACGCCTCGCTCTTCTGGAGGCGGAAGTAGATCGTGCCGGTTCCCCCGGGCAGCGCGCCCGGAGGGCGGGGCTCGTGCTTGAGCGGGACGCCGGTCGTCGCGCTCTTCAAGATCTCCGGCAGGTGCGGCCACGCGCCGATCTTGCACTGCTGCGGCACGCGGATGCGAAGGTCGTCGACGTCGGTGCCCGACACGCTCAAGAGGAAGTCCTGCCGGAAGATCGCCGGCTCCTTCAAGTCGACGAAGAGCGTCGTCGGATCCCGGCGCACGAGCTGCAGGCGCCGGTAGTTCTCCGCGCCAACGGCGTCGAGGGCAACGGCGAGGTCGGAAAAGAGCCGTGTGAAGACCGGGCCGAGCCGGTCGAATGCGAAAGGCGGGATCTGGATCGTGCCCGCGCTCGTGAAGGGCGCCAGTGCGCCGATGAGCTCCGCGAGGACGGAGTACGCGGCGTGCGGATGAACGAAGCGCTGATGGGCGAGGTCGCCGACGCGCGGCACGAAAGACCCGATGATGCTCCCGAGCCAGCGCCGGACGACCTCGGTCGCATCGTGGGGCGAGGACCGTGTGGCAATCCCCTGGCGCGCCATGAGCGCGTCGAGCGCGCGCCGCACCTCGCCGCGAAGATACGGAGAGGCGTTGATCGACAGGACCGGCGGGACGAATGTCTCGTCGTAGGCGAGTTGACCCGATGCGGAGCGGACCACGCGCGCACACGGAAGGGTCACGAAGTCCTGCCGCGACTCTCCTTCCAGGAAGAGGTGCAGGTTGGGGCGCAGGCCCTCGACATGGGAGGGCTCCGAGCCGCCGGTCAGATCGGGCATGAGCACGGTCTCTCGCCGGTAGCGCCTGGGTTCCTTGGAGTCCTCGGTGTCGACGTTCGATCCGGCACGCAGCTGCCGTACGCCCAGATGCACCTGCACGGCGGCTCCCGGGGCGAGGTCCCCGATCGCGATGGCGGGGCCGGGAACCCCCTGCGCGTCGTCGCACGCGACGGGCATCCCGTCGGGCAGGATCGCGTCCAGCTTGCGCAGCGCCACCTGGCCCGCGCCGAGGGCGCGCGCATCCCATCGGATCTCATGGATGCCCCACGCGTGGTCGAAGAGGGCCGCGAGACGATGGTCGACGAGCTGCTCGTGGTAGCGGTCGAGCATCTCGAAGTGCGGGTGACCCAGATCGAGTCCGTGGGTCCAATGGGGCTTGGTGAGCATCAGGGTCTCCTCAGACGAACACACGCCGTACGGCGGACGGGTCTTGCACCAGGCGTACCCGCGCACGCACGGGCGCCTTGCGATCGGCGGCATACCTCGCGTCCACGCCGAGGCGCGCGCCGCGCCCGCTCCCGAGCTTGCAGGTGGGCGCATCTTGGGCGGCCACGTGCACGTCGATCTCGACGTCGAGCGCCCCGGCGAAGATGCTGCGGGTCAGGCGCTCCATATCCCCGTAGTCCTTGCCCCCGGGCATGAGGCTCTCGTAGGTCTTGCCATCCACGGGACCGATTCGAATGCGAAGCAGGGTCTGCGCCTCGACGCTCCCATCGCCGTAGACGAGCGTGTCTCCGAGGCGGCTGCGAGACTCACCGAGACGCACGCGTTCGCGCTCCGTGAAACGCTCGAACCGCGGGACGCCCCCTTTGAGGCGTACGTCCCAGGCGGGGTAGAGGCGTCGCAGAAGGCCCTCGGCGCTCTCCAGGTCGATGGCCTGGGGCTGCCCTCGCTGGTAGTCGCTGAGGCCCACCGCGGCCATCGGCTCGAGCGCGTCGTCCTCGGCGTCGGTCCAGCCGTCGACGCCGGCGAGCGACCGAAGGCGCTTGCTCAGGCCGTCGTTGCCTGAGAGGTCGAACCCACCCTCGAGCGCGTGGACCTTCCAGGCCGAGAAGAGCAGCGTGAGGGCGCGGTCGTGGAAGACGTCGTAGAAGGCACGAAGGGCACCGTCGTCGTCCCCGTCGAGGACTTCTTCGGTCCACTCGGGGGTCAGTGGCGAGGCCGTCCCGAGAAGGCCCAGGAAGGTCGTACCCACACGGGCGACCCCGCCCTCCACGCCGAGCGATGCGACGTCCGCCACCGGGAACGTGAGGTCGGGCGAGTGCGCGAACGCGATGCGCTCGGCCCCTGGTTCACGGGCGGGCGCGCTGACCTCTGTGCTCAGAGCGTGCTCGAGCAAGCGCACCAGCTCAACGAACTCGAAGCGCCCCGGCTCCTGCAGGAGCTCATCGATCAGGCGCGGCTTCATGACGCCTCCGGCGGCCACACGATGCGGGTCCCGCTCTTGGTGGCCGTGGCGACGCAGCGGTAGAAGCGCCCGATGCTCGCCTGCGCGTCGAAGGCCGCGCAGAGCACCCGGACGAAGAGCGCGACATCGCCGAGCCCGTCGAAGGGCGTCTCGTCGATGGCGAGGCGCACCTCGTAGCCGCGACTCGTCGCGGTCTTGTCTATGACCGTCGCAACTTCCAGGTGCTGGATGGCGCCGATCCGCCCGACATTGGCACGGACGGCGGCGGGGTCCACGCCCTGGCGCGGCACGAGCGCGAGAAGACGCGACTGGAGGGCGAAGAGGGCGTCGCCGTCGGGCACCGCCGCGCGTACCGCAACCTGAAGCGCGAGCTCGGCCCCGACGGGCGGGGGAAGGTACGCTGAGCAGGGAGTGATGTTGCGAACGCCCACGCCGGCCGGCATGTGCGCGCCGGGTTCCGTCAGCTCGCCCGGCCGGAGGCGACCGGCGCGATGGCGATTGGTCGCGAGTAGGTCGAGCGAGATGATGTGAGGCGTGAGCACTGGGGGCCGCCCGCGGGGGCTCGTGAGGCACACGACGACCTCCGGCTCGCTGCGCCCGGGCGGGGCGACGAGCTTCGTCGAGAACGCGTACGGGAAGCCCGGCTCGCTCTTGCCCGCCGCGAACCGCCGCACCGGACGGAGCTGGGCCGGCGGAACGTCGTCGCCTCCGTCGCGCGCCGTCGCGGAGGCGCCGAGGACCGCGTAGGCGCCGCCTTCGTCGCGCGAGAGACCTGCCACGCGCACGGGCGCGTTCGTGCGGCCAGCCTCGAAGACCCATGGCTCCGCGGAGGTCCGAAAGAGGTTGGTGGCTGGCACGCAGTGGGCGCGAATGGTGGGCGCCACGGCTGCCTGCACCGGCAGAGGCTCACCGAACGTGAGTGTGACCGTCGCGCGTCGGGCCGAAGTGCCGCGAAGCGCCGCCGAGAGGCCCGAGAGAGAGAAGAAGCAGAACTTCTCGGGCAAGAGGAAGTACTCGCGCAGGAGCGCAAGGCCCGTACGCGGCTCCTCGGGCTCGTACGTCAGGGTCTGGTCGGCGCGCGTCCCGTACGGCACGACGGCACCGAGCGGAAGTGCGGCGTCGCCCCCCTCGAAGGACAGCTCCGCGCGCTTGGTGTGCGCGAGCACGTGCGCGAGGAGGCGCAGCGCGGCCTGCGCCCCGTCGATGAAGAAGCGGGGGCGGATGCCGCCCACGGCCTCGGCGAGCGTGCTTCCTTCGGCCGCGACCAGATCGAACCGCAAGGTGTCCGGCCCATCGATGCGAGCATTCTCGACCCCCCACGGGCCAACGCGCAGCTCACTCACAATGCGGAACCGACACGGGCGGGGACCCTTGCTCGTGACCTCGGCGCCTGCCGGGACGCGGCGCCCGGCCTTCTCTGCGGACAGCTCCAGGATGGTGGCCGCGGGGAAGGGGCGAAGCAGATCCGGTGCGACGACATCGGCGAGCGCGCGCTGTCCCTCGGCTTCGAGCTCGCGCACGCGATCGATGCACGCCGCTCCGAGGTAGAGGAGCCCCTCTCGCGTGCGCTCGAGCGGCGCGTCCGTCGTCGGCTGCGACAGCGCTCCGGCGAGCGCCGGCAGCATCGCCGAGAACTTCTCGGCCGAAGCCGCGAGGTCACGCACGTCGGTGTAGGGGAGGCGTGCCATCTCGCTACCTGACGCTCATGCGGCACTGCGGGTCGAGCGTGGCCGAGAAACGCGCCGCCGACGGCTTGCCGCCGACCATCAGGACGCCGCGGATCTCCGCCCGCAGCGTCAGCTCGGGCACCTCGGTGACGATGGGCACGACCTGCGCGTGGCCGAGACGGGGCTCGTAGGTGGCGATCGTGCGTTCGAGACGCGCGGCCCACGCGTCGATCATCGGAAACGAATTGAAGAGCGACGTCACGTCGCCGACGCCGTACTCGGGCGCCAGAAGAAGGGCCTTGCGCCGCGTGGCGCAGATGCGTTCGAGGTTGCGCGCGACGTCTTCACGCACCGTCTTGCGCTCGCTGCGTCTGCCAGCAATCTCGGCGAAGAGGGTCACGAGTGCTTTGTCCGGTCGTAGGAGGCTACGAGCGGTCCGCCCTCGCCCTTGAGCTTGAACTCGATTTTCTCTGCGTGGAGACCAACGTCGCAGAGCGCCCAATGCTGGCCTTCCGCAAGCCTCGCCGTCTCGCCCGACTTGAGATCCACGTAGGCGACGGTGGCCTTGGTGAGCTTCAGCGTCGCATACTCCTCCTCCTTGCCCGTACCATCCGGCCTGACGAACGCGATTTCGACCTCGTCGAGCGTCTCGTTGGCCCAAAGCGCCGTCATGAACTGCACGGTCGCTGGGCTCCACAGGTGGACGATCGACACGGGCTTGTGGTGCGTCGTCGATCGCTTGCCGCCGCGGACGTCGTGAGGGACTTCGCCCCTGAAGCCCACCGACAGGCACAGCGTTCGGTCCTTGCCGGCGCGTGACTTGTCCTCGGCAAAGGTCCCCTGGGCCGAGCCCTTGGCCTTCATGTACGCCATCGCCTGGAATCCGGTGATCACGGGGGGTGCCTCTCATCCAAGGGGGAACGGAAGTCGTGCGCCCTGGCGTGGGGCGTACTCAGCAAAGGGCGCGCCACCCTTGACCAAGACAAGGCGCGCGTACCGGAGGGCCTCGTTGCGTTCCGCGAGCGCGCGGTGGACCAGCTCCCCGAGGAGCCACAACGCGCCGTCCGAGCAGCCCGCCGGATCGACCTCGACGGTGAAGAGGTCCCCCCACGCGAGAGCGCCGTCCACGAGCTCGTGCTCCCTCTCGTGCGCGACGCGCGTGACGGTCGGCCGCGGAATGTGGACCGCCTCTTCATGCGCCCCGAAGGGATCGTGCAGGTGCAGAAGCTCCGCGAGGTGTGCTCGGCGCCCGAGACGCCCCGCGGGCATGCGGGCGTAGGCGCTCAGCCTCCACGCGTAGTTCTCGCCGAGCAGGGCCCGCCGCGAGGGGGTGACGCGTGTGATGTTGGTTCCCCCCTCCCGGGCCCCTCCGATGTCGCCGAGGCCCAGGCCCGCGCAGAGTGCGCCGTCGCTCGCGAGCACCTCCCCCTCGACAATGCCCCCGGGGGCCGACGGGAAGGCGTCCAGGCGCCCGAATGTTGCGCGAAGCTCGGTCCGCTCCTCGACGCCCAGGCGCTGCTCCAGCGTGAAATACGTCTCCCCGCTCGCGAACGTGTGCGGGCTGGGCGGCGCCTCCCAGCAGCGGAGCGGGATCCGCCGCTGCGCGCTCCTGACGGACGTCGCCACGAGCGAGCGGACCTCCAGGATCTCCGCGTGCGTCTTGCCGGCGACGCGGAGCGACGCCTCCCGCGGCGTGTCGGGGAGGCGATCGATGGTTCCGACGAACTGGTTGGTCGCTGGCGCGCAGAACAGGCGCAGGTGCCGAGGCGCGAAGTGCGACGCGCCGTCGACCACGTGGGCAAGCGGCAGAACGACCTCGACGCGCTCGATACGCCCGGCCCCGGGCGGCCGACCCGCGCCGAGGTGAAGGTCGAAGAAGCAGAACGACTCCGGAAACGCGAAGAGGTCGCGAAGAAGCGTCCCTGACGCGAAGCGATCCGCGCGCGCCGAGACGAGAGGCGCCTCCTCCGTGTCAACACGCACCCACCGGACGGCGTCCCGGAGCTCGCTGTCCGCGAGGCGATTGCCCTTCGCGTCGAGCCACGTCGCGCGACCTGGCGGCCCCCGGCGAAGGGCGTGCACGAGGTCGAGCGCCACCGCGCAAGGCTCGAAGTGCAGGAAGAGGCGCACGATGGGGGGCAGGCTCTGACCGAGTGACACACCCGACCCCACCGTGATCGCGAACCGGAGCACTTGACGACGCGCGTCGAGCCGGTCGAGCACGACGTCCTCGAGCGCGATCGAAGCCATCGCCGCCGGCCACGCGATCTGAAACAGCAACCGCTCGGCCCCGACACGCGCCGTGAGGCTACTGCCCTGCACGCTCCCGGCGCGCCCCCCGACGCCCGACAGTTCGACGATCGTCGAGGCGGCCCGGGGCCGCAGGCTCTCGGGCAACGCCCGCGCGACGAGCGGCCGGACGAGCGCCTGGCCGTCGTCGTCCAGGCGATTCTCGGCGACGGCAAACGCGAACGCCGCGGACTGGACCATGCGGGCAACTCGCGGATCGGCATCGCGCGCGTAGAGACCCTCGAGCGGAGGGCTCTCGCGAGCCAGGCGCCCGAGCTGGCCCCAGAGCGCCTCCGCCTCGACCTCGTATCGCTCGCGTAGGTTCATGTGTCAGCGAGCCCCAGGGTGGAGAGCAGGCGCGCGCGGGCGGCAGGATCCACGAGAAGCTCGCCCACGGTTCTGCGGAAGGCCGCGACGTCGCCGCTCTCCTTGAGCGTCGTCAACGCATCGCGCACGGCGAGAAGGCGCCGCGTCTCGGGGATCTGCTCGGCGATGGCGTCGGGGCCGAAGTCGGTGAGGCTCCGAAAGACGAGCGGCGCGCGCACGGTGCGCGCCGCTGCGCTCGTCACGGTGAGATCCAGGCTCGGCGCGTGCGCCGCCAGAACCCTCCCGAAGGTATCTCGGTCGATACGCACGGGGACGCGGTCCTCGACGGGCCGCTCGTCACGCCCCATGAAGTCGCCCACGAACAGCATCCGGAGCGGCAGCTCGATCTCCGCCTCGTCCTCCGACGGCTTGCACACGATGCGAAGGCGTCCGGCGGGCCGCGCGATGTCGTCGTCGTCCATGGGCTCCTCGTGCTCTCCCCTTGCTCCTGCGAGCGTCGTGCCTCTGTCCGCCCCGCTCCACAACCCCGGTCAACGCGAGTGCTTGCCTACCATGTCCGCCAGAACCGCGGCAGGATCGACCAGCGTGTCGCCCTCCGTTCGCGTCGGTGGCGTCAGCACCAAGGTTCGCGCGTCCTGCTCGACCGAACTCTGCGCGACCGTCGCCGCCACGTCACCGAGACAGCACGCGGCAACCTCCCCAAGACCGAGATGCCGCTGCGCACCCGCGTGCATGGCGCGCAAGTACGAAGACACCGCTCCCTCTGCCGCCTCCTCGCTCAATCGACCCGCCTTCCAATCGTCCACGACGCACTCGATGACCGTCTCGATCTCCTCGCTCCGTCCTGTCAACCACGCCCGGGCCGCGTCCTCGGCGGGCGCCTGGCAGACCTCGATGCCGGAAAGAAGCACCGCGAATCGCTCAGCGTGGCTGATCGCCAGCTGCAGGAGCGGCGGGTAGTACGGTCCGAAGATGCCCATGGTCGATGCGCTCTCAACGTCGCAGCTCCTTTTCCGCCAGCTTTGCGGTGAGGGTCTCCAGCGCGTCGGCGATGCGTTCGAGCTGCGTGACGAGGGTGTGAAGCAAGCGATGTCCGCGCGCCTGCTTGGATACGTCCGCGCTCATCGCAGGGCTCCCGGGGCGTCGCCGTCCCCTACGCGAGGGGCCACGGGCTCGGGCTCTAGGGACGAGAGCAACTCGGCCAGGCCCTTCCATCCCGGCCCCCTCACAAGGCGCAGGCCCATCGCGATCGGGCGAAGCACGTCCCGCACGGCGAGGTAGCGCCTGTCGACCACCGACTCGCTCACCGCCGTGTACACGAGGGCGTGGCACGCATGGCCCTGGCATCGAACCGCGACCAGCACGGAATCACCCCCGAACGCCTCCCAGAGTGCCCGTAGACCTGCGTTCACTTTGTCGACCTCGGCGAACCAGCAGAAGACCTCCACCCCCAAAGGAAGCCAGTCCCGCTCCCTCTCCGGCGGAAGGGCGGGGTTCAACCACACCTGCTCCGGGGCTCCGTCCACATCGCGATCGAGTACGACGCCAGCGGCGGCCCACGTCCACGGTGCGCTGCGATTCATGACGGGTCCCTTCTTTGTCCTGCAGCGCGCACCAGGTCGGTGTACGCCCGCGCCCGCGCGGCGAGCTCCGCGTGCTGCGACGCGAAGACCTCCACGAGCACCCGATGCCGCGCGGCGTAGACCTTCCAGTACACGGCGTGTGCGTCGCGTTGCCCTTCGACCCCCAGGTGCACCCGCGCGGCCATCGCCTGCACATCATCGGGCGACAGCGCTTCGAGCAGCCGACTCACCCCCGAGAGGATGTCCATCGCTCGGCAGAGGATCGCCGAAGGCTCGTCCCCCGCCGGCGGGACCGACGCCCGGATCACGTCCTCGTCCCGCTCCCCGGCTTCCCCCTTGGTCATGCGAACGAACCCTTTGCTAGTGCCGTGCCCGAGCCCCGCCCCCACCTCAGCGCTCCGGCCTTCCGGAGTCGGCCAGCGCCGCCGGAGAGCCTGGGAGCGTGTCCGCGGCCCCCGCGTCCTCGTACGGCGTGAGCGGGATCGTGTTCGCGACGTCGATCCGGCAGCATGGCGCCTCGGGACCCATCCCGAGGTAGCGCGCCGCCCCCGCGTGCATCGCCCCGAGGTAGGAGGAAACGGCGACGACCGCCGCCCTCTCGGGCAGCTGGCCGCGCTGCCAATCGGCGACGAGTGCGTCGAGCACCGTCTCGACCTCTTCGGTGCGGCCTGTCAACCAGGCGCGCCCCACCTCGTTGAAGGCCTGCGCCTGAGCGTTCGCGCTGGAGAGGAGCGCGACGAAGCGCTCTGCGTGGTCGATGACCTGCTGCAACTGAAACGGGTACTGCGCGTCGAAGATCCCCATGGCGGGCGGACCTACGCACACTTCGCGCCATCCCGAGCCTTTACGTCTGCCGATTCGCTGTGGCGGAGAGCGCCCTGTCCGGAGGTTCTCCCACGGCTGGGTCTGGGGAATTTTCCCCTACTTTGGCGGCCACGCCCGAAATTAAGGCGCAGTTTCAAGAGGTTGACCTAGGGAAAATTCCCCTGATTTTCAGGGAATTTCCCCCTACCCCCTATTCTGGCTCCTTTCTCCGCAGTCCGACTCGCTCAAGGCGCTCCCGCACCGTCTTCGGGTCCAGCCTTGCCATCCGTGCGACCTCGCTCAGATTCCCCTTCGTCTCGCGTAGAAGCGTCGTGAAGTACCTGAGATCGAACGCGTCGACGTGTTCCTGCCGCTGATCCTTGTAGGGGCGTGAGAGCGATGGTTGCACGTGCGTCTCGCCGCCCATCGCGCGGCGACGCGAGCCCAGCTCGGGGATCTCGATCGGCCCGCCTTGGGACAGCTCGAATGCCACCTCGATGACGTTGCGCAGCTCGCGAACGTTGCCGGGCCAGTCGTAGCGCAGCAACCGCTCCTGGGACGCAGCATCGAGGCGCGTAACGGCCCCTGCGTCGCCAAACTCCGAGAAGAACTTCGCGACCATGTCCGGGACGTCATCGAGGCGGTCACGCAGAGGGGGCATGCGCACCTCGACCTTGTTGAACCGATGGAAGAGGTCCGGACGGAAGCGCCCCTCGTTGACCTCCGCGTGCAGGTCGCGCAGCGTGGCGGCAACGACCCGCACATCGATAGGCCTGTAGTCCCTGGCTCCGATGCTTCGGATCTCCTTCGCCTGCAGCGCCCGTAGCAGTTTGGGCTGAAGCTCAGCGGGCAATTCGCCGATCTCATCGAGAAAGAGCGTCCCGCGGTGCGCGCGGACAAACAGTCCTTCCTGGCGCGCCGTCGCCCCGGTGAAAGCGCCTTTCTCGTGACCGAAAAGCGTGCTCTCCGCGAGCGAGGCGGGGATCGAGCTGCAATCAATCGTGACGAACGGCCCGTCCTTGCGGCGGCTGGCTTCGTGGATGGCCTTCGCCACGAGCTCCTTGCCCGTCCCCGTCTCGCCCATGATGAGGACACTGAGCTCGGTCGGTGCGACGACCTCGAGCTGCCTGTAGATGGCTCGCATGGCGTCGGAACGGCCGACCAAGGGGCCGAAGGAGCCGGAGCTGGAGATCGGTACCTGCTCGCGCGTGACACGGAGCTCGAACCAGGTCTGGCCGCACTTGAAGCGCGTGTCCATCGTGACGTACACGAAGCCCTTGTCCGTAATGAGCACAGGATGAAGGTACGTCCCGTTCTTCGCGCCAACGTCCGCGAGGCGGACACCCTTCGGCGTCGCCACCAGCGTACAGTGCGAATCGCTGACCTGTGGATCGTCCACGACGAGCTGACAGTGCTCGCCACGACCGATGGTGCAGGGTTCGACACCCACGACGATCGGCGTGCCGATCGTCGCCCCTGTTTCCTGCGAGAGAATGACGAGCGTGCCGCCGGTGACCTCGATGATCTCGTCGCTCCGGATCGTCGAATCCATCAAAATGCCCCTACGACGATCGCGCTCGCCGAGCGGCCGTCAAAGGACGGCTGGATCGACCAGGCGCTCTGGCTCCGCGAGCGGGGCCAGAGAAACCATGTCGCCAACCCGACTGCTGCAATCGCACCGGCGGTCACGTAGAAGTCGATCTGGAGGTTGAAGTCGTGGTTCTGATCGGACGTCGCGGACGCGAGCTGCGGACATGCCGGGGGGATCGACGGTTGCGACGAAGCGCACGCGCTCGGCGAGAGTCCCGAGCGCAGGGTGTCGGCTCGGTTCTTCGCGTTCACCGCTCCGAGCCCGAACGCGAGCGCAACGCCCGTGGCGGCCAGCGCGCCGGCCCCAAGCACCGACACGGTGATGACTTTCGCAGGCGAGTTCCCCGGGGAGGCGGCGGGTGCTGGTTCGTCCGTCGCAATGGGTCTGGCGCTTGGGGCCGCGGGAGCGCTCGCGGGCGGCGGCGGAGCCTCCGCCACGCTGCTCAGAAAGCGCACCGCGACGATCACCCCGGGCGGCGTGTTGACGTGCAGCACTTCCTCGCGCGAGCCGATCCTCGCCCGCACGTCGTGCTCGCCCGCAGCCACGTCGAGCGGCGCCGCGAACGGCGCATCGCCCACGACGACGCCGTCCACCGATGTCGTCGACCCGGCCGGAGCGTCGATACTCAGGCGACCGATCCGCGCCTCGGCCTGCGGCAGCCACTTCGAGCGCACGGACTCGATCCGCTCAGGCCGAGCGAGCGGAGAGGAGAGGTAGGTACGCAGGTGCCGTACGGCTTCGAGCGGGCGCGCCGACTGAAGCTCGGCAAGGGCGAGGTTGAAGAGGGTTCCAACCTGGGTCGGATCAAGCTCGTAGGCGCGTGCGAACACGTCGCGCGCGCCCTCGTAGTCGTGGCGCGTGTACCGATCGACCCCCGTGCTGAGCAATGCGTCGACGGCGCTGCTCCCGGGGCCGTTGTCCGCGAAGGATGTCGAATGGAGCATGAAGGCCGCGGCGAGGATCCCGCCGCCTAGCATGCGCGCGAGGGTGACTCTGGGACTGGTTAGCATTGGAGCGGCCGGGCCGAGAGCGAGGTTCGTGCCAGCGCGGCGAGCACGGCGCGACGGGCGAGTGCCTCGCGCCGGGGTATCGCGCACGCTCCCGCCATCACGCGGGGCATGGGAACCAACACGATCCCCGGACGCTGCACGCGAGGCTCACTGGAACTGCACCACGCCCCCTGCAGTACCCGCCTTCGCGGTCGTGGTGCCGTCGCCGTTCTTGCCAGCGGCGCCCGCCGCGCCCGGGGTCTGGCTTCCTGCGGTGACGGTAGGGGCGGTGCCGGTCCAAACCACGCCGGCCGAGACGCCCCCGGCGCCTCCACCCCCGGGACCGCCCGGGCCTCCCGTGCCTCCGGCCCCACCGCCGCACGAGCCCGTATTCCCGCTCCCGCCCCCGCCTCCGGTCTGGCCCGCTTGGCCAGCGGCGCCGTTGCCGCCGCTCCCCGCACTCCCCGCGCTCAGCGTGCAGGTCGCCAGGTTGACAGAGGAGTCATAGGCGAGCACAGCGATGCTCGATCCGCCGCCAGGGCCGGCCGGTCCGCCGACACCGCCGCAGCCGCCGGCGCCACCACCTCCAGCGCCACCGATGGCATTTGCGGCAGCAGCCGCGCCTCCCCCTCCTCCTCCGATGCCTACGGTGCCCGTTCCACCGGCCAGGCCCGCCGTGGTGGTCCACCCCGTCGACGAGAACGAGGCCCACGAGGATGCCGCTGTTCCGGCCGAACCCTCGCCGCCAGCGCTGCCACTACCCCCCCCATCACCCGGTGGCGTGTTGCAGGCCAGGGAGGTGCCCGCGTTATTCCCTCCAGGTTGCCCGGACTGGCCGTCCAACAAGCTCGGCGCCTCACCGCTCTTGGCCGACCCGCCAGCCCCGCCGACGCTTGCGCTACATGTTGGATTCGGCATCGCCGCGCCACCAGCGCCAGTGCCGCCGGAGGTTATCGACGACGAACCGGGGCTTCCGCCAGGTGCGCTGGTAGTGTACGGCCCTGGTTGCGTCTGGCTCTGGCCCGCCATGCCGGCTCCCGCCTGCACGCTGCATCGTTCGAGCACCACGCCGGTTGCGCTGTTCACGAACACTGCGATGCTCGACGAACCGGGCGTCGTCGCCGCGGCCGACGTGAACGCGAAGTCCTCGAACGTCGTCGCCGCCGTGACCTGGAGCGCGTAGCCGGAGGCTGGAGCGACCGTCGCCTTGTCGGTCGCCACGTAGGTCCATGTGCTGGGCGACGTCGTACAGTTCAAGCCTCCATAGACGGTGATCCCCGTCCGCGAGCTCCCTACCACCAGGTTCTCGGTGTAGTTGCCTGCGGTGCCGCACGCGTACACGCGCGCCAACCCCGCCGTCTTCGCCTGGTCCATCGCATGCCCGATGGTCGCGTACGGCGCGATCCGCGACCCGGCGGTCCCCGCCGCATCGCTGCCCGTCGGCGCCACGAAGACACCGAAGGTCTCCGTGAGAATGCACGGGTCGGCGGTGTCCGAGGGCTCGTCGGTGTTCGCGAGGCAGTCGGCGACACACACGTGGTAGCTCGTCGTGCAGCTCACTCCGCATGTCGAAGGGCTCGCGCACGTCGCCTGCCCGTTGCCCGAGGGCGGCCCCGGACACGCGTTCGTGCACGATCCGCAGTGGTTGGGGTCGAGCGGGGCGTAGCAGGCGCCACCCGGGCATGCCTCCGTCGTCGTGCCCGTGCAGGTCACGCTGCACGCGCCTCCTCCATCACCCCCGAGGGTGCAGACGGGTGTGCCGGTGCCCGCCGTCGCCTGTGGGCACGCGAGGCACGACGAGCCGCAGGTCGTGGGGTCGGTGGGATTCGCGCAGGCTCCTCCGCACGCCTGCGACGTGGGCGCAGTGCACGCCAGGCCACACGCCGGCCCACCGTCGGCGCCCGGGCTGCACGCCGCGAGGCCGCTGCCGGCGTTCGTCGGGCCCGGGCACATGTGGCTACACGTGCCGCAATTGTTTGGGTCGGTGGTCTCGTCCACACACGCGCCGTTGCAGTTGTCCGGCGTGCTCCCGGAGCACCCCACGCCGCACTGGCCCGCTGTGCATGTGGCGGTGCCGCCGGTCCCGGCTTCGCAGACGTGCCCGCAGGAACCGCAGTTGGCCGGAAGCGTCGGATTCTCGCAGGTCGTCCCGCACAAGAGCGACGTCGGCGCGACGCATCCGGCTTCGCCACCTTCGGTTGGCGCCGACCCTTCGGAGAGAACATCCAGGCCGCCGTCCACCGGGGTGGCCGCTTCCGACGCTTCCTCGCCACCGTCACCGGCGCAATAGGCGTAGAGCGCCCGGTAGGGACCTGAACATGAATCGTTGGGGGACCCGCACCCGATGGCGGTTCCCGCGAGCAGCGGCAGTGCACAGCAAACTGCGACCAGTGCAGCACGGTGGATACGCATGGTGGTTCAGAACTCCCGTCGAATTTGAAGACCGCCGCCCTGCGGCGAAAAAAACGGCGTGATCGCTGTTTGAGAGCTACTTGAAGATGCGGGCCAGAAGAACATCGCGGCGCCTGCGACCAACGCCGCCGCACCAACGCCCACGAAGACGGCGCTCAGGGTGCTGTCCGTCTTTTGCGAGTCGTGCGCGTTTTGCAGAGCGCCGCACCCGGCCGGCGGGGCGCTGCTCGCGCACGCGCCGCTTGAAGGCAGCCCCGCCATCAGGGAGGTTGCCCGATTCCCCTGACTCCCGGTCTGAGCGTAGAAGTACGCGGACACGCCGAGCCCTACCAGACCTGCAGCGCCGACCCCGATGCCAACGTCGCGACGGGTGTTCCAGAACGCAGGCGTTCCTTCCTGTGGAGGAGCCTCCGGCATCGAGCCTGGTCCGGGCGCGGACGAAGGCGGGCGCGACGCGTTCGTTAGCGCAGGGGTGGGTGCCGGGGGAGGCGGCGGTGCAATCGCGAGCTCGATGCTCGAGACTTGTCCCCCCTTCATGTCCACCTCAAACCGTGCCGATTGCGCCCCGAGGCGGGCCTCCAGAGTGTGTTTGCCGACCGTCACGTCGATTTGGTCGGCGAACGGAGCCGTTCCTGCCACCGCGTTGCCGTCGACCGTTACCGTTGCACCGGCGGCCGTGCTGACGGCGATGTGCCCCGTCGCAGCGAAGGCATCATCGAGATCCTTTCTCGTGATGGCCTTCCGATCGGCGGCCAGATCGGGAGCCTTCATCGCCAGGCGCAAGTGCTTCAGCCCCAAGACCGGATCGCCGAGCTTGATCTCGGTGGTTCCAAGGTTCCGGTACGTGGAGCCGCGCGGGACGAGGATGAGGGATTGCTCGTAGGCGACGCGAGCGCCCTCGTAGTTGCCCGCGTCGAACAATCTGTTGCCTTCCCGGAGTCGTTCCTGTGCCTGCTTGATGCTGTTCGGGTCAGGGTCTGCCGCGGTCGCCCTACCGGCGGCGCACAGCAGGACGGCACAGCACAGCGCTGCGGGAGCCCATCGCTTTGTCATCATCTCCATCACCAAGAGAATCGTTCCGTGGATGAGTTGTTCTGTTTCTGCGGAGGCGGTCGTGAGGCGCCAGGGGAGTTCCTCGACGTGGCAACCGGTACCACTGGAGCGGAAGCAACGGGAGGTGGGGGGGGCAAGACCTCCGGCCGCGTCTGCGGGCGCTGCGTTTCGATCGGAGGGGCGCTGGCCGTCGTCGAGGGAGTGGAGATGACGGTCAGCGTCGTCGCGGTCGCAGCAAGAGCCGAACTCGCTGACGAGGGCGTCCCTGCAGCGCCGGTCCCCAGCGTAAGAGCGATCGCTAGCGCGCCTCCCACGGCGACCACCGCCCCGATGCCCGCAACGATCCGAACCGCGCGCCTTCGGTTTCGCCGGAACGTCACGAGCTGCGTGGGAGCATCGCGACCGGCAACCATCGCGCCGTCGGCCGGTGGCATCGACTCGGCCGCCGCGGCGAGGCGCGCGACCTCGACACGGGCACGCGCCCTCGCATCCTCCTGCGCGGTGCGCGGCGCCGGCCGAGCGACCGTGCTGTACGCCACGAAGTCGCCGCCGTCCGAGCTCGCCTGCACCTTCGGCCTCGGCGCAGGTGGACGCGGGGGTCGACGCTTGAACCCGGCGAGCAGGTTGCTGGCCTCGATCTGCTCTTCCGTCGGCGCGGGGTCGGAGGGCGCTGAAGGCGTGCTGAACGTGGGAGCGGGGCCGGGATCGGTTGGGTCGGGCGGACCCGTCGGAATGGTCACGTCCGCCACGTCATCCGGCTTGGGCGGCCGGTTCAGCATCGGCTGGGTGTCGTGGGGTCGATCGCGCTTCGTCATCAGGCCCTCGCGATCAGTTCGCTCGCCACGGACGAAATAGCTCATCGCTACCATCGCTGGCCACAGGTGCGGGCTTCGCACGTGCTGCAGGAGGCCGTGGCGCCGCAACCTTCACGGCCGAAGCGGTCGGCCCAGAAGCCACGGCGACCACTGGCGGCGTGCTCGCTGATGCGGCAGGGGGCGGTGTCACCGGCGGTGCAGCGGTCGGAGCCATGACGACGGCAGGGGGTGCCGATGGGATCGGAACCGGCGCGCTCGGCGCGCTCGGCGGCTCTCTCGCAAGGGAAGGGCTCGGGTCGGGGGGAACAGCCGCGGGAGGCGGCTGCGACGCGACGCGTACCGCCGCCGTTGCGACGAAGGCGCTGAACGCCAGCCCGGCGACGAGAAGGGTCCAGCGAGTGAGGGCTCGGCGTCGAAGCTCACGGCGAAAGTCGTAGGCCGGTTCTTCGTGCATCGGCTCGTGCGGCACGGACCGCGCGGTCCCTGTGTCGCTCGAAGAAGCGCTGGGCGAGACGCTCGCACGCCCATCAACCCGGCTGGTAGGCGCTGCGAGCGGCGTCGGGTGAGCGATCGAGGGCGGTCTGGAGGCGTACACCGATGGCTGCGACCAGCCAACTGCGACTGGTCGGGGATCGGGCGTACGATAGACCGGCGCTGGTGGAGGCCCTGGGCTAACGGCAACGACCGGTGGGGACCAGGCCGGGGGAGCTTCGGGCGGCCCCTGCCACACGTCCCCAGGGGGGGTCGCGGGGTGGGTTGGCGCCGTTTCCATCCGAAGGGTGGCCTTGTAGGACGGCCTCTTCGGTGCCTCCTTCATCGGCAGCGTTTGGTTGGCCTGCGCCCCGCCGCCGGCGCTGAGAAATTCTGCACTGAAGTCCATGGGGTCCGGAGTCGTCGTGTTTGCGTCGACGCCCCACTCTGGGGGAAGTCCCTTTCGCAGCCGCTCCGCCTCGAGATACAGCTGGCTCTGAAACTCGAAGGCGCTTCGCGGGCGCTTGGTCGGATCCTTGTCCAGCGCGGACATGATCGCCGCGTTTGCCGTGGGGCTCAGCCAGGAAAGGAATTGAGAAAGAGGGATCGGCGCCTTCCAGAGGTGCGCGTCCAGCAAGTCCTTTGTGGATTCGCTCTTGAGTTCGAAGGGAAGACGCCCGAGAAGCATCTCGCACAGGATGACCGCAATGGCGTAGATATCGGTTTGAGGGGACACGGGTTCGCCGCGGACCTGCTCCGGCGCCATGTAGCGCGGCGTGCCCTGCACGGTGCTCTCATGCGCTCGCTCTTGTTTGTAGGCAAGCCCGCAATCCAAGATCTTAACAGCCGAATCGTCGCCCGCGGTATGGCGTAGCTGGAGGTAGATATTGTCCGGCTTCAAATCGCGATGAATGATCCCTTGCGAGTGCAGCTCAAACACACCTTCCAGTGTCTCTCCCATGATCCCGAACGCCGCCTCCCGCTCGAACGGCTTGCCCGCCCTCAGGCGCGCGAAGCCCCCGAGAGACTGACCCTCGAGCAGCTCCATCACGATGAAGGGGGTGGCGTCGGCGAGCTTCGAGTAGTCGAGGATGCGGACAATGTTGGGGTGATCGCCGACCTGCTTGAGGATGCGCCCCTCCTCGAGGAACATCTTCACGAACTCGGGCCGGGCAGCGAGGTCGCGATGCATGATCTTTGCCGCAACCCTGAACTCCAGCTCCCCGCGCACCATCTCGTAGACCGAACCCATGCCTCCCTGTCCGAGGAGCCTTTCGTTGCGGTACTCCTCGTGCCCGGGTAGGCGCTGGCCTACCTGAAGGTGGTAGGGCACGTACGGCAGTGCGTTTCTCTTCGCCACGGATGGTCCCCTCTTCCTACCGTTCAAGCGGCGCCGGTCAAAGCAAGGAGCGCGCCGGCAGGCTACCTCGCTCGCGTCGCAGATGCCTCCCCGCAGCCGAAGGGGTCGAGAAATTTCAGGAACTTGCACGTCGTCAACTGCGGCGGGCCCACCGCCACGCATCCCCGAGCCGAAGGTTCCAGGGGTCGGAAGGGCGCGAAGCTGACGCGATGGCTGAACGTCACACGTCGGAGCTGGGCTACCGCAGGATGTAGAGGGCCATGCTCCCAGCCAGCACGGCGAGGATGAGCGCCGGCAACAACGCCATTCTGAGCGCGTCGCGCCATCGGAACGACATCACAAGTCATATGTGACTTCTTCCGGAGGACGAACGCAAGGGGTCACGTCGTCCACGTGACCGCCAAGGTCGACGCCCGCACCCTGGAGAGACTCGCCCTGCTCGGCGAGCACCTGCGACGCCTTCGGCGCGCCCTCGGCGTCTCGCGCGCCAAGGTGGCGAAGTCGATCGGCATGCACCCCATGAACTACGCCCGCATCGAGCAGGGCAAGCAGAACGTCACCGTCGAGATGCTCCTCCGCATCGCAGATGGCCTGGGCGTCGAGCTCGTCGTGAGGTTCAAGAGGCCGTTGAAGCGGCGCGCGCCGTCGTCGCGCACGCGTCGCGGGCAAGCATGACCCTTCGGCGCGTCGGATTAGCACGGGCATCGACCTTCCCATCGCCCAGTCTACTGGCGTGGCGAGGACTGACCGACTCTTCCCATCGCTCGCTGGAGCAACTCGGACAGCCCCCAGTTGCCGCGCTGAGTACGACCGAGATGGCCGTGTTCAGCGAAGACGACATCGACAACGGCCCCAACGAGCTTTGGATGAAATCGAGTCCACGGCTCCGCACTGTGTTCCTCAACGTCCACCTCGACGCCCATCAACCGGAGCCGCCGCACGGCGGCGTCGCGGCGAACAAGCCGAGTCGCGTAGTCGACGTCGCCGGTGCAACCAGGGAAGTGGAACCAAGCGCCCCACCTGGCATTTTTTCGTTCCAGTGCCGCGCGCACCAACAGGTGTTGCTCTGCGCGGTCGAGCGGCCACGGATTCCAGTCGGCGCTCTCGGTGGCGTCAAGCCCGCCGCGTTCGGCAAGAATTGCCTCAACCACGGCGTCGACAAGCTTCGGATGGAAGCGCGTCCGCAGCTCAGGACCATCTTCGTCGACGACGAGGACTCGAGCGTTCATCCTCAACAAGCGCTCGGCGGCGGCATCGCGGCAAGTCGTCTGAGCGGCCTTGTCTTGGTAGGCCGACGAGAACGCGAACTGCGCTGTCCAGGCCACGTTGTCTCGGGCGATCAGCGCAAGCGTCAACCGGCGATCCCTCAACGTGTGGGTCGGGAGAGACTCCGATACGGCTTCCGTCATGGGCGTGCTCCGCGGGCTCGGCTTGAGCGTCTACCGCACGCGTGCGTCACCGGCCAGTCGATGCGGCCGACCAAGTCCGCCAAGCGTCGCGGTTTCTCCCCCGGGCCGTTGGTGACATCCCGGGCGTGCTCCCGCTTGGAAAGGGCGCTCAGCACGCCGCCTGGGGGACCGTGATTTTCTCTACGTCGATAGAATTCGTGCCGCAGCGAGCCGGTGCCGTGGGACGCGGGCCTCCCGCCCATCTTGCGCCGCCACGAAGCGGCGCAGGGGGCGTGCCGCGAGTGAGAGGCCCAACGCCGACGACCCGGTCACAGTGCCGTCCTCCGCTCCGTCTCCGCCTTCTCTCGCGCCCTGGACGGAGCGCGTCCCTTCCCCTACGACCGTCTCGTGAAGGTCGTCATTCCGGGGGGTAGCGGCCAGGTCGGTCAGATCCTCGCACGACATCTTGTTGCGCGAGGCGACGACGTCGTCGTGCTTGCCCGAAGTGGCAGCGTTCCCGGCGGGCGAGCCGTAGCCTGGGACGGAACAACTCTGGGCGCGTGGGCGAAGGACATCGACGGCGCCGACGTCGTCATCAACCTCGCTGGACGCTCGGTCAACTGCCGTTACACCGAGGAGAACCTCCGGGCGATGCTCGACTCCCGCGTTGCGTCCACACAGGTGGTGGGCGCGGCGATTGCGGCCGTCGAGCGTCCGCCCAAGGTATGGCTCCAGATGAGCACCGCCACGATTTACGCACACCGGTTCGACGCGGCGAACACCGAGTCGAGCGGCATCCTCGGTGGCCAAGAAGCGGGCGCCCCGCCGTACTGGGGCCGCAGCGTGAGCATCGCGAAGGCTTGGGAGGCCGCGCTCGAGGCGGCGAAGACACCGCACACCAGGAAGGTCGCGCTTCGCACGGCGATGGTGATGAGCCCGGACAAGGGCGGCATCTTCGACGTGATGCTGACGCTCGTTCGCCGCGGACTCGGCGGATCCGCTGGGGACGGGCGTCAGTTCGTGTCGTGGATCCACGGAGAGGACTTCGCGCGCGCGATCGATTTCCTGGTCGCGAGGGGCGACATCGCGGGACCCGTGAACCTCGCTGCACCCGGGCCCTTGCCTTACAGGGACTTCATGCGGACGCTGCGCGAAGCATGGGGCGCGCGGGTCGGCCTGCCAGCCGCGAGGTGGATGCTTGAGATCGGGGCGTGGGCCATGCGGACGGACACAGAGCTCGTCCTCAAGAGCCGGCGCGTGGTGTCGGAGCGACTGCTCGGGGCGGGGTTTCGCTTCGACTTTGAGGACTGGGCTGCGGCAGCACAGGATCTGGTCGCGCGCAGCCGCGCGCTCGCGCTCGGCGTGGGGTGACTCCCGCGCCGGCGCCGGGAACCGCTACCCTCTGCGAGGCTGGGCGCATCCCCCCACCGACGGCTCTCCAAGCTCGGTCCGGGTCTCCATGAGCGCGGACAAGGCAGGCGGCGCTTCGGGCATCGAGCCCCACCGACCGCGACTACGATGAAGTCGTCGGGACGCGAGGCGCGTCGGGCACCGCCGTCGTTCGCCGCCGAGGGCCGCGCGCAGAACCGGCACCCTGAGATCGTCGTGGCTTCACACCCAGCGTAGCTCGCACCCGATCGTCGCAATGCGAAAACCACCGCGCGACGGCAGCGCCACGGGGGCGAGCGAGGTCACCTCCACGCCCGTCGCCCCGCCGATGCGAGCGCTCTCCTCGGTGTACGCGGCCATCATAGCGCTCTGCCATTCGGCAGCGTACGCGGGTGTTTCGTGGAGGCGCGAAAGGATCCGCTTCGGCTCCGTCCAGATCACCTCGCTGCGTCCGAAGTCGAGGTATTGCGCGTTGAAGCGCGGGACGCGCGCCGGCAGATCCTCGACGGTGGCCCCATCGTACATGCGGTGGAAAACGTGGAGCGCATCGTAGCGCGCTTGGGCGATCGTCCCCGAGCGGACCACCGCGGAGAAGGGCTGGCGCACGAGCTTCGCCAGGGCGTGGGTAATCGGCTGGATGGGCAGGAGGTCGTACCAGCCGCTCGCGAGGAACGGCTGGCGCGCGAAGTCGCGCAGCGAACGTGCTCCACGGTGAGGACGACCTGGGGGAGGGCGAACTTGACCAACAGGTGGCCGGCACCGAGGAGAGCGATGAGCGCTCCGTTAGCCAGCAACGCCCGGCGAACCTCTCGTGTCGAACGCGGTCGTCGCGTGGAACCCCACGCCTGGGGCCGCTCTCCGTCCGCTCGTCGTCGGGAGCCCGCTTGACGCCCGACCGTGCACGTGAAACTCGCTGCAGACCATGGCCATCAAGAAGGATACCGCGCCCACGCGAGGCGCCAAGCTCATGAAGAAGGCGGTCGAAGCGGCGAAGGCGACCGGCGTGCTCGGCTCGCCCGAGCCCGTCGAGCCGGCGTCGCTCGCCCGCAAGCTCAAACTTCCCAACGGCGAGCCGATCTCGCCGGCGATGAAGGAGCTGCTTGCGGTCGACGCGGCCTGGCTCGGCATCTCGTACGACGACGAGGAAGCGGAGATCGAAGGGGCGTCGCTGGAGGAGGTGGTCGAGGAGCACTTCGGCGAGGAGGCGGTCCCCGCCTTCGCGGAAGCCTACGAACTGCTCGGCGACGACTGCGTGCTCTTCACGACGGAGCTCGATCGCCCGGCTTGCCTCTACGTGGGCGAGGCGGACGAGGCGGGGGAGTATCCCGTCCTGTCGATGACGTGGCTGGACGGTGTCGCCCGCATCGGCGGCTTCGTCCCCTTCGACGTGTGGGCGGCCCAGGAACTGGGCGGGCTCGAGCGCGGGAAGGACATCGGGGAGGTCCCGCCCGAGTACGCGTCGCTGCCGCAAGCCGCCGCGACGGCCAGCGGCGACGGCCGGCTGGTCTTCACGCCGCAGGCCGGAGAGGCGGAGGCAGAAGAAGGGGTCGCTGAGACGGAGGAAGAGGCAGGCGAGGGCTGAGCGGGGGCAAGATCGACAAGCGAGAGCTACCGCGCGTCCTCGGTCACCCGCGCGCGACAGTTGGAACAAGCGGGACGGCGTGGCGACGGACATCTCGATCGGCGGGGCATTCATCGAGACGTCCTCGCCCGCGGCATTCGGCGTGGCCGTCCTCGTCGGATTCCGTCTCGCGGTCGTGGGGGAGATCCTCGTCCCGGGGACCGTCCGCTGGACGAACCCTCGGGGCATGGGCGTTGCAGTTCGGCTCCTCGGCGCGCGTGATCACGGAGATCGCGCGCCAGCACGGAGGGGCGCGGCCCGAGCGCTCGCGCTAGCCGAGCGCCAACTTCAGCTCCTCGCAGGCTCGAACGAAAGCCTTACGGAGGGCTTCGTCCCGCTTGACGCTGGTGGATCCATCGACAGCCGCGCGTCGCGAGACCGCCCCCTTGGTCGCACTCTCGACGGAGACCACCACGAAGTCGTGGCCGTCCGCGTCACGACCGACGTCGCTGGTGCCCCCGATCGCGCGGAGCCACTTGCCGGCCTGTCCATGGTTCATGGTCAGCGATTCTTGAGGAAAACGTAGTCGAAAAACCTCTCGGTCGTGCCGTCGGCCGTCCACTCGGATCGCAATCGGGTCTCCCTCTCCACGCGCCTCATCGCGGAGAGGAGCTGGCGATTCAGCTCTCGGGCGTCAACGCCGACGACTGCCCGGGCCTCGATCCGGAGTCCCTGATCGGTACGTTCGACCCTGGCCTCTGGGCCGAGCACGCGTTCGATGGGAGCGCGAACGCCGTCCAGGTTGGAGCTGCTGACCGTGGCCGAGAGTCGGAACGTCCTCAGCGACATCGGCCGGACCAAGGGGCCGGGTAGAAGCGGCGAGCGCTGCTCCCGTGAAGTCGTCCGTTGCCGTCGTCTCCCACGCCTCCCCAGCGAGCCTGATGGACGGCCGGCACAACGGCATGGTTCACTCGGCGGCCTCGACCTGATCGCCTTCGAGCACGCAACGAAAGGCCATACGTTTGGTACTGATGTTGGTGACGCGGATCCTGACAAGCCCCCGTGCCGGGCACCAATCGAGCAACCGCAGCGGCGAAGCCGGGCTGCACGAGGTCGCCGGCAACGTGGCGTTCCTGGTCTGCGCGAGGTTGCCCACGGTGATCGAGTCCAGCTGAAAGGCGTTGGCGACGTCCCCCGCGACGCGGATGGTGTCGCCCAAGAATGGCTTGGACGCGATGGCGTCGACCAAGGCGTGCTCCCCCGGTCCAACCATCGGGCCAACAAACTCTAGGGGCGCTCGCCGACGGGGCCTGTTCCGCAGCTCCGCCCCCAAACCGATGCCCCGGATGCGTTGCTCGGCGGGATACATCCATGCGGCCACCTGCTCGGCTTGCGTCATGTTCGTTCTGTAGCACGCCCGCTGGTGTCGGTCGCAGACGCGGCGATTGCGCCGTCGACGAAGGCGCCGCGCGTCGTCCCGTCCGGAGGCCGTCTCGCGTCGTCGCGCCCGGCTTGCGTCGTGGTCACGTACTCCGCCCTACTTCGAGCAAGCGAACATCGCGGCGAGGCTTCGATCGTACGTGGCTGGTCGCGACGAGGCAGATTCACTTCCTACGCGTGTCTCGTCTTGGGGCTCGCGCGGGAACGGGCTGGTCGCAATAGACCTCGGAGTGGTCAACCACGCATGGATGCTTGCTGCACGCCCGCTTCGTGATCCAACGCCACTGCGCGGAGCACTTCAGCTCAAGGGTCGCGTCCTCAGAACAGGAAACGTTGTCCACCGGAGAACAGGGCTCTCCGTCGCGTGCGACTGACTGGTCGCAGGATATGTGGTGGTCCTCGAATTCGCACTGCTCCTTCTTGCAGGACATGTAGTGGTCCTGGAATCCGCAGTGCAGAAAGCCTCTGCAGGCCGTGAACACCCGGAACCGTTTCGTGTCGGAGTCGCAGACCAGCTGCATGGTCCCGTCGATGCCGCACGCGTAGTTGGCGTCGCCCGGTTTCGGGGAACATGGATCACCCGCCTCGGCGAAGCTGTCGTCGCAGCGGCTCTTTTCGTCCTGCACGGTACATTGCTTGGGGCCGCGGCAAGTGCGGACGACGCGAGCAGTCCCCCGGTCGCAGATGATCCCCTTCGTGTGATCGCTGCTGCAGGCGTAGTCGTCAGGAGAGCCTCTGTCCCGGCAGACGTCGCCGTCATCAAGAAGGCTGTCGTCACAGATCGAATTGTCGCCGCTGTCGACGCATCCCTTTGGACCGCGGCAGGGCATGGCAGCGAGCGAGCCATTCCGGCAAAGCAGCGCAGCCCCCGGTTCGGTGCACACAAGGGCCCCGTCGCCGGCGCAGCGCTCGCCGACGGAATGCCGGACCGGTACGGCCGGGGTCGACGCGGCACTCGGCAAGAGGATCGGTGCCACCAAGGGTGGCGGAGCTGCCGCGGGTCCAGCGCAGGCTAGGAGCATGATGGGGAGGGCAAGCGTGAAGGAGTGCGGACCGGAGACCAGGAGAGAGCGTCGCATCGTCACGGCCAGAACGGCCCTTCCATCCAGCGCCAGCACGCGGCGCGGTGCTCGTCGTCCCAGGTGCCCACCGCGTCGACGAGATCGAGGCGCGAGAGCAGCTCGCCGCCTTCGAGCCCGAGCCCGCGCGTGGCCTCGCACCAGTCGGTCGTGCGGTTCCAGACGCCGAGCACGAAGCGCCCGGCGTGCAAGGCGCCGTGCGACGGAGCCGGGCCGCAGAGCCAGGACAGGAAGCGGTCGACGTCCCAGGGCTCGACGCCGTCGGCGCCGCGGAGCGTCGGGAACGACTGCGCGAGCGCGGCCATGGCGCGGCGCGTGTCGATGTCTCCGCCGGCGGTCTGCGGCCAGCGCTTGCGGAGCTCGCGGCGGCGCTCGAGCGAGGCCATGGCCTCGCGCACGGCGTCCGGGCGGCCGGTCAGCACGCCGTCCTCGGTGTGGACGGAGATGGTGTCGTGGTCGGGGCTCTGCATGGACGCCGGCATGTTGACACGGGTCGCGTGGCGCGACAGGATGCTGGTCAGAAAGCCGAATACTTTCGGCCAGTTCACATAAATCTTCCTTATAGGATCGATAGCCCATTGATGGCCCTCCTCTTCGTAGGAGGCCACCATGCCCATCGAAGTCCCCGTCATCCTCGCCTGGATCCAGTACGCCGCCCACGGGCAGCTCAAGGTGCAGCGCAACGCGTCGCTGATCACCGAGTCGTACACCTACGATCCGTCCCTGGCCCACCTGCTCGAGCCTTGGCACGGGACCTCGCGGCTTATGCGCCTCGGCGTGCTCGGGAGGAAGGTCGTCCTCGTCATCCCGACCCGGATGATGTTCACGCTGTAGCCCCGGCTCGGTCGCACCATCGGGGCCGTCAGGCGGCTGCGCGCCGGCCGTCTTATACTCGCTCCGATGGGCGACTGGACCACTACCGTCACGGAGTCCTACCTCGGCCTCGCGCACCGCATCGACGGCATCCTCCACTGGGCCGAGCAGGAGATCGGCTCGAAGAAGGCAGGCGCCAATTGCCGCTTCCGTGCGTACAAGGATCCGCTCGTCCGCGTCGGCAATCTCGCGTACCCCGCCGGGCATCCGAGCCCACCCGGTTCGCGCGAGCAACACCTCTTGGTCGAGGCCCTCTTCCAGGTGCGCGCCCTCACCCACGCCGTCGACCTTCTCCTGACGGTCCCCAAGGAGGTTGCGCGTAGGAAGCTCGACGTCATCCTCGCCGGGCAGCCGCTTCCCGACGACACGATCGGCGGGAGGCCGGACACCGAGGGGCGAGTCGCACGCGACAACCTGGCGGAGTTCACCACCGCGAAGGTGCTTCGAGCACGCGTGCCGACGACGATCACAGCAGCCGACGAAGACGTCCTCGCGAGCGCCGACGGGCTCCCGGATCTCGTCGGCGAGGTCCACCGACCGAGGAGCGGGCACTCGTTCTCTGGTGGCGTGGAAGCGAAGTTCAACCAGCTCAAGGAGAAGCGGCGATGCGACGGCAAGACCCGAATCGGCGCGATCATCCTGGCGACGGAGCAGCTCGTGAGGCCGCCCGGAGAAGTCTTCCCCTCCCACGTCGACCTTCCGGGCCTTCGCATTTTCGAGGCGGAGCTCGACTACACGGCGTGGCTGGAGACCGTCGAAGACGAGCAGATGGCGGAGCTCCTGAAGAGCGGGTTGCAGTTGACGTTCGAGATCCCGCTCGTCTTCCTCCAGCTCACGGTGTTTGGGTTCGTGGACGGCCGACCACGCGGGGTCGAGCAGCTCGTCTACCCGAAGAATCGCCGGATCCAAACGGTCATCAACCCAGCCTCGCAGGCATGGCTGGACCGACTCGGTGATGGCGTCCCAGACGCCCGAGGCGGTCGCGCAGCATGATGACCCCGCCCATGTACCCCGGAGGGTTCTGCTCGATCGTCCTACGCCGCTACTTCTTCGCCGCGTCGACGAACCAGCGCTCGGCATCGAGACTACCTGTCATGGTCCACGTCCCACGCAGGTAGAGGCGGTCCTCGTCCGTCGCCTTGAACGACGCTGTGCCATTCCAGTCTTGCGCGCCCTGGACGGGCGCCGAAGCGTGCTCGGTCCACTTCCCCTGAAGCGAAGCATTGCCTTCGTGTTCCCCCTCGAACCGACCGGTCACCTTGACCCCGGTGTGGAGGTACTCGTAGTCGAACTCGATGCTCTTCCCCTTGGCGACGAATTTCGTGACGGCGCCGCCGTACACCACACCGTCGTCAGTGAACGCGTGAAACGATTTCGGGTTGGCCATGCTTCGGATGGTCCCCCCTGGCAGCCAGCGCCGCAATCGGCGCCGGCCGGAGGCCCATCACGCGGCGTGGCGCGCGGGGGATCATGCCCCGCGGCGCCGACGACCTTGCTCGCGCATGCTGCCGCACGCACGACCTCGTACGCGTCGGTTGACGAAGAGTCGGTGCTGGCGCCAGCATTCGCCGCATGCGCGCTCCCTGGCTGCTTGTGCTCGTTCTCCCCGGCTTGACCGCGAGCGTCGCCGCTGCCTGCGGATCGAGTCCGCCACCGCCACCGCCGCCACCACCATCTCCATCCCAACAAATATTCATCGATCTGCCGGCCCAGACGCGGGGCTACTTGAACTGCGTGCAACTGATGCGCGCCTATGTCGCCTACTCGTACCAGGGCTCGCAGTGGAATGCCGGTGGCGCAGTTCCAACGCCGGCGGGAGCACCTTCTGCCTCTGTGGGCACGGCGAACAGCTCGGGCACTCAAGGCGGAGGAACACCGCCGTCTGACGTAGTCCTGCTTGCCATCGAAGAGACGTGCCGCGAACTTGCCGGGCTGCCCGCCCGCACCCCGCCGTCCACCAGCGGGGATGCGGCCCCGCCATTACCTCAACCGGTCGTTTCGACCCCCCCGACGCAGAATCCTCCGCCTCCAACGCCAAGTGACCCGTGTCTGGGTGCTATGCGCGACTGCGGAGGTTTTCACGCGTGTGAACGGACAACGGGCAGCAACGAGAGTGCGTGCAACGGCATGAAGAACTTTTCGCAGATGCACGGATGCTGGCGCGACTCGCATCAAGGATGCTGATGGTGCCTGGATGGCGCGGAGATCGCGACGCCGCACCGGCGACGCGATCACCCACGTCCTGACCGCTCGCTCGCTCGCTCGCTGGCGCTGAGCGAGCTGGGTCGCGCCCGCCTGACGTCGTGCGCCGACGTTGCCGTGCTCGGGCGCCGAAGCCGCCTACTTGGTGGACGTGGTGGCGGTGGAACTCGACGTGGTCGCCTGCGGCGAGGGATCCGTGGGCTTGGGCGCGGGAGCCGCTGCAGGCGGAGGGGTTGTGGAGGCCTGTGAGCAACCGGTGCCGGGAAACCCGTTCGCGCAGGTCATGCCGAGAGCGCGACGCGCCTCGATGGTCTTCTCGTCGATGTCGTGACCGGCCTCCGCGATCTTCTCGCCAACGTGGGCGACCTTGACGATCACGGGAGGGACGGGATGAGGCTTCGTGAAGAAGCCGGGCGTCTTGACGTGGATCTTGAAAGCGTAAGCCGGAGTGGCGACGACGCTGGTGGCACCGGCGAAAGCGAGAGCCACGATGAGCTGCTTGAACATGACTGGCCTCCGTTCGCAAACCTCGACCTTAGCCAGACTCCAAAGCATGGCCCATGCCCGATGACCCGTCCTATTGCGCTCGCGCCCCCCGCAACAAATTCCTGAAAGGAATCCCCGGGGCGCATGTCTGTCGAGCGCGTGCCATTGCGCGTAACTTCGCAGCCTGGCGCGTCGGGCGGTTCCCTGTGGCCCTTCGTCCCGCGATCGTGGGGGTGGGTGGGGCGTCTGAGCTGACTGAGCGTCCCGATCGATCCGCCAGAAGCGAGCGTCGCCGAGGTCGGCGATGCGTGGGCTGAACTGGTAGGGGGGTTGGGTGCCCGCCCTCGCGGACAGCCGTGAGACCAGCGCGTCGTCCTTGGAGGGCGGGCTGGACCATCTTGCCGTCGCCCGCAGCGACGAGACCGTCATCTCCGGTCGGTCCCGACAGAAACCTCACCTACGGGTGATAGACTGAAGGTCCGTCGATGGGTGGGCACGGGGGATCACGTGGCAAGGGTGGCGTCGCGGGCAATGAGCGCGTGGACGTGGCACATGCCTGCCACGAGATCATCGACGCTGTCTCTTCCCTGGTGATCAACTTGGAGTTCCTGGCCAACAAGAACAAGGCGGACCAGCAGATCGTCGACGACGTGCGAAAGAGCATCGACCGGGTCGTGGAGCTCGCCCGCGCCATCCAGAACGCGGTGGAGAGCAAGCCATCCGGCTCGTCGGAGCCGACCTAACGCTGGCGGACTCTCCGGGGGCCAGCTCTAGCGCGTGCGACCTGGCACGTGACCGGCGCCTGAGTGAGGCGCAGACAGAGCCTGGAAAGCTGCTACCACGCCCGCTCCATGAGTCCGGAACGACCCGGATTCCGGAGGTCATCCATGTTGCAATCGACCATCCTCGAGGCTCGCCGCGCGCCAGCCGTACGCGAGACCAGTACCGCCCACGTCATGCTCAGATCCCTTGCGCAGCAAGGCGTAGAGGTCGCGTTCGGGATCCCCGGCGGTCTAATCAGCCCGCTGTTTCATGCTCTGGGCGACGTGCCGAGCCTTCGGCTTGTCTCCACGCGTCACGAAGCCATGGCGGGCTTCGCTGCGATGGGGCACGCCGTGGCTACCGGCCTGCCCGCGCTGGTGCTCACCACGAGCGGTCCCGGGATCTCCAACGCCATCACCGCCATCGCTGCGGCAGACGCGGAGGAGCTGCCCCTCATCGTCATCGCCGGTGAGGTGGCGACCCACGCCATGGCCCGCGGCGCATTTCAGGATGCGTCAACCAACGCGATCGACGTCGTTGCGATGCTGCGGACCATCACGCGCTGGAGCGCTCGGCTGGAGGACCCCTCGGCGGCTGCCGCCTTCGCGTCGAGGGCTCTGCGGATCGCGATGGGGCCACGACCAGGCCCCGTCTTCCTTTCCGTTCCACTAGACGTGGGCACCGGCCGCGTCGCAACCACTGCGATCAGCGTGGCGCCCTCTCCTACGCCCGTTGAGCCCGACCTGGGCGCCTCCTCTCGCGTCGCCATCGCCTTGTCGCGCTCCCGACGGCCGCTTCTCGTCATCGGCAACGGAGCGCGGAGTGCTGCGCGCGAGCTGCTCGAGTTGGCCGAGATGCTGCAATGCCCGGTCGTCTGCACCGCACACGGCAAGGGCATTTTTCCCGACGGGCATCCGCTCCATCTTGGGGTCATCGGCTTCGGCGGCCACGCCTCCGCGTCCGCGTACATCGAGTCGCGACCAGATGTTGTCCTTGTTGTGGGGTCGCGTCTCGGCGACTTCGCGACGGACGGGTGGTCTCTTCCTCTCACCGGCGCAGAGGCGACCTTCCAGATCGATCGGGATGGCGGCCTCCTGGGCCGCAACTACCCGCTGACGCTCGGCATCGTCGCCGACGCGGGGGCGGCGCTCCGCGCCATCGCTGCCGCGCTTCCTTCCGACGCAGCACGTCCACGCCGAGAGCTACCTCACCGGCAAGCCCCTTCGATCGCCGCAGAGAGCGACGCCGTTCCGCTCAAACCGGCTCGCGTGCTGCGCGCGCTCGAGCACGCCTTCCCCGACGCGTTCTGGACGAGCGACATCGGCGAGCATTGCGCGCACGTCGTCCATCACGTCCCCATCGAAAGGCCCGATCGGTTTCGCGTGATGCTGGGCCTCGCATCCATGGGCAGCGGCATCGGTACGGCTATCGGCGTGCGCCACGCGCGACCCGACCTACGCGTCCTGTGCGTTTGCGGCGACGGCGGCTTCGCCATGCACGCTGGCGACCTGCTCACGTGCGTCGAGAACCGGATCGACGTCGTCTTCATCGTCTTCAACGACGGGCGCTGGAACATGGTGCAGCACGGATTCCGCGCGGTCTACGGCCGGGAGCCTGATGCCCTGCCATCCGAAGTCGCCGACCTGGCGCAGGTGGCGCGCGGCTTCGGCGCCCTTGGCGTTCGAGTCGAACGGCCCGGCGACCTGGAACCGGACCGGTTGCGTGAGCTTGCTTCGCAGGGGCGCCCCCTCGTGCTGGACGTACGCATCGACCCGACCGAGGCGCTCAGTGTCGCGACTCGCAGCGCAGCCATCCGACGGTCCGCGTTTGCCGGAGGTGCATCATGAAGCGCGCAGGCATCGTGGGACTCGGCCTTTGGGTACCGGACACCGTGCGGGGGAACGACGCGTGGCCCCCGTCGTTCAGCGAGGCCTTCCTCGAGCACCAGAAATCTCGGCGGGCGCGCGACTTCACGGTCCTCGATGGCAAGGAGCGACCGTACGAGGAGCTCTATCAGCGGCACGCGACTGCCCATGAGGCGGACCCTTTCAAGGGCGCGAAGGAGCGGCGCGTGGCCGACCCTAACGTCTCGGTCGTCGAGGGAGACGCCGAAGCCGCGCGCCGCGCGCTGAAGGACGCCAGGGTCGAGGCAACCCAGGTGGACCTGGTTCTCTCGAGCGCGCTCGTGCAGGACCGGATCGTCCCGAACAACGGCCCGGCCATTCAGCACCTCACTGGATGCGTGAACGCTCCCGGGATCGGCGTCGAGTCGTACTGTTCGGCGGCGCTCGCGCAGCTCGACGTGGCCAGCGCTCTCGTGGAGGCGGGCCGGGCCAAGTACGTCCTGTGCGTGCAGTCCCATCAGATCGCGCGGGTCAACGACCTCACGGTCCCGTTCTCGCCCATGTTCGGTGACGCGTCCGCCGCGTTCGTCGTGGGCGAGGTGCCCGCCGAGCGCGGCGTCGTACACACCGTCCGCGGCGGGGATGGCTCGCTGGCGGGTGCCGTGACCTTCGAGTACCGAGAGCGGCCCGGCGCCGTCTGGTGGCGCGATGCCATCGGGTCCATCCGCCCAGGCACGGAGGACCTCGAAGGAGCTCGCCGCATCGGACAGAACATGCTCGCCTTCGCGATCGACACGATCACGCAGCTCTGCGACGAGGCCCGTGTCCCCGTCGACGCCGTGTCGGCCCTCTGCATGATGCAGCCGCTCGCTTGGTTTCAGCGTGGAGTGGCTGACGGACTTCAAATTCCGGCCGAGCGCGTCCCGTCTACATACGCAACCTACGCGCACATCGGGGGCGCTGGCGTCGTCGCCAACCTGCTGGAGGCTCGCCGTCGCGGCCTTCTCACGGATGGAGCGCGCGTGGTGCTCTTTGCCCATGGAGCCGGGCTGACCCGGTACGCGTCCCTGCTCCGGTGGGCGGGGGCCGTCGGCTAGGCGCCCACCGGCCCGTCCGTCAAGTCGACGAGACGGGCGCTCTAACAGGGTGGCATCGCCGCGAAGCGCTGTTACCGTTCTCCGTTGCATGGCGCATCTGACGCTCGTCTGGACTGAGGCGTCGACGTCAGACGAAGCCCTCCTTCAGGAGGTGGCGCCTGCTGGGGGTGCCGAGCTGTTGCATGTCGAGCGCCAGGGCCTGTCGTCCGCGCTCCTCGCCGCGATCGCCAAGGGTGGGGTTATCTACGTCGCGATCGACGCAAGCGATGCGAGCCGCGGGCTCGCTCTCGGTGTTGACGAGGTCGTTCGCGTCGGTCACATGTCCCGCGCGTCGATCAACCGGGCTCTCGATCGCGCTGCGATGAGGGCGGAAGCTCGCGTCGCGCGCACCGTCCTTGGAGGGAGCGGCCCCGAGGACATCGGCGCCGTGCTGTCTCTGGTGGCCTCCGTGCTGGGACACGAAATGAACACGCCGCTGGCCATCGCGTTGCTCAACTGCGACGCCTTGAGTGAGGGCATTCCGGCTATGCTTGACGACCAGGAGCGGCTCATCGGATGGGCGACCCTCAGTGCGCCCCAGCCCGAGTTTCGGCTGCTGATGACGCGGCTCGCTCAGCAGCCGAGTCCGTCCGAACTGGGCGTGATCCTGTCCGACCTGCGAGCGGCGGTCGACCGGGCGACCAAGGTCTCCCGCCTGCTCATGCGGTTGTCCAAGGAGCAGCGAGGCATCCACAAGGTCAGCGCGGCTTCCACGATCGAGGACGTTCACGAATTGCTGCGCAGCTTCCTGAGGACACGGGCTGAAGTCGAGATCAATGTGGCGGGCCCCTGCTTTGTCCGCGTGGGACAGCCAACGTTGGTCATGTTCATCGCTGCGCTTCTGGCCCACGCGCTCGAGTCCGTCCGCAGTCTCCCGCGCGGCAGCGCGCGGATCGGGTTGAAGGCCTCCGAGCAAGAGGACGCGATCCTCATCGAAATCTCGCACAATGGGCGTCGAGCCTCCGCCGATCTGCGCCCCAGCCTGCTCGAGCCGTATTTCGCCAGCAACCGCGTCGTCGGCGACCTGACGGTCGAGGGGCTGCAGAGGCGCGCACGCCTTCTCGGAGGCGAGCTTCTCGTGCTCAGCGAGCCGAAAACGACCACGTTGCGGCTCGTTCTGCCTCCGGCTGAAGAGGGGCTCGCAGCCAGTCCGCTTCCGCCCGAATCGGCGCCCGAATCCAAGACGCGGCGCCCCGACTGATCGTTTCAGTTCCTCAGCGTCCAGCGCACATCCAGGCGGCCGGTGAACGGCGCATCAATGACCGCGTCGACGTGACCTTCGACGCCGCATGCGGCGAGCAGGCCCTCGCAGCCACCGCGATGGGCGCTCGCGATCCAGATGTACTCGTCGAACATATGCAGGACGGCGTAGGTCGGGTGCACGCGTTCGACCCGCCACCGACCGTAGTTGGCGAAGTGCTCGTGCGCACCCTCGAGCCATTCGAGGGCCGTCGCCGGATCGGGTCGGATGAGGCGTTGGAACGCCTTGCCGAGCCACGTCGCGGCGAAATATCGCGAGCCACCCGACCAAATCTGCCGGACCCCCTCCTGCGGATCCTGCGGGGCGACGACCGATGCGGCGCGCCCGCAGACGCTGAGGAACTCCTGCACGGGGCAGAGCGTGTAGATGCGTCGCGCGGGCCCAACAATCGAACGCGCCGCCGAGCCGTGCCCCGAGCGCTTGAGGTAGTCCCCAACCATGTTGAAGAACATGCCGCGCACAAGCGCGGTGGATGGCACGCTCCGCAAGCGCTCTTCCAGCTCCGCCTCGAAGGCGTGGGCCACGGGTGTGGAAAGACCCGGCACAGCCCAGAGGTTACCGCAATGCGTCAGGGTTGACCACGTCGCGGCCGGCTGCATCCGAAGGGGCGTCGCTTGGTCACAATCTCGAGGGAAGCGCGGTGGCCACCCCACACCAGTCAGCGGCCGACACGCCGACTGCGCGACGGTACGTTGGCGTGTCGGCCAAGGACCTCGCGACGCGGCGGCGAACGTGATCTGGACGGACCGACGCCGTCGACGAGGTGGACGCGGCTCGACGGCATGACGAGAACCGTGACGGCGGCCCGGGCGACGGTGAACGCGATGACGAGCCTGCCACAGCTTGCGCCACGGCCCGGCCCCGCTCGATGCCACCCGAGAAACGGGGCGCGCTGGCGACGCTCCCTCACCTGACCGAGGGAGCGGGCTCGGGGGGCCCTCAAGCGGCGCGCGGAGATCGGGGCTACCTTGCGGGATGGCCGACATCCCCGGTGAGGTCCGGCGCCTGGTCTGCAAGCGCCTCGACGTGGCAGAGGATCGGGTGAAGCCGGAGGCATCCTTCGTCGACGACCTCGGCGCCGACTCGCTCGCCGTTGTCGAGCTGACGCTCGTGTTCGAGGAGATGTTCGACATCGACATCCCTGACGAGGAGGCGAACAGGATTCGTACCGTTCGGGACGCGGTCAGGTTCGTCGAGAAGTATCTTCGAGCGCAGCATCCTGAATGAGCCCGCAGAGGAAGCCTGACGTGGCCGCATCGACAAACCAGTCGTCGACGCGCAGGACGAAGATGTGCCCCGAGGGATCCTCTCCACGCAGAGAGAATTGTCGCGGTTGGTCAGCGACGGGTGAAGCGGTGAAAGACGCGGCGAGCTGACCGGAGTCGGTTACGGACCAAACTGTGCGGGGTCCGTTGAGACCGAACTACATCGGCGCCGTCTCCGTTCGGTGGAGGTCGATAGATGCGTGCGCGCGCCGACGCAGAAGCGTGGCGAAAACGCAGGGCGAGGTGCGGTAGCATTGACGATCCTAGAGGGGGGGGCACGAGTGAGGCTCGAGGAAAGTCAGAACGGCAAAGCGGGCCTCGATCCATGGGTCTGGCAGGTGTCTGCGCTCCTTGTCCCCAAGGACCTCGAGCCGGCCGTGGCGCCCGAAGGCTTGTCGTGACTGGTTTGAGCGACAACCATGCGCATGCGCTTCTCGCGTCGTACTGGGGCAAGGCCGATCCCGAAATGGCAGCGCGCGGTCATGACCATCATACCGTCCTCGGCCATGCGCTCGATGTCGCGGCGTGCGCCTACATCCTCATCGAGCGCAACCCGACGCTGGGTGCGCAGCTTGCAGCGGCGAGCGGGGTTGCGCGTGGCGCAGTGGCGCTCACGTTCGCTGGGGCTTGCGCCCTGCACGATTGGCGCAAGCTCGACGCGCGGTGCAGGTAGGGGCCGACGATGTTCATGGGCTCGAGCAAAGGCGCGGCGTTCCACCTCGCCCTATGGGGGAAGGCTGACCCCAAACGTGCCGCGCTTGGATCGACGTGGCATCCGCTGGTCGCGCACATGCTCGATGTGGCGGCCTGCGCCGAGCGCATGCTCCGCGAAGTCCGTCCCGCGCGGCTCGAGGCGATGGCACTCGTACTCGCGCTCCCAGCTGCAGAGGCGCTCCCTTGGCTCGTGCTCTTCGTCACCCTGCACGATCTCGGCAAAGCAACCCCTGCTTTTCAGCGGAAGGTGGATCACGCCACGCAGCGGCTGCTCGCGCTTGGCTTCGACTTCCCCGATTCAACGCAAGCGCACGGTGAGATGAGCGCTGTACTCGTGCCCGACGCCCTGGTCGCGCACGGTGTGCCCTTCGAACTCGCGCAGCTCGTGGCGCGGGCCGTAGGGGCGCATCACGGGGCGTTCGCAGAGTCCGACGAGTTGAACGGCCTGGAGGGGGTCCGCAAGCACATGGGCAAGCGAGCGGTCTGGGAGCAAGCACGAGCCGAGCTCGTGCGCGATCTCGTAGCGCTCATCGGCGTCGGTGCGCCGCCCCAGGTTCCGCGCTCGTACGAGGAGGCCCATGCATTTGCAGCCGATCTCGCGGGTCTCACGACAGCCGCTGATTGGATCGGGTCGAACGCGGAGATCTTCCAATACGTCGAAGCCCCGACCGACCTTTCAACGTACTTCGAGCGGGCGCACCGGCTTGCCGAGGACGCCGTCGGGCAGGCCGGGTTCAGGCGCCCGCCGGTCGCGCCCGCGCGCTCGTTTCAGGCGCTCTTCGGCAAGACTCCGTGGCCCCTCCACGACGCCATCGGCGGCCTGCTGCCCTCGCTCAAGCCGGGCAGCTTGGTGATCGTCGAAGCCCCGATGGGCGAGGGCAAGACGGAAGCGGCCCTCATGGCGTACGACGCGCTGGCAGCTCGAGGCGCCGACGGGCTCTTCTTCGCGCTGCCGACCCAGGCGACCGCGAACCAGATCCTGGGTCGGGTCGAGCGCTACCTGACCACCTCCTTCGACGCGTCGCACGGCTTGCATCTCGTCCACGGCGGAGCGGCGCTTTCGGATCGCTACGAGGCGCTCAAGAAGCGAGCGTTTCGCTCGACCTCGATCGATGGCGTTGCTGGCGCCGAAGACCACGCACCGATCGCCGACGCGTGGTTCACCAAATCCAAGCGCGCGCTACTCGCGCCGCTGGGGGTGGGCACGGTCGATCAAGCGCTCCTCGGCGTCCTGCGTGCGAAGCATCATTTCCTGCGCCTGCACGGCTTGGCGGGCAAGGTGATCATCATCGACGAAGTGCACGCCTACGACACGTTCACCGCGTCGCTTCTCGCGCGCCTTTGCGAGTGGCTCCGGGCCCTGGGAGCAACGGTGGTTCTCCTCTCCGCCACGTTGTCATCGCCGCAGCGCGCGCGCCTCCTCGCCGCCTACGGCGCCGATCCACCCGCCGAGCTCCCCGCGTATCCGCGCATCACCATCGCGCACGAAGCCCAGAGCCGAACCGTGCCTTTCGCCTCGCGTCGCCCGCCCGTCGACGTGCTCCTCAAGTGGAAGGCGAGCGACTCGCTCCCACAAGATCTCGCTGTGGCGCTGCAGGGGGGTGGCTCGGTTGCGTGGATCGTCAACACCGTCGCGCGGGCGCAGAGTCTCTATACCGCGATGCGCGACCTGCGTGCGCAGGGTCATCTTCCGTTGGATCTGGATCTACGATTGCTCCACGCGCGGCTCCCTTTCGTGCAGCGACTCTCTCGGGAGCGCGCCGCGGAAACGGCGTTCGGACCGCCTGGTGAATCAACGTCTCGTCCGCGGACGGCGCTCCTCATCGGCACCCAGGTCCTAGAGCAGAGCCTCGACCTCGACTTCGATCTGATGATCACGGAGGTGGCGCCGGTCGATCTTGTGCTCCAGCGCGCCGGTCGGCTGCACCGCCACGATCGCGATCGGGAGGCTCGTCCGGAGGCATTCCGCGCACGCACGCTGTGGCTCGAGCTTCCCGAGCACGCTGACCGGCCGGAGGGACCGGCCTTCGGCGCGAGCGAGTACGTCTACGACGAGGCGATACTCCTCTTGAGCTACCTTGCGCTGCGAGCCCGTGAGTGGGTGACGCTACCGACAGACATCGAGCCGCTCGTCGAGTCGGTGTACGCGGAGGGCGCCGCGCGCGCCGCCTCGGAAGCGTTCCCGTCGGCGCTCGCGCGTCGGCTGCGAGCCGCGCTGGACACGCAGTCGTCGCAAGCATCCGGCGACAAGTACAAGGCGGACCTCAAGGTCTTGCCATCTCCAGCGGAGAGCGACCCGTTTCGCGCCTTCTCGTGCTTCTTCGATGACGAGGATCCCGAGATCCACGAGGCCCTCCGGGCTGCCACGCGCCTGGGCGAGAAGAGCCTCACCGTGGTGCCTGTCATCCCAGTGACCGGAGGCTTGCGCCTTGCCACGGATCCGGCCGTCATCTTCGATCCGGACTCGGCGGAGCTACCCTTCGCCACCGCCACGGCGATCGCGCGAGGCGCGCTCTCCGTCGGACATCGAGGCCTCGTTCACGCGCTGCTTCACGATCACCCCCGCGCGTTCGAGCGCTCGGGCGTGCTCCGCCACCACAGACTCCTGCGACTCGACGAGACCGGACGCGCCGATGTCGCCGGCACTTCGGTTCTTCTCGATCCCGAGCTTGGCCTCGTGATCGGCCGCGTCGCCAAGCCTGGTGCTTCCTGACGCTCAGCCCTACTCTGCGAGCCCCGATGCCCGAACCACCTGCCCGATTCGATCTCGTCGAAGAGCCGTGGCTCCCCTGCGAGACGCCCGCAGGCGAGCGTATCGAATTGGGTATCCGGACCGTGCTCCACCGAGCCCACGAGCTTGCGGCGCTGCACGATGAGTCGCCGCTCGTGACGGCGGTGCTGCATCGCCTGCTGCTCGCCATCCTCGATCGCGCGCTCCAGCCGAAGACGCGGGACGACTGGCTCGCTCTGTGGCGCGCCGAGCGCCTGCCCGCCGCCGAGATCGATGCGTATCTCGAGAAATGGAAAGAGCGCTTCGACCTGTTCCATCCCAAGCGGCCGTTCATGCAGGTGGCCGGTTTGGAAGAGAAGCTCCTTCAGGATCGTCTCGCGCGAGACAAGGAGAAGGCCAAGCCCGCCGAACGCACGCCGATGTGGCGAATGGTGATGGAACGGTCGGCTTGCGGCGGTCACATCCACGTCTTCGAGCGCCGGCCTCCGGAAACAGAGTTGCCAGCGGCAGCGGCAGCGCGTGCCTTGCTCGCTTTTCTAGCCTTTACGAGCGGCGGCCGCATCCAGAACGAGAGCGAGTCCTGGACCGGCGGCGCGTTGCGCGGTGGCGCGACGATACTGCTCCGCGGAGCGACCCTCCGAGAGACACTCATGCTCAACCTGCTTGCGCGCGCGACGCGCGCCGCGGAGGACGTGCCTCCGTGGGAGCGTGATCGGGACATCGCCCGCACGCGTCGAGCGCCTGCAGGACCGATGGACTTGATGGTCTGGCCATCCCGGCGGGTAATCCTGTTTCCCATCGTCGACGGGAGCGGCGTCCTTGCCGTCGACGAGGTTGTTACCGCAGCGGGCGAGCGGATCGAGGGCGAAGCGCCCGATCCACACATGGCCTACTACATCCGGAATCCCAAGGAGCCGCCTTACGCGCTAAGGTTCGACCCCTACCGCAGCGTGTGGCGCGACTCCGCGGCTCTGTTCGATGCGGCGACGGGCGACGGACGCTTCAGGCAGCCCGAGCCAGTTAACCAACTCGCCGATCTTATCCGAAGTCGCCTCGTTCCGCGGTCGCTCCGGCTTTCTGCCGAGCTCCTTGGCATGGCCAGCGACAAGAAGATCGTGGCAGTGATCCTGATCTCTCGTGCCGAGCGCATGCCGTTGCCGCCCAGCATGCTCACAGACCCGAACCGCGTGGAAGCGCTCAAGTGCGCGCTGCAGGTGGCCGAAGAAGTGGGAGTTGGCCTCGATCGACAGGTGCTCTTCGTGCTGTGCGAGAGGGCGCTCGCACCGTCCGACCGGCAAGCGCACAAGGACGACATTCAGAAGCTGAAGGACTCGCTCGATGCGATGCCCGCGTACTGGAGTGCGCTCGGCCAGGCCTTCGAACCATGGCTCGTCGAGCTCGGCGACGACGACGATCCCGACGTGGCGCTTCCGACGTGGAAGAGTGCTGTGCGCCGAGCCGCGCAGGAAGCGTTCGACAACGCCCGTCGCCGTCTTGGAACGAACGCGCGCGGGCTGCAGGCTGCCGCGCAGGCGGAGGGCACGCTCCGCAAGATCCTGGCCGAGCACCTCGGCGACGGATCGAAGACCGCGGACCCCGGAGCGCCCGATGCCGCGCAACAAGGAGCCACCTCATGACCCAAGCGAAGAAGTCTCCGGGCGAAGACGGCCTCCACGCCTTCGTGGAGTATCTCTATTCCCTGAGCGAGCGGGAGGATCGGGGCGCGCTCGCGGCGCTCCGCAGGAGCCTGCAAGACCCGAGCGGCATGGCGCCTGCCGCGTGCCCCTATGTGGTACCGTTCCTGCCGAAGGAGCCCGACCTCTACCGCGAGCGCGCGTTCTTCCTCGTCGCGGCGCTATTCGCGATCGACGGGCGGCATGCGGGTGGCGTGTCCATCGGCGACGCGTACCGCCGCATCCAGGCAGCGAGCGGCGGTGACGGGAAGGACAACCCTTCGATCCGCGCTCGCTTCGTTGCCCTGCTGGACGCCCACCCCGAGGACGTCGGTGAACACTTGCGCCACGCCGCGAGCCTCGCTCGCGCAAAGGACGTGGCTCTCGACTGGGAGCAGCTTCTCCGGGATCTGCTCCGCCTCCGCCACCCCGACCGCTGGATCCAGCGCGCCTGGGCCCACGACTTCTGGGGCCGTACGGCGACCCTGGGCGACGACTCCAGTGACTCCAACCTCTCCGCTGATCGCGAGGCGAACGCATGAAGCTCGAGCTCCACATCGTGCAGAACTTTGCTCCTTCGAACCTGAACCGCGACGACACCGGCTCGCCCAAAGACTGCGAATTCGGTGGGGTCCGCCGAGCCCGCATCTCGAGCCAGTGCTTCAAGCGCGCGATCCGTGACACGTTCGTGCAGCACGACCTCATTCCCGAGAGCGACCGCGCCGCTCGCACCAAGCGGCTCATCGAACAGCTAACGAGCCGGGTCGTCCAGGCAAAGAAGGTTTCGGTCGAGCACGCACGTCTCGCGGTGACTAAGGCGCTGGGCTTCGTGGCCCTCGTGCCGGACAAGAAAGACCCCGACAAGACGGAGTATCTCCTCTTTCTCCCCCTGAAGTCGCTCGATGCCCTCGCGGCGGTCGTCGCCGAGCACCTCGAGAAGCTCGCCGTGGTCGAGGCCGAGGAACCGGTCACAGCTGCGGTCATGGCTCCCGAAGACGCCGCAAGAAAGAAGACGAAGGCCAAGTCCAGGAAGGCAGAGAAAAGCGATGCCCAGCAAGCTGCGGATCCTGACATCAAGAAGGCGCTCGAGGAAATTCTGCGGGACGGCTCGCGCACCCCGGAGCTCGCGCTGTTCGGGCGGATGATCGCGGACAAGGCTGGCTGGAACGTGGAGGCCGCGTGTCAGGTCGCGCATGCCGTCTCCACGAACCGTGTCTCCATGGAGTTCGACTTCTATACGGCGATCGACGACCTCAAGAAAGACGACACCGCCGGCAGCGACATGATGGGAACCATCCCGTTCAACTCCGCATGCTTCTATCGCTACCTCGTGGTCGACGTGGAGGCTCTCATCAAGAATCTGGGCAACGACGACGATGCGCGCGCTCAAGCCAAGCGTACGGTCGAGGCGTTCATCCGCGCCGCGGTGCTGGCGATCCCCACCGGGAAGCAGAACTCCATGGCGGCGCAGAATCGCCCGTCGCTCGTCCTCGGCGACGTGCGCGACCGTGCCGAGTCGCGCTCGCTGACCAACGCCTTCGTCGAGCCGGTTCGACCCGGGCGCGAAGGTGATCTCGTCAGCCAGTCTGCGATTCGATTGGCGGCGTACGCCGCGTCGCTGGACAAGGTCTACGGCGTCACCGGGCGTAAGGATCTGTCGTTCATCCTCCTTGGCACGGAGGAGACCCTCGCGAAGGCGATCAAAGCGAAGCTCCCGGGGGCCAACGACCGCGGGTCGCTGGATGCGCTGATCCGGGCACTGACGACCGCCGCCTTCGGAGCCGGCACGTGAGGACCGTGCTGCTCCGCCTGGAGGGACCCCTTCAGAGCTGGGGGACCCGTAGCCGTTTCGGGCGGCGAGACACCGAGAACGAGCCGTCGAAGAGCGGGGTGTGCGGTCTCGTGGGCTCCGCGCTCGGCATGGGGCGGGACGACGACGCGATGCTGGCGCGTCTCGCGCAGGCGTCGTTCGCGGTGCGCGTCGACCGCGACGGTAGCCGTTTCACGGACTACCACACGGTGGGGGACGGCACGTTCCGCGGGGAGCCGTACCAGGTGGACGGGGTCGACAAGGGCGCTGTGTTGACCCGCCGAGACTACCTGCAGGATGCGTCCTTTCTTGGGGCGCTCGGCTTCGAGGATCCGAGCTTCGCCGGCGAGATCTACGCGGCTCTCCAAGCGCCAGTTTGGCCGCTCTTCTTGGGTCGAAGGTCGTGTCCTCCGTCGCTGCCCGTACACGTGTCGGAGGGCCTCCGTGAGGCGTCTCCAGAAGACGCACTGCGTGCCGCACCCTATCCATCGCCAAAGCTCCCGCAGGGCGCGGATGGAGAGCCCCGCCGGTTGCGGTTGCTCATCGAGTGCCCGCCTGGCCATCCCAACGCCCAGCCGCGCCAGGATCAGCCGCTCTCGTTTCGTCTTTCTAATCGCCATTTCGGTCGGCGCTTCGTCCGCACCGCGTGGATCGAGCCTGATGACCTTCGACCGCTGCTGCTCTCCGCGGAGGCGCCATGTATCTCGCTCGCGGCTTCTTGAATCCTGTCTCGCGCGACGTGACCCGCGATCTCGCCAACCCCGTCGCGCTTCACAAGACCTTGCTGCGTGCGTTTCCGGACGAGCTCGGCCCGGGCCCCCGAGCACAGATGGGCTTGCTCTTCCGCGTGGACCTGGGCCGTGATGGAGGCGCGATCCTCGTGCTGCAGAGCAGCGTCCGCCCCGACCTGGACAAGCTGCCGATAGGGTATTTCCTCGACCCGTCCGACGATCGGTTGTTCAGCCTGGGGTGGTCCACGAACCCGCTCGTCGAGACACTCGACCATTCTTCGGCTAGGGAGGGTCAGCGCTTCGCCTTCCGGCTGCGGGCGAACACGACCAAGAAGATCCTCACGAAGAGTCTACCCGACGGCACGAAGCAAAACGGCAAACGCGTGCCAGTACGAGGCGACGAGGAGCGCTCGAAGTGGCTCGCGCGTCGGGGCACGCGAGACGGCTTCCGCGTGGAGTCCGTGCGCATCAGCGAAGTCCATGCGCACGCGACTCGCACGCGGAGCGCCCCCCGCTCGGGTGCCCCATCCGCCCCAGAGGTTGGCCACGGCACGGAACATCGCCTTTCATTCGCCGGCGCTTTGTTCGACGGAGTTCTCGAGGTCACGGACGTCCTGCATTTCCGCAAGGCTCTCGATTCCGGCATTGGCCCGGCCAAGGCCTACGGCTTCGGTCTGCTGTCGATCGCGAGGGCGCCATGAACCGCGTCGTCACCGATCTCACCCAGCTCCCCCGCGTCGCCGACGGGTGGACGTTCCTCTACACCGAGAAGGTCCGCATCGAGCGCTCCGACTACGCGATCGAACTGCGCGACAAGACCGGCCGCGTTCAGGTTCCGACTGCCGCCCTGTCCGTGCTGATGCTCGGACCCGGGTCGACCATCACTCACGCCGCGATCCTGGTACTCGCCGAGAGCGGCTGCTCGATTGTCTGGTGCGGCGAGAACGCCAGTCGCTTCTACGCCTCGGGTCTGGGCGAGACGCGCCGAGCCCACCACCTCGAAGCGCAGGCGGCGGCGTGGGCTTCCAAGACGAAGCACGTGGAGGTCGTCCGTCGGCTCTACACGATGCGGTTCCCCGAGGGCCTCGCGGAGGGGCTGACGATCGAACAGATCCGCGGCCACGAGGGAGTCCGCGTTCGTGACGCCTACGCGGCGATCGCCAAGGAGACGGGCGTCGGCTGGAGCGGCCGCGCGTATCGGCGCGGAGACTGGGAATCGGCCGATCCGGTCAATCGCGCTCTGTCGGCGGCCAACGCGTGCCTCTACGGGGTGTGCCACGCCGCGATCGTTGCGACCGGATTCTCGGCGGGGCTCGGCTTCGTGCATGTCGGCAAGCAGCTGTCGTTCGTCTACGACATCGCCGACCTCTACAAGGTCGACAT
>Ga0182030_10000727_pt1 | contig 64236 bp, 62 predicted proteins | sample 812S3MmetaG_FD_121299 | JGI IMG/M metagenome (GOLD analysis project Ga0182030, IMG submission 121299) | Permafrost microbial communities from Stordalen Mire, Sweden - 812S3M metaG (Illumina Assembly) | ecosystem: Environmental > Terrestrial > Soil > Wetlands > Permafrost | place: Sweden... | reverse complement strand
GGCGTGGCGCAAGACCGCCAGGCGGTGGCGGATCTTGCGCTGCTGTTCGATCTCGGTCATGGAGCTGTCCTCTCACAGACAGGCCCCGCTGTAAACGACCTTCGTCAGTTTTAGAGCTAGCGCTCGCTCGCGGGGAACCGTCCAGGTGAAGCGCTCAGATGTCGCGGACGTCGATGTACTTACGGTATCCCGGCGTACCAGCGGAGCGTCGTATGCTGTGCTGTCGCGCGCGCCTCCGGTGCCCGGAGCGGGATTTGGAGCGACCAATGGCCGTCGATCGGTGCGGATCGGGCCGCTATGGAGTGTGGTGTCGTCGCCTGGGAGGGTGGTTGGTGAGCGAATCCGGTGGAACGGTGTGGGTCGCCCTGCCGACCTACAACGAAGCGGAGAACATCACCCGCATGCTGGAGAGCTTGCTCGCGGTCTTCGCGGAGTCCGGGATCGACGGGCACGTGTTGGTGATCGACGACGGATCTCCCGATGGCACCGGCGATCTGGCGGACCGGATGGCCGACGACAGTCCACGGATTCATGTGTTACACCGCGCATCCAAGGGCGGCATCGGTCCGGCCTACCGTGCGGGCTTCCGGTATGCGCTCGATGCCGGAGCGCGGTTCGTCATTCAGATGGACTGCGACTTCTCGCACGACCCCAGGGCGGTGGCGACCTTGGTCAGCGCCGCCCAGGAGGCGGATCTCGTGTTGGGCAGCCGCTACGTCCGGGGAGGCGGGACCCGCCGCTGGGGTCTGGGCCGGCGCATCATCAGCCGCTTCGGCTGCATCTATGCAAAGACCGTACTGCATGTCCCGATCCACGACTTGACCGGTGGCTTCAAGTGCTTTCGCCGCACGGTCCTCGAGACGATCCCGCTCGATCAGGTCCACGCCGCCGGGTATGGCTTTCAAATCGAGATGACCTACCGTGCGCTGCTTCTCGGGTTCCGCGTCCATGAGGTCCCGATCATCTTCACGGACCGTGAACTCGGCGAGTCGAAGATGAGCGGTGCGATCGTCGTCGAGGCGGCGACCCTCGTGCCGCGCTTGCGGCACCGCCTTCGCCATGCGCACCTGGAGGTGCCCCTCCACGTGTCCTGAGCGTGACGGGGCGGCGGCATCCTGCGCGCGCACCACAGCCGCAGCGGGCCTGTCGCGCACCTGCTGCGGTTGTGGGGGTCGCGTGACGCGGATAGCATCCCGCTCGCTGTCGGGGATCTCCCATGCAGCTACAACCCCGACGGGTGGTCACCCTGTTTGAGTTCGCCGCCGCTGTGCGCCTGGCCATGATGCATCCGGAGACGGATCTCGCAGTACCCGCAGCCCGGTCGCACCGGCGTCCGCTGCGCCATGCGTCCGACGCCGACCGGGACATGCACTAGTGCGTCGGTTTATCCGCGATGTGTTGCTACCGGTCCTCGTGGCGGTTGTGTTGGCATTCGTGATCCAAGCGGTGATCGCAAAGCCCTACGAGATTCCGACCGATTCGATGGTGCCAACAATCCAGCCCAACGATCGGGTGATTGCGAACCGTCTTATCTATCGGTTTCGATCGATCGAGCGTGGCGACATCATCGTGTTCTCGCCGCCCAAGTCCGCGATCGAGACCTGTGCTCCGGCGCCGGGCATTCCGTTTGTCAAGCGGGTGATCGGGCTGCCCGGGGATGTCGTCTCGGTGGAGAACGGCGTGACGCGGGTCAACGGCAAGCCCTACGTGGTTCCGGGCGCCCTGACGCCCGAGTACAACATGACCTTCCCCCCCGTTCCCAAGGGCGACCTGCTGGTGCTCGGTGACAACCGCCCGGGATCCTGCGACTCGCATCAGTGGGTCAGCAATCCTCCCGATCCGGCGGTCGACCCCTTCGTGCAGCAGAAGAACGTGATCGGCGAGGCCGAGATCATCTACTGGCCGCTCAGCCGGGTGCGCTTCCTGAACTAGCGTCCGGTCGGTGGGGCGTGCTGCGCACCGCTGGCGTGGATTCTCCGGCGGGCGATGTTGCCTGCCTGAAACGTCTTGCGTGCATATTGCGAAAAGCCGTGCTCGGATTCACTGTTCCCAGGGTGGAAACGAGTGCCCTTCTCATGGAAGGATCAACCGCCGACACACTGAATGTAGTGTGGGTAGCGTCCTCGACACCCCACATATAGTTGTGAGACCATGATCTGTCCTTTTTGTGAGCACCCCGATCACCGCGTCGTCGAGTCGCGCGTACCCGACAGCAAGGACGCGATCCGACGCCGCCGCGAATGCCAGAGCTGCGGCCGGCGCTTCACCACCTATGAGCGTGTCGAAGAGATGCCCGTTGTGGTGATCAAGAGCTCGGGTGAGCGCGAGTTGTTCGACCGCGCCAAACTGCTGGCCGGCCTGCAGCGCGCCTGCCACAAGCGACCGGTGCCGACGGGTCTGCTTGAGGTGGCGGTGCGCGACATCGAGACCGAATTGCGCAATCGGCTGCGCCAAGAGGTCCGGACGTCGCTGATCGGCGAGTTGGCACTGCGGCGGCTCAAGGAAGTCGACCAAGTGGCGTACGTGCGGTTCGCGTCGGTCTACCGCCAGTTCGCCGACATCGAGGAATTCGAAGAAGAGCTCGCGCGGCTTGAGCGGGAGCCGCTGTTGGCTCGCGGTCAGGTGACGATGGACGAGCACCTGTTCGGGAATGTCGATCCGACCAACCGCAACGGCAGTCGCGTGCGCCTGCGCGCGCTGCGTGGCGGGCGTGACGCCGTCGCTGACGACGGACCGATTGAGACTGTAACGACACACACCCCATCTACGACACTGGAGGTTCCGGATGGCGACTGAGGCGCTTGACCAACGTGCCGCCGCCGAGCGCCCGCAGAGCTCGCGACTCGGCATCAGGCGCTACTTCACGACCCCCGGGACGCACCCGTACGACGAGGTGACCTGGGAGCGTCGCAGCGCATCGATTACCGGCGAGGGCGGCCAGAGCTTCTTCGACCAGGACGACATCGACGTCCCGAAGGCTTGGAGCCAGCTTGCCACCAACGTCGTGGCTTCGAAGTACTTCCGCGGCGCGATGGGCTCCCCGGAGCGTGAGAAGAGCGTGCGCGAGATCATCAACCGGGTCGTTCTGACCCTGCGCAGCTGGGGCGAGGAAGAGGGTTACTTCTCCGACACCTCCGAGGCGGATAACTTCGAGGCCGAGCTGATGCACTTGCTGGTGCACCAGAAGATGGCCTTCAACTCGCCGGTCTGGTTCAACGTGGGCACTCGCGAGAACCCCCAGTGCTCGGCGTGCTTCATCTTGTCGGTCAAGGACGAGATGGAATCGATCCTGTCGTGGATCAGCAAGGAAGGGATGATCTTCAAGGGCGGTTCGGGCTCGGGTCTGAACCTGTCTGGCGTGCGCTCAAGCAAGGAACTCCTGTCGGGCGGTGGCACCGCCTCGGGCCCGATTTCATTCATGCGCGGGGCCGATGCGTGTGCGGGTGCGATCAAGAGCGGCGGCACGACGCGTCGTGCCGCCAAGATGGTCGTGCTCAACTGCGATCACCCGGACATCCACGAGTTTGTCAACTGCAAGGCCGCAGAAGAGAAGAAGGCCTGGGCCCTCGGTGAGATGGGTTATGACATGGGCATGAATGGGGAGGCGTGGCAGTCGATCCAGTTCCAGAACGCCAACAACTCCGTGCGCGTGACCGATGAGTTTATGTTCGCCTCAGAGGCCAACGGCGACTGGAACCTGCGCGCGGTCACAACCGGTGAAACGCTCGAGAACCTGAAGGCCCGCGAACTGCTGCGTGAAATCGCCGAGGCCACATGGCTGTGTGGCGACCCCGGCATGCAATACGACACAACGATCAACCGCTGGCACACCTGCCCCAACAGCGGCCGCATCAACGCGTCGAACCCGTGCTCGGAGTACATGCACATCGACGACTCGGCCTGCAACCTCGCATCGCTGAACTTGATGAAGTTCGTCGACGGCGACGGCGTGTTCTTGATCGACGACTTCCGTCATGCGGTCGATGTCACCATCAGTGCGATGGACATCATCGTGGCCCGTTCGGGGTACCCGACCGAGGAGATCGCACGCAACGCGCGCAACTTCCGCCAGTTGGGCCTGGGCTACGCCAACCTCGGCGCACTGATCATGAGCCGCGGACTTCCCTACGACTCGGATGCTGGGCGCGCGTACGGGGCCGCGATCACGGCGCTGATGACCGGTCGTGCCTACGAGCAATCGACGCGCGTGGCGGAACGGATGGGTCCGTTTGCCGGTTACGCCGAGAACGCCGGCCCGATGCAGGGTGTGATTCGCATGCACCAGCGTGCCGTTGAGGACATTAATCCGAGACTGGTTCGCGACGACGCCCTCTTGGAAGCCGCCCGTGAGGCGTGGGCGACCGCGGCGGATCGCGGCGCTGTGCACGGCTTCCGCAATGCGCAGGCAACGGTGCTCGCGCCGACCGGGACCATCGGCTTCATGATGGACTGCGACACGACCGGCGTAGAGCCGGACATCGCGCTCGTCAAGTACAAGAAGCTGGTCGGCGGCGGCGTGATGAAGATCGTCAACACGACGGTGCCGTCGGCGCTCACCAAGCTCGGCTACACAGATGACGAGGTCGAGGCGATCGTCGCGTTCATTGACGAGCACGAGACCATCGAGGGAGCGCCGGGCCTGAAAGACGAGCACTTGGCCGTCTTCGATTGCGCGTTCACGCCGCTCAACGGCTCGCGGTCGATCCATTACCGCGGTCACATCCTGATGATGGGCGCGGTGCAGCCGTTTATCTCCGGTGCGATTTCCAAGACGGTAAACATGCCGCACGAGGCGACGCCCGAGGAGATCATGAGCGCGTACATCCTCGCCTGGAAGAGCGGGGTCAAGGCGTTGGCGATCTATCGTGATGGCTCCAAGCGCACCCAGCCGCTGTCGACCGGCAAGGCCGAGTCGTCTCAGGCGGTCGTGACCGCGCATCCGACCCGCCGCCGCCTGCCCGACACACGGGAAGCGACGACCCATCACTTCTCGATCGCCGGCCATGACGGGTACATCACTGTCGGCAAATACGAGGACGGCAGCCCGGGCGAGGTCTTCATGAAGATGGCCAAGCAGGGCTCGACCGTGTCGGGTCTGATGGACTCGCTGGCGATCTGCATGTCGATCGCGCTGCAGCACGGCGTGCCGCTCGAGATCATGGCCGACAAGCTCAGCCACATGCGGTTCGATCCATCGGGCTTTACGGCGAACCCCGAAATCCCGATGGCCAAGTCGATCGTCGACTACGTCGTGCGCTGGCTATCGTCGCAGTTCCTCACCGAAGAGGAACAGCGCGAGGTCGGCATCATCACCCAGGACATGCGCGATGAGGCGCGTGCGGAGTTCGGCGGTCTGGACTCCGACGACAGCGAGGGCGGCAAGGTCATTGAACTGCCGGTGTCCTCGTCAGGGGGACACGGTCAGACCGCCTTGGCGCTGCCGCCGACCCGCGGCGGGAAGTACACCTTCCGCCAGGACGACGGGGTGATCTGCGGGAGCTGCGGGTGGACGATGATCCGCTCGGGCACATGCTACAAGTGCGAGAACTGCGGGAGCACCTCCGGCTGCTCCTAGCGACACCAGGGAGTCATTCAGGGCCGTGTCGGCCTGAGGGGTAGCACGCATCGCGCGTCAGACGGGGTCCCACGCGGGGCCCCGTCTGCAGTTGAGGGGGTCGTCGCGTGCGCGGCCGATCGCTGCCGGGCGGGTCGGGCGCCGCTCGGACCGAGAGACTCCCGTGATCGCCAACACGAATGCCCTGCACAGCGTGTCGACCTGTGCCGAGCACGTGAAGACCAACTCGCGGTGGTCGCCTGCGTGTGTCCATCATCGCGGCGTGGGCGGTGTCAGCCGAGAAACGTGGTGATCTCATCGACGACGCGCCGCTGTTCACCCATCAGAAAGAACAGGTGACCACCCCGAAACGTCTCCAGTTGCGCGCGCGAGACGCCGGCCTGCATGGCGCGCGCGCTCCCGTAGGGGGCGGTCTTGTCCCGCCGCCCATGGAGGATCAGGGTCGGGACATCGATCTGGGGGAGCCGCTCGGCGCACGCGAACCGCAGTGATGCCTCGAGCTGGCGTGCAAACGCGTAGCGGGGTTGCGAATACTTGCCGCGGAGGCCGGGGAGCCATCGAAGCGTCGCCAACAGGTGCATCGGCCACGACATGTGCATTCGTGTCCGGGGTGTGGCCGACGTACCGATCAGGATCAGGCGGTCCACAAGGCGGGAATAGTCCAGGGCGAGCTCGAGCGCGATGCGCCCGCCCATCGAGATGCCCAGCACATCGGTGTGCGCGACGCCGATCGCATCCATGAGTCCTGCTGTGTCGCCGGCCATCAGCTCGATCGAGTAGGGAGCATCCGGTTTTTCGGATCGGCCCGCGCCGCGGTTGTCGAGGGCGATGACCCGGTAATGGTTGGACAGCGGCCGGATCAGTGTCTCGAGCTCGGAGATGTCCATCGCCAGCCCGGGGATCACCAGGAGTGGCGCACCGGACCCGCGCACTTCGTAGTAGATGGCGATGTCGTTGATCTGGGCGATCGGCATGAGTGCATTATCCGCGTGCCATCTCGGTGCCGCAACGACCGTGCTCATTTCTGGCGAATCACCGCCAGACGAATGCGATCCGGGTTCGGACGCAGCCGCCGTGGCGCAGCGCTGGGGACAACACGCTGCGCGTTGTGTGGTGCCGGTGGCGTGGTGCGGCGACGGGAATACGATTCGGGCGTGGAGGTGGCGACGGTCGGTTGTTGCATCCATACGATTGGGGGGTCTTTCGGACGACCCGCTTGTTGCCGGTTGACTGGCGCCGGAATGTGGTGGTATGGCTATGGTCGCCAGCGCGCTCGCGGACTCCCGCTGGTAGGGCGACGGACACTGTCGAACGGCGAGGAGCGATTATGAGGCAAGGCACGCGTGTCGGAGTGGCGGTGCTGCTCGGAGGACTGGCTCTTGCCGGTGTCAGCGAAGCGGCGAAGGCAAAACCGGCACCCGCCCCGACGTCGATCGCGAGCCTCCGAGACGGCTACGTGACGCCCTACAGCTTTGTTGACTCGAAGGGGACCGTGCACGTTGCGTGGTACGACTCCAATGCCTCGGGCACGGTTGAGACGATCCGGTACGCGCGCAAGGCCGCGAAGGCGACGAAGTTCACCGCCATTTCCATCCCCGGCGCGCCGAACGGCGTGACCTCGGCGCCGTACATCTATCAGCCATCGGCGGGCGTGCTCCGGATGATTGCCGCGGTGAGCGGAAGTTGGAACATCTACGCGTGGCAGTCGACCAATGATGGCCTGACGTGGACGGAGATGGACACGAGCGCCTTGAGCGCTGACAGCTATCCCGGCCCCGGCGGCAGTAGCCCCTTGTACCTGCTGTCGAATTTCACGGATGCTCCCGGTGGCCCGATTGAGCTCGCGGGAAACGGCGATACGAGCATCGTGCAGCTCAACAGCAAGCTGACGGACTACACGACGCTCGGCTCTGTACCGGGCGGCTACCCGATCACGGGTATCGCACGCTCCCATGGCGGCACGCTGTTTTCGATCGGCGGCGGCGGCGGCGGTCCATCGTTTGCGTACACCGCCGGCGCCACGGCAGGCACGATCAGCTTTCCGTGCTCGGACATGTATGACCAGCCGCAGATCGCCGGTGGTGCGTCCGGCGCCGTCGTGGTCGCCGCCGGGTGCGGCAAGGCCTGGTCGCGGACAATCTCGTCCGGTGGCGCTCTCGGGAAGTTAACGACGCTCGGGGCCGCTCCGAATTCCGGACTGCCCACGAGGCCCTCGTCGGCCGATCCCTCGATCAGCCTCGTCGCGCGCCCCGCCGGCGGGTTCACCGTCGGGTTTACGGACCCGAGTGGAGACTTGCGGGTCGCGACGTCGACGACCGGGGTCAAATGGAGCGTCTCCAAGAAACTGGTGCCGGACGCGAACGCGTTCGCGCTGGCTGAGGGCGGGGTCGTCGGCGGAGTTGCGCACGGCGCAGCGACGTGGTTCGCGTACGTGACAGCGACATCGAACAACAATACGCATGGGCTCCGCGCGATTGCGCTCTCGAGCGCCTACACGCCGCGTGCCCATCCGTCGACGAAGGGCCTTTTGGGCGGTAAGGGCGCGGTGCTCGGCTCGCTCGGGGTCGCAGTGCCCGGAAAGGTCGCACCCGGCCCGTTCAAGAAGACGTACCGTGCATCGATCACCGTGCGGATCGCGGGCGCGATCCCCGACCGCGTTGCGATCACGATCGATATCAATCGCAGCCTGGGTGGCGGCTCAATACTTGAACTGGCGTCCGGCTACGTCCCGGCGGCGTCGATCAAGGCCGGTCAGACCCGGACGCTCAAGATTCCCGTACAGGCGGAGGAGCTCCCGAAGGCCGGCGACGCTGTGGTGTACACGTTCTCCGGACGTAACGGCACGATCACGCTGACCGGGAAGGTCGACTAGCCGCAGCACCGGCACCGGCACCGGCACCGGCCGGTGCCGGTGCGCCCTCCAGCACGTCCCGACCCACACATCGCTCGTACAGGAGGCCCCCGTGCCTGAGACACCACTTCGGCTGCAGATCATTCTGGGAAGCATCCGGCCCACACGCATGGTTGATCAGGTTGCGCCGTGGGTTGCCAAGCGCGCCGAGGCCCATGGCGGTTTCGCAGTCGAGACGATCGACCTGCGGGACTGGCCGCTTCCGCATTTTGCCGAGCACGTCGGCAGCATTGGCAACTTCACCGACCCGACCTACTCGGAGCCGCTGGTCAAGCGCTGGAATGCGAAGATTCGCGAAGCTGACGCGTTCCTGTTCGTCACTCCGGAGTACAACCACAGCATCCCGGGTGTGCTCAAGAACGCCATCGACAGCGTGTTTGTCAGCTTCGGTTTTCGGAACAAGCCCGTCGCGGCCGTCGGATACAGCGTGGGCATCGCCGCCGGGACCCGGGCGGTCGAGCATCTGGCGTTGATCATGATCGAGACGGAGGCCGTGCCGCTGCGCAACACGGTCTTGATCCCGAAGGTGGGTGAGGCATTCGGCGAGTCCGGCGACCCCACCGACCGCGGTACCGAGGCTGCCATGCAGATCCTGCTGGACGACCTTGCCTGGTGGGGGCGGGCACTGCGCGAGGCGCGACGCGCCGGGGAGCTTGTGCCCGGCAGCTTCCGGATGATGGCGGCGATGCGCGCCGTTGAGGATTAGCCGCGTCACCACTCCGGGGGCCTCGTCGCTCCGTACCGATCGATTGACGGGGTTCCCATCGGGGCCCCGTGCTGCCCGGGATCTGGGGTTAGCCTCGCACCAGATCGTCGAGCGAGGTCACCTCGAGATCGACATCGGGTCCACTCTCCAGACCCGCATGCAGTGAGAGGGGTCGCCGGATGCGAACGGTCGTCCAGCCGCGCGCCTTGGGTCCCGCGAAGTCCTTGCTCGGATTGTCGGCGATGTAGGTGAACTGCTCACCGGGTTGTCCCGCGCGCGCTTCGTGCATCGAGAACCCCAGCGGGTGCGGTTTCCCGAACCCCGGCCCCAGTTCGGCCGTGTAGACGATCAGATCGGTCCAGCCGGGGGCGCCGATGGCACGCGCCTTGCCGCGTTGGCTCTCGAGCGGTCCGTCGGTGACGACGCCGACGTAGCGACCCGTGAGGTCTCCAACGAGTCGCTCGGCGTCGGGAAGCATCGCGATCGACGGGGTGTGGTTCCGATAGACGGCAACCAATTCGGCGACCAGCTCCGGGGTGGGCGTGACGCCGAGTTCGCGCAGCGCCTGATCGAACGTCGTACCCCGAGCACCGGTTTCAAAGAGCGCGATGGCGGCGTCGGAGAGGCCAGCGCATTCGTGCGCTTCGGCCGCGTGGGTGCCGACGGCGCGTAGGCCGCTGAGCACGTAGTCCCGTTCGAGAAACAAGGTGTCGTCGAGGTCCAGGATGACGCACGTGGTGAGCACCTATAGCGCGTCCGGTTCGAGGGCATCCCGTGTCGTGAAGACGGCGTCGTCAAAGCGCAGCATCACCAGGCCATCCCGGAACGCCCCGTAGTCGGCACTCGAGGGCAGCCCGCAGAGGTCCTCGATCATCCAGCGCGGCACGTGTGCTCCGGCGGCGTCGCTCAATGGAAACCCACCGCCAAAGCGGGCGTTGAGCTCGATGATCGCCAGCTGATCGCTCGCCGGATCCACGAAACATTGGAAGTTGAGGGCGCCGTAGGGGTCCTCTAGGGAGTCCACGACGCGTGCTGCGAGTTCGATCAGCCCGCGGTGAAGCACGGTCAGGCCCTTGCTGACCTCTCCACCGCGGGTCGCGAGCCGTCGGCGCGGGACCGCGGTGATCAGCGCCCCGGCGCGATCGACGTAGACATCGATTGTGTGCTCGTGCCCTGTCGCTATCTGCTCGACGACGTAATCCCGGCCGCGGATCGGCGCGAGTTCCTCGGGTGCGGCGACGGTGTGCACCCCGATCGAGGAACTTCCGAAGCGGGGTTTGGCGATCAGCGGATACCAGGACGGGTCATCCGGGGCATCCTCTGCTGACCATTGCGCGACCGTCGGGAGGTCGGCGTCGACCAGCCACTGGTGCGTGCGGCGCTTGTCCTGGGCGATGGCCACCGTATTGGGCCCCGAGACCGCGATCGTCGTCCCGATCGCGCGAAATTGGTCGCGGAACTCTGCGAGTGCGGGGAGTTCGGTGTCGATGGTGGGGATGACCAGGTGGATCTCGTGCTCGATACAGCGCTCCAACAGCGTCGGGACGAACTCGGGGTCGCTGCATCGCGGAACGAGGAATCGGGTGTGCGCATCGGTGTAGGCGGCCGACAGTGGGCTGGCATCCGAGGCGAGGACTTGGCCCGACAGTCCGAGCTCATCAAGCGCGGTGCGAAACAGCCGCGCGAGAACGACGCGGCGGCCCGCCGAGCTCACCAGGACGTTAAACGGCCGCTTTGGGGGGTGTGTCGACAGAAAGGCCACCACGGCGCAGTTTAGTTCAGGCCGGATGCCTGTCGAGCGGCGCGGCCCGATGACCCGCGAGTCGCGGGCGGTGGTTTGGCACCATGGCTCCGGACGCCGGCGCCATGGGCGTTGCGTGCGCCGGACCAATCCAACGAGGACGGCCGATGATGTCACCTGCGAGCTCGCGCGTCTTTGCGGGGATTGTGACGCAAAGCTTGACCGGGCGGGTCGTCCGACTTCCCGATGACCTACCGGGGTCGGCTGATGTGCTGGTGCTCGCATTTCGTCGTGGTCAACAGGACGATGTGGATAGGTGGCGCAGCGCCGTGGAGGGTGCGCCGGGATTGCCCGTGCCGGGCTTCTGGGAGGTGCCGATCGTTGAGACCCGCATGGTCGCCGGTGCGCGGCTGGATCGATGGCGGGATGACTCAGGCGATCTCTGACCTCGCCATCCGCGAACACACGCTCACCGCCTATACCGACGTGCGGGCAGTGTGTCGTGCGCTCGGCGTGGTGGGTGTCGGGCGCGTGGTGCCCGTGCTCGTCGCCGGCGGCAGGGTGCGTTGGCAGGGGGCCGGACCGGTCGATGACGCCCAACTCGCCAAGCTCCTGGCCGCTCGCGCCGTCCTCTAGGGAGCCCCCGCCGCCACACAGCGACCCTCCGGGCCATCTCGCTGCGTCTGTATCGTCGCGGCACCCAACCGAGGAGGGTCCGCGTGAGTTCCAGTGTCGGGATCGTTTACCTGATCGTCATCGTTCTCTCAATCGCGGGCTGGTGGACGATCTTCACCAAGGCCGGCCGGCCGGGCTGGGGAGCCATCATCCCGTTTTACAGTTTCTATCTGGCCTGCAAAGTCGCCGGGCGCCCGGGCTGGTGGTGGGTGCTGATCATCATTCCGATCGTCAACATCGTGATCGGCCTGATCGTCACCATCGACGTCGCGAAGACCTTTGGCAAGGGTGTCGGGTTCGGGGTCGGACTGGGTGTGCTGAGCTTCATCTTCGCCCCGATCCTCGGTTTCGGAGACGCCGCATACACGCCACCGAGGGCAGCCGTCTAGCCATCTGGCCGGGCGCGGGTCGAGAATGCATCCGCCGCAGCGCGCTGTGAGGCCCTGAGACGGGGCCGCAAGCCCCGGAGCGGTCGATGTGTTTTTGCGGGGGAGTTGCCGGGACGCGCTCGCCGCGGCAGGTGGGGCGGGCAGCCGGCGGCACCCCTCCGGGCCCGATTTCCGGCGCGGGCGTTGTGCTGGTGATGCGCGCCCGACCGATCAAGATGACGACGGATCGACTTCCGGCTACGATTTCGCCGTGGAGTACCAATCGTGAGGGGACTATGAGCAGTCGAGGACCACTGGATCAACAAGCCTGGGGAACCCCGGGCGCCGGCGCACGGCCGATTAGCGGCGTCGATTCGCGCGCCATTTTTGCGCAAACGATGTTCTTGGTGGCGATTACGGCGGTGTTCACCGCTGCCGGCGCCTACGTTGGCCGAGACGCGTCCGGCGGCGCGGCGATATTGGCGTACATCGCTGCGTTCGGGCTGATGATGGGCATGAGCTTCGCCCGCAAGGCGCAGCGCGGCTCGCTCGGGATGGGGTTGCTGTTCGGGTTCGGGCTGCTCTTGGGCGTTGCCGTGGGTCCGACGCTCGCGCAGTACGCGCATTCTCCGAACGGCCCGACGATTCTGTGGCAGGCCGCGGCACTGACCGCATTGTTTGTCGCCGGCTTCGGAGCGGTGGGTTATGCCACCAAGCGCGATCTCGCGCCGGCGATGCGCATCGCCTTCTTTGCCTTGTTGGGGCTGATTGTCATCGGCTTCCTGGCGATCTTTATCTCGATTCCGGCGATCAACATGATTTGGTCGATTGTCGGGCTGGCGGTCTTCTCGGTGTTTACCATGTATTACTTCCAGCGGATCCACAGTGCTGGCGAAGATGACGTGATTATGCTTGCGATGGGGATTTTCCTCGCGATCTTCAACATCTTCTTGATTATGCTGCGGTTACTGGGCGGTAGCCGCTAGTTGCGCATCTTTGTCGGTCCGATCCCGGGCCGACAAAGATGCGCTTCGCCCTCGGGCGGCATGGGCCGCGCCCGGTATGCCATCCTCGGAGCCGCAGATGTTGAACGCAGATCCGGTCTCGTATTCGGTGGCATTCGCGGCGGGCTTTGTTTCGTTCGCTTCTCCCTGCGTGCTTCCGCTTGTTCCCGCCTACCTCGGGGTGGTTTCCGGTGTGGGCTTTGACGATTTCGAGCGTCGTCGCTGGGCGGTGTTCTTCCCGACGGCTGCCTTTGTCGCAGGGTTCTCATTGGTCTTCATGGCACTGGGCGCAAGCGTGGGGCTGTTCGGGACGTATCTGCTCGAACAGCGACGCACGCTGGAGATCGCCGGGGGGCTCTTCGTGATCGCGATGGGCCTGGTCCTGCTGGGCCGGGGTATTCCGATGTTCTTGATGCGCGATCGCCGCTTTCATCGCACGATGCGGCCGGCGACGCTTGTCGGCGCGGGCCTGGCGGGCGCGGCGTTCGCGTTCGGATGGACCCCGTGCATCGGACCGACGCTTGGTGCGGCGCTGACCCTCGCCGCGGGCTCGGGGAGTTGGTTTCTGGGCGGCAGCCTCTTGTTGGCGTACGGATTGGGGATGGGGATCCCGTTTCTGCTGGCGGGGTTGTTCGTCCATCAGGCGACCTCGGCGATGGGCGTGCTCAAGCGCCATTTGCGTGTGATCAGTTCGATTGGCGCCATGGTCTTGATCGTGTTCGGAGTTTTGATGGTTACGGGCTTGATGACCCGCCTGAACATCGAGCTCCAGAGCCTCAGCCCGGCGCTGATGTAGATGAGCGCCGACGTGGGGGGGCTCGGCCATCTCCAGATCGTGGCCGCATCGATTCCGTCACCGCCGGCCCGGTGGTTTGATCTCGGCCCACTGCATGTCCACTATTACGCCCTGTGCATCATCGCGGGGATCGTGGCGGCGGTCTGGCTGACCTATCGCCGCTGGACCGCGCAGGGCGGTGATCCGGATCTGGTGTTCGAGGTCGCACTGTGGGCGGTTGTCGCGGGACTGATCGGCGGTCGCCTGTACTTCGACATCACGACCCCCGGCCAGATGGGCGGTCAGTGGTATGCGCCGATCGCCATCTGGCAGGGCGGGCTGGGGATCTGGGGGGGCGTGCTGTTCGGCGTGCTCGCGGGTGCGTTTGTGGTGCACCGTCGGGGCGCCAGCGTGGCGACGTTTCTCGATGCCGCCGCACCTGGGCTTGTGCTCGCGCAGGGCATCGGCCGCCTGGGCAACTGGTTCAACCAGGAACTGTATGGCGGACCGACCTCGCTGCCCTGGGGACTGCGCATTGACCCGCAATATCGTCCCGCGCGCTATGTCAACGACACGACCTTTCAGCCCGCCTTCCTCTACGAGATGATCTGGGACATCGGGCTGGCCGGTCTGCTGCTGTGGCTGAGCCATCGCTACCGCATTCGCCCGCCGGCACTGTTTTGCCTCTACGTCAGCTTGTATTGCGTCATCCGCTGCATCCTCGAGTTGTTGCGCGTGGACCCCGCCACGATCATCTTGGGAGAGCGCTTGAACTTCTGGGTGGCGCTGGTCGGGGTCATTGGCGGCGCGGCGGCCTTCATCTACTTCCAGTGGTTGCGCCCGGAGGCTCCTCCGGGCGCGGGGGCCGCGCGAGCCTAGCCCCCGTGTGCGGTCGGTCCTGCCCCGGTGGGGGCGACCAGTTCCGAGAGCGTCACCGGGCGCAGGCCGCGCTCCCGTAGCCCATCGAGGATCTCTGGCAGGGCGGCCAGCGTCCGTTTCGGGGCGCCAGGGGCACCGCCGGCGTCGTGCAGGAGCAGGATCGCGCCCGGCGCCGCCCCACGCAGGATGCGTTGGACGATGTGCGGGCTCGTGGTCTGGGCATGCCAGTCCCATGCCCATTTGCACCACAGGGTGCGCTGCATCCCGAGCCGGGGGGCGATCGCCCATGCGGTGCCGTTCCAGACCCCGTAGGCCGGCCGGTAGAAGGCCGGCGTACGCCCCGCGGCCTCGGCGATGGAGTCGCGGGCGCGCTCGAGCGCGGCGACGGTGGCCCGCGGACCCAGGCGCGCCAGGGTGCGGTGATCATCACCGTGGCAAGCGATCTCGTGGCCGTTCGCGACGGCACGCTCAACGAGATCGCGGCGTGCCCGCACGCGCCAGCCCAACCAGAAAAACGTCGCCGGCGTGTGGCCGAGCAGGTCGATGAATCGCGGCGCCATGTCTGGGTCCGGGCCATCGTCAAACGTGATTGCGACCTCGCTGCGGCCGGTGGTGGCGCGGCAGAGCACCCACGGCTCGGCGAGCCGTCGCACCGGGGGAAAGAACGTCGCCGCCGGAGCGAACTGCCCGGCAGCCGCACCGAGTCCGCCGACCAGTGCCGCACCTGTGCGCACCCTCATCGCCGCTCCTGTGGTCTGCGTGGCGTCATCATCACGATGCTTCTTGCAGTAGGTCCAGGACCACGGACGCTGCCGATGGCAAATGGGCAAACGACGTGTCCGGCATGCGGGCACTCGCGATCGCACGTGAGATCGCGCCGGCCAGCTCGGGCTGCGTCGTGACGACATCGGCGATGCCCACCCGGCGAAACGCGTGGTTATGGGGGCGGATGTGGCCGCGGCCCCATCCGTAGGAGATCGGCGTGCACCCGCGCACGTGCGCTTCGAGGATGGTATTGCCGCCGGTCGAGTGGACGAGCGCGTTTGCCGCGGCCATGAAGTCCGAGATCTGGTCGGTGAATCCTTCAACGCGCACGCGTGGATCACTGCCCACTCGCGCGCGCAATGTCTCGGCGAGCGGCGCATTGCGTCCGCACAGACACACCACCTGGCGGACGCCGGGAAGGCTGAGCGCGACATCCACGGCCCCGGTGACGTCTCCGACGCCCCATCCGCCGCCGGACACCAGCACGATCGGTCCGTCCAAGGGCAGGCCCAGCGCAGCGCGGGCGTCCGCGCGCGCGCGCGGCACGAGGAACTCGGGGCGGGTCATCCCCTGCACGCTCGCGATCCGCGTCTGCGGGCCCGCGATCCGGCGTACTTCGGGCGCGGATTCGGGATAGCTGATCAGGTGGAGGTCGACACCCGGCGCGGCCCAGTAGTGCAGTGCGGCGATGTCGGTGATGGATGCCACCAGCGGCACCTGGATCTCGCCGCGTCGGCGCATTCTCGCCAGCACCTCGGTCGTGATCGGCCAAGTGGAGATGATGACGTCCGGCTGCACGTGGTCGATGAGCCGGCGCAGCCCGGGGCTCCCCGCCCGATACAGCAGGCGTTGACTGAGCCACCGTGTCGGCGGGAAGCGCGCGAAGAGCCAGAAGCCTGCGTCCCATATCCACTCGGAGCGGAAGAACACGACCCGGGGCGCCCGATGGCTGATCGTCCAGACGGCCCGCCCCATGTACTTGAGTCCGTCTTCGATCCGCACGTCGCAGCCCGGCGCTTCACGTTCAAACTGCTGGCCGAGCGCATGCGCCGGGAGGTCGTGACCGGCTCCGACGGAGGCGGTCATTATGAGGACGCGCGGAGCCATGAGCGGTGATCGTACCGCGGAGATCGGCACGGCACAGCTCGGGCGGTGATACCCGACACGGTGGGCCAGTCGGCCCACCGTGGGTCGCCGGAGTCAGCGCGGGCGGGTGATTGCGCCCTCGGATGCCGAGGACACCAGCGATGCGTACTTGGCGAGGACGCCAGTCGTGTAGCGGGGCGGCGGCGGTGCCCAATCAGCCATCCGGGCGGCGATCTCGTCCTCGGTCAGATCGACATCGAGGCGGCGGGCATCGACGTCGAGGGTGATTGTGTCGCCGTCGCGCAGGGCCGCCAGCAGTCCGCCGCGTGCGGCTTCCGGGGCAATGTGACCCACCATCAGCCCGTGGGTCGCGCCACTGAAGCGGCCGTCGGTAATCAGGGCGACCTCTTCACCGAGGCCTTCGCCGACGATCGCTGCGGTGACGTGCAGCATCTCGCGCATGCCCGGGCCTCCGGCGGGACCTTCGTAGCGAATGACGATCACGTCCCCGGACGTGATCGACTGGGCCTTGACCGCGGCGAAGCACTCCTCTTCGCTCTCGAACACGCGCGCGGGGCCGACGTGCAGGCGCCGCTCGTGGCCGGCGAGCTTGACCACGCTGCCCTCCGGCGCGAGGTTGCCGTGCAGGATGCCCAGTCCACCCGTGGGCTTGAGCGGCGAGTCGATGGGCACGATCACCTTCTGGCCCTCGGTCTCCGTCGCCTCCGCGCCGATCTGCGCGGTCGTACGGCCGTCGACATTGCGCGTCTCGGGGTGCATGAGCTTGCGGGACAAGAGCTCCCGGGTCATCACCGGCACCCCACCGGCTGCGTGAAGGTCGGTGGCGACGTAGCGCCCTCCGGGAGTGAGGTCGACGATAATCGGCGTGCGTTCGGCGATGACGTCGAAGTCGTCAATCTCGAGCGGGACTCCGAGCTCGCGCGCGATGGCCAGCAGGTGCAGCACCGCGTTGGTCGATCCGCCGCTGGCAGCGACGCCGGCGATGGCATTCTCGATTGCCGGGCGGGTCAGGATCTCGGTGGGACACGTGTTGTCACGTACGAGCTGCATGGCGAGGCGTCCGGCCTGTGCGGCCGCCTCGGCCTTTTGGGGGTGGTTTGCCGGAATGCCGTTCAGACCGGCTGGGCTGATGCCCAGGAGCTCCATCGCCATCGACATCGTGTTGGCGGTGAACTGACCACCGCACGCCCCCGCGCCGGGGCACGCCACGTTCTCGAGCGCGTGCACCTCTTCGGGTCCGACCTTGCCGGCGGCATGGGCACCGACGACTTCGAACACGTCCTGGATGGTGACGTCGCGGCCGCGGAACCGGCCCGGAGCAATCGAGCCGCTGTAGAGCACCAGCCCGGGCAGATCGAGCCGGGCGAGCGCCATGGCGGCCCCAGGGATCGTCTTGTCACAGCCGACCAGGCACACCAGCCCGTCAAACAGATGCCCACGGGTGACTAATTCGATCGAGTCGGCGATGACTTCGCGAGAGACGAGCGAGGCGCGCATGCCCTCGGTACCCATCGACACGCCATCCGAGACCGCGATGGTGTTGAACTCCATCGGCGTGCCACCCGCTTCGCGGATACCGCGCTTGACGTGCTGGGCAAGCTCGCGCTGGTTGAGGTTGCACGGCATGGTTTCGATCCACGTCGTTGCAACACCGATGATGGGGCGTGCGAGGTCTTCATCGGTGAAGCCCGTGCCCTTGAGCATGGCGCGTGCGGGTGCGCGGTCGGGTCCATCGGTGATCGCGGCGCTCTTGCGCTTGGCCGGATCGCTGGGGCGTGCATATGGGTTCTCAGGCATGCCCGTGAGACTACCCGACGCACACGCGGGGTCTCTAGCGGGCGGACCTGCGCATGCACGGTTGTGCGCGCCGCCGCCGCAGCGCCGTCACCGCAGTTCTAACGACTTGCAGGCCGCAGGCGCCCGGCAAGGGCTCCGAGTGTGATCAGCGCCCAGATCACGCCGACGATGACGGGAATCGGCCCGACGTCGCTGTGATTGGCCCAGCCCACGCTGATCATGAGCACGCTCAACGCGAGCAGGACCAAAATAATGGGGGCGGGGATACCGCGCATGCGCGCTCCTTCGACACGGTGGGAACGACGGAAATGTACACCGATTCGGAGGACAGCGTGTCAGAGTGCTAATCTGCCCCGCCGATGCCCGAGGATCAAGTCCACGTCGAAGTGAGCCCGTGCGGTGATGGCGTACTGGTGCGCGTCGCCGGCATTGTCGACGCATTGTCCCTGCCGATTGTCTCGCGGGAGCTGACCGATGCGCAGCGGGGGTCGGGGACGGTGTATGTCCAGCTCGCCGAGGTCACATTCATGGACAGCCGCGGTTTGGGGTCGCTGTTGGCGGCGAATGAGCGCAGCCGTGAAGGAGCCGCGCCGATCCGGATCTTCCAGCCTTCGGACGCCGTGCGGCGGCTACTCGACGTCTCGGGTGTGACGCCCGTCTTGATCGAGGTCACCGAACTCCCGGACTGACGAGCGGGCGTGCTCGGGCGGTAGGGCGCTTGGCGGGCGTCCTATGCCGGTGACCGGGTACCACTGTCCGGCGCGCCGATCGACCCCTGAGCTCCACGGTTTTTCGCGCGCGCGCGATTGATGTGCACATTCCCGGTGATGGGTTCCCGGACTGCGGCAAAGCGCCGCGCGCGGGATTGCGAATCCCAAGGGCTATTGTCATCAACAGGCACTCGGGGTTTGGGTTTGTCGGCCTCGCGGCGCACAATGATCACGAGCGGCCCACTCGCAAGAACCGCACGAGATGCGCGGGAAAACGTTGGGTGGCCGCGAGCGGTTATTCCGAAAAATCCCGCACGGTGTGCGCTGGGCGGCGTTCCAGGGAGTTGGAAATTACCTCTCGAAAGACGGCTCAAGTCCTCACTGCCCCCGAGCAGTCGACCAGAGTTGCATTGTCGGACGAACTGCTGACACATGACGAGGCGCGCCACCTAATACGCAGCGCCTCGAATCGCGCCCCGACGGGGATTCGCAACCGCGCGTTGATCGCAACGATGTACCGGGTGGGTTTGCGACCCGGCGAGGCGCTCGCGTTGCGCGTCAGCGATGTCGATCTCGTCGACGGCACCGTGAGGATTCCCCCACGCAAGAGTGGGGTGGGTCGTCTGACTGGCGTCGATGGCCAGACGATCGATTTGGTGCAGCGGTGGACGGCGCGCCGCCAGCGCTTGGGAATCCATGACGGCGCTCTGCTGTTTTGCACGTTGGCCGGTGAGGAACTCAAGGCGGCGTACGTGCGAGAGCTGTTGCCGCGGTTGGCACGCCGTGCGGAGATCACCAAGCGCGTTCATCCGCTGGGGCTGCGTTACGCCTGCGCGTCGGAGATGTCGGCCGAGGGTTTCGCCACCGCGCTGATCGAGATGCACCTGGGCGTTGCCGTGAGCGGGAGCGCGCGTCGTTATCTGGTGCAATATAGCCAGGATGAGGTCATCGCTGCGGTGCGCTCCCGGGAGTGGCGTCTCTAGCTACCGATCGGAACGCGGCACGTCCCGCGCGCCGATGTGGTGACCGTGGCCCGCGTCCCCCGCGTGCGGCCGTACTGCTCGTCGACTAGTTCGGTGTTGGCGCCTGCGAGGAATCTGTGCCGGAGCCGCTCGGGACGAGGTTCAGCGCCGGGGAGGCAGGAGTCACCGTGACCGGCTTCTTGGGCGCAGGCGGCGCGGGGCTCGGCTTGGTCGCCGGGGGGTGCGCGGCGACTGCCGTCGCCACCTTCATGGCGGCAGGACGACGTCCCCACGCGAGGGCGGCGTCCCAATAGCCGAGCAGGTGGGTCACTGAAACGCCGCCGCGCGAGCCGCTGGACTGAATAATCCAGCCGTTGCCGAGCGAGATCGCGGTGTGGGAGATCGTACCCCGGGGACTCTTGGGTCCTTTTGCGCCGAAGAAGACGAGGTCGCCGGCCTTCAGTTTCGCGACCGACACCTTCTCCGACGGGTCCTCCCAGGCCATGTTGTCGGCGGTGCGGCCGATCAGATCGCGCCCCAGGCCCATCGCGGCGGATGCGGGGTTGAGCTTGTACGCCCACCACACCAGTCCGGAGCAGTCGAAGCCGCCCGCGGTCGGCGCTCCCCAGAGGTTTTGCACGTGCGGGAATACGCCTCCCCAGACGTACGGCATACCCACTTCGGCGAGCGCGGCTTGAATCACGGTGCGCTGGTTGGTTGTCAGGTCGGGGAGCACGATCGAAAAGAAGTTGTCGACGGAGGCGAGCTTCCAGCCGGGAATCGCGATCGCGCCATCGACCATGCCCGCGAGTTCCGCCAGCGGCATCGGGGCGCCGGCGTACGTCTCGAGGTAGTCGTAACTGGTCGGATAGTCGTGACGCAGACCGAGTTCGGAGGCCAGCACCTCTTCTGCAAAACCCGCGGGGATCGCGAGCCGCGTCCCGTTCTGCATGTGGAGCGTCGACAGCGCGTGGAGCTCGGAGCCCAGTCCGAAGATGCGCACGATCGCGAGCTCTGCCGTCCGAGTCGTGACCTTGGCGTTGGGGTCGAATGCCACGCCGGGCGCACCCAGCAAGCGGTCCGTCGAGACCCAGGCGATCGCGGTGGCGTCGGGAGCCGTCGCCGCAATATCCGAGGGCCGCACGAGCTTCGCCGGCGGGCTCTCGCCGCGGGACGTCATCAGCTCTGCCAGCCCGCGCGCGAGTTCACGGCGTGTGGCGATCCGGCCCAGGTCGGACGTGTCCTTGCGCGGCCAGCCATGGTGTGCGACCAGGTCCTTGAGTGGTCCGGCCGCCCAGGAGTAGCCCGGGTTGTTGGCCGCAGCAGGCGGCAACGATTGGGCGGTGGCGGGCGCGACGACCACCACGGCGCTGATCAGCGCGACGAAAAGACCAAGGATTCGTTTCACGCTGAGTTCATCGGACGAACTCGCCGGGGCCTTAATTGCCGGGGCACGGCAAAAGGGTGTGTTTTCTGTAAAGGCTCCAGACGCGGCCGGCGCGGCATGTGGGATCATGCGGGCTGTGGCTTTGTCCGGATCACGCGTCCGCATTGATCGATGGCTCTGGGCGGCGCGCTTTTTCAAGACGCGCTCGCTCGCGTCTGACGCGATCCAAGCCGGTCACATCCAGGTCAACCAGGCGCGCGCCAAGCCCGCCAAAGAGGTTGGTCCCGAGGATGTGATCGATGTGGCCGTGGGCGATCAGCACTGGACAGTGGTGGTGCGTGACGTCGAGGAGCGGCGTGGTACGGCCACGCGCGCGCGGGAACTCTACGAGGAGACCCCGGAGAGTCTGGAGCGCCGCGAACTCCAGCGCGCCGAGCGTCGGATCGCGCCGGTGCCGGGCGCCGATCTCGGTGCCCGGCCAACCAAGCGCGATCGCCGTCGCATCGATCAGACGCGTCGCGGATTCGAGCCGCCGCGCGGTGGGCTATGAGGCGCGGGTATTGCCCCACACGTCGTCGTGGACGAGCGTCCGCCAGGGGCGCCGGATCTTCTTGAGTGCGGGCGGGAGCCGTTCGGGGAACGCGGGCGGGGTCCCGAGCGGCGTGATGATGGCCGGATCGACGTCGTCTGGTAACCCGACGGTCGTGCGCAGGCGCGCTTTCTCGAAACGCTGGAATGCGGTCGTGGGAACCGTCCCCAGGCCTGCCGCACGTGCCGCAACGAAGAGATTCTCCATCGCGAAGCCAAGCGACAGCAGATCGTCGATGTACCCGCCGTCACGCATCGAATTCGGGTAGTTGTTGCGCGGGACGACCAGCCCGAGGATCCACACGGGGGCAACGCGGTAGCTGGCGAGCGTGGACTCGGCATACTCGCGCGCCCAAGCCGCGTGCGCTTCGGGGCTGACGCCGTCTGCAGGCGGACGCATCAGCGTGAAGTACCGTCCGGCACCGTCGATGACCAGATCGGCGATGCTTCGCCGCCGCTCCGGGTCACGGACGACCATGATGCTCCATGCTTGTGAACCGCTTCCGGTGGGGGCGGAGAGCGCGACGCGCAGCAGCGTGTCCAGCGTCGCCTCGTCGACGGGCTGATCGGTGTAGTTGCGCACCGCGCGCCGCTTTTGGATCGCATCGATTGCCTGCATCGTGCCCCTTAAGGTCGTGCCGGACGATTGATCCGATCGTCCCCGGTGGCGTGTGCGTCCGTGCATTCACCGCTGGCGCCGAGCTGTCGGATCAACCTTCGCTGATTCGGGCGCGAGCGGCTAGGGGCGCCTCCATCATCGGGTAACGGGTGATCGGCTGGCGCCAGATCACCCGTTACCCGATGCGTACCGTTAGACGCCGACGGCTGTGAGGCCCTCGGCGTGGATGGCGCTCGGTCGCGGCAGCTGATGCGCATCGATCAGCCAGCGGTTGCCAAACTTGATCGCCGCCAGCTGCTTGGTCGCGATCATCTTGCGTACGGTTTCGTGGTGACAACGGAAGATCGCGGCGACCTCTCCTACGGTCAGCAGGTCCGGATGCATTTGGGACGCTCCTTGTGAGTGCTGGATTGCGCACCGGTCGTGCCCGTGCGATGCGGGAAGGCGAGCGCCCTCCAACACCACGATGGTGTGTCGCGGCACGTTGAGGGGGTACTCGGGAGCGCGAGGATGCTCCCGTGTCACGTCGAGGTGTGATGGGCAGGTGCGTACAGACGTCTCGACGCCCTCGGAGGTCAGTTCCTGCCGAACGCTGTGCGGTTGCGCCGTCTGGTGGGTCGGCGTCAGGTGGTGGTATCGGTCAGGTTTCGAGCGCTGAGGTCGGTGTCGTTGCTCGCGTCGGCGAGCGCGGCCCGTGCGGCGGTTCCCTCGATGTTGATGTGCGGGAGCCGCGAGTCGAGCCAGCGCGGCAAGCGCCAGGTGACCGGCCCCAGCAGCTCGAGCACCGCTGGCAGCAACATGCAGCGCACGATGATCGCGTCCACGAAGACCGCCACAGCGAGGCCGAAGCCAAACTCCTTGAGCGTGCGCTCGTCTCCGAGTGTGAACGACAGGAACACCACGATCATGATCGCGGCTGCCGCGCTGATCACGCGTCCGGTGAGCGCGATGCCATCGGCGACGGCCTCCGAAGCGTCGTCCTTGCGGATCCACTGCTCACGTATCCGAGAGATCAGGAACACCTCGTAGTCCATTGAGAGCCCGAATACGACGGCGAACATCAGCACCGGGACCCATGCCTCGATCGGGCCTTTCTGGACTCCGAGCACGCTTGCGAACCATCCCTCCTGGAAGACCGCGACGGTTGCGCCCAGCGAGGCTGCAATCGTGAGCAGGTTCATAACCGCTGCCTGAATCGGGATCACCACCGAGCGGAAAATGACGAAGAGCAGCAACGCGGACAGCAGAATCACGATCGCCAGGAAGATCGGCAGCTTGTTTGACAGCACGTTGGAGAAGTCGATCGAGCCCGCGGTAAATCCGCCGACCAGGACCGCCGTGCCCGTGCGCTGCTTGAAGGCGGGCAGCACGTCGCTGCGCAGGCGGTTGACGAGATTCGTCGTCGCAATCGCCTGCGGCGCGGAGTCGGGGTACGCCTGCATGACGGCCACGGTTCCCGAGGGCGCGATTTCGGGCGGGGTGACCGCGACGATGCCGGGAGTGGAACTCGCCAACGCGTGCAGCTGCGGCAGCACCGCAGCGCCGTTGCGGTTCGGCAACTCGGCAACCAGGAGCAGGGGTCCGTTGAAGCCGGGTCCGAAGCCCTGCGCCAGCAGATCGAAGGCATGGCGCGAGGTTGCGCTGCTCGGGTCGTTGCCGGCATCGCTGCTATCCAGTCGCATTGAGGTCACGGGGACCACGAGCAGGAGCATTACGGCCAGTGACGCGATGGCGAGCGGCCAGGGGTGCGCCTGGACGACCTCGCTCCAGCGGCGCCATACCGAGCGACGTGGCGCCCGGACGGCGTCGCTGGCGCCAGGTTGCCGGGATCCACGGCGACCAAATCGGTGGGCGCGCACGCCAGGCGACCTTACGAGCCGGCTGCCGAACCGCGACAGAAGCGCCGGCAGCAGCGTCAGCGAGGCGACGAGGGTCAGCAGTACCGCGATGACGGCGGCGATCGCGAGCCCGTACATGAATGCAACCCCCGTCGCGAACATGCCGAGCAGTGCGATCACCACGGTTGCCCCGGCCAGTACGACCGCACGCCCGGAGGTATCCATTGCGGTACCCACGGCACGCTCCACGTCGCCGAAGGCGAGGTAGTCCTCACGGAAGCGCGTGACGATAAACAGCGCGTAATCGATCCCGACGCCGAGGCCGATCATCAGAGCGAGATCGGTGGCGACGTTCGGTATGTCGATGAAGTGCGTCGCCAACTCGATGAGCGCCACGCCGCTGATCAAGCCAAGGCCCGCCGTGACGAGCGGCATCCCGGCAGCGGTCAGCGAACCGAAGGTGATCAGGAGAATGAACAAGGCGGCGATCACGCCGACCTCCGTGGCCGGCCCGACGCTGAAGCCCTCGGCCGCCTCCACGACCTGACCGCCGCCGGCCACCTCGAGACCCGGCACCCGCACCGCCTGGATCGCATTCAATAGTGGTTTGCCGGTGCCGGAGCCCAACTGGTTCGCCGGCTTGTCGTAGTTGACCGTCGCAAACGCCGTCATGCGGTTCGCCGAGACCTGGACGGCTCCGTGCGGGCTGTACGGGCTCACGACTCCCGTGACGTGAGGGAGCGTGCTGACGTGGGCCAGGAGCGCTTCGATCGCGGCTCGGGTGGCCGGAGCGTCGATCGTCCCCTGCGAGACGTGGAACACGATCTGGTCGACGTCACCGCTCTGACTCGTGAACTCCTGGGCGAGCAGGTCGTGGGCTCGCTGTGTCTCGGTTCCGGGAAGACTGTAGACAGTGGCATAGCTGGGTCCGACCAGTTGGGCCGCGATGGTTGTGAGGATGGCCACGGCCAACCATGCCGCGACGATGCGCCAACGGTGCGACATGCACCAGCGTGCGAGACCCAGCACCGCTGCCTACCCGCCCCGCCGCATCGAACGTCGCACCGTTGGGCGATGCCGGACAATGCTGCCTATGCAGGGGAGTCGGGACGACACGGAAACCTCGCGTGAATCGGGGGATCAGCGCTCGGAACGCTGACAGCCGCGCGTCGCGTGCACGGCACGGGCCGGCCCGACGACCCCGCGGGCCTCTGGTCAACGTAGGTGAGACCGAGAGAGCTGTAAAGGGCCCCGCCAATCAACGAACGCACTGGGCACGACGTTGGGTTGGAGGGTGCGGGCGACGGTCGGCACGACGTTCACCTCGTCGCTGAGGCCCGGTGACCAACCGACGTCTGGGGCACCGCTGTGGCGCGGGATCACCACAGCGAGGTCGAACGGCACGTCGTGATCGTCATAAGAGATGCGGTGACCGCCCGAACCGTCCACCGCGTCGGTGATCAGGTTGACGCGGTTCTCCCCCCGCAGGCCGCCCAGGGCGGCAGCGGCAACGGGTTTGGAAAACGTGCCGTCGTGCGGGGTCACATCGGTGATCTCGACGCGGTTGCGGATGCCGTGGTGGGGGTGTCGTGCGCGCGGCCGCGAGATCCTGTCGAGATCGACCAAACCGAACGGTACAAAGAGCAGTCCGGGTTGGGAGAGATGGGTGTCATCCTGGTCAACGGGGACAATTTCAACGTCGCGGCCGCCACGAACGCGCTGCAGCTGGTTGGCCACAACGGTTCGCCCGGCCCCGCCGCCGGGGACGACGATCGTCTCCACGACTCCAGTCTCACCACCAATGCGGTGTCGAACGGCGGGTACGACCCGCCTGCCGGACTCGAGGGTCCGGCGTGGCCCTATCGGTCGCCGGGACCGCGGAGCCCGCTATGAACGTGCTCCCCCTCGCACAGTATGGAGAGGGCACGCGACATCGAGGCCGCTCGGCCCAGTGCCGCAGAACTCGGTCTGGGTACCGACGTGCTGCTTCTACGCGTCCTGGATTGGACATGGTTCACTCAGCGAGAGAACCATGACTTGCGCTTGGTGGGCGGTGTCGTTTTGGAGTTGCAGTGACAACGGGCGGCAGGCGGCACATGGCCGAGCACTTGCTCAACATGGGCGCCGCACCCCTTCCAGGTTGGTCGACCACACGTCCGACAGGTAACCGCTCGACACATACCCCGTAGGGTATCAGAACAAAAATATCGTTGGCGCGCGGCCGGGTGGGCTGGGACTTGGGGATAAACGTGCGCATCGATGATCCTGCGGCAGACACCGAGCACTGGCCCTCTCGCGAACACGGCGTGGAGAGGCCGGTCGGGATCGCATTTGGTCGACATCTGGCGACGTCACGCCGGCCCGTTTCCCTGCAGAACCACCCACCCCCCCGGCTCGGCTGGCCGTCGAGGCGCGCATCATGACGAGCGGCACCTGCTCAGCGTGCGTTCCCCGACCTCCCTGTTGCACATGATGACGGTGAGCGGAACGCGCGCGGAGCGTCCAGGGCGATGTTGCTCGGCGCTTCGGATAGCGTCCCGGTGATGGGTGTCTACCAGGATCAAATCCTCCCCCGGCTGGTGGACCGAGCCTGCGGAACCGCCGGTCTGGAACGGTGGCGCGCCGAGGTGACGGCGGGCCTCATGGGCAGGGTCGTGGAGATTGGGTTCGGATCGGGCCTCAACGTCGAGCACTACCCACCCGAGGTGGTGGAGGTGTTCGCCGTCGAGCCGGCCGCTGTGGCCCGACGACTCGCAGCCCGGCGGATCGAGATCGGCGGAGTCCGCGTTGAGCACATTGGTCTCGACGGTCAGGCAATCCGGCTCGACGGCGCCAGTTGCGACGCCGCGTTGTCCACATTCACTCTGTGTACGGTCCCGGACCCCGCCAAGGTGGTGTCCGAACTCCGGCGTGTGCTGCGACCGGGAGGCCGCTTTCATTTCGTCGAGCATGGGCTGTCTCCCGATGCGAACGTGGCCCGGTGGCAATACCGGCTCGACCCGTGGCAGTGCCGCCTGGCCGGCGGTTGCCACCTCACACGCGACGCGGCGATGCTCGTCCGCGACGCCGGCTTCCAGATCGAGCGTCTCGAGCAGCGCTACGCTCGGGGCCCGAAGCCGTGGAGTTGGTTCACCCTCGGCATCGCCGTGAATCCACCCGCACCGGTGGCTTCGTAGCTCTGGGGAGCACACTTCGGTCAGGGGAGGCGCCGGGTCGCGCAACGCGATCGGCCATCGCGGCTTCCGAACTTAGCGCCCGCATCGCGGGCCTGCGACATCCTGACCCGTGAGGCCAATCGGCACGGTGGGCTGTCGTGGCGCGTTCGCACCGCCAGCCGCCCGCCTCGGCCAACGGCATCGAAACCTGCCCCAGAGCGCGTTAACGATGCGACATCTGCGAGGGCCCAGGATGCTCGGGCGGCTGCGGTTGACCCGATCCCGCACGGGCACGCCACGCGGTCTGGATGCCCCGGGGTCGCGTTTGCCAAGGCAGATATTTCACATGAGATGATTATTATGAGTTGAACAACTGTCTAGATGTAGATATGTTGATGGGGAAATGACCCCTGCGTTGGAGGAGGAGTTCGTGTCCATCCCGCATCCCGTACCGGAGCCCTTGATCGAAATGATCGCCGAGCGTTTTCAGCTCTTGGCCGAGCCGATGCGGATTCGCATACTGGACCAGCTCCGCGATGCCCCGATGAGTGTCGGTGCGCTGAGCGCCGCTTTGGGAACCTCGCAGCAGAACGTCTCCAAGCATTTGGGCATGTTGTTGCGGGCCGGGGTCGTGGCTCGCGAGAAGGACGGAACCCTCGCCCGTTATCGCATCATCGACACTTCGGTTTTCGCGCTCTGTGAGCAGGTCTGTGGCGGACTGCAACGGCGCCTCGAGCAGCAGTGGGCACTCATGGGACGAGAGGTTGCGTGATGGCCTCTCGTGACCTGCCGACACACGAACAGCGCCAACGTTGGCCTCTCGAGCGACTGCTGTTCGCTCTCGCCGGGACCATGACCCTCGCGGGCATCGCACTCGCGGTGCTGGTCAACCCCTGGTTCCTGGCGCTGACGGCATTTGTCGGTCTCAGCCAGTGGATGTACGTGACGGCAGGTGACTGTCCGACGTCGCTCATCCTGCGCCGCTGCGGCGTGCGGGAGGCGGCCCGATGAGCGCGCTCGGGCCGATTGGGCGACTGGGGCGCTGGTCCGCAACGCACGCACGCATGGTGTTTATCGCCTGGGCGATTATCGTCGTCGGGCTGGGGGTCCTGGCACCACGGGTCGAGACGGCGCTCTCGGGTGCCGGCTGGCAGGACTCCGGCTCAGAGTCGGTGCAGGCGCGCAACCTGATTCAAGCCAACTTCGGTGGCAATTCCAGCTCGGCGTTGATGGTCGTGGTGCACTCGCCGATGCTCACGGTGTCTGATCCTGCGTTTGCGCAGACGGTCAGCCGCAGCGAGGCGCTCTTGCGTACCGACCACCGGATCGCCACAGTGGTCGCGCCGGTCGCGGGCGCGACCATCTCGGCCGACGGCCACACGGCCGTCGTGATGGGCGGCGCAGCAGCCGACCCGACCGCAATGGTCCGGGCCGCCGATGCCTTGAAAGGTCCGCTGTCCGGACTGGGCTCGAGCCAGATGACGGTCAGCCTGACCGGAGCCTCGGGGATGTGGTCGGACTTCAACGCCGCCAACCGCAGCGCGATGATGCGCTCAGAGTTCCTTAGCTGGCCGGTGACGCTGGCGATCCTGCTCCTCGCCTTCGGTGCCCTGGTTGCCGCCGGCATCCCGTTGCTGCTAACGATTATCGGACTTGCGGCTTCGGCCGGCGCGCTCTACCTGGCCTCGCAGGTCGCCGAGGTGTCGATTTGGGCGATGAACTTTGCCCTGATGTTCGCGCTGGCGCTCGGTATCGACTACGCCCTGTTTATCGTCGTGCGATTCCGCGGAGCCCTCTTTGGGCGCAACCTGTCGGCCAATGACGCCGTCGCCGAGACGATGGACACCGCGGGCAAGGCGGTCCTGTTCTCGGGTGTGACGGTCTTGATCTCACTCTCGGCGGTCATGCTCGTTCCGAGCCCGGCATTCCGTTCGATGGCGCTCGGGATCATGCTCTCGGTGCTGTTCATCCTCTTGGCGACGATGACCCTGTTGCCCGCGGTGCTCGCCAAACTCGGCCCCCGCATCGATAAGGGCGCGCTGCCCTGGGCGCACAGCGGCGAACACCGTTCGGCGCGCTTTGCCGCCTGGGGCGAACGCCTGTGGCGTCACCCGGCGCGTTACGGCGTGCCGGCCCTCATCGTGCTGCTCGTGCTCGCGGTACCGGTGATCGGGCTCAAGACCGGCATGCCGTCGATCAAGGTCGTGCCCTCGAGCGATTCGTCCCGCGTGGGCTACACCGAGGTCCAGGCGGCCTTTGGCACCGGTGCTCCCGGGGCGCTCCAGATCGTCGGCCCCGCATCGACCATGGGCAACGCCGCCCACATCGCCGCAGCTGATCCGGGTATCGCGCATGTGACCGCCATCCAGACGGGACAGAACGGCCTGGCGATGGTCCAAGCGATCCCCACCACCGATCCTTCGGCATCCGCGACGGGCGCGACGATCGACCGGCTGCGCACGGAACTGCCGGTGGGGGTGCTCGTCGGTGGGGCCGCGGCAGAGAATCACGATCTGGCGGCGTCGCTGTCGACCTATACGCCGATCGTGATCGGGGTCATTCTCGTGCTCGGGTTCCTGCTTTTGCTGGTCGCCCTTCAAGCTCCGATCGTCGCGGCGATCGGGGTGCTGACCAATCTGCTGGCGACCGGTGCGGCGTTCGGGATCGCGCGGCTGGTGTTCCAGAACGGCGACCTTTCCGGCCTGTTGGGGTTCCAATCACAAGGATTCCTGGATGCATGGGGCCCAGTGTTCTTTTTCGCGATGATCTTCGCGATCTCGATGGACTACACGGTGTTCCTACTCTCGTCGGCGAAGGAGCACTGGGATCGCTCGCACGATGCCCACGAGGCGGCCATCGGCGGGATGGCCCACTCCGGGCGCGTGATCCTGGCCGCAGGGGCGGTCATGGTCGCGGTGTTCTTTACCTTCGCGCTCTCGGGTCCGCTGCCGCCCAAGGAGATGGGGATTATTCTCGGCGTCGCCGTCGCGCTCGATGCCTTGCTCGTCCGGCTGCTGTTGGTCCCGGTCGCGCTGCGCATTGCCGGCCGCTGGGCATGGTGGCGTCCGATGTGGCTGCAGCGCATGCTGCCCGAGGTGCGTTTTGGCCACTGACACGAGCACTGTGCGCCGAGTCCCCCGGCACACAGTCCGCAATCGTCAATTGGAGAGCCAGCTATGAGCGCCACGACACCCCGACGAGCCGATGTTCGTCGCGAGGCTCCCGACGCATACCGCGCACTTGCGGCACTCACCCGCGCCGCACCGGACATCGACCACGGGCTGGCCGAGCTTGTCAAGGTTCGGGTCTCGCAGCTCAACGGCTGTGCCTACTGCGTGGATCTGCACAGTGGCCTCGCGCGCAAAGCGGGCATTCCGGAGCGCATGCTCTACGCGGTGGCCGTGTGGAACGAGACAACGTTCTTCTCGGCGCCTGAACGGGCGGCGCTCGGACTCGCTGAGGCGCTCACCCTGGTTCTCGCTGGACCGGTGCCCGAGCAGGCATACGCGCAGGCCGCCGAGTCCTTCCCCGGAGCGGAGCTCGCGCAATTGGTCGTCGTAATCACGGCGATCAACGCCTGGAATCGCGTGATGCTGGCGAGCGGGACCGGGCCACCTCCGCTGGAGGAGTGACCGATGCGCACAACGGATCACATCAATGGCTGAGCCATCGGGCTACGTGAAGTGCGTGCGTGCCGGGACCGACTTCACGGATACGCTCTCTCGTACACGGGTGGCTCTCGCTGCCGAGGGCTTCGGGATCTTGAGTGAGATCGACGTGCAGGCGACGCTGCGCGCCAAGCTCGGCGTCGAGCGCGAGCCTTATACCATCCTCGGCGCGTGCAACCCTCCGCTCGCTCATCAAGCGCTCACCGCCGAACCGCAACTCGGAGTGCTCGTTCCGTGCAACGTTGTCGTGTTTGTTGAGCACGGAGATACCTCTGTCAGCGCGATCTCGGCCGAGCGGATAGCTTGGCATGGTGGGCAATCCCGGCCTTGAGCCCATCGCACGCGAGATTGGCGCACGTCCGGACCGGGTTCTCCGTCGGGTGGTCACATCGTCCAGCGGCGTCTGACGTTCGGCGCCAACGCGGCCGCCCGAGGCGGCCCCGCACTCCCGGAGCGGACAATGGCACTCGCCGGACTGCATCAGGAGCCCACAGGTCGAGAGTCTGCGCATGGCGTCGAACGTGAACGAGCGGTCATTGACGTGGGTGGCCATACCGGCCTGGGCTGTGTGGTGCAGTTGATCCCTCGCCGCCCCGCGTGAACCGGAACGGGACCGGACGCGGCGAGCGGCCGCGCGTGGTGGTGCCATCCCGATTGCCCGGCGTGAGCACTCACGTCGGCAACGGAAAGCCATGCGCGCGACAGCCGCGATTCTGGCGGGATTGCTCGGCATTGGTATCGGCGCAGCCGGGACGATCCTGAGTGGGGGCGGTGGCGTTCCCCTCACGCCCCCTTGTGCTGATCATGCGATCCGCATGACTCGCTATCGATGGTCACTTCGATCAGCCTCGTGGCCGTGTTCGGTAATGCGGGCTCGGGCTCGATGACATGCGGCTGGCAACGTCGCATCGACTTTGGTGCCGCCATGCGACGACACCCCCAAAGACGAGACGAATCGGAACTCGCTCACTGGTGGCTCTCCCGCTGCGAGCGGCGAATCACTGCCCGGAGAACGGGGTCTATGCGTGGCCGTGACAGAGATAGACGATCCAGAATCCGATTGTCGCCAGAAAGAGCAGCGGCCAGACCACGGATGTCTTGATTGCCGGAATCCACTGAGAGGCGGGGTGCTCCCACCATTGAATTCGGATTCCGCGGCGAGCAAGTGCGTCGCGCGTTGCTCGGCGGACACGCCAAGTCCTCACGAGCCATCGCCGGCCCGTGGCGGGGCCGATCTGCTTCCTGACTTCTGCGCGCGTCCCGGCAAGCCAGCGCGTGACGTCAGCGTCGATGGAGTAGTGGTCGAATCCCCGCCGCGAGGTGAGCCAGCGCGAATACGTCAGCTCGAATGAACGGGTGCGTACGTGCAGCTGGCCAAAGACAAGGGAGGTCGCGACGCCCGCGCCAGCGACGATTGCTCGGGCTGAACCATCGGCGGGGTGTGCAAGGACGCCCGCAATGAGGATGCCTTGAACAACGAGGAAGAAGTACAGGGTCTGCCAGCCCCGCTCCTCTTGGAATCTGCGTCGCGCCTCTACGACGTCTTCACGTTTGGAGTCGTCGGCTGCCATGCCGCGACGCTAGCCGGTTCCGCGGACGCCAACTCGGGAACGGAGCATCCTGGGCGACGCTTTGCGTGACACCCAACGGGAGGGCCATGGCTCTGAGTTCCTGTGCCAATCGTAGAACCCTGCGACGGCGGGGCTTCTGACGAATAGCAGAGGAGGGACTCAAACCCCCGACACGCGGATTATGATGCTGATCCAGTAGTTCCGGTGTGTACCCGCGCCTCCCGCGTTTCCCGATCGCGGTGGGGAGTTCATGTGCATGTCTGCGAAGGATACTTCCTGCATGTTCTCGCCTGGCGAGTGACACCTGCGTGACGCCAGCGAGACCCACTCCCGGTTCGTGCTGTCTGCTTGCGCGCACACGCTGCCCGGGTAGATCGCGTCGACGCCTACCGGCGCGGGTGAGCCGTGCCCCACCTCACGTCACCGCGACGACCTCTGCAAAGCGGTGCAGCGATGGCCCGATTGACGCCGTCGCTCGCGTGTTCGATGTGCCCGTGATCGTGCGGGAGCAGGTGCGGGAACCGCGCGCGGCGTCCCGCGGTGTTGGAGGCGCTCGCGTCCACCGGCCGGGCCGTCATGCTGGAACCCGGGTCATTCGCGTCCGGGGATCAGGTGAAGATGATCTGGCCGCCCGCGGCTTTTGCGTAGAACTCGCCCACGGTGATGATGTCCTGTACCTGGTCGATGAGATCATCCTTGGTGAGCTCGAAGAGATCGACAGACGCCTTGCAGCCGTAGAGCCCCGCGCCGGTGTCCGAGATCATCTCGATGAATTCGGGGATCGGCGGGATGTCGAGCTTCTCCATCTTCTTTTCGAGGTAGTGCGTCATGACCGACGACATGCCCGGCAGACCACCGGCGAGGGTCGCCACGTGGAGCCCGGGGTTGCCGACCGTGGCGACCTTGATGTGCTCGTGGTACTTCTTGTGGATGGCATCGAGCCCGAAAAAGGTGAAAAACAGGTTGACCTCGATCCCTTCGGCGCGGGCCCCGTTTGCCATGATCAGCGCCGGATAGATGCCTTCGAGCGAGCCCTTTGAGACGATGATCGAGACCTTCTCGATGCTGTCAGCCATGGCGTCTCTCCCTCCTCGGAGTGATGGTGCGTGGGGTTAGATGCAGCCTCGGGGCTTGGGGATGCCGGCGATCTTGGCGGCAACCTTCGCCGGCCCCTTCGGGAAGAGCTGGTACAGCTCTTTGATGGAGACGCCAGACGTCTTGCCGAGTACGCGGACCGTCGGCCCGGCCCCCTTCTCCGCGTACTGCGAGCGCATGAAGTTGATGACGCGCCAGTGCTGTTCGGTGAGCTGATCGATGCCCTCGGCTCGGGCGATCTCGGGCGCCATTTCCGCGACCCACGCGTTGGGATCCTCGAAGAACCCCTCGTCGTTGACTGCCACGGTATGTGTCGCGTATGTGGCTGTCGGCATTGTCAACACCTCCTTGTGGATGTCGTTATGAGCTCGCCGAGTCTTGTTGCTTGCCATGCTGCGGCATGGACGAGCTGATCCCTGGGATGTCGCGACCGGGAAGGAGCGAGTGCCAGTAGAACCACTGGAACATCAGTTTTCCCAGGTGGTTCAGGCGCGACTCTTTGAGCAGCGGCAGCCCAACCTGGGTCGGGTAATGGCCGGGAAGGGGCTCCGTGTCGTAGTTGAAGTCGATCAGCAGGGCCTTGTGGAAGCCGGTCTCGATGAAGCAGTTCGCGTGTCCGTCATAGCTGTCGTCAAGCGCTTCGCCTGCGAGGAAGCGGCACACATTCTCGACCAGGACCTCTCCCTCGAAGTCGGTGACCGAGCCGGCTTTCGATGCGGGGATGTTGGCCGCGTCGCCGATGACGAAGACATTCGGCGCGACTTTGGATTGGAGGGTTCGCTCGTCTGTGGGGACGAAATTCAGCTCGTCGCCGAGGCCCGGTGACCGACCGACGTACGGGGCACCACTGTGGAGCGGGATCACCACAGCGAGGTCGAACGGCACGTCGCGGCCGTCGTAGGAAATGAGGTGACCGCCCGAACCGTCCACCTCGCCGGTGTTGAACTCGGTGATCAGGTTGACCCCCTTGTCCTCCAACAGGCCGCCCAGGGCGGCGGAGGCCACCGGTTTGGTGAACGCGCCGTCGAGCGGGGTCACATAGGTGATCTCGACCCGGTTGCGGATCCCACGCTCGCGCAGGTACCAGTCGGCAAGAAAGCAAAACTCCAAAGGAGCAACCGGACACTTGATCGGCATGTCGACGACGTTCACGACGAGCCGCCCACCCACGAAGCGCTCCAGCGCGTCGTGCAGAGCAGCGGCCCCACCCGGCGTGTAAAACGTAAAGACTTTCTCCATCCAGCCCGGCCCGGTAAGTCCCTCGGTCTCCTCGGGCACAAGCGTGGCACCCGTGGCCACGATCAGGACGTCATAGGCGAGGGTTGTTCCGTCGGTGAGGAGCACTCGTTGCGCGGTGAGGTCGACGTGGTCGATCGCTGACTGTCGATAGCGGATGCCGTGGTGCAGCTGCCGCGCGCGTCCGCGCGAGATCTCGTCCAGATCGGCCAAGCCGAAGGGCACAAACAGCAGGCCGGGTTGGTAGATGTGTGTGTCGTCCTGGTCGACGACGAGGATTTGAACGTTGCGGTCGCCGAGGGCGCGCCGCAACCGGTTGGCCGCAAGGGTTCCCCCGGTGCCGCCGCCGAGGACGACGATTCTCTCCATAAGTTTAGTATTACCACCGACACGGCGGCGAACGGCGGGTACGACCCTGCTGCCGGAATTGTGGGTCCGGTCCGGCGCGCCGCGTGGTTTGTGGGCACGGGGTTTGGCGACGTGCTCGCCGCTGCGTCGTTAGGGCCCAACTCGAGCATCTTGGGCGAATGACGTCTGTGCGACGCGCCGATCTGTCGTGCGCTGAGCACGGGGAGCCCTCTGCCAGTGGGCTCCCGCTTGCACAATGTGGAGAGGGCACGCTATATCGAGGCCGTTCGGCCCAGTGCCGCAGAAATACGTCTCAGCACTGACCCGGCGCTCTTACACGTCCTGAGCTGGAGATCGTTCGCTTACCGAGAGAACCAGGATTTACGCTTGGTGGTCGGTGCTTTTTCGGAGTGGCAGTGACAACGTTCAGCAGGCGGGACATGGCCGAGCACTTGCTCAACGTGGGCGCCGCACCCCTTCCAGGTTGGTCGACCACACTTCCGACAGGTAACTGCTCTACACATACCCCTAAGGGTATCAGAGCGGCGACATAGCTGCAGCGTGGCCCGGTGGTCTGGCGTGCGACTGACGTTGGTCGCTCGCGTCGGGTCAGTGGTCTTCTGCCGCCTCCATCAGCGTGGGTCGGGCGCTGCGCGCGGGAGGTCTCTCGGTCACGGAACTCGAGTGACTGCGGCAGGAGATGGTCGGGGTGGGTGAAGGACTGACCGCGCGGTGCGCGGGGGACATGGACATCGGCCGCGTTCCGCTTGATACCCCGTGAGACCACGGCGCAGCTCTGTGAGATTCACTTCGCGCTCGACCCGGCGGTGATGCGGGCGCCCAGAGACGACGTCAACGGTGCATCCGCTCACGATGGATGTGGTTATCGCCTTGTTCGGGGGCTGTTCTGCTCCTACGGCCGCCGGACGGGCACGGGTCGTTCGCTTTGGCATCTGCCTGACGGCACCGTGCGCCTCGGTGAACCGTTGACCAACGCCCTCCTCCGAGTGGCGGGCTGGGACATGGGAATGGACATGCCCATCGATGGCCCCGCGTGAGACAGCGAGCGCTGGAATTCTCGCGAACGCGAGCGGGATACGCCGCGCGCGTTAACTCGTCGGTGAGCAATTAGACTCGCCGTAGATCACCCAGTTCGACCGATCATCGGGAGATGCGCATGGGAACTCAGGCCGTAGCGACCAAACGGCGCCTGCTGGTCATCGCCAACGAAACCTGCACGGGCCCGGATCTGTTTCGGGAGATCCGCGAACGACTCGATGGCGCCGACACACAAGTTCTCGTCGTCGCGCCCGCTCTCACATCCCGCCTCCGGTACTGGATGTCCGACGAGGATGCGGGCATCCAGGCGGCCGGCCAACGTCTTACCCGCTCGGTCGAGCGCTGCGAAGCAGCCGGTATTCCGGCCGACGGTGCGCTCGGTGACGCGGATCCCCTGCAGGCGCTCGACGACGCCGTGCGGTCGTTCCATCCAGACGAGGTGATCATCGCCACGCACGCGATCGCGCGCTCGAACTGGCTTGAGCACGGGCTGGTTGAGCAGGCACGCGAGCGCTTCTCGATGCCGATCACCCATGTCGAGGTCGATGCGATTCGCGATGAGTCCCATGTCGTGGCGACAGAGCCCGTTGAGCGTGCAGCGCCCGCACGAGAGCGGCACACACAGCGGGATCTGGCCATCTTGGGCCTGGCATTCGTGCTGGCGATTGGGGGAAGCGCGGTTTCAGCGATCCTCTACGCGCTGGGTGTGTCTGGTTGGGTGCTTGGCGTCTGGGTTGTCGTATTCGACCTCGGACTGAAGATTGCGGCCGCCGCCCTGATCTGGATCATGTTCCAGCGGCGCGCGCGCGCGGATCGTCTCGACCTCTGAGCCTCTCAGCGTGGAGTCAGTGCACGGGGGCTGCGTTCGAATGATGTTGACTCTGAACGGGAGCGCCTGCCCGCTCGCCGGGGTGGTCTCGTCTTTGCGAACTCATAGTCGGCGAGTCGATGTCGAATCTTTCGGACCTGTTCTTGTTCGCTCATCGGATCTTCGTCCCACGCAGAGATCCCGATGCAAATGCCCTCTGCCAGTTCTCGAGCTAGCGGATGACCACCTGGTCTCCTGGGTTCTGGATGCCGACGGCGTGGATACCAGGGGCCGTCATGGGCACGTGGCGTACCGGCAGTCCATGATCGCCGAGCCAGGCGTCAACGAGTTCCTGCGCGCCACCAACCTCGACGAAGGCGAATGCTCCCGGCTCGCAATCGTGGCGGGCCTCGCGAAAGCGGGCCTCCGAAAGACGCATTCGGGCCTCGGGATCGATGTCATTGGAGATGAAAAACGGGAGGGGGTACTGAGGCGTCCCGGCAGTCCGGAATGTACGCGGGGGCCGTCGGACATTGACTTGACGGGGGCGCCGCGTCGACGAGTTGTCTCGTCGAGATCGTCTGCCCCCAGCGCCCACCACAGCAGCCGGTCGCCACGCGCGAGCGCCCGCGACAGCTAGGCCCCCTCGCCCAGGGTCGGATCACCCACACCGAGCAACTCGATAAAGGTGGACGGCGCGAGCGACACGATCAGGTGTAGGCGCCGGTGGAGAACTCGGGTCTTGCTGAGTAAGCGGGGTCAGGCCCTCGCGCTGATCCCGTCAGCCGCATGCTACGAGTACCCGGGGACGAAAGCTTGCAAAGCTCGGGAGGCCGTAGGCACGACGCTTGATCACTTTGACCTTGTTGATCACCCCCTCGGCGTAGCCGTTGGTGGTTGGCTCCTCGAAGTTCGCCAGCAGCTCCTGGCGCGACTGGCGGACGCCGACGGCCTCCAAGCACCGGAGGTTTCCGCGACAGGCTCTAAACGCCAGGTTTGTGCGACAGCCTCCTGAGCGGCCTACTTTTCGACCGGCCTTGACAGTCTCGACGCCAGAAGTGTCGGAGCGCAGTGAGCGAAGGTTCTTGATCCCGGTGTCGCTGTGACCAGGGAGCACTTTGAGTGACCCCTGGTCACAGCGGCCAGTTGTGCCGCGAGCTCATGCAACAAGAAACCCGCCATTAGCGGGGCTATTAAGCAATAGCGGAGGAGGGACTCGAACCCCCGACACGCGGATTATGATTCCGCTGCTCTAACCAGCTGAGCTACTCCGCCCAAAAACAAGCCCAGTAGCGGACTCGAACCGCTGACCCCCTCCTTACCATGGAGGTGCTCTACCAACTGAGCTAACTGGGCAAATCCGTGACGCTGCCGAAAAGCACACCGTCGCGGTGGACTTCCCCGCTGGACCCTCTGTGGAACGATCCCCGAGGACTGCGGGGCGGCGAATTCTAGCGGATGAGTTGTCGCTTCCGTGCAACTGCTTTGGACATCAGGGCGTCAATCGGTACTGGCTGAGGTGACATTGCGGGTCAAAACGCAGAGCAAACAGCGGCCACGCGGCGTGCGCGGGACTCTCGCAGGGGTCGCTCCGGCCCAGTTTCTGCGCTTCTGCGTGGTGGGCGGCGCGGGATACGTCACGAATCTCGTGATCTTCGCGCCGCTCGTGCACTTCGCGCATACACCCAACCTGATTGCCGCGTGCATTGCGTATGCCTGCGGCTGGGTCGTGGCCCTGATCGGACATCGCCATTGGACGTTCGCCCGGCGCGATGCGTCGCTGATCGGCCAGGGGTTCCGCTATTTCGTCGTAAGCGCCGCAGTGCTCGGTGCCGACCTGGTCGTGCTGCAGCTGCTGGTGAGCGCTGGCATGGAGGTGGTGCTGGCTCAGGCCCTGGCCCTCGCCGTCGTCACGCCGCTGAGTTTTGGGCTCAACCGGCTCTGGGCGTTTCGGGCGGGTTAAGAGATCGTGAGCATGCGGTCTGTGGCGGCGGGATCACAGCCAGGCCACAGCGACGCTGATTATGTTGATCCGCGGTGACGATTCCTGCGTACTTCACCGCCGCCAAGCTTTCATCGGCAACGGGTTTGCTCAGCGGCCACGCATGGCGCGTCGATCTGCGACCCTTGGCGCACGCGGGTCGACGGCATGGTGGACGATCGCATTCGAGTGCACGGTCGTGCCATTCGCAAACAGTGGCGTACGGACGAGCGCGCAATCTCGCGCCGATGGGGCGATGACCAGTTACCGACGAGGACAGAACCCGCCCGACTATCCAGACTCCGCGTTCGATGGGCCCGCGGCTGGCCCATCGAACGATGCCGAGCGCGAGCAGCGCCGCCACGCGCGCGAACGCCGCCGCAGCGCGAGCGGGACCGCGCCGCGCTCCGATCCTGCGCGATCGCGTCGAGCGTCAGGACGGCCAGTGGGCGGCGTGAGATCCCGTCGTTCGCATGAGGGGCCGAATTGGAAGGTCGTCCGCCGCACGGTGCTGGCGATCATCGGGGTGATCGTGATTCTTGAAGGTATCTCGTATGCGCGGTTCATGAGTCAGCCATCGAGTTCTCCGTTTGGCGTGCGCTCGGTGGAATGGGTGCGGGCAAACGTGAGCGCATCCCTCGTGGACGAGATCGAGCGTGAGTACTACTCGCTCAACGCACCGGCCACGGGCGGACCTGCACTCAAGACGTTGCCCGCGGTCGGCATGGGGAGTGTGAACCTCGGCCAGCTCGCGGCGTCCGACGTGCCGCCCCGCATCGCGCCGTTGATCCGCCCGGCGTTGCCGGGCGAGGGTGCCTGGCGCACCTCGGGGCTCGACGTCGCCGGCGGCCCTGCGGTACTGGTGACGACATTTCGATCGGATCCGAGCTACCCGCAGATGGTTGCTGGGGTTGCCTGGATCGATCAGCGCAAGGCGCACGTCCTGCTCATTCCGGGACGCTACGAGCCGCCGGGTAACGGCCCACGCGGTCCGATGGAGGTCTCAATAGCTCTTCGCAGCCAGCTTTTGGCGACCTTCAATTCGGGATTCCGGCTTGAAGACATGAACGGCGGGGCCTTCGCGAACGGGTATCTCTGGCATCCCCTGGTCGCGGGCATGGCGACGGCGGTCGGCTACAAGAACGGTCTGATGAACATCGTCGATTGGACCGGCGGCGCCACGCCGGGTTCAGACGTCGCCTTCGCGCGGCAGAACCTGCCGCTGATCGTCGACAACGGCAAGCCCAACGCCAATCTGAGCGACAGCTCGGTCTGGGGTGCGACGCTTGGGAACGCGGTTCGCGTCTGGCGGTCAGGGTTGGGGATCGACAAGAACGGCAACCTGATCTATGCAGCGGCGGATCAGCAGACCGTCGGGAGCCTGGCGCAGATCCTGATCCACGCGGGCGCCGTCCGCGCGATGGAGACCGACATCAACTACGAGTGGGTCACGTTCATCAGTTATGCCGCACCCAATGGGGGTCTGCCGACCAAGCTGCTCAGCGGCATCGACCACGGCGGCACGCGGTATCTCGTCCCGGATGACCGCGACTTCTTTGCGGTGATTGCGCGCACGCCGGTGAGTGCGTCGCATGGATAACTCCGCGTCGGTCGGGGCGGCAGAGCCGGCAGCTGCGCTGCCCGTCCACGGCGGGGTCGGGCAGCCGCCGCCGACGGGTATTCTGGCGGGCCTTCTGCAGACGGCGCGCCCGCGCCAATGGGCGAAGAACGTCCTGATCTTCGCGGCGCCAGTGGCCGGCGGGCTGCTGACCCATGATGATGTCTGGTGGCGGCTGATCGCCACGTTTATGGCATTTTGCGCGCTGTCGAGCGGTGGGTACTTCGTCAATGACGCGCTCGATGTCGAGCGGGATCGGCTCCACCCGCGCAAACGCGATCGCCCGATCGCCCGCGGGGTCGTTCCGCGTTCGCTGGCGTTCGTGGCGGCTGTGATGTTGTTTGTGCTCGGTTTCGCCTTGGCGGCGGCGATGAATTGGTCGGTGCTGGCCATTGCGGTGGCGTACGTCGTCCTGACAGTGAGTTACAGCGTCTGGCTCAAGCACGAGCCGGTCGTCGAGATGGTGTGGCTCGCGGGTGCATTTGTCTTGCGTGCTGCCGCCGGCGGCGAATCGGTCGGCGTTCACCTGTCGCCATGGTTCACGGTGGTGGTGTCGTTCGGGGCGCTGTTCGTTGTGGCCGGCAAGCGCTACGCGGAGCAATCGGCCCAAGGGGTCTCCGGTCCCAAGACACGCGATGTCCTTGCCCAGTATCCCGCCGGGTTCTTGCGCTTCGTGTGGGCGATGAGCGCGACGATCGCGATTACCGGCTACTGCCTGTGGGCACTGCTGCCGGGGACCGGCTCGGTCATCCCGGCACCGTGGCCGGAGATCTCGATCGTGCCGTTCGTGGTCGGCGTCTTGCGATATGGGATGCTCCTGGAGGCGGGAACCGCCGAAGCGCCGGAAGACGTGTTTCTGCGCGATCGCACCATGCAGGTGATGGGACTTGCCTGGGTGACAATTTATCTGGTCGGTCTCTATGCGTTTTAGGCGCCAGGCGGATGGCGATACCGCGGGTGAGCAGCTGCTCATGGGATGGGGGCGCACCGCGCCCTCGCGTGCCGACGTCGTGCGTCCGGCACGCCTGGAGCAGCTCGGCGCGGCGCTCTCCGGCAGTCCCGCGCGCGGGGTGATTGCGCGTGGCATGGGTCGTAGCTACGGCGACGCCGCTCAGAACGCCGGCGGAAGGGTGGTTTCCACCCGCGCGATCAGCGAGCGGTGTGACCTGGATCCCGACACCGGTCGCGCGTGGATATCTGCGGGAACCTCGCTGGGCGCGGTCATCGAGCATGTACTGCCTCGAGGGTGGTTTCCCGCCGTCGTGCCGGGGACTCAGCACGTGAGCATCGGCGGTGCCATTGCGGCCGATGTTCACGGGAAGAATCACCACCGCGATGGCAGCTTTTGTGCGCATGTGCGGGCGATCGAACTCGTCGTGCCCGGCGGTGCGCGCATGACCCTCGGTCCCGAGGGTCCGGATGCCGAGGCCTTCTGGGCGACTGCGGGTGGGATGGGCCTCACGGGGATTGCGATCGCTGCCGAGCTGCAGCTGCGCCCGGTGGCGACCGCTCAGATGCGTGTGCGCATCACGCGGACGCGAAATCTCGAACATTCCATGCAGGTGCTCTGCGAGGCGGACCGCGGTGCGCACTACACGGTCGCCTGGGTGGACCTATTGTGCGGGGGCCGCACCCGGGGCCGGGGCATCGTGGCCGCCGGTGAGCATGCCGGACCAGAGGTACGTCCGATGCCGATCGGTCGCGGCGAGATCGTGGTGCCGCGACACCGGCGGCTCGGATCGGTTCCCGCGGTGCCGACGCGTGCCGGTGTGCTGCACCCTGCGGCCATGCGCGTGTTCAACGAGCTGTATTTTCGGGCCGCGCCGGCCACGCCGGTCGAGCGGATAGAGTCGGTATGGAGCTACTTCTTTCCGCTTGACGCGGTGGGCAACTGGAATCGGCTCTACGGGCGAGCGGGCATGTTGCAGTACCAGTTCGTCATCCCGGATTCCGCAAGTGATCGGTTGGGTGCGATGCTCGAGCGCCTGGTCGCCGACAATGTTCCCGTCTATTTGGCGGTACTCAAGCGGTTGCGTGATGCCTACGGCCCGCTGGGATTTCCGATCATGGGGTGGACCTTGGCGATCGACATCCCGGTGGCGGTGCATGGGCTCGGACCGGCGCTGGATCGCCTGGATTCAGCCGTGGCCGACTGCGGGGGCCGCATTTACCTCGCCAAGGATTCGCGTCTGCGCGCCGAGCTGCTGCCGGTGATGTATCCGCGACTGGCCGAATGGCGTGCGGTCCGGGACCGGCTCGACCCCGGGCGCCTGATGCGCTCCGATCTTGACCGTCGGCTGTCGCTGGTCGGGTCTCAACTCGTCGAGGATGGCAGCTGATGCGCGATGCGGTTGGCCGAGTCCAGTCGGTGCTGCTGATCGGTGGCTCCTCCGAGATCGGTCTGTCGATCGTACGCGCCGTTCCCAGGAGCGGGTCGGCGGTGGTGTGCCTGGCTGGGCCCGATCGCCCCGACATGGAGCGCGCCGCCGATGCGTTGCGTCGCGATGGGGTGGCACGGGTCGAGATCGTCGACTTCGACGCCTGCGCGACCGGCGGCCAGGCCGACGTCGTGGCCCGGGCCTTTGCCGACGAACCCGACGTTGTGATCGTCGCCACCGGGTTCCTCGGGGATCAGGACAGCGCCGAACGCGACCCGGTGGCCGCCGCGAAGATCATCGACATCAACTTCCGCGGCCTTGTGCCGGTGCTCGTCGAGGTTGCGCTCCGTCTGCGAGCCCAGGGCCATGGCACGCTCGTGGTGATGTCAAGCGTGGCCGGGGAGCGTCCGCGACGGGCGAATTACACGTACGGCGCCGCCAAGGCGGGAATCGATGCGTTTGCGCGCGGGCTTGCCGCATCCCTTGACGGATCCGGGGTCCACGTCGTCGTCGTGCGTCCGGGCTTCGTACGCACTCGGATGACCGCACACCTCACCGCGGCGCCCTTCAGCACGACGCCCGAGAAGGTGGGCTCCGCGGTGGCGACCGCCATCGCACGTCAGACCAGAGTGATCTGGGTTCCCGGTGCGCTGCGCTGGGTGATGCTCGTGCTGCGCGTGTTGCCCGAACAGGTCTTCCGGCGCCTGCCCGAGTAGGGCCGCACCGCACCCGGCCGTCGCCGCCTGGAGCAGGCGGTCGACGCCGACCCTGCTCCCCGTCGATGCTGGACGTGATGGCGCCGCAACGGCTGGACGGGCGGGTCACGGGGTACCAACACCCATCACGGAGGCTCGCCGCCGCCACGCCGCTCCTGGGCGAGGGTTTCGTCGTCACGAGCCCCCAAGATGACCGCACCGACACCGTCGGCGTACCTGGCACGCTGCCCCCGACCGCGGATCGCGTCAGCTCACACGAGATCCTCTGTCTCGTCGCGATCGGCGACGGTGGGGTATTCGTCGTTTACGAATACGAACGCGCGACGGGCTCGCGCTCTCGGAATGCCGAGTTCATCAGGGTACGCGACACGAAGATCGTCGCGACCCCGGTGTTTTTCGGCGCCAGCGCTCGTCCGCGGTACGTGGGCGACGGCACGGATAGGCACATGCGGCGCGGTCCGTACTGCGGAACCCAGTCCAGAATGGGCAAATCCAGTGGGGGGAGGAGGATTCGAACCTCCGTAGGCGTAGCCGACGATTTTACAGACCGTTCCCTTTGGCCGCTCGGGCATCCCCCCAAAGGAAAGCCTCGGAAGGCTAGCCGACGGGGGTGCGGTCCCACAACCGTGAACGTTGCGATGTGGATGATCGGTCTCGGGAATCCGGCCATTTGCCCGTCGGCACGGACACCGCGCCGATCAGGGCGACGAGCTCGACGATGCGTCCGGGTCGGCGCCGAACGGCGCGTCGGGCGCGTCGCCCTCGGTGCCCGGCTCGAGGTCGAAGCGGTATCCGACCCCGTAATGGGTCTGGATGTAGGGGTGCTCGGGGAGCGCCTTGGCCAGCTTCTGGCGGACCTTGCGGACAAACACGTCGACTGACCGATCGCCGGCGAGCATCTCGTAGCCCCACACCTCGCGGTAGAGGCGGTTGCGCGGTATCGGCTTACCTGCGCTGCGCGCCAGCGCGTACAGCACCTCAAACTCCCGCGGGGTGAGCCCGATCGCCTGGCCGTTCGCGTACGCCTGGACCTGCTCGGGATCGATTCGCAAGGGGTCCGCATCGATCGGCGTGCGCCCGGCGGGCTGGCGATGCAGCTCCGCCCGGCGCAGGTGTGCGTTGACCCGCGCCATGAGCTCTTTCATCGAGAACGGCTTGGTGACGTAGTCGTCGGCCCCGAGTTCGAGGCCGTGGACCCGGTCGAACTCGCTGGTGCGCGCACTGCAGACGATCACCGGGACGCGTGGGTCCTCGGCGCGGACCTGTTCGGTGAAGCGCCAGCCATCGAGCGCCGGCAGCATCAGGTCGAGGATCACCAAATCCGGGCGCTGGCTTTGGAACAGCCGCAGCCCCTGCGCACCGTCGGTCGCCCGCAAGACTCGGTAGCCCGCGCGACCCAGCTGGTACACGATCGATTCGAGGATCGCCTCGTCGTCTTCGACGACGAGGACCGTCTGGGCACTGGCCATACACAAGAGCTTACCGGGGCGCTGCGCGCACTGGTCGGCGGCGAATCGACAGGGGGTATTGTGGATCGGGATGGCTGTCCATCGTAATCGTCGGAAAGCGCTGTGAGCGGCGCCAACGCCGGCCGGTATGTCGTTGAAGGCCAGATCGGACGCGGCGGCATGGCGACGGTGTGGCGCGCACACGACACCGTGCTGGATCGCACGGTTGCGCTCAAGCGCCTCCGGGCAAGTCTGCGCGATGACGCCGAGTCGATGGCGCGCTTCCTGCGAGAGGCCCGCGCGGTTGTGCGCCTCTCGCACCCGGGCGTCGTGCGGCTGCTGGACCGCGGGGACGACGAGGAGGGGCCGTTTCTGGTCATGGAGCTCGTCGACGGGGAGGATCTCAAGGCGCGGATCGCGCGCGAGGGACCGCTCCCGCCGCGCGAGGCCGCCCGCCTGTGCGCCCAAGTGGCCACGACCCTGTCCTATGCGCACAGCCAGGGCGTCGTCCACCGCGACATCAAGTCACAGAATGTGCTGATCGATCGCGATGGCAACGCCAAGGTGGCCGACTTCGGAATCGCCCATCTGCTGGAGGTGAGCGCCGAGTCCGGGCTGACGCGCTCGGGGATGATGGTGGGCACCAGCGACTACCTGGCCCCCGAACAGGCCCAGGGGCGCACGGTCGACGGGCGTGCCGATGTTTACGCGCTCGGCATCGTCCTCTGGGAGTGCCTGACCGGTGAGCTCCCGTTTCCCGGTGAGAACTTCGTGACCGTCGCGATGCGCCAGGTCAATGACCCGCTCCCCGACCCGCGCTACGTCGTGCCCAACGTGTCGCGTCGGCTCGCCGAGTGCGTCCTGCGCGCCACGCAGAAGGACCGCGATGCGCGTTTTGCAACGGCGGAGGAGTTCGCGGCGGAGCTGCGCGCTTGTGCCGCCCCGGTACCAGACGCCCCGCTACCCGTGCGTACGCGCTCGCCTGAGGCCCGAGCCGCGGTGCGCCAGCGCCGCCGGCGTCGACGTTTGGGCGCGCTCGCGCTCGCGGTGTTGGTCGTCGTCGGCGTGGGGTGGGTCGTCATCGGCGCCCCGCCATTCGCGTCGCCGGCGCCGGTGGTTGCGCATGCGCTGCGGATTCGCGTCACCAGTTACGACCCGCAAGGCGACGGGATCGAGGAACCGGGCTTGGTCCGGTACGCCACCGACAACGACCGCGCCACGTTTTGGCACACCGAGCTCTACGGGGGCTCTGCCACCTTTGGCGGAACCAAACACGGTGTGGGGCTGCTGTTGGAGACTCCCGTCAACACTCGTGCGACGGGCATCGAGCTTCAGTCGCCGACCCCGGGTGCGCATTTTCAGATCCGCGCGCCGGGCCAACTGACGGGCAGGCCGCTGGTGCCCACCACGCTGTTTACGGGCAGGCTCCAGCAGATCCCGCTTCCGGGCGGTGCGCCGCGGGCACTGGTGGTGTGGATTACCCGCCTGGTTCCGGACCCTCAGGTCCCCGGTGTATTTTGGGCCGCCATCGCAGAGGTCTCGGTCTGGGGTGTGCCGAACAACTAAGGCATGACTGCATGGGATGCGTCGCTCACCGATTTCGCGGCGCGGCTCGAACGCCAGGGGTCTCGGCGCGCGCCGCTGGCGGCACGCACCCAGAGCGCGTACCTCAAAGATGCCCGCGCCCTGGCGGGTTGGATCTCCGCGCACGGCATCACGGGACCGGACCGCATCACACCGTCGGTACTGGAGGCCGCCCTCCGCGCCCTGGAATGGTCTCCGGCGACCCAGGCGCGTGCGCTGACCGCCGCCCGCGAGTGGCTCGCGCCGTACTTTGCGTCCGGGCGCTCGCCCGCCGAACGCGTCGAGCGCCCTCACGTGCGCCCCCCCCTGATCCCGCGGCTGTCGCAGCGCGATGCGACGGAGCTGGTCGAATCGATTGATGTCACAGCGCAGCCGATTCCCGGGGTCCGCGTGGCTTTGGAACTGCGCAATCGCGCCGTCCTCGAATTGCTCTACGGCTCGGCCCTGCGGCGCCAGGAGCTCTGCGATCTCACCATGGCGGGGCTCGATTTCGAGCATGAGACCGTACGGGTCGTGGGCAAGGGCGCCAAGGCGCGTACTGTCCCGCTGACCGAACCCGCGGTCGACGCCCTGGGCGCCTGGTTGCGCGAGGGGCGCCCGGTGCTGGTCAGTCGCAGAGCCCCCGCCCGCAGCGAGGTGTTTCTGTCGCAGCACGGCCGGCCCCTTGACGGGAGCGCGGTCTACCGCATCGTGGCGCCGCGGCTCCGCGCGATGGGACGCGCCGGCGGGCCTCACCTGTTGCGTCATGCCGCGGCGACCCATCTGCTGGAGGGCCATCACGACGGTGAAGGTGCGCATCTTCGCGTCGTGCAGGAGGTGCTCGGTCATGCGAGCCTCGCGACCACGCAGCGCTACACGGGCGTGACCACCAAGGACATCCAGCGCCAGCTCCGGCGCGGGCATCCCCGCGGATGACAATCGACGCGGGGGCATTTCGGCGGCTGGTCGCCGCGTTCCTGGCGAGCAGGAGAAGTGCCTCGACCCGGGAAGCCTATCGGCGCGATCTCACGCACCTTGCACGCGCGCTCGGCGTTGGCGATGCGGGAATTCCGAGCGATACCGATATCCGCGATGCGTTCGGCGTCGAAGACGACCCCGAGGTCGCGGTGGTCCTCGACCGGTTGTCCGCGCTGGGGCCCGAGTGGTGGCGCGATTGGCGTGATGGCCTTCAGGGGAGTCCGGCGACCCGGCGGCGTCGGGTCGCCGCGGTACGTGCTTTTTGCCGCTGGTGGTCGCGGACATGCGACCGCGCGAACCCGGTGAGCGCGTTGCGGCCCCCCCGGGGGGCGGACCCGGGCGCCGGAGCGGCGCGGGAGGTCGTGGCATTCGCGCAGGCCGACATGCGTCGCCTGCTCGAGGCGGCACGGCGCCCGGGGCCCCCCGGCGCGCGTGATGTCGCGCTGATCGAGGTGCTCTACGGCTGTGGGCTGCGGGCGAGCGAAGCGGTGGGACTCAATGTGTCGGCCTGTAACCTCGAGGATCTCGAGGATCCGTATCTCGTGGTAACCGGCAAGGGCGCGCGTGTGCGCGCCGTGGCCGTGCCGCATGGTGCCCGAGTGGCGCTGGAGGCCTACCTGCGCGTCGGCCGGCCGCCCCTGATCGCCCAGCGCCGCGGTGCGGGCCCCGGGGACGCCGACGCGGTGTTCGTGTCGGTTCGTGGGCGCCGCCTGGCTCGTGAGGATGTGTGGCGTATCGTCACGGCGATCGGGCGGCGCGCGGGCCTGCTGGATGAGGGCGGTCGCGTGTTCCCGCACGCGCTACGGCATTCGTGCGGGACGCATTTGATCCAGGCCGGGGTCGATATCCGCTACGTGCAGGCACATCTGGGTCATGCATCGCCGGTGACCACCGAGGTCTACACGCATGTCACGGCGGCACATCTGAAATCCGACTTTGATCGTGCGCACCCGCGCGCTCGGTCAGGGAGTGGTGAATGAACAGGTGATATGGGCTCGGCGAAAGGCCGGCGCCAAGACGGCCGTGGCACGGACGAAGGCCGTCACGCTCGTGCGGGACGGATCGGCGCCGTGACTGATCTGCTGTGTCGCGTGCACCAGCACGGCGATCGCCGAGGTCAGGGTGGCCCGCAGGACCGCACCGCCGGCGCTCCGGACATCGGCCAGGTCGTTGCGTGCGGCACGCAGCACCGCCGTCGAACGCTCGAGCTGCGTGATCGCTGCCTTCTCGTCGATGGCGATCTGAGTGGTGCCATAGGCGCCCGAGATGTCCGTGCAGGCCGTCGCGCCGGCAAAGGCCAGGTCCGGGCCCGCGGGAGCAGTGGCCTGCACCCCGAGCGTGGTCAGCAGCGTGCTCCCGAGTGCGGGTGCGGTGCACGCGGGTGCACCGAGTGCGGTCGATGCCCGGTCGATGTAGCGATACGCGAGACGGCCCTGGGCGACGATGGGCCCAAGAATGCCCGACCCCGGCTGGAGGAACAACGGTGCGATTTCCTCGAAGCTCACGGCGGCGAGGGCTGCGCCGTTGCGCAGGTTCGCCAGTTGCTCGGGGTCTTGCGAGTTTGACGGAAGTTTGCCCAAATTCACCGAGAGCGTCTGGAGGACGTCGAATGCGGTGTTCGCACTCGCAAACAGCCGCTGACGTGATTCCCCCGCGGTGATCGAGGGCAGCGCGATGTGCGCCGACTGGCAGGCCGTCGTCGGGTCCGCAGTCCCCGCAGAGCCACAGCCGACGAGCACGGCCACAAGCGCCACGACGAGGGCGAGCCCGGCGAGCCGCGGGATCAGATCGAGTGCGCGGCGTAGATGCCGGTGGCGAAAACGAGCAGGGTCCACAGTGTGATCCAAGCGGTTCCCACGATGGCCGCGGCCAGGGCAACGTTCCGCCCCGGAATTCGGTCACGGGATTGTGTGATCTGCCCAAAGGCGATCAGGCCGAGCATGACGCCGACCGGAGCGGCGGGGAAAAAGACGACCCCGAGCGCGCTGAACCCGAACGCGACGCTCGCGTTGCCCGCGCGCACCGGCAGGTTCGCCGGGTCGACGGCCTGTGCGGACGGGTCGGGTTGGGGAACAAGTTCGCGGGCGCCGACGATCATCACGACGACACCGACCATCGCCACGACAAATGCGACCCCCAGAATCTGGCCCCCGCTCTCCAGGTGTGTCGCGGCGCCGGAGTGAAATCGCGTGGAGGTCTTGGCGATCGTGACCATGAGCGCCTCGGTGCCCGCCAGGCCGAACACCACCGCCACGCCGACGAGTTTCGCCCACGTTCCGGTCAGCATCAGGAGTCCGGCGAGGATCAGCGCACTCACCACGAACACGACGATGGTGTTGCTCGGCAGGGAGATGGTCAGGTGCACCCCTGCGACCTTGCCGGGTCCGGAGACCATCGCGCGGCCGGCGGCCATGATCGCGATCAGGCTCGAGAGAACCCCCAATGCGAGTCCTGCGGACGTGATGCGCTGCCGGCTGATGTGGTTCACGATCGGGGGCCTACTCGGTTGTGGGGCGGCCGGGAGCGAAGATGTGCCGGGGATGGATGCCGGATGATCCCACGTCGAGCATGGCGATCGCGGGGCGGTTGCGTTCGGGTCCCACCGCGCGGCGGAAACGTCGTACGGTGACGTCGATCGGAGCGTGCAGGGTGCGCGGAATCGGCTGTCCTTCGCCCAGTGCGCCTCCCGGGCAGACCGCTCCCGGGCAGATCATCAGGGTCGGGCCCAGCGTCGCGATCCGCGGAATGTGCCAGTGCCCGTAGACCACGGCATCGACGACGCCCATCCGGTCGCGCAGTTCACGCTCGAGGCGCGACTGCCAGTCGTAGCGGTGCACCAGCGCCTGGCGCGCCACCGTCGCGGCATCCCAGAGACCGTTCCATGAGCCGTGGACCAGGCCGATGCGCCAACCGCGGACGCTGACAACCAGTGACCGGGGCAGATGGTCCAGGCCACGGTCGTGGTCGCCCAGGACGGCATACACCGGAGCGATTGCCGCGAGTTCGTCCAGGACCGCGGGGACACTGAGGTCCCCGGCGTGCAGGATGAGGTCGCATCCGGTCAGTGCGTCGGTCACCCAGGCAGGCAGTGCGTCCAGGTATTCTCCGACGTGCGAGTCGGCGATCACCCCGACTCGCACGGTGCGCGAAGATCTGATGCTCATCGACGCAGCGTGCGCTCACGCTCCGCGCGGGCGAGGGCCGATTCCACCAGGCGGGCCAGCAGCTCCGGGTAAGCAATCCCTGCGGCGGCCATCAGTGAGGGGTAGGCGCTGGTCGGAGTGAACCCGGGAATGGTGTTGATCTCGGAGACGATGACGTCGCCCTCGGGGGTCACGAAGCAATCGATGCGTCCCATGCCCTCGCAGCCGACGCTGCGGTAGGCCCCCTCCGCGAGTTCTTGGGCGCGCCGGGTGACCTCGGCGGGGAGGTCGGCGGGGATCTCGAGCTCGGCGCGCCCCGCCTCATATTTGGTCGCGTAGTCGTACCAGTCCGCGCCGTAGCGGATCTGCCCCGGGGGGGAGACGACCAACTCGCTATCGCCGAGGATGCCGATTTCGATCTCGAGGCCGGAGATGCCCTGCTCGATCAGCACCTTGTCGTCGAAGCCGAGCGCGTGCGCCACCGCATCATCCAGCTCGCCGGGCGCGACGACCCGGGAGATTCCCACGCTCGATCCCAGGCGTGCGGGCTTGACGAAGACCGGGTAGCCCAGTTGGTCGGTCGCGGCGCGAATGCGGGCATCGTCATTCGCCCAGCTGCGTGAGGTGACGAGGACCGCATCCGCGACGGGAAGCCCATGTTGGCGCGCGATCGCCTTGAACAGTGCCTTATCCATGCCGATCGCCGACGCGGCCACGCCGGCGCCCACATACGGGACGCCGATCATCTCGCACAGGCCCTGGATGGTGCCGTCCTCTCCGAATGGGCCATGGAGCACGGGAAACACCACGTCGACAGTGGTCGTCGATGCATCTTCGAGATCGATCAGCAGGCCGTGGCCGGCGTCCCCGGCGGACAGCATCACAGTCCGCCCGTGGTAGGTCCACGTGCCATCGGGTTGGATTATCACCGGGACCACCGCGAATCGGGCGGGGTCGAGCGCCGCCATGACGCCTCCGGCCGACGAGAGCGAGATCTCGTGCTCGCTGCTGCGCCCGCCCATGAGCATCAGCACCGTTGTCGTCATGCCCGGCCCGGGTCGGTGTGGGGACGCTCGCCCGTCGTGGTCGGCGGTGGGGCGGGCGTGGTCCCCGTTGAGGACGTCGTGTTCGTGGTCGATTTCGGTCCGAGGCTGACGGTGAAGTGCACCGTCGAGCCTTGGGCGAGCTGGGTGCCTGCCGCCGGCGACTGCGCGAAGACCGATCCCGCGGGCGCGGCGTTGTTGGCAAACAGCGCGTCGGGGCTGAATCCGGCTGCCTTGAGATTGCTCGACGCGGTGGAGCTGGCAAGGGTCACCACGCTCGGCACCGTCAGCAGAGCGGGTCCGCTGCTCTCGACGAGATTCACGCTGGTGCCGGCCGGGACCTGCGTGCCCGCCGTCGGGCTCTGCGAGATCACCAGGCCGCTTGCCACGGTCGCGCTCGTCTGCGTGGTGACGGTACCGATGGTCAGTCCTGCGGTGCTCAGCAACTGGCTCGCCGTTGACTGCGATTTGCCGACGACGCTCGGGACCGCGGCACCCTGGCTGACGGTGATCGTGACCGACTGCTGCGGGGCGAGCACCGTGTTGGCGGCGGGACTTTGCGAGATGACATCATCGGAGGCGATCGTCGCGCTCGGGCTGAAGACGACTGCCGGCACGAGGCCGGTCTTTTGGAGGGCGGATGTCGCCGCCTGCTGGGAGAGCCCGACCACGTTCGGGACGGTGACCGTCTTGGGTCCGGCGCCGACCTGGAGCGTGACCGTGCTGTCCTTGGCGACCGATTGGCCTTCAGCGGGGTTCGTCCCAACCGCCAGTCCTTTGAGGGCTTCGCTGCTCGTCACGGTCGCGGTCACCACCTTGAAGCCCAATGCGGTCAGGCTTGTCTTTGCGGTACTGACCGGTTCCCCCTTGACCGTCGGGATCGTCACGGAGCTGTTGGACCCCCCGAGATGGGAGACCAACAAGATTGCGGCGATGGCGATGATCCCCAGTACGGCGATGATCCCGATCACGATTGCGGTCGTGCGATTGCGGCGCTTCCGGGGCGGCGGTGCCGTTCCCGCCGCGACGGCCGGCGAGGTCACGGTGGGCTCAGCCGGGGGCGGTGAGGATGCGGCCATGACGCTCGTCGCTCCGCCGCCGCCCGCCAGTGCCCCGAAGACCATCGTGTGCTGCCCCGTGCTCTCGGGATCGATCTGCCTGCGGACCTCGCTCAGCGCTGCCGAGAACTCCTCGGCGGTCCGATAGCGCTCCGAGGGGCGTTTTGCGAGCGCCTTGAGGACGATTCGCTCAAGGGCATGCGGAATGCCCGGCGCGTAGATGCTTGGCGGCACGGGCGGTTCGTTGATCTGTTTCATCGCCACGACGACGGGTCGCTCGCCATCAAACGGCACGCGGCCGGTGAGCATCTCGTACAAGACGATGCCCGCCGAATAGCAGTCGCTGGCGCTGGTCAGCTCGCCGCCGTGCGCCTGTTCGGGCGACAGGTACTGCGCGGTGCCGATGACCGACCCGGCTTCGGTCATCTCGGACTCGGCACCCGCGCGGGCGATGCCGAAGTCGGTCACCTTGAGCAGGCCGTCGCTCGCCAACATCACGTTCTGGGGCTTGATGTCGCGATGGATGACGTCGTGGCGATGCGCTGCCGCCAGCGCCCCGAGGATCTGCTGGGTGTTGTCGATGGCCTCCAGCGGAGGGAGCGCGCCACGCTCCCGGATGACCGTCTTGAGGTCCGGCCCGTTCAGGTACTCCATGACGATGAAATACGTCCCGTCCGTCTCGCCGCGGTCGAAGACCTGGACGATGTTCGGATGGTTGAGCTGGGCGGCGGCGGAGGCCTCGCGGCGAAAGCGCTCGACGAACGCGGGATCGGCGGTGTAGCGGTCGGCGAGCACCTTGACGGCGACGTCACGCCCCAGATGCGGGTCATGGGCCCGATAGACATTGGCCATCCCGCCGCTGCCGATCAGCTCGATGATCTCGTAGCGTCCTCCGATGACCTCGCCGGGCCGAAATTCACCCACTATTTGCTCCTTGCGATGATCGCCTGCATAACTGCGCGGGCGATCGGGGCGGCGACGACCCCACCGGTGCTGGTGGTGTTCTCAATCACGACGGCGACGGCCACGGTCGGTGCTTGCGACGGGGCGAAGCCGATGAACCATGCATCGCTGATTTGCGTCGCTGAGGTTTGCGCGGTGCCGGTCTTTCCGGCGACATCAAGCCCCGCGAGTGCGGCGGCGGTTCCGGTCCCTTCCTTGACCACATCCCGCATCATTGCCGTGACCTGGGCTGCGATTGCGGGTGAGGTGGCCTGTGAATACTTGGTGGGATGGTGCGTAAAGACGACCGATCCGTGGGAGTCAATCACGCGCTGCACAAGATACGGGGTCATTATCGCGCCCTGGTTCGCGATTCCCGCTGCGACCATGGCGTTCTGCAGTGGCGTCACGAGCAATTGTTCCTGTCCGATGGCAATGCGTGCGACATCCTCGCCGGGCTGGTTGTTGGCAAGCATGGCATTTCCCGAGACTCGTCCCGAGGGCAGGACCTCGCCCGGGGGCAGATCGACCGAGGGTGCACGACCGAAACCGAAGGCGCTCATCGTGGATCCGAGGCGCTGGGCGCCGAGTGCGAGGCCGACCTTGGCGAAGGTCGTGTTGATCGAGAAGGTCAATGCCTGGGTCAGGTTGTTCGGGCCAAATTTTTCATTGTTGAAGTTATGGAGCGGCTGTCCGGAGGCCATCACGCTGCCGGTGTCATCGAACTCGCTCTGGGGGGTGTAGAGGCCGCTCTCCAGCGCTGCGGTTGTCGTGATGACCTTGAAGGTCGAGCCCGGGGGGTAGCGCCCCTGGACCGCGCGATTGAGCAGTGGGCCATTGGACTGGCTGGTGATCGATGAAAAGTGGGTCGCGACATCGTTGAGGTTGTAGGTCGGCGCCGACGCCATTACCAGGACCGCGCCCGTACGCGGATCCAGCGCCACGACCGCCCCGCGTTGGCCGGCGAGCATCTTGTTGGCAATCTCCTGGGCTGCGGGGACCAGCGTGGTTTGCACCGTGGCGCCGCGTTTGGCGCGCAGGCCAAGGCGGACCAGCAGTGACTCGGCCCCGTAATCCCCGGTCAGGTATGCGTTCTGGCTTTGTTCGAGTGCGCTCGTGCCCTCGGTGATATTCGAGTACCCCACGGTCTGCGGCGCCAGGCTCCCATTGGGGTAGCTGCGCTGGTAGACGACCTGTCCGCTGTGGTTGGAGGGCGTGCTGACCGCCAGCGGCGTGCCGTCGTCCGCGGTGATCGGACCACGGGCGATCAAGAGCGTTCGCTGGATCGCCTGCGGGTTGCCCGGCCGGTTGTTGATCGCGCTCGCGTGGATGACCTGCCAGTAGCCGAGCACCAGCGCCAGCACGACGAAGCCACCCGAGAGCGCCCAGAACAGGCGAGTGATCGACCTATTCACCCGCGCCCTCCAGCGCGAGCAGGCGCTCGCGCTCGGCGGCCCGGACGCGTCGCGACGCACGGGGTCGGTATGGCTGGCGACTGCGGTGGCTGATCACCGCGAGCAGCGCGATGATTGCGAAGTTGGTGACAACGCTCGATCCGCCGTAACTCATAAATGGCAGTGTGACCCCGGTGAGGGGAATGACGCGGATGATGCCTCCAACGATCACAAACGCCTGCACGCCGAGGGTCGTCGCGAGGCCCACCGCGAGGAGTTTCGAAAAGCCATCCGGCGCTTGGGCGGCGATCACCATGCCGCGGGCCACCAGCACGATAAACAGGCACAACAGCGCCACGGCACCGAGGAAGCCCAGTTCGGCGGCGTACGCGGTAAAGATGAAGTCCGTATCGAGGACCGGAACGACGTAGTTGCCGTTGGTTTGGACGAGGTAGCCCTGCCCCCAACCGGGTCCGATCAGCCCCGCATTGGCGAGCGCGTAGAGCGATTGGACGATCTGGTACCCCTGGCCCTGGGCGTTGGCGAACGGGTGCAGCCACGTCTCGACCCGGGTCTGGACGTGGGGGATCACCGCCCAGATCGCCACCGCGCCCACCGCGAACAGCCCGAGTCCGGCGGCGACGTAGCTGGGGCGCCCCGAGGCGACATAGAGCATCGCGATAAAGACCCCGAAGTACAGCAGCGGTGTCCCGAAGTCGTTGAGCAGACCAAGGATCGCCAAGCACGTGCCCATCAGCAGCAGCATCGGTCCGAGTACGGCAATCGGGGGCACCGGAATACCGAGCATGCGTCGGGTGGGCACGGCCAGCAGTTCGCGCTTGTCGCGCAGATAGCCCGCCAGGAAGATCACCAGAAGGATCTTGGTGAGCTCGCTGGGTTGAATGGTCTGGCCGCCCGGGAGCCGGATCCAGAGTTTCGCCCCGGAGATGTCGGTCCCGAACACGACCGTGGCCATCAGCAGCGCCACCGCGGAGATGCCGAACAGATAGCGGTACTGCTCCAAGACGTGGTGGTCGGGTAGGAAGATCAGCACGCCGACAAATACCGCGGTCGCGACGCCCAGCCAGAGCACTTGCTCGCGCGCCAGCAAGGGATTGATGCGGTAGAGGGTCACCATGCCGAGCGCGGTGATCACGCCGACGATCGGCAGCAGATACGTGTCGGCGAAAGGCGCCCGCAGGCGCAACGCGATGTGCATCAGGATGAACAAACCGGCGATGACGCCAATGACCGCCAGGGGGCCGGAGTCCAGGCTGCGCGACTGCGCGCTGGCCACGCTGGCAGCGCCCAGCACTCCAATCGCCGCCGCGGGGATGAGGAATCCCAGCTCGCGTGTTCGCGCGGTCATCTAGCCGGTGTGCGTCGTGTTGGAGGACGTGTGCGTGGACGAATTCGCAACTGCCTTCAGCGTCGGAACGGTGGGGAGGCCATCGGCCCACACCATGTCGACGGCGGTGCGCACGGTTGCTCCCTCGCCGCCGACGCTGCCGAGTTGCTGTGCGAATTGGCTGTTGGTGACATCGGCGACCGACACGCCGGTGTCTTGCCAGTGAGAGGTGAGATTGATCGGTCCGAGCTCGAGGCCCTGATCGACCCAGACGGTGCCTCCGGGTCCGGCTTCGATGGTAAAGCTGCGGGAGACGGCCCACCAAGCGCCGCCGACGATCAGGACGAGGACGATCGCCGCCGCTCCGACCAGGGCTCCGGTCCGCGAGACGCGCCGGCGCATCGCGGTGGCCGGCTCCAGGACGCGCGCGCCGATGGCGGGAGGAGCCGAGTAGGTGGACGGGTGTCCGGCAGGGACTCGTTGCCCACGTGAGGGCACGGCGTCGGCATCGGCGACGACGATCGGGTGCTCCTGGGTCGAGTCGCCGGAATCGTGATGCGAGGAGCGGACCTGGGGGCCGTATCCGATGCGCGCCAGTACGACCGTGACGTTGTCGGCGCCACCCGCGGCGTTTGCGCGGTCCACGAGCGTATGTGCGGCACCTTCGAGCGACGAGGCGCCGGCGAGGATCGCGGCGATTTCGGCGTCGTGAACCTCGGTGTACAGGCCGTCGCTGCACAGCAAGATGACGTCGCCGGGCTGCAGGTCCTGAGTGGTGGCGTCGACCTGCACCTCGGGTTCGGCGCCGAGCGCACGGGTGATGACGTTGCGATGCGGGTGCTGCAGGGCCTCGTCTGCCGAGAGTGTGCCGCGGCGCACCATCTCACCCACGACCGAGTGGTCGTCGGTGATCTGGCGCAGGTGATGATCTCGCCAAAGGTAGGCCCGCGAGTCGCCGACGTGGACGATTTGCGCGATGCCCCCGTCGATCGCGACGGCGGTCATCGTTGTCCCCATGCCGGCCTTGGAGGGGTCGCTTGCCGCCGTGCGGCGGATGGCCGCATTGGCATCTTCCAGCGCGTTGCGCAGACGGTTCTTGTCGATCGGGGCGCTCAGCTGGCGAATCGCGCGGATCGCTAACTGCGCCGCGACCTCACCGGCGGCCGCGCCACCCATGCCGTCGGCCACCGCCACGAGCTCGTCATGGGCGTAGGCACGGTCCTCGTTGTGATCGCGGACCCGTCCCGTGTCGGTGTGCCGCGCGAGTTCGATGACGTGCAGCGGCTCATCCGCCACGATTTACTCCTCGTAGCGAAGGATGGTCTCGCCCAGCCGCAGCTCGTCCCGAACCCGCAGTTGCGCATCGCCGGTGATGCGCTGTTCGTTGACGAATGTGCCGTTGGTCGACCCCAGATCCTCGACGTAGAAGAACGGGCCCCGGCGGAGGATGCGCGCATGCATGTGGGACATGAACGTGTCGTCGACGGTCAGGTCGTTCGCCTCGGAGCGGCCGATCGAGAGCCCGCTCTCAAGAGGGTATTCCGTTCCGGCGGCGACCCCGGGCCCGGCCTCGACGACCAGCCGAGGGTGCAGGTTGGCATCAAAGTCGAAGCTGGCGTGATCGGAGCGTGCCATGGAATCTACCTCGGATTCAGCGTTGTTTCGGTCGGGGGTGATATCGGGGAGCGCAGTCCCCACGGCAACGGGGATCGCCGCGGGCTCGGGGGTCGGCACTGGCGGGCGTGGTGCGGGTGTGGCCATCATGGCCGCCGGGGCGCTCGCAACGGCCGTGCGTGGTTCAACGGGGTCCTCGAGGGCCAGCGGCACTGGCGTGGCATTTCGGATCTGGCGCGCCGATGAGCGCACGATGAACACGACGACCCCGAACAGCAACACGAGGATGGCGGCCTGGGCCACAAGCAGTCCGGTGCTGGTCATCTGCGCATCGCGAACCGGGGTTCGCGCATCAGGAGACCTCGACGCGTAAGTCGGTTGCTCCCATCGTAATGACATCACCGTTGGCCAAGGCATGCCGGGTCACAGGGTGCCCGTTGACCGACACCCCATTCGTCGAGTTGAGGTCGATCAAAAAGTAGTCGTATCCGACGTGGCGGATCTCGCAGTGCTCGCGGCTGACGTTCGGATCGGGGACGACGACGTCCCGCTCCCGGCTGCGCCCGAGCGACGTGACCCGTTTGGTCAGCGGGATGCGCTCTCCGTTCAAGATCAGGGCCATCGTCTCCGGGTGAATGCCGGAGGCCTGGGCATCTGCCGCCGAGATCACCTGGGTGCCGCTGACCCCGGCCAGTGCCGGATTGGCCACCGCCACCCCGACCGGCATCGGAGTCGGCAGTACGGGTGTCACGACCGCGCCCAGCGACTCATCGTCGGAGACGGCAACCGGCGGCGATTCCGGTGCGTCGGCCATGCGGCAGCTGATGCCGAACTCGCCTCCGCGCAGATCGCGATCGGTCGTGAGTACGACCGTTGGCGACGCGACGAGGGAGTAGCCACTGCCGCGGGCATGCGCCTCGAGATAGGTGGCCAGTTCATGGACGAGCGTCGTTTCGTAGCTGCGGAACGCGTCGAAGTCCTGCGTGGACAGATGGACCGTGTACTCGTTGGGCACGTAGACCTTGGCGACGGAGATCGTCTTGTTGAGGTCCATCTCGCGCGCCAGCTTGCGCGCCAGTTCCACGGGCTGCAGCTGCGTTTTAAACGCACGCCGAAATCCACGTTCGAACGTGGTCTCGAGGGACTGCTCTATGCGTCGAAATACGCTCATCAGATCGGTCCCCGCAGGGTAGCGGACGTTGGCTCGGAACCCATTCGCCCCAGGGTCCGCCAAGGGCGGAGCGCCCACACGACGATCAGGATAGCCGAGGGTCCCACGGCCGCGAGCCCGACAGTCGGGTCAGGTAAACCGACCGCTGCAACACCTCCAAGTCCCACCGCCCAACCGATGCTCGCCAACACACGCTGCCCTCCGGGTCGTGCGCGAATCACCAATGGCGCCGCCAGCGCCGCAACCGCAAGTCCCGCGGCTCCCCAGACCAGCCACCACGAGCCGCCGACCAGTGTGTGGACACGGTTGATGACCTCGGCCGGGTCCTTGACGTGTGCCAGGACCTGGCTCGCCGGACGCGCCGCGGCGGGGCCGAGCAGGAGCGGACGACCGCTCCATAGCTCCCATCCGGCGGTCACGAGGAGTCCGGAACAGATTGCCCAGACGCGTTCCCGAGTCGACCGAAGACCTGCGCTGAGCATGCACGCCAGCGGCAGCAAGCCGACCCATGCGGCAGCGACCGCAACGAGCGGAGCCCCGAGATGTCGCGGCCACTGCCAGCCGGTGAGCAGGATTGCGGCGAGCCCCGCGCCCATCAATATGGCAGCACCGATGCTGGTCCGGCCGATGAGCGCGACGGCCGCCGCGGCGACCACGCCGGCGGCCAGGCGCGGCCAGCGCAACGCGATCGCGCCGGCCGCCCCTGCCCCGATCGCGATCTCGCCAGGTCCCAAGTGGCTCAGACCGATCAGGACACCGGCCGTGGCCAGCCCGGTTGCGAGGAGGGATATCATCGGCTCGCGGATGCGCCGAACCCGCTGCTGACGCAATTCGGTCTCGCGGGCACCACTGATGGCCGCCTCGAGTTCCCGTTCGAGGGCACGCGCCGAGGGCCGCTCGTCCGGGTTCCGGACGAGGCCGCTCATGACCGCGGCCGCCAACCGGGGCGGCAGGTCGGGACGCACTTCGCCGAGCGGAGGAATGCTTCCCATGGCCGCGCGCCGTGCCGTTTCGGCCGCGGAGCCACCCGCCAGCGGGTTCGATCCGACCAGAAGTTCGTACAGGACGATGCAGGCCGAATAGACGTCGCTCGGGGGCCCCACGGTGTGCGCCCGCGCCTGCTCGGGGGACATATAGGCGATCGTGCCCACAAGGGATCCGGCGGAGGTCATTGTCGCGTGATCGGTCAGGCGCGCGACGCCGAAATCGGCCAGCCGGGCGTGACCATCGGCATCGATGAGGATGTTTTCGGGCTTGACGTCGCGGTGGACGATGCCACGGCTATGGGCGTGATCGAGCGCCGCGAGCACCTCGATCATCCGCAGGGTCGCCCAGCCGGTCGTCGGGCGTCGCTCGGCGCAGGCGTGCCCGAGCGACGGGCCGTCGATGAGCTCCCAGACAAGATAGACAAGTCCCGATCCGCGACCCCAGTCCAAGAGCCGGACGATGTTCGGATGCTCGAGCCGTTGGGCGGCGCGAATCTCGACCTCGATGCGCGCCAGCAATTCCGGGGACGCCGGGATGGTCTTGACCGCGACCGGGCGCCCCGTGTGCACGTCGCTGGCGGCGTAGACCGATGACGTCGCACCACGACCGAGCAGTGAGCCGAGCCGGTATCGGCCCAGTGCGATATCCGGGCGGCCTGGTTCCATCAGGCTATCCTGTTCGCCGCGTACCAAGAGGTACCTCCCGTTCCTCCGGCGGGGGGCCGAGTTGTTGCCCGAAAACGGCGTGGTAGGGTTCTTCGACCGTCCGTTCGACAGGGCGTGTTGGGCGAGTGGTGGAATTGGTAGACACGCTAGGTTCAGGGTCTAGTGCTCATTGCAGCGTGGGGGTTCGAGTCCCCCCTCGCCCACCTCAAGAAGTAGCCGTGATCATGCTCTCGACAGTACTCCGACAGGGGTCGTAAACATGGCCGATTCGGAGGACCTGCCCCCTTTGGGGCCTGATGAGGACAGTGGCCAGACGGGTCGTCGACCGGTTCCGCCCTCGCACGATTCCACCCCGCCGCAAGGGGATGTTAGCGACGGCGCTGCCGACGACGACCATGAGGGGTTCTTCGCGGAGCTCGAGCGCCACAATCGCGGCGACGACGCCCCGCGCCGCGCCGAACCGGACGATTTCGGGTTCGACGAGATCTCGCGCGACGAGCCGCTCGATGAGGGTCCCGTCGAGGAGCCGACCCACGGCCGTGGGTCAGGCGCCGGGCGGTCGGCACGGTCGCGCGGACAGGGCGCTCGTCGGCGCGGCGGCAAGCCCCCATCTCGGCCCCCGCGCTCGCGCTCGGAGGACTCGCCGTTTGCCAACCCCCGGGTGCGGGTCCTGCTGGGGGTCGTGCTGGTCGTTGTCGTGGTTGCGGTCGTGGTGCTGATCGTGCGGGACTACGAGCGGAACCAGCTCGTGAGTGGCTACACGTCCTACGTCACCAAATCCGGTCAGATCGCCCAGGAATCGGCGGCCCTCGGCGGCAAGCTGATCACCACGATGGAAAACACGTCCGGCCAGCCCACCGCGCAGCTGCAGGCGGACTTGAACGCCTTGGCGACCCAGGCTGCCCAGCACGCCAAACAGGCCGCCGCGCTCGACGTGCCCAGCGGCGCCGTCGATGCCAACCGCGCACTCGAACTCGCGCTGCAGTACCGGGCCACCGGACTGAGCGCACTCGCGACAAACCTTTCGACGATCGTTCATTCGAGCAGCAACGCGACCGCGGCGAGCACGATCGCGAGCGGGATGCAGGAGTTCCTGGCCTCTGATGTGATCGTGCAAGATTCGTACCTGGCAGATACCGCGCAGGCGCTTCGGAACCAGTCGATTACCGGGGTGTCGGTCGTGAGTCCCGACACGGCGACGTTCCTGCAAGGCAACAACCAGCAATATGTGCTCGCCAGCGGTGCGGAGAAGCTCCTGACGCCCTTGCGGCACGTCGGCTCCGAGACATCCGGCCAGGGGGCACCGCGCGGTCTGAGTCTCGTCTCGGTGCTGGCTGAGCCCGGGTCGATCACGTTGACTCCGGGTATCGCGCAGACGATTCCCGAGTCGGGCGATCTGCATTGGGCCGTCACGGTCCTCGATGGAGGGTCGTTCGTGGAGAACGGCATCGCCGTCAGCGCCTCGTTGAGCTACGGCTCAACGCCCGTCGACAAACAGTCGAGCACCATCAAGACAATCAGCCCGCATCAGCAGATCGTGCTCAGCGTCAACGGGCCGCAGGCGAGCGCGGTGAAGCTCGGCACCATGGGTCAGCTGCACGTGCAGGTGGCGACGGTTCCCGGTGAGCAAAACACCAGCAACAACGCCGCCGACTATCCGATCACGATCACCTTCAATTGAGGTCTCGCCGGTGAGCACCACGGTTATTGCCGGGCTGGTTCTCGCCAGCATCCCCGGACTGATCGCGATCGTCGTGGCGATTGTGCTCTGGGTGCGTCTGCGCCGGGTGCGCAGTGCCCAGACGATCCTCCTGCCCGACGGTTCCACGTCAAACCTCGTTGATCTGCACGCCACGCTGAGTCGCGATGTGCAGAGGGTCGAGCAGGGGATCCGTGACCTGACTGCGCGGATTGATGAGTACGCCGTGACCTCGTCACGCGAGATCTCGCGCTGCCTGCGCGTCAACGGGGTCGTGCGGTACGACGCCTACGGCGACATGGGCGGTCAGCAGTCATGGTCGATCGCGCTGCTGGACGCGTCGGCGACCGGCAGCGTGATGACCTGTCTGCACGCGCGGGATCATGCTCGGGTCTATATGAAGGACATCACGAACGGCACATCAGCGCAGCGGCTGTCGCCGGAGGAACTGACTGCCATCGCGATGGCAACCGGTCACGTCGCGGACCAGGTTGCGTGAGAGTCGGCTATCTGGGTCCCCCCGGGACCTTCACCGAAGAGGCCCTGCTGACCCTGTTCGGGCCGGGGAGTGGCGTCGAGGGCGTGCCGTATATGACGGTGGCCGACTGCTTCGACGCTGTCGCCTCCGGCGAGGTACCCGAGGCGCTTGTGCCGATCGAGAACTCCATCGAAGGGTCGGTCAACCAGACTCTCGATGAGCTGGCGTTCGGGCCCCAGGGGCTCGTCATCCGGGCCGAGGCGATCCATCCGATTCGCCAGCACCTGATCGCGCGTCACGGAGTCGGGATCTCACAGATTCAGCGGGTCATTACCCATCCCATGGTGCCGGGGCAGTGCAGTAAGTTCCTGCGCCGCAATCTGCCCGGCGTCGAGATTGTGGCGGCGACATCGAACTCCGAGGCGGTGCGACAGGTCTGCGCGAACCCGGATGAGCTCTGGGCGGCGATCGGCCCGCTGCGGGCCGCGGATATCTACGGCGCCGAGGTGCTCGCTGCGGACATCGAAGACAACCCGCACAACAGCACGCGCTTCGTGTTGATCGGGACCGAGCCAGTGTCATCGACGGGGCCGGGGCGCTTCCGTACCTCGATCATCTGCATGCTGACCCGAGATCGACCCGGTGCGCTGCTGGCGATCCTGCAG
>Ga0182030_10000725_pt1 | contig 64300 bp, 85 predicted proteins | sample 812S3MmetaG_FD_121299 | JGI IMG/M metagenome (GOLD analysis project Ga0182030, IMG submission 121299) | Permafrost microbial communities from Stordalen Mire, Sweden - 812S3M metaG (Illumina Assembly) | ecosystem: Environmental > Terrestrial > Soil > Wetlands > Permafrost | place: Sweden... | reverse complement strand
GGTCGGTAATCCGGTGAGAGTAAGTCGTACGCGCGTCTTGGAAGGTTGCTGTGCTCAATTGTAACTTCTTTGGAATCAGCCTTGAGGATGCCTGCTCATTAAATGAAGACCCTCGAATAACTTCGGTGAAGAAATGTGTCGAGGTTTTAAAACTTGTCGCCGCAAGGACTTTTGTGGCGTTCCGATTGTGGCGAAGCGAACTTGGCCGTCCAGTAAGAGGGTTACTATATTGCGTCAGTTTCCCAAATCGCCAGATTCGATAATTCAAGTCATCAGCTGAACTCGAAGCGCTGGGGTTGGACATAATTGTCACATTCTATGTCGCAGCCTCGCCCACACCTGCTCACTATGAGTAACGTCAAGCTGTCAATCTCTCTGCCTCGGAGTACAGTACAAGCTGGACACCCTCATAAAACTGGCACTTCTATGAAACATCAACTATGCAGTACGATGTTTTTGACACCTCCTGATCTTTGTCGTACAGTTTTAGTTGGTGCACAATTAATGGGGACTTAATAGATGGCCGGGTCTGGATTATAGAGGCTGAAAGACTCTAGTTGACCAGGCTCTGTATCATTCTGGTTGTTTACTGGTTGGAGAAGCTTCGTTCGAACTTGAGTACACAATTTCTTGGGGTGAGCATTGCAGGTATATAAAAATCAATTTGGTAGGGTCGTCGGGAAAGTTCAGCAAGGGAACAGGCCTAAAGAAACTGTGCCAGGCAACAGCTTCAGCCTCTTGTTCGCGTGTGGAAGCGAGAAATGTTAACCAGAATGGCGAAGACAGGCGACTTGGCAGGCCTATTTTTAGACCGTCAAGTGGCTATATGAGCGACAGTACAGAAGCACAGACAACGCGGACACAAGAATAAAATTATTGGAAGATGAACCAGGAGCAGGTGTTTCATGAGGCTAAGCTCGGACCCCCTGCCAAGCCGGCGGCATTGTTGCAAGTTTACGCCACATCTTCTACAGATATAGCTACTTGTAGGATTGGTCCATCAAATGATCCAGTGTCGCGGAGGTAGAATTTTAGGATATTGATATTTACTTATGAGAAGTCGTAATCAATTCTTGACTCAAGATACTAACGTCAACCAAAGGCCGTCCTGTTATTTCAGCATTGATTTCCTCCGAAATGCGTTTTCATAAGATTTTCTTAGCTATACTTAGTGCTACGTACTGTCAATGAAATATCGCGACTGCACTTCCTCTGGATATGTGAAATTCGATGGGCATACTATCGGGGGGGGGAATGTACCCGAAAGAATAGAAATTACAGATACCTATCACCCGAGTGAGAACCCAGACAGCTCTATCGTCGAACAAAGAGAGTTCAAAAGAAACGGCGACTTGATGATCAGTGAAAACGATTCTCAGCTCGACGCCCGTGACATCGGAGTATTGCCCGTACTTGTAGTCTGGGTTGTAGGATTGATAGCCGTCACCTTCGTCGGCGACTACGTGACAATACGGAAATTTTATCAGATAAAGTAGGAATGCGGTGTAAGCAAGAATTTATCATTACTTTTGACTACGCTGAATCATTTCAGCCTAAATTTAAGAAAGACTGGAAAGCGATTGTGGCGAAGATAAAATAATATTATCAGGTATCAATGATGACTAGGTTTATAAGGCGCTGAAAGATGTTGAGGAGGGAAAATAGTGGCACCCGATGCCCCCTGTCACACTGGAGCCATTAAGATAGGGGTTAAAGTATCTGTTCCTGCTCCTAAAGATGAGTTCCCCCCCGAGCTCACGAGGATATTGATTTAGCGATGCCAAATCCGCTGGGAGTAGCTTATTTGGGTAGTGGCAAGACCTACTAGAATTTCTCGGCTACCAATGGAATACTTGTAGTCACCTCCAGGGCACTTGGGAAGGCCTCATATTATGTTGATTAATTTAAAATTTGGCTTGAATTAAGTATGCTAGGTTTATATTTTGAGGGAAATTATGCCAGGGCAGGAACTTTGGTGACCCAGCGAACTTCTGAATGAGAAATAATCCTTGTTCATTCGCATCAAATTCGCCCAAGGGTAGTTGATAACGAAACACATTTCTAGGATTGATGGAGCAGGAACAATTCAGACGCTCAGAAAGATCAATGAAGTATCTAAAACTGAAGGAACCGCGTCCAATTCCTGTAATGTAGGCAGCTTTTAGATAGTCGGCCGTGGGCTAGTGGGTAGTTAAGCTAATATATGAGGGACAATTGAGTATTTAGAGTTAGAGAGTAGTACAGCCGATGCTTTTAGTTCAACCAAAGCGCGAGGAGTGGCACTTACGGGAGATTAGGAGATAAATCATGGTGTTTAGGCATAGAATCAAGGTTGGCTTTTGTACGAAATCTCACAAGTAGGGTCAAATTGGCCCTCTTATCAAGAGTCCCACGATAATCCCGAAATAGAACTTCCTAAATTCATTGTCTTCATCCCTTGCAAGTGCAATGTACATATACCCTTGTAGCTCCTTTTTGTGGGTCATCTTATTCTATTTATAAACGGTCAACGCATTCACATTTGTCGGCTCGGTGAGCTAGCACAGCCTCCGAAATGTTTGCGCTCTGGCCCCACAGATGAAAAGTGGGATCGAGAGTCTGACATGATAAACGAATCAGATTGTGCTTATTTTCAGTGTTTGCCTAATGCGCTAGAGCCGTAGGATTAAGGAATGTAGGAGCAGTGGCTGGCGCTAGCGCTGATCCCAGGAATTCGCCAACGAGACGACAGATAAAACACCATCATGCCAAATATTTCAAATGCAAAAAGTCCAGCTTGATCTCTGTATCGATTTCGATTAGAGGTATCCTGATTTCTGCTTCATTTGTTCGAAATGCGTTTTCATAACATTGTTCTAGCCATTTTCAGTGTTGCAAGTGCGATACCATTGCTAGACCCACCCCAATACAATGGCCAAAGTATCAAAGGAAGAAATGAACTCAACATTGGGGAAGACGCTACCACAGACATCAGTCCAACCGTAAGTCCAAACAGCCCTCATAGTGGATTAGATAGCGAGAAACACCCCTCCCACGATCGCCCTTCAGGAGGTGGAATAGCCAATATCGTAATTGGAATCTTAGGACCAATAATTCTCTGTATTACGACACCAACAACTGAGGGCTTAAAGTGGCTCAAAGATACTAGTGTAAGCAAGGTTCCAACCAGTTCCGTCTTTAGGCTGGGGTACTAGCTGATCATTTCTTAGGAAGAATGGATGAAAGATTATTCAGAGATCACACAGGGGGTGATGAGAGATATACAAGGGGTGATGAGAGATATAAAAGGGGTGATTAGAACCACCCAAGAAACCATAGACCAAGTCAATAAGGCTATGCTTGCTGCCAAGGAAGGGAGATCCAGCGTTGACTCCTGTCCGTTGGGGTCCAGCGGGAACTCTTCGCCTGCCAAATATGGGAGTACGAAAGACAAACACGAAGACAATTAGTTTGGCACTGGTGTCTTGAGGGGAATGTTTAGCTATATATTGCTACATTTCCTACACTGTACCAGCGGTAACAAATATACCCAGTCGTCTTCAAAATACAATTTCCATACCACCTCAAGAAATTTCATCTATGTAAAAACCTTTCTTGTACTCTCCAATTGATTAATATGACATAAGTTTCGATCCAGCATTTATGTATGCAAAGCGGGGTTCCGAACAATACCCTGGCACCTTGAAGTTGGTCGCATCGTCTAACGATCACGTGGGCATGAAGCCAATGATCATGGAGCAGGATGATTTATGAGAGATTTAGGATTCATCAGCTTTCGGAATTTTGCAGAATGTAGCTTAGATCCGGAGTAGGATCACGGGCTTAGATTTGGACCGATTAAAACGCCCCCTCATCAGGGATGGGGTCAGCCTGCGCCACTTCCTCCAACTTATTTGTGTCGTGGCTTTTTCTTTCCAGAGTGCTTCATGACTTCACGCTATATCCACGATTTTGAGCTGTGCTTTCCAAAGATTTGACCAACCGAATCTTTAAAAATTCTTTCCGGTATCGTTATCGCTATTCTCAGTTCCTAAAATTGACATTTCTTTCTGCCTAGACTTCAATAGCCGCGATGCGCTTTCATAATGTTGTCTTTACCATCTTCAGCGCTATATACTTTCAAGGAAATGTTGCTAGTGCAATTCCTATAAACCCTCAGTTCGAGGGCTCGACTGTCAGAGGAAGAACAGTGCCCAAAATTATCGAAGATATACCAGCAGATGTCAGGCGGCGCGAGCATTCCAGCATTGCTGTAGTTGGGCAAGTCGAGCCTCGGTCACTCAGGCTGATGGGAAGAAAATCAGTCAAGGCAAGCGGTAGCGCAACAGGCACTCCAATAAACATAGAGTGGATAATCATTGGATCGGTGGTTACTGCTGTTATACTTGGCTTGGCGACCTTGTGGGGTGTTCATGAGTTTAACAAAAAGAGGAAGGAGGGCGGTGTAAGCAAGTTTCTAGATCCACCTTTTAACTCTGCTGACATGGTGTTTAGGCGGATTTTGAGACAAAATATATTCCCTCCATCATTGACTACCCAATGAAAACATTCTGTATCTCTAGAAAGCAGGCAGAGGACAATTTGAAAGTGGCGGAGGAGGGCGGAATCCCGAAAACGCTCCAGATATCCGATAGCTGCACTATGGAAGAATCATCTCAGCACGAGAGTCCCAAGAATGTAGAGGAAACCAAAAAGGTGGAAGCCGCTTAAGAGACTTATTATCTCCTCATGGTTTTGCTATCAATTGATTCAGTTCATGATCAAACATGGTGAGCTTGAAACGCTACAAGAAATATTTTTCTAAGACATTTCTGCAATGGTAAATGTAAGCAGTACTCTCAAAGGTTGAAGCAAGTTAGGTTTACTGTCATGGAAAGCAATACCTCCCTTTGAACCATGTCTTCCGGCTACACACTTGCCAGATTACCAATTGCACGTGACACCCCCTAAACTCAGGGGTAAATTTCATCCCCGCGTTTCACCATCCTGACCTCCAATCCAATTTTCGGAGATTTACCCACGATCTACCAATGAAACAACAACTCCAGGATCATAACTTCCGCACTTGAATCCCATCCCATTGATCAACATCCAAACCTCCCAGAACCCAACCCCTTCCGGCTCGGCTAAATTTCAATCCAAACAAACCCATCCAATAATGACCCTCGGACTTGATGTTTCAGGTGAGGAATATTAGGTGAAGGTACGGCACCTCATGCGAACAGGCAGGGAAGTGGCGAACTACCGTGGGGAGTGGAGGGAACGTGACATTGTGGTGGGGCTGATGTTGACCTGGTTTCTTTTCCTCATTTGCTTCGATACTTGATATATCCTCATATACCTTTAAAATCCCATATCTCTACCATCAACCACTTCACACCATCAACCGACTCTCCCCCATTTTCTCCACCTCACCAACCCTACCCACAACCATGACGTTCCTCACTCCTCTCCTCTTCCTCCTCACAACCCTCACACTCACCACCGCCCAAACGTTCCAACTCACAATCTTCGACACCAGCTCTCTTAACGGTCAACTCCTCTCCGCATCCTCCGAGTCTTTCTACCTTGGTCTCTCTGGCCCCGCTACCTATTGTCCGCCTGATGAACAAGGGGCTTGTCCTACTATAAATGAGACGTTGTTTGCGGGGTTGACTGCGCTTGCTGTACGTCTCTCTTTTCTCCCGCTCTTATATCCCGCTTAGATAGAAGGGAAGTTGGCTGATGGTAATGATGTAATCTAGGTCGAGGTACCAGGCGGGCAACAAATCTACGTTGCAGCAGATGGGGCGATTGGATATACAGTTGCGCATTCAGCTGCTACACCGCCGGGTGCGTATGTAGGTGGGTTCACAAATGTGACGGTGGTGGATGGGTGTAGTACGTCTCCGATTACGATTTTTAATTGGGCGGCACCCACCGGTGATACCAGTATGTCTTTCCCTTTCTTCTTTGTTGAGGTGTTTGTGGATGACGGGTGAAGTTGAGGGTTGAGAGTTGAGAAATAGGGCTAACGTGGGGCTACCTAGGTGGGATACTAGCATGTCCCGTGACATTGAAAGGAGGTAATGGAGGACTGTACTATCAAGTATATGCGAAGACGCCAGCGTTTGCGTGGACGAATTGTACAGAAGTGCTGGGATTGTTGCCGCATGTGAGTAATGAGACTTATGGGGCGTGGGAGTACGAGTGAGAGTATCGGATGTGTATAAGCGGGACGAAAAGACTAGAGAGGTTATATTTTCTGAAACTGGTAATGGATAGGTGTCATGGAAGATGTAAATAGTGTAATGCCATCAATGCTATGAAAGAAACATTTTATCATATCTGCATGTATCTTCATTTCTGTCTAAAAAATCTTCTTTACTTGGGCGTGAAAGGATATACAAGAAATTAGCGCAATACCCCACACACTCCCCTGGGGTCCTAACCCTGCCCCTCGAACACACCCCCAAAATCCTCCGCAACCCACTCCGCAACCACCGTACTCATTCTACACCCCTCCGGCCTGGTGACCCCCAAAAATCTAAACTCCTCACTCGCCTCCCTAAACAACTTCTCAAACTCCCCCACCTCCCTCTCCTTCGCATTCAGCAACGTCAACATCACCAAATCCATACTCCGAATAATTTTTTCATCCCACGCACTCTCAGTCCCTGGCTCTGGTAAACAATGATCGTTAATCACGACTCTCGCTCCTTTCTTCAAGGCTGGGATAAGTTGCCGAAGCATGTTGAGCGTGTATTTATCGGATTGATTGTGAAAGATCCAGCGAAAGAGGTAGATATCTGCGCCCTCGACGGGTTGTCTGGTATGAAAATCGTGGGCTTGGAATATAATCCGATCCTTGAGCTTACCCTCCAATTTCGGGGCTGAAGCTATGGTTTTAGGGAGATCCTGGACAACGAACTTCAGGTTCGGATATCGTTTCGCAAGATCTACGCACACGAATCCATGACTGCCGCCAACATCCACAACCGTCCCCGCTCTCGCATCTAATTCCTCCCACGGATATGAATCAAATAAGTAAGAGACCTCATACCCCTCACCACCCGTCAGACTGACCATCCCCTCGGCCATCCTCTTCGCCCTTTCCACATCCTTCCCCAACGTCACAAACATCGGTTCTTTATCCACCGTTCCATTCGCGACACAGAATCCTGTTTGTGTAGGCTCGTTTGCATCCGGGTATGCCTTGAGTGCGGAAATGACTTTGACGGCTGGGGGCCATATGTCTTCGACGTTGAGGCCGACCCAGGAGGAGAGGGCACAGTTTTCGGCGAGGAGGCGTGAGGCAGCGGTGTGTGCTACGATACCCGGAAAGGGCTCGGAGAAGATGTGGTTAGTCATTGCGTGGCGAAGGAGACGGCGGGTGTTGGGTTCGTCGAGGCCAATCTTGGAGGCGATATGAGCGAAGGTGGCTGTGGAGCCTGGGAGGAAGGATTGAGCTTTGGGCTGTCAGTTGAGGCTTCGTTTCTTAACGGTTGGGGTACCAATTTTATAGTGGTAGATTGCGTGGAGAGAGAGAGAGTTGTTGTGGTTTTGAATCCATGAGTTGTGGCTTTAATTATGGTGAGAGGGGGAAGACGCACATCCCAAGCCATCCATCTCAAATGCTCCATTGGCCCTGTCACCAAATCTGTTAATAATTGATTAGCTCGCACGATTTCCTCTCTCGCCTTTTTCATCTCATTTGGTAGCTTCGGGAAGTTTGCTGGTGCATCAACATCGAATCCTGGCATAGGAATTCTGCTCTCATTCAGATAGGTTTCTAGTTTTTCTGTCTCGCGGGTGATGATTCTCGCTAACCCTACCATGCTGGTAGTCGACACTTTAGAAGGTGTCGGATTAATACCATTGGAAAGAGGAGAATCAGGTCTGACGGTGATGTTTTCGTTGCTATTACTTGCTTTGGACGCTTTGGACGCATCTGCTTCTTTGGGGACTGGAGCAGCCATTGCACTGAGTCGTTTTCTCCAGCTGGTACTGCGTAAAAATGAAAGAGTCCCCGATCCGAGACTGAATCTAGTTTCTGCAGCGCGTAGCTTGACGATTTTACTTCTCAGGGTTCACTTGACGTGTTTGCGCAATTGCTACTCTAGCATTGTCTTGATTGAAGTGAGTTAACTTAATGTCTCTCCATTTTATTTGGGATCGAGGATGCACTGCTGAGTGAAGTTGTAAAAGTGGGGTTAGAATGTTCCCAGGTTCTCAGAACTCCTATCGCATATGTCCCCTGCAGAAATCTTGCGGAATTCCTTTCCTTTAGAGCCAGTGATATGCGCCGCGCCACTTGGCCAGGCCTTTCTTTCCAAGGATAAACCTTTCATTTCAATCGGCCCCCTCATACGCAAAACAGATAGAACGAAAAAAAAAAAAAGGATGGATTTGAGTCTAGAGCGCGGCATATCATCCAGCCTGTATACATGGCAGTGAGTTCACAAGGGCGCTAGCCGGTTGGAAAACCACTTGAAATTTCTTTATGACTTGACCTATATGACCGTGCTTAGAAAAATCTTTCATGAAGATAAGATAGGAAATTCCATCTCTTGGCTTACCGCACAGTAGCGTCTTATATCTCCAAATATAACCCATGTGTAACACGAGCACACATTCCAGTCAACTTCTGTTGTCCAGCACAAGATCCCGACTCCGAAACGATGTATCAACCCGGCCCGCATTCAATATCCGAAACCCACATGACGGCATCGATATCCCTGACATCGCGATGGAGCGCTATAGCACCTCAGCATGTTATTGTCCTGGAGCTTACCCTATGTTCTAACCAGACCGGTATTTACTTCGTTACCTTTGGTATGGTTTGACTTTGGCAAGGAGGGCGTCTAAAGTTACTCTTCTATAGGTGAGTAGCTACCTGTTAATGTTCTATGTTGTCCTGGAAGAGAAATTTTCACGCGACGTCGTACAATGGCGTTGACTCACCAATGCGGTCCCATAAAAATTGATGGCCCACACTATGGGACGTGCCGATTAGCTGTCATTCACTATATTTCACACCTACATTTACCGCCACAAATCTTATTCACACCGAGCAGATCGCATTTATATTTAGAACATTTGAGAGGACCCTGAATATATTGTGGAACGTTGCACATACGCGAGATGATCTTGTGATCGAGATCTTCACCTGCAGGAAGCGAATTTGCTTAGGGGGTCGGATTTTAGACTAGATGAGACAAATAAAGATTGAGAGATTCATTAGTAGTCGATGGATCTTGATTTATTATGCTAATGATATGATATATGTCAAATGAGCATCAGACTCAAATCCACTTATATTAAAGTGGGTACCGATACTTCCAACTCCTTGCTATGCTTTCCAGATCATCTTGCAATATCTATTCTCTCTTCCGTCTTCCCGCAACCCATCACTGACGGAAACCTCCTATTCCGGCTTCTGCCCGCAAATAATATGCAACGGCATATGACTATGCACCGCACCCTCCATATACGCCTTCCGAACCCCTACAATAAAAACCTCCACCTGCTCGGCACTCCACCCCAGCCCCCTGGTCAGTGGCCCAATAGCAATCGGATGCAGCCCCATCACCAAAATAGTTCTCCAATACAACCCCACCATCTTCAGCACCTTGTTCTTTGGCCACGTTCCAATAGGAACATGGAAGATTCGGGTGGTGACGTTGGTGAAGCCTGCGGCGCGCATCATATCGGCGAGGAGGAGCGTGGCGTTGAAGTTTACGTCGAGGTTGGCGAGCGCTTGGTTTATCAGCGACCAGTATTCGATTACGAGATGGTTTGGGGGGAGGGAGTTGTCGTGGGAGTGAGGGTAGTGGTGGATTTCTTGGAGCTCGAACCAGCCGCCTGGTTTCAGGTGACTTTTCGCAAGTTAGTATTGAGTGGGATCATCACGAAGGGGGCATGCTCTAGAGCTTGACTCATCAACTTGGGCCAATCTTTGATTGCCATAACCGTATGCCGTGCGTGTATGTAATCAAAGTGGTTTAATGGTCTCAACCATGGACTTTCGACGTCGTCGACCATGAATTTGACATTTGGAGGTACCCATTCTGGTTGGATGGGACTTAAATCCACTCCCAGAACATTGGCTCCTGGATAAAAGTCACCCACTACGCCCGATTAGCATCCCATTTCCCACATCTCCTCGGATAACAGGTAGAGACATACTCTCAATAGCCCAAATGCCCGTCCCCGTCCCAATATCCAAAATATTGAACCCCCCACCGCCCTCCGGCTTCCCCTCCTGAAACGGCGCAAAATGTAACCGTTGACACAAATTAACCATCATAGCATGCTTCATATCCTCTCTATCCTGCTCACTATCATCATTCGGGAAATTATATGTCCCTTCCCGAAACTTGTGATATCGTCTCCCATTCTCGAAAGTGTAGTCACGGACGGAGCTGGAGAGGGAAGTGGATGATGAGGCAATGGAGTCGGATTCATAGCCTGTATCAATGGAGGTTAGGGATGCGGTATCGTCGATATCGATTTGGTGTTGGGCTTGCGTGGCTGCGGAGGCGTTTTCGTCTTCAATTCCTGCTTGTTCGGAGGAGATGAGGTTTAGGTCTTGGTGGGTTGTTGGTCGCATTCGGGGAGAGGAGGATTTTAATATCCTGTGCGAAGATGTGGAAAGCTTCTTGGTATGGGGAAGTGGGATGGGGGTTCTTTGCGTCTCTTGATTGAGAGCAGCCGTCGCAACAGAAATGGCAGAGTCGTTGAGTAGCTTTTCCATGATGCGTAGTTTGTAGAGTGTTAAGGAAGGAAAGGGTTTGAAAGTTGAAGAGGCATCGATTCGACCTCTCCAAGAACTTCTATCAGGACCAAAGCTGGAGAACCGCTCCCAGAATAGATCACTCAGTTCTCACTTGATATGCTCCTGTGAGAAGCCGTGCGGAGTCATTTATAACCCACTTTCCGACGAGTCGGGGGAAAGAACTAGGCACATTCCCCCATCCCATAACTAGATCTTGAAAAGGAAACATGATCCCTGGGAGAGACGAGAATGTGGAAATGTAAGAACATGAACGATGTGGTGTCGAAAGAAAGTTCTGGTTTAAGCTCTCGGTACTTGGTCGTTAGGGGTTGCGGGACGGCTGAGTTGGCGTCTTTAGGGCCTTCTCCACCAAAGATCATAGGCTACTGTGCCCTGTTAGCACAACCCTGCTGCCGTTTTATGGTTCCTTTCAGGAGGGGTTTGCGATGATCATATTGATCGTCGCAGCTATCGAATTCATCGTTGTTCAATCATATTCGCCAGTGCCATTTCTCACCTTTGTTAATCAATCAGATGACCCTAAATGTATATTGTGACTATGTAGGGAGGTGCATGCTGCAAGCCACAGGCACTGCGCATTGTCTCGTACATGATTAAGAGATGACACCCTTACCTATCGCCAGAAAATCAAAGTCACACGACCCCCATATTTTGGTGTATTAACAACAGAAGAAGAAAGGTTGGAAAGAATGCGGTATAAAAGTTGAAAAATATGGAGGAGTAACCTAAGAGTGGCTATACGGAAGTTGTGAGAGATGTGCAAATTCAGAGCTTGAGATGCAAAAAGAGGCGCATCGGTATAAATCAGTTGTTTAGTATTAAAAGCTGATGGCTTCTGACTGTCAAACAAGTGGTTGATCACCACCGAAGATAGAGAGAACTAATGTCTTAAAGGATCAATATGTCCACGTCTTGACCGAATCCAATCTCGCTTTCCTTAGTGGCTTATGCTCTCCCTCAAGCACTTAAGACCCGAAATTATAGCCCATGGCGGGCGTCGTTGGATGAAAGAAGGAAAGGACCCAACATCCATAGTCACGTGATTCCACACCAACCGAATCTTAGAAGCTCAACCCAGTTCCTATCTTCCTTCCCACCTCACCCTATGATAAATCAATTAACGATCAACCTCCCCTCCCAAGAAATCATCAATCATAAACCAGTACCACCTAAATCACAAGCGGAAAACCCGGATCCTCCACATCCCCCGCATCATAATCGACCTCTAAGCCCCCACTACTACTCCCACTCCGACTTCCCTCCCTCACACTCCTACTTGAACTCCCGCAATTCGCAATAGCAGAGAGATCTAGAATGCCGTTCTCGTTTCTGTAGTCTCTCCAATCGAATCTCTCAATTTCAAACGATTTCTGGGTTTCATGTGATAGCGGGTGTCTTCTGATCGTTAAGGTTGGTAGGTGGCGAGAGCTGGAGGTTCTGGGGATATCTGAATGTGAACGTTCGATTGTTTTCTTGATCGCGTGGATTGGAGATGTTAAGGTGGTGGCGGAGATGGTGGATGCGAGGATGGAGAGGGTGAAGATTGGAGAAAGCTTCATCTTGGGATATTCAGGTTGAGAGAAGAAGGGGATGATGATGATGTTTAGTTGAATTGAGATGAATGTCGTGATTATATGGGGAAATGAGGGAGAATGGGAGGATGAGGAGCAGGATTGAACGCTGGAGTCATTTGTTGTGGGGTGTCATCGAAGGATGCGGCGTGGATCCTTCCTGCTGACCTCACCTGACGTGTACGAGACCGCACGTCAGACTTACCACTACACATAGGAAATGTTCCCGAGAATAAACGATTGTAGGAGAACTCAGATTCAATGAGATAAAGGAATGAGGTGGAGCTGCGAATAGTTGCAGTCCACTTTCCCTACTCCGAAAATGATCTTGATCTTGATCGATCGCGGCGCCTCACTTCCCTCTCCTCCTCGGGATCTTCTTTGCCGCTGACTTCATACGCAAACTTCTGCCTATCCTTCCGGTCTTGCGCTCTATGAAGCAGTGTTTGTCTGTGCGTCCAGCTGAGCCAGCTGATAATTGTCACCAGGGTCAATGGAATAGAGACAGCCCAATAGATCCAGAATCTTCCTTTGACGACAGAAGAATTATGACTAGCATCCCAATTGAACAAAGGCATTGCGAAGAACGAGGCGACGAATGTTCCTGATAGGAAAGCCACAGTAACGGCGGCTAACGTTTTCATCGAGGAGGAGTCACGCTTGCTAGCTGATGCGAGGGTGCGTGAGTCTTTCGCAAGAGCAATGTTGAGATTTGCATCTCTTTGGGTGATGAGGTTGAAGATCTGGAGCATATTAGAGGGTAATATGTTGGATTAGGGATGTTTACCGCGGTCAGTTGGATCTGCGTTCGTTGGAAATGATATTGCTGTTCAATCTCTTGCGCTGCAAATATCTGTTTCAAGGCATTTTCAACTTCCTTTCTTGCGTGACGGATAACTCCAATATAAGGATGAGTAGGAGCGTCAAATTCACCCAGATCATTGCATTCGGAGATGAAACTTAATACCTGTTGGGATAGCTTGATTGTTCTCAAAACGGAAGCCAAGAGGGTGGCAGACCCGCTCATTCGAGCGGATAGAACGGAATAATCTCCTTTCGCCGCTGTTGGTACTGTTGTCCCCCCTATCCAAGAATGATGGCCAGTCCGGTTTTCCACCTCTGAAATGGCTCTAATTTCACTGGGGAAAGATGTTTCATGAAACCAGTGCCGTGCCAAAAGAAATACATATGCCAAGGCAACAGGATCGCCGATGAGACTGGTCTGGGTTTTCAACAATTCCCGAAAAATTGAGATTTCCCACGTCGTACCCATACATATACCTTGTGTGCTTCTGGTAATCGAATCATAGGACCAATCCACGCTTACACAAGGTTGGAAGTACGACAGGTAAATCGCATACCATTTGGCAGATTGCTTTCCCAGCCTCGATGTCTCGAGATTACTTACAATTCCATCGAACCCTATCTGTATAGATTTAAACGCAGTTTCGATCTCGAACTTCTTCAAAATGAAGTCTAGATTCGGTTGCCGAATTTGCATTCGATATGGTTCCTTAGAAAAGGGTATCCAGACGATCCGTAAGGAAGGGAGCGTTCCGCTTCTGGAAGCTTCTGGCAGTGCCGGGGCATCAAGCCATGAAGGTAGCTCCGTTTCGTTCAGTTTTCCGTCATGGACTTCATAAGTTTGTTGCTCGTCGTTGAACATTGCTTCCGACACGTCGATACCGGAGATGTCATCGTTGCAAGGGAAATACCTGTATCCCTTCTCCTGCCAAAACTTGCAGATTCCTTCCATAAGAACTTTTGGATCTTGCAGCTACTCTGAATAAGCGACACTGCGTCTCCTAGATTGATTTTGACAGCTTCGGTGGAAGAAGTCTCAGGTGTCAGCCTCACCGCAAAGGAACCTCGCGTTGACGACAGCAATTATTGTGGGTTGCTCGGATATATAGCTCGGTATATATGGATGACAGTATCGAGGTAAATGAATCGAGGGACACAAAAGACCTCGGTTTAGTTTAAGTTCTTGATCGATGAAGAGGTGGAGTCCTCGGTGTTTGCCTGAGATCTAGAGCTCGAGGCTGAGGGTTCAAGGATGGTGAGCACGGGTCGCCCCGTGATCATTGCTTCCATTGCCCGCCACAAGGGAGATCTGAAAAGAAGCATCTCGCCTTCGCAATCATATCCTTCTGTTTGATGTAATACCGCTTTCTCAATCAAAAGATTATCCCGAAATTCGGGCGAATGAGTTCATCCTAGACACAAGCGCGACGACTCTACGAGTATGTCCAACTTTATCGACGTAATCGTGAAGCTTCTCATGAAGCATCTGGGGGATTGAAATGTCTTTACCTACGGTTATGGATGATGAAGCCCAACTTGAACGATGGAATCTAAAAGATGGAAGACGTTGACGCGTTCCTGACTAAGGAGGTAGCTAAGAAGGAACAGACCATCGGTCGACATTCCCGTCATCATTTATATCACGTGATCACGGTCTATGACGATGCGCACTTAACATCATACCGGAGGAGCTCCTATAGCAAGGGGCCCAGATAATCTCACCCCATTCAGCAAATTCTCCAAATCCTCTTCTGCGGCTGAACGGTTGCCCAAGATGCCACCCAAGAAGACACAGTCCAAGAATGCGAAAAAGACGTCAAACTTCAAAGAAGACCTAGATGAAGTCAACGGTAAGGAAGACTTTAACCCCAAAGATCAACCCAAGGACTCTCAAAACGAAGAAACTGTACCAGCAGGACAAAAACGCAAAGATCCTCCCCAATCCAAAGAAAACGATGAACCACCCACCAAAGCCACCAAAAAGGACCCCTCTTTCTCCTCCCCCACCTCACTCATCAGATTCCTCCTCTCCCCCAAAGCCCTCGAATTATACCAAAACCCCAAAACTGACCCGCAATTCCCCTCGTCAGAAGCCAAGATAGAAAAAGATTACTACACATCCACTCTCACACCGTTCGAGCACCTCGTCTGCGCAGTCATTCTCTCCCGCCCTATCTCTCACGTGTTAGGCCAAAGAACAATCAAGACTGTTTTAAATGAGCCATGGGATTTTGGGGATGTAGAGAAGATTCTAGAGGCGGGAAAAGAGAATGAGGATGGGAAGACAAAGAGGGTTGAGGCGATGGAGGAGGCGAAGACGCAGCATCGTCAGAAGACCGCGAGTGAGTTGGGAGGGTTGGCGAAGGTGGTTAAGGATGAAGGGTGGGATAAAGGTGGAGATGGTGGTTTGAGGGGTTTGCTGGAGGGGGTGGGAAAGGAGGATGTGCAAGCGGAGTTACGAAGGTTGTTGACGGAGAAGGTAAAGGGGTTGGGAGGGACAGGGGTGGATATTTTTATGCGGAGGGTGCAGGGTTGTGAGGGGTGGGAGGGGATAGGGTGGTTTGTGGATAGGAAGACGAAGGGGGCGTTGGAGGAACTGGGACTTCCTGGAGAGGGGCAGGAGCTGAAGAAGTGTGTTGAGGGGAGTGGGGTGGAAGATGTGAGGCGAAGCTTTGTGGTTATTTTAGAAAGGGCGTTGGGTATTTTGTTAGAGGGGAAGCAAAAAGAGGTAAGGGGGAAGATGGAATGAGGAGTGTAGAAAGGTAATACAATGCGTTTATTTTTCTCTAATCCTCGTTTGGTACGATCTTAAGAATCGTAAAACGCCACCCCGAACCGCACCACGACATATTCCTCACTTGCCACCAGGCCCATCATAGTCCCCGCCACCGTCGATCTCACCAGCTACTTCTAACTGCTCTAACTTATCCCCTCAACAGCAACACCGTAAATCCCAACACCGGCTGCGTCGACCGCTCCGAATTCGAAGCTCAAAAGCTTCAATATGTCCAGAGCAATCCCCTTTTCGACCTTCTTCCGATCCCTTACCATATGTTAGTCGACACTCCAAGAAGGATGTCATCTCGAGGACGGTCAGCAGTTACAGAAGTAATTTGCATTCCAGAGACATTACTAGTCGTTACAGTACTATTCGCAACGGCAGTCGCGGCTGGAAGCCATGGCTTCACCTGAGGTGATCTCAGGATTAGCATGACTTTCAGCGACATTCCCAAGAATGACAGAGCCCCAATTGACCGGTCTATCAACTTCCTCCTTGTGTGTACGGGTTATAATAATGAGCGAGATCGCCGGAGAACAGATTGATTTTGACCATCCACATCGCGCAACAGGCGCCATATCTCTCTCCTCAACTCCTCTGTTCTCGCAAAGATGCTTGTAGATTTGAGATTCTCGTCCTGATAAGTGCTATCTGGGATCGGAGAGAGAGCCCAATGCGTCAGAGCTGTGCGAAAGTGCCGAAGTTCAAGGCAATGAACGGCTTGAACCAATACTTGCGTTGAGCGTAGTACGGAGTTGCCCAGACCACCGCATATGCTGTCAGAGCACCGTTATCTTAAAGAAAGATCCTTATCGTGGGTAATCGCAATTCGGTACTCCTTCATAGAAAGAAGCGTATTTGCATTACTGCCTGGGCTTCGTTCTCGAAAGGAGGAGAGATCAAAATGGTCACGGATTTGAGTGTCGAAAACAGCGGCGGCTGACCTGTTCTAATCCCGAGCCTCCCTCGACGATTCGATCTTGAGCACTGACTGATCTTGAAGTGCAGGCGTGGAGCAGTCTGAGTACTCGCCGACCGGACTCTCGCCACGACTCCATGAAGTTGCGCGCAGTCGGAATGGAAATTTCAATTTCTGCTGGCAGACGCTTCGGCGATTTTATATTAAGAGCTATTGGTGTATTTGCCTCAATCAGGCTATGATTTCAGAGTGAGAGCTTTTGATGTTCCATTTCCGAGAACGTTGACGTCGCCACACGATCGTGTTTGTGGGAGGCGACAAGCTCTCACTTCTGCTAGTACCTAGCTTCTTTATTCTCAACACGCCTTCGTCGCTTGGCCTTGAGAATTAGAGTACAGTACCGAGGATGGAGGTGTCGAGGCGAGAAAGATCCAAAGGGTCTAAAGTTAAAAGGGCCATGGGGACTACGAGAAGAAGAGCCTTTGAAATTAGTGACGGCTTGTGATTGGGACAAGTGAACAACTCACCGAGAGAACTACTAGGAAGATACCCGTCGGTTCCAGGAGTACGGCCCCATGGTTCAGTGGAACGACCAATCTCATTTCCCTTGTGGTCATCATCTGTGACTTTCGCAAAAGGCCCATTCAAGGCATCGTGATCGGGATCTGCGTCAATCGGTCGACGAAAGATTCATTTACGGCCGAATGACGACTTAATCCAGGGTTTACCATCAGAAGTGATGCCACGATAGGGCTCAGATTCATCATACACGTCTGCAACTTTTGCATACGTGCCATTGAGGGCACTTGAGTTCCCATCATTCTCCACGCGGCTTTGTCTTTGTACCCTAGAAGAAGAAATTATCGATCTGGATGCCCTCCTCAGTCTCATTACCCTCTGCGGCCTTTATATAACTGTCATTGAAAGAAGCGAAGCCAGCCGACACTTTACTATCCTAAATCAAGAGCCTATGTGCAGCCGCCGCCGAGTCTTCTGGATGGAAGACGAGGGAATTTTCGTTTTCTTTTGGTGTCGATCGTGGACGGAGAGAGTATTGCCTCCTAGATGGATAGCGGACAATGTTAGCTATATGGCGCTCTCCGTTCTAGCCTCGTTATCGCAGGTGGAAGGTAGCTACTAACTATGATCTCTCCAGTGTTGAACCTTTTCAAATGTATAGATGGTAAGATCGTAATTGAGAAGGGACGCGTCTTCTGAAAGTGAACCTACAATACGTCCGGGTTAGCACGGTGGAAGAAGCATGAGGCTGCCAATGAACATTCATATGGCTCCTCCGAGCGTTGCGTGGATAGATGGTGCGATGGGGAGCAAGGGGCAGGTGAGACACAGTTGAACTGGCTCTATAGTTGCAGAGATCGAAGATGGGTCGAAGGGGATAGCTACTTGCTGTTTCTGACGAATATTTGAGCGTATGGGGGCTCGAATTATCGAATTGGCCTGCGGAGAGGGAGGGAGAGAGAGCAGATATCGTGGACTTGGTCGAGAGGCCAGGTATAGGGGTTGAGGTGTTTCTCCAAAGAGCGTTGGGTTGTATAGAGGAAAGCAAAGAAATATAATAGGCCACAAGCATCAAAGAATAGGTAAAGTCTGGTGAATCAGTCCATTCTTGGTTTCTGAAGCCTTTCCAAACATCGTTAGTGCATGTCCTAAACGAATCCAGGTATGACCCAAACAAGCGATATCAGAGGTTTTTCTGGTCGGTTTCCAAACCTAATCAACCAGTCCATTTTCCACCTCGTGACGGGGTTTCCCTTCTGAGGAGAGCAGCAGAGTAAGTCAGTCTTCTACGCCCCTTTTTGCCCACACCCATCCAGCTTTGTTTTTCTTTGCCGCATCCCTATATACTGGTATAGCTGCTAATAATTGATGAACTGCAGAGTCTAAATTAAAGAATACAAAGTTTGCCATTTGGTACTACCATAGATCGGCGGCAGACTACAGCACTTGCTGTGGAGAACTCCAACAAACAAAGCCTCTATACTCTCTGCCATTGGGACCAACCTTCTATAAGCATACCATTAACATCAAATGCCAATGATGTATAAACCAGCCAGCCTAGGCAGCACATTGCATTATGCGTAGCCCGCCCTTCTCCTCTTCTGTTTCTTGTCCCTTGTTCTCCGCAACGGATGGGCTTCCTCTCTAGTATTTGTCGTAGCAAGCTACCGACACTTCTGCAAGCTTATAGCTTTGTTCGATCGAATGATCTGCCATTTTTGCTGCTATATTTCTCCTCAATTGGAAGACCCAAAGACCTACCAATCTCCAGAGTACCCTAATTAATATTGCTACCTTTCGAAGCAATTTAGCGGATGTGTAAGCAAGAGGCATTCTCCTACTGTCTTCATTCTGCTAATTTTGCAAAGGAAACTCTTGTCCTCCGGTCCCACAATCACGACTCGCGGTCACCAACAAACCCAGCGGTCTACTCGGAGATTCAGATAGGCCTGACGAACCCGTGTTCAGCTCGACTTTGAAGTATTCGATCACTGGATTGCTGTTTTACCTGCAGAATCGAAGATTAGAATCTCGGTCCATTTTCGTTCGATCGTCAAAGCAATCGCTTCTCGGCTCCTCATTGACAGACGAAGCGTACACGTTGCCGGCCTATCAGGTTTTACGAAATTCGAGGCCCGAACTGCGATTACCCACGATAAAGCTACTATTCCGAGTAGCTACCTGCCCTCGAGGCAGTCGAAGTTCGGACCAGCCTGAAGAAGAGCGTATCAGACAAAAACAAGCACTTCAACAGGCTGAGACTGAACCGCTGGAACCCGAGAAGCATCTCGAAGAATCCAACTACAACAATAACCCTATTCCATTTTCTGCCAGTGGTTTGGTTGCAAAGAAGCGAAAGAAGGATCGCCGTCTAGATTACTGTCAAGATCATGGTAGACCAAGGTCAACAACATCCAAGATTAAGGGAGAACAGGAGCTTGGTTTCCAGAACCAGTTAGAGGAATTAGGTCGGAGCTTGATTAAGAAAGGAATGAACTACTAGCATTGATTTTGTAAATCAATATTTCTCAAATCTTATTTATATATTTATAATTATGATTAATTAGACAAATTGGTCAGAAATCGAAACGAACGGGCTCTTAGTACTTCAGCCACCTGCAGTAAATAAATAGATGAAGTTTACCTCAGGGTGGGGAGACCCACTGGTGCGAAATTTCACTTATGAATCGTCACGTAATAACTCATTATCTCGTACATTCTCGAGATAAAGCCAATAATTTCTCGTCCCATGTCTATTTTAAGTGATGCTCCCGTCATTATTACTTACGGCTTGTTCTGTGGGTCACCCCAGCTACGGAAAATTTGGTTCATCATCTTACTAATTTGCTACATACAGCTCGATTCTCGACCCATCCGCTACCCCGTTGAGAACAAGCAACGAAGTATCAAAGTCGAATACACATAATAAATCGAGGTCCAGTAAGATATACGCAATGGTTAAATACACATGTCAGCAGATACAAACACCTTCCACTCAGAACCAAGAAATTCCAAGCAATTATCTCTCTCCTAATACATTATTATCGCTTCCATAAACATCCAATCCGATCACTTCTTAATCTTCAAAACCGCAGCCTTGACCGCTTTGTTTGCGAAGGCGAAAGGATCATGCAAGACCTGTCCTACAGATGGCATCGTTGGAGGTGGCCCCGCTGCCGGGGAAAGAGGCGGAAAATTCTCGAGCTCTTTGGCACCGGAAACGAGTCGCTGTTCGGCTTCGCCTTTCTTGACGCGCTTTCCATCTTCCGTGGTCTTAGTTGGACGGAAAGTCTCATTGAATACCGTTTCAGTACAACCTAACTTGGCGGCTGATTCATCCTCACGTTTTGTTCTCTCGGCAATGACTGTATCAGCCTTCTTAGCATCCCACGCCTTCCATTTTTCTATTGAGCCTGGGCTCTTCTGAGGCAACGCGGCACGTCCGGGTGGACTGGCAAAGCCTTCCCTGCTATAAGGATTACCGTTTCGAGGGATGGCAAAACTCGGTCCACGTCCGGGAGAGGAACCAGAAGGCCGTTTTGGAGGGGATGGCGAATTTCGTTGGTTGAGAAAGGAAACTGCGCGGCGGCCGGGGACCTCATTCCGGACATGGGAGCTGATAAAACGGCTATCCTTCTTTGGAGACTCACGATCAGTAAACCAAACGGGAGTTTCCCGACCGGAAGTCGCGCGGCGACGGTTGTCCCTGGAAACATTCAACGAGTATTCAGAACCACCATCACTGGCGCCCCATCCTTCAACCTGATCGGCAGGTACCCTCGACTTAGAATTGTCGCATACGGAGCAACTACAACCTTCCCCACAGAAGTTGCTACATCCATGACCACAACTCAAAATCGTGGCGCAGGCCGCACGACAAATAACTTGACTGTGGCTGAAAGGATGACACTTATGAGGGCAAGGATGACCGCAATCTAACAATCCGCCACACGGAGTCTCGCAACCTCCAGTAAGAGAGTGCCAATTATCCGCCTCGAAGATACGCACTACGTTACCATGGTTGATGCAAGTAATCGGCAATCCTCCATCAAGTCGGAATTGGCCAGCTTGTTTCATGTGACGAATAACAGGACGCCAAAGTGGATCACGTCCATAAACTTCCTCATTGGTTTCGGCAGTCGTGAGGGTGACTGCATTTCCAAATATGTAGAGACCACGTCGAGCACGAGAGAGCGCAACAACCAACCGATTCTTGCTCTCAAGGAAGCCAATGTTGAGATACTCGTTACTTCGGACCAAAGAAAGTAAGATGACATCGTTTTCCTCACCCTGGTAGCTGTCGACCGTGAACACATTAAAGTATGTGTTACCCTGCAGGCCGGGATGTTTCTTGAGCTCTTTCAAGATAGTCTTGCGTTGGCCGTTGTAGAACTATTTTTGCGTTAGTTCGGATTCGAAGGATCGGATGAGCGGATTGACTCACAGTAAGGACTGTGATCTTGGCATGTTCAACGCCATTAAGCACAAGATAGTTGAAGAAGCCAGCAATCATTTCCGCCTCATCTAAGTTGTAGCGACTGGAATCGGGATTACGACTTTCAGGCCATGTGTGGTGGAAGAAATACGTATCCCGGCCTCCCATGCCTGGAACAGGAGCGCGGTTGTTCGCTCGGTCGAGCACTGACGGATGATCATGAAGGTTTCTGTAGAAAGGCTCAGGCTCAATGCACAGCAACTTTCGGACGTCGGAAATCATCCTTCGCTGCTCATTGAGCATGGTAAATGGCAGAGAGTTGAGGATGAGTCGTTCAAACATGGAGATGGATAAGTAGTACGGCTCGTCCTCAAGAGCTCCCACGTTGCAATGAGCTTGGAGCTGCTGATGATCTCCAACGAGAATTAGTTGCTCTAAACTGTCGAACATTCCAGCAATGACTGTTCCTTCCAATGTCTCTGCGGCTTCTTCGATCAAAAGGGTGCGTGGATCGAGGGCTGAAAGAAGTCCACGGTACTTCGATAGACCCGTTGTGGTACAACCAACTACCTTGATTCCGAGATGGCGAATGAGCCTAAAGTTGGTCTCCCACTTGCAAATAGTCAGCTGGGAATTACAAAAGCTCATTGTTGGACTTACTTTGGTAATTTTGTACTCGTCGACGATGGCCTGGAATTGCTGAAACAGGACCTTTAATTGCTGCTCCATTTGTCTGTCGATGACCCTCTCAAAGTACCGATACACAGAGCCTCGGTTTCCTGCTGGAACACTGTACAAGTTCTGGGACCGCAACATCTTCCGAATTCTCTTCTCGTCCAAAGCCAGATTCGCGTTGCCAGTCAGTTGGCGCTGGAATTCGATGAAGACACCTTGCATTGCGTCAATATCCTTATCCGCTTGGCCGTTCGGGGATTCGAGTTCTAGCTCTTGGAGTTGTTCGAATTCGAGATCGATTTCCTCCATAGGGAGTCCAAGGTTGACGTGTGGGGTTGTCTCTAGGCGTGCCACTTGTCCTTCTCCAAGCCCTAATAATAGAATCAGTTTCAGCCAGAAAGACACTATTGAGAAACTTACATGTTTCGAGAGGGGTTCTCTTTTCACCATCCTGGCCAAGAATAACATCGTCGGAACTTGTCCAATCATCATCATACAGAGAATCCCGCTGGGCTTGCGAGATTACGCCACGACTGAGCAAGAAGTCATCAGTGAGCAACTTCCTATCCAGAAGGGGCATCATTGCAGCCTGAATTTCGATGACCTTGTTTTCCAATTGCTTCCTACAGCTTCGAATACCAGCATTGCCCCCCGGGCAGTTTGGAGTGGCCATTCGTAAGGAGTATAGCGTGCGCTTTAGGATCTCGACGTTCTCCTTATCACATCTACCACCTAACCGCAAGATATTCGGCTCAAAATTTAAAATGCGATTCAGCAACTGATCCAAAGCGTGGTTGGTCTGGGCTGCAACAATTATGGGTGTATCAGTATGATTGTTTTCGATCAGAGCCTTGATCGCTGAAATAGAAGTGAACGTCTTTCCAGTTCCAGGGGGGCCTTGAACGATGGCAACTTTTTTGGTCAACATGCGCTCACATGCCTGCATCTGTGAACGGTCCATTCCGGAGTTTGAAATCTCCGGAAATCCCTCGAGAACGTTGACTCTCTGGAGAGGGTCATCGTCAAGATCGAGAAGCCCCAAAGCTTCGGCAGGGTCGGTCTTTTGTTGAGCGAGGGATGTGAGGTTTAAGAAAGGGTTATCTTCGAGATACGCAGGCGGACCAACATTAAGATCGACATCAACGAGATGCTGAGCAAGTATGAACCTGGAAATTTTATCAGCTGAGTCTAGTATCTACAATAAACACACTGACCTCTCCTCTGCAACCTTTTGTAACGCGACGAGCATATGGCGGGAAGCTTCGAAATAACCGGACCGAGATTCAAGCAAGATGTACGCTTCGATTTGTCAGCAGCTAGCCATGTCGAAGTAAAGGCGGACTTACATTCAGCAGGGTCGAAGGCCATATCGTCAACACTGGCAAAGAACAAGTCAATGGTTGGAGGATCTTTGTCCAAGCCATCTACGATTGGTCTCGCAGCAACGATGACCATCTTACAAATGCTGGCGAACATATCTCGTTCCGTGCTCAGAGCAAGCATGCTTCCTTGAGTAAGTCTATTCGATTGCTCCCACCGTATCTGCTGGCCTGCACGCTCGTGTGAAAAGGACACACGGAAGCCTGCACCTTGCGGGCTAAGGATAACGCCTACAATGTGAACCCGTTCAGGCGTCAGCTAAGAGAGTACCAAGTCACGGAATGTTTATTTACTTTTGTGTAAACGCAAGTTGACTTGCTGTCATTCATGCTTGGGTTTTTCTTGAACTCCTTGACTGACGCTCGGAGGTTTGCGATGATATCCTCCCGCAACATCTGGTAATGTGCGCCGAGATATTCAAGCTTGGAAGGCCAGGGCCCCTTGATTATGTTCTGAGGGAGCTTTGGGTCGTAGACCGGATCCTTCTGATACTCGTCCCATTCTTCAAATCCGTACTTTTCTTCGCAGATCTCCTCCGCCGTTCGAATGGGATTGATTTCATCTTTGGTCGGAATCTCCGGAAGACTGCGCCAAGCCTCAAGGTGTTCGTTGTGAAAGTATGTACGCTTCACATGCTTGGTGATGATGTCGCGTGCGTGAGCGACATCCCTGGCCGAGGCCATTGTGAACCACTATCGTTGCACGTTAGCTCTAATACCGAAAGGAACAATCATCGGCCGAAGTAAAAGGTTCCGCATGCAACGGTAGCGTGTGGTGGTTGGTGGCCTACCTGGAGATCTTGGAGGTTTGGGTTGTCGTTGCAGTGAGAAGGGAGTTTGGATTCTCCAGAAAGATGGCGACATACGCTTGGCGAAGACGATATTCGAACAACAAATCGACCTTGAGACCACTGAGCCGGAGAATCAGCATTGGCATTCACTGCGACTGAACGGCCTTGTAAATGTTGGGGGTCTGGGGTGAATTACGCTATTAGGGAAGAGAAGAATTCCACGAGGATAGCAGTGGATTCGGTGATCAAGTTGCAAACGAGCCGAGGGAAGATAATTGAGAGATATCTTACTGAGAATCCTGACTCTCCTCGATTGAGGAGCTTGTTGGCGTTCACCTGTGCTCGTGCCCACCGAGAACACAGATCGGAGACCAATCTTGAGGCAAATCTGTTAAGGATCAAAAGATGTCAGTGCGCTTATTTGTGGTGATGATCGCATCAGGATGATATTCTTGGTATGCAATCTGCTTAATTGCTGAGGGTGTGAGCTGCAACAGCAGTCGAAGTAGAACATTGTTGCCTAGCAATTAGAGATTTGGGACTCACTGAATTAAACGCTCACTCCTTCCTGTCCAATGACACCACTCGATTGAATGAATATTCTACGATGAGTTCATTCACTGAACTTGCAAGTGTTGAAGTTAAGACGCGCAAGGAGTCGCTTGTTGTGGGGGGAAATGTTCAAAATGAATTCTTTGGGGGAGTTAAAATATCAACTCAACAACAGCACCTTCTATTTCAGCCAAACGATGACATTTCCTGTTTCGGTCGCCAGCAACACTTGCCAGGTCTTTTCGAATTTACTTGAGCTCTCTGAGATGCTTTAAATGCTTAATCTTTGAGCTGGAGTTTGCTTTCAGGCACAAACATCGACAGTGTTTCCCCCAAAGGGTTGCTGCATTTGAAGCTTTCTACGTTCTCCGTTGTCAAAGATACCCTGTAGATTGATAACCTTGCTTGATCTTTTTTAAACAATGAGTATAAAATGCGGAAGCAGCACTCATAGTATGGATTGCTATGTCGACCCACTTCGACAGCTTGGATGCCAATCTGTGCATTTCTTGGGCAACAATGAACGATTCACATTTACACATTCTGTTAAACTCGAGTTTTTCAATGGGAAACTATGTGATCTCATAGTTCTCCCCTCTAATAGTCAGTAGATGGAACAATGCCCTATGAATAGAACTGCTCTACAAGTTCGTGGAGATTTCTAACCAACCAAGGAATAGGAGAACTCCCTTCTCTTTATGCAATCAACGGGAGTTGCTATGGGATGTTTGTTAATATGCGCCCATTGCTCGGAATTACGATCTGTAGATAGAGATCAACCAAAATTTCCTAACGAAAGTAATAACAGAGGTAGCAGAAGCTCTTCTAGCTCCGCCAAGATTCGTATGTAGTCTCGAGCCTACACGATTGATTCTGCCCATCTGGATCTTATTTTCCCAAATTATCCCTACGCCAGCTCAAACAACCCCTTGCCCAAGCTCATGATGCCAACCACCTAGCCCTCAATATCACCCATCCTGCGAGCTCGGCCTTTCAACAGGTGGGGAATCTGTAATCACAACCTGGCAAATATCAACAAATCCAAGCAACTTTCAATCATCCCTGTAGGTAGTTTTGCAGGTGTGTGGGAGCTTTGATTGTTCCGCAATCAGGGTTTCTTTCAAAGCAGTTTGTGTTCACACGTGGAAGGCTTTTAAAGGTGATCAACGGCTTATGGAAAACAAATTTTCGATATGAGCGTCGGCGTACCTCAGAGACGATACTAGAGCAGACTGGACGGGAGTTTTGCAGAAAGGATCTAGTTGTTCTTTACGGATGACCACTTTTCAAGTACCCCTTTGGCATTCGACTTACAATTTGCAAAACAGGAACTCGTTCGTTTTTCTCAACGCTACAAATATCAACACATCCGGGCACTTGCCACTTCTCGACGGAAGTCGTCGTGGGCTTCGTACGACGGGTTTAGGATTGGAATGAGTCGCAACGCTTTGATACACCAAGCAGCTACTCTGTTGAACTCTACCCTAAGCACCACAACCCTCTCTGGAGCTAGCCAGGGAGCCTCGAGCAAGCATTGAAAATTCATCTCCAGTGCCCAAGCCACCCCGCCGGAGTTTCAACTTCCGGCTCTGACATAGGTTGATATGTCCTTAGGCCGGAGTCGAGGTCATGGCTGACCTAAGCCAGGGTGGCCCGTGTTCTGTTCTTCTATTCTTGGAATTTTGCCGGCCTCAGGTACGTCGCTGTTCCGTATACTTTAAATCCGAAGACTAACTAAGAATAGAATAATTCAAGGAAGCAAACAGCGGCTTTTCTGCGGAGCGGAGTACTGTTTGTACGTAACGTGTAGAATGGAAATAATCAGACATAAATGAACACCTTCGTCATCGCTACTTGGTTCATGTCACGTTTCAACACTTTAAATCTTTGCACCTTCATCTTTCGTGGATACTAAATTGGTGCAAGTTCTTGCAACAGGCCCCGCAAAGTAGCCTTGATTCACCTTGGTAAGTTTGCGTAGCCCTAAAATCTTTGTCCTTTGTCTGAACAATGTCCTTATAACTGTTCATGTGGCATTTCTTTTCCTGTCATCATCTTGTTTTCTTTGTTCACATTATATCACATTCATTCATCATTAAAGCAATCTTCTGTTGGGAAACAATTTACATTATAAATCATAACTCCTAAAATCATAACTCTTAAAATCACAACTCCTGAAATCATATTCCAAAACTCCAAACCCATTTTTTTCTTATTTTCGTTTTTTCAATACACGAGCTGCCTGAGCCGCCTGCAGCATCGTGTGTCCCCGGCAATCAACCGAAAATGAAAAAGACCATTCCATTGAAGCTGATCCCGGGCGCGGGCGGGTCCTCGACTAGCTCAGCTGGGTGCCTGCGAATCGAGGGTTCCCTACTTAGGTTGTTAGTTTTCTTGTTCTTGCTGCCGAAGCAGGAGAAGCAGGACCACATCTTTGCGGTTCTGGGAATGTGCTTGGTTGTGTCTGTGTGGACTGTTGTGGTTGTGGGTGGATGGATTCATGGATTGTGGTTGGAATCGAGATTGAAAAATTAGGGAGGTTCGAGGATTTTTATGTGAAATGTTAGGATTGTTGTTGAGCTGTTCCTGAGCTGTTTTTTTTTTTGTTTTCCTTTGGAGAGGCGCTTTTATAAGGGTACTTTGGTTGGTTCAGTGCGAACAAGCACTGGGCTGTTCTATTATTTTCATTCTACTGTTCTCCTCTTGCGGATTAAAGGGGAGCCATAATCCAAGTTTATCACCTAGTATTTTGTGGCGGGGAAGGATAAAGGCAGGCTTAATTTAGCTAGATATACTAGGAGGTAATCATCATAAGGTATTGAAGTGAGAATCAAATTTCCTTGCAGCAGGGAATCTTTAGCGCAAACATGGATGCATTCATTTCTAGCCCTCATACATTTCATTAGAGCGGCTTCCTTCCATAAACAAAGTAGATAATACCATAAGCATGAATCTCTTTATTTTTCAGATCCTTCCTCACATCACCCAGGAAAAGACGCAACCTCTCCTGATCCCAACCTAGAACGCGCGTAAAAGCAGCCGAACTCAGGCTCGCGACACCCTCGGTCATATTCTGAAGGGCTATCGCGCCTAGAAGCTTGTTCTTCTTGCCGCGTGGCCAGGAGTTTACTGGCACGTGAATTCGTTTTTCGGTCACGTCAACGAAACCCGCGTCGATCATGTAGCGGCCCCAGTTTTGGCTATCGGCGATGTTTCGCCCGATGAGAGACATAGAGGTGACGAGAAGGGAGTTCCACCTTAGTGGAGTGTTAGCACATGAATCGGAAGTGTTTCTTCTTATGGTATGAGAGATGCGGCAGCCACCGAGTGGAGGGTGCCATGCCGCCATACAATCGCGGGGAGGACGTTTGGGGGAAATTCTAGTGGAGTCCAAGCACGTACTCTCCTAATGCCGTGCCCTCCAAAGTCCCATCATCACAAAGCATAGGAAGACACGGGTCCTGCAGCTCAAAGTAACCCCCAGGCGCCAAATTATCATATATTTTCTGAAGAACCGCCCGATTATCTTTGAAGCAAGTTAGGACAGCACGTGTATGAATATAGTTAAAAGGCTGGTCAAAAGTCCAGTCACTTTCAGCGTCAGCAACTTCAAATTTGCAATTCACTGGAACACTGTTTGCGTCATCAGAAATAACTAAGAAAGTGAGAAAGCGGGAGCGGCGAACTTTTGTGGTTGAATGGGAGAGAGGTCTGTCCCGATAATCACGGCGTCTGGATAATCTTGCGCTGCGAAGTATCAACCGTTTGCTAGCTGTTTATCGTGTTTAGAGACTTACCAAATTCAATAGCCCAAATACCAGTACCTGTAGCCAGGTCGAGTACACGTCTCGTGTTCGAAATTGGAGCAGTATGTAGCTTTCCATCGAGCATTATCTTGAAGATGTTGTGCTGAAGATCTGTTTCATGAATGTCATCGGCTACGTTGCCTCAGAAGAAATTTTCTATCACTTACCCAGTCTCTCTTGTTCGATTTCATCATTTGGCATCATATATTCTATTATCATTAGCAGATACTTGCAATCCTCCAGCTGGCACTCACTTCCAGAGTTATATGCATGATAAGTTCTCCCATTTTCCTCCACATGTTCATAAATACTAGATCTGAGGGATGCAGCAGAACGTCTATCCCGCTTATGAGTTCGCGCTATGCAGAATTTCATTGAAACTTACATTGGAGACTCTACCAAAGCAGCGTCATCGTCTCCGCTATTTCGCTTCGTCATGATGTTAGCAAAACTCAGTAAAGCAAAGTAGTAGAAGCATGGCTCACATCAAAGTCGACTTCAGGCTCTAAATCATCTGCAGGAATTGAGACAAGAAGTGTATGAGCCGCTGTGGCTGATAAAGGAGCATGAGGCGTAGTGCTGGCGTCGGTAGGGAATGACTGCATATTTTTTCTGTGATACTTTCCCGCTAGTTGTTTTTAGCAGGAGCACAGTTATGTCAACACCAATATATCCTATTGATAGATTTTACACTTCGCGGTCGGTTGGAAACTAGAGTCCTTTGCCACGGACAATTATTATCCAATTTTTCGCATAAGGCCGACGGCCAGCACCCCTCACGTACCTTACGCTAGGACTATTTAGGGAATTTGAGACGCTCTCTTCCGAGCCAATAGAACGAGTAATTTAAGCGCAGAGCTAGTCTTGACGGGGATCAGTGGTCCTCTTGGAATACTCTTAGATTACCACTTTAAGAATACTATTCTATTTTTATTTAGTTCTGAACTTTTTGCTGTGGCTGAGCAGTGGGGCGTCTATTAATAAAGTATAACTATTCCACGAACCAGCCATGTGGGTCGTCTTCCAGGATGCTTCAAGGCCCCTTGGCAGCCCCTAAAATGCTAGCTCCCTCGAGGTTTGCAGATCAGACTTGGAGGATTCTTAGGATTCATCCTAAATCACTATTATTACATTTCCTCTACCTATTTGCATGGGACCTCTGATACCAGAGAACCTATGCTTTCGGACCCACTTCAGAGGCTGCTACAGGGGCTGAGTACATTCCATCGAAAGTGGCGGAAAATTCTTTGAGAATCCAGCAGGATATGGTTGGAATGGCAAGGAATGCGGCAGAGAAGGTTGATAAGAGGCAGTATAAAACTAAATCTCATGTTGCATCTTCTAGTTATTAAATCGTCTCCCAGATCATTTCTGAGTATCAAGCATGCGTTTTCTCTTTCACTATACGTTCCTGACTATTGCTGGACTCTCTGCAATACCAGATGTAGTTGCAAGGGCAGTTCCCATCAGCGAGCTTAACTGCCAAGGCGACATATGTAGGAGTATGAGAGAACTTTCGATCAAATTCAACACAAGAACTAATTTATTTCAAGGGATATACTGCTCGCCAATCTCGAATCTCGAACCCCTGTCGACCCAGCAGCTGCCAAACCAGGTGACTTGAACGATTTCAAGGCTATTAAGATGACAGAAGCTTCTTCCAAATCAGAGGCAAAAAAGTTGACAGACGCGCATACTAAAATTGGTACCAATCCTAAAGGATGGAAAGAAAAAGAAATAAAGTTTGACCCGTACACGGTGAGCTACGTTCTTGACTCAGACATTACAGTTGAAAAGGACCTGGCACCAATGCTAGACGATGAAGTAAAAGAGGCCCTTGAAAAACGACACGGTATCGATGTTAAATCCGCGAAAGTCAAGCAGTTTAAGGTCAAATCAAGGGCCACGGGAACTTCAAAGGACAATCCTTTATTCAGCGATAAAGCTGGTGTCGACCCTGTATTCGATGCGTTTTATCTCGTGGAGAAGCACTTCGTCCTAATAAATGGCATGTATCGATACAATGACGCCACCACTGACAAAAAGAAGAGACTCCCCGGGTTTGAGCTCATGGTACAAGGAGCTATCAAACTCGGCATGGATGAGGGACCCTTCCTCATCTTGCGGAATAAGATTATCAACCCTGAAAGTTCAGACTTGATTGATAAAGCAGGAGCAGAACTAGAGGGGGAGATGAAGGGACAAGAGGGTATAGTGGTGAAGTCCACTAGCAGTGGCAACAGCAAGGAGTGGTACAATATCCTTCTTGGATGTGATAATGGAAGAGCGGCTGGCCAAGCCCCAAACGCTCATCCTACTAATTTTAAAGGTGGGTTTCCGACTTCTATTGAGATTTTTCATGAAAGCTGGGCAAAGGCACTCTTATTTGTCATTAGCACAGCAAAAGTTGAATGAACCCAATGTCAGACAGAAGATTGAAACTAGGCAGGGTCATTTATTGAATGATTTTATTGATCACTCCCTTTATGTTGTTTCAATACAATATAGAAAAGCGAGCTGCTAAAAAGAACCTTTTGATATTATTAGGCAACTTGCAAATAGAATTACTGCACCATCTAAATCACAGTCTTTATAAGTCTTTAAAATACCGACAGTGAACCAAATATATGATAACAATTTTCCAGTCAATCGTTCTTCCCGTTCTCATATCTTGAAAAGATCCTTCTGACCCGATTTACATTTAAATCTAAGTGCACGCAACTGGCTCTTGGCTACCTTTTCTTTGATGGCCATCGTCCCATATAAGGGTCTGAAACACAATGCACAGGATATATTAATTCATACTCTCAATCTCTTCTAGAATATGTCATTTTAATTTTTGCACAGATGAATTTCTAATGTCATAAGTAGGATTGATCCTAAAATGGCACATTCACAGCCTTGACGCTTGCTAAAATTTTTAGAAACAGCGATCTGTTCTTGTATTAAAAAATCTACAGTAGTTTGAATACAGCATCTGATGATAAGGTATAATTCTAAGTAAAGCAAAAGATTAAAGTATTTGAGTATAAGTATTAAGCCCTTTATCTAGTATATAGATGGATAGAAATTGATTTATAAGCCTACGTCAACGCGTGTAATCATTTGTCAGTCGGAGCCATTTGTCAGTCGGAGACTAGCTAAGAAAACGTCCTTTGGTGGCCGAAGGAGTAGTGTGACTTGGAAGTGTGAGGTTCAATCAAGCTATGAAGCTCGTTGTTGAAAGCAAATAGAATATTCTAGTATTCTAATTTATGTATATATGTGCTCTTAAGGCCTCTCCTTTATCAAAATCAAGTTCAACTTCTATTTACCTAAATTTACTATACTGCATCTCCGATAGCCTTACTACGCTATACTAGAACTGCATACTTGTCCTCAAATAAGCAGTTCCCTGCTTCCATATAACTCCAAGGATGCACGTCATGACTAGACTGAGTGAAAAGACCGCCGTGATCACTGATGGTGCGACTAGTATTGGCCGCGCTGTAGCAAAACGCTTTGTCAAAAAGGGCATCTTTGTTTTTATCTTTGGTCACTGGTAGAAAGTATTTGATACCGCTGTGATCGACCTTAGGCCCAATGTCTGCATAGTAAAGGGCTCGGTCTTTGATCTGGCCAACCTTAACCGACTTTATACAACAATAAAGTCTAAGTACGAAATTCTTGATACTGTTTTTGTTAATGCCAAGTTAGGAAGCCAACTTCCACTCGGCAAGATCACTATTAAGTAATTATATTAGTAATTGCACCATACTATGTAGTCTTCCCTTCGTCGTTTTTTGAGAGGGGAATTACTCCAGCTTTCATGATCGCTTTATCCTCCCATAGAAAGTCATCGTCGTGGTCTAGGATCATATATTCTATCTTCACTACACATAGCTCGATAGACTATGGTGGGTTTGGCAAAATGAGATGTCTGATAGGCTTCTTGGGTATTACGGCCTTGGGAGAACAGGTGGCTTCACTGGATAATCAAATGAATTCTATGGGATTGTTTAGAAGTGTGAAAGCAACTGAAGTTATGTACGCTGAGGGTGACCTTCTTTGTTATAAATATTAGAAGAGTTATCCTCTGTACCTAAATCATAATTTGACCTGTTACGCTGGGGGGTTGATACTGCTATAATATAAACTTTTGGATAGAAAACATCAATGAACGTTCTTTTTGATAATAATTTAAAGCATTGAAAGCATAGAGACCAAAAAGGACTGGCGTTCTAGAGCATTCAGCCTTTCATAATAAGGGTGACTGGTACCATCGATTTCTGGGCTCTCTCTCCTCAACATCCCCTCCTTCATGAACCTCCATTCTCAAAGATACAACTACTCGCAGTATCATACTCGTAAAGCCAGAAAATCACATCCCTGACCTATGCCCTTTCTCACATACTTAGAAAGTTCTTTGTTGTGCTAATGAAGTGAGGACATAAATCTCGATCTTGCGAAAGACGAGAGGCTACGTTAGGTTGTTGCATAAAATCTTAATATGAAATGAAGGGAAAGGTATTTTTATGTCTGCGCAGTTTCATGAAGATTGAATAAGGCAAGCAACAAGGAGCGTAGACATTACAACCGTTCTGGGCTAGTCGGAGTTCATGACCTTAAAATGTCCCGCAATACCTAACTTAGAGAATGTAGGAATCAATTTCCATGACTCAAATTCACCCAATTTTCCACCAGACATCACAAATAGAAAATTCACATTTTAATACCAACAACAAGAACTACCACCCTCTCCATCAAAATGCGCACAAAACCACGCCACCCCCCTCTTCTCACACTCGCCCCAAAAGAATGGTTCTATACTCAACGGCACCTTGTGCTTTCTACAGACGCTGCAAAACTGTGACGCTTCTCAGTACAAGCCCACGAGAATATCACCACGGATTCGGGCCGTGAGATGAACCTCAGCCTCGAGATCGAGTTTGATGCCAACCATGAGTGCTGCATCCTTTAACTTGCCGTCTTCGGAGACGGCGCCTTTGAGGAGATTGCCTGTATTTTGGGGTTGAGTTAGCTTTTCTTAGAAGTGGAGAAGTCCTAGGGGAGGGGAACTTACCAACCGGGCCATTTGCGGTGCCAGAGAGACCGGGCATAGGTAAGCCGTTGATTCCAGTGAGACTATTGCTGGATTTGGGGTCGTTGAGGGAGAAGTCGGAGGCTTTCTTAGTTCTGGGAAGTGAAAGCGTTAGAGTAGTGTGAAAGGAAGGGTGGGAGTAAAGATGAGATGGAAATAGACTTACGGAGAAGACATTCTGTGTGACTGTCTGTGGAGACTGGATGGCGAGAGGTCGGTGGGCGGTTTCGTGGAATGCTTAGAAGACGATGAGGAACTTGAAGAAGACCTGGAAGTGCTTTTAGAGTGACCTTTGCCAGATGATGCTCTTGAGTTGGAAAGTTTTTGACTCGAGAAGAAGACGGTCATTTTGAGGTGGCATCTTGCTCTCCTTTTATGCTCTACCTCAAAACCTCAGTTATACCCGCATTATGACTTTTGTTTCGGTATTAGGATACTCACGGCAACAATTTGTCAGGACGTAACCCCTCACTTGAGAGAATATCGACAGCGAGAAATCAGACCATTTTTTGTTGTCAAGATATACATCGGGCTCGGCCGAAGTTCCGAGGTTTGTATCTATTAAAAAATTCAAGTAGTTGAAGAAGATTGTTTCTCTAGGATGATCCAGGTTCATCGTTGCATTTTCCTTTTTCTGTCCTGGGTTAGAGCCTGTAGAAATGCAAACTAGCGCGGTATTTGAAACATATAACCACGCCACGTCAAGGAGACCCACAAACTAAAGAGGGAGATCGGAAGCAATCGGGGAGTATCCGCATCTTGCTTCCGCATTTATCTACCAACGGGAGTGCTCCCTTTCCTCCGAGCGGGGTCCGGGTTGGATTTGAAGTACATTTCCCCACATTCGATTTGCATAAGTGCACTCAAAACAATATCTACTTGCATCTCGGGCATTATCGACTCCTTATACATTGTGTTTGATAAAGTCAGACACTTAAAACATAACCAAGTAGATCTCGATTGGCCAAATTTGGGCGCAAATCTCTCCGCATTTGGAAACGAAATTGCCTTGATGATCTGCCGATTTCAAAATAGTCTTCCATATATAGAGCTGATATACATCTGCGGATATTCTGTACGCAGAATTTCACGGTCCGAAGATTGCTCAGCGTGGATGGTGCATATTCTGGACCCTAATTCAAAGCTCAACAGAAATCGAGCATGCATCATTCCCGATATATCAACATGTAGGGAGCCCCGGCAGAGAAAAAAGTCCCCAATATCTCCATTTTATTCCACCCAAGATGGCTCTCTCACTCCTCGTGATCGTCCCCGCCCTTTTCGGTACTGCAAAAGCTATCGAGCAGACCCAAGCTAAAGCTCGTCGAGAAGAACACCGTAGCCGCGCATGCAATCTCGTTATTCGGTGCTCGAAGTCTTCACATTGCAGCCCCTTACTCGAAGGTAGGCGGGTCGTTCTCTCTGGAAACAAGGTGAGGTTCTAAGCAGAAAAATAAAGTATACCCTGACCCTCTTCAGCTATACATCGACACGGGGAAGCAATATGAACAGCCTTTCGGTCACCCCTTCTCAGGCTATTTTATGAAATACCCAGACACAACATTCGAAGGTCTCATCTCATCAATCGCCGTAGATCCACCAATCATGAATTGGATATTTGTAGATCGAGAGAGCCATGAAGTGAAATTTGGCAACAGGGCTGCGGCGGAACCAAACTTGACCGGACCTTTTGATGTCACGAGACAGGACAAAAGACTGAAATTTGCCGGTTGGGAAGGATTTGTGGCGGTTTTAGAGGATAGCGGCTTTTGGGCGTTGTATTTTGATCGAGATGGTGATAATTTGAAGGCGAAGGTTAAGGCGGGCACCCCGGTCTTGGAAGTTGAGTTGTTGAGGAAGGAGGTTAGAGAAATGAAGAAGATGGTTGTTGAGCACGATTTCAAAACTGATGCCCAAACCGAAGATGTCAAGACTGAAGAAGGAAAAGCTGATGAGGTCGGCGAATAGCTTCGACTCTGGACGATGGGCATGAAGGTTCTGTGTAAAACCAAGCTCTAGACAAAATGCTGTCCAAAAGCCAATCAACCGGCAGGTCTATCTAACATCGTGTTAGCTATTTTTCCTTTCATTTAACTGAAATATCAAACTCACTGAAGAGGTCTGGTCCTGCCTGCGGATGAGAAGGAGATCCAATCTCCCTTCTCCTGCAGACTCCCTCTCAGCCAGGATCCTTCGTTCTTCTCTAATCCTAATCCGCTCGTTCTCCTCAACTTCCGCTATCTTCCTCATCACTGCTCGCGCTGCCCACTTCAGCATCAGCGAGATGCTTCAAAAGGACGGCACTCCATCTGCATCTGCCCGCTTTTCTGACACATTTCGGTTGCTCAATAGGCTTTGCTGGAATGCAATGCTCACACCAAGCATGCCCACAACCTTTGAGTTTACAAGTGGATTCGCAGGTCTCTGTGAAGCTATATCGACACTCGCTATAGTCAGCGTGAGGAGGGGCAGAAAATTTGCGAGGGACATACGGCACAACACCACCAGCGCCCACCCATTGCGTCTGACATATTGAACTATGATGATTTGATACGGCTGCGTTTGTATATATGATATAACCAAGTAAGTTCCCTACTTAATTGCTATGGGAAATTCTCAAATACTCTCTTTACCAGATAAAAATGTTCTACTAGGTAGAGCGAAGACAATGAAACTCTTGATGTTAAACATACAAGAAGACTCAGAACTGAATAACAACTGCACTGGCAGAGTCATCTCCAAGAATATATATGTATCTAGGCACCATCATCACGTAACGCGTATTCTCATAGCTCACGAATTCCCGTTCGGCAAATTCGGAGATAATCCTCGTCCGAAGCCGAACCCAATCTCCGAGCAACTTGCGTTAGCAATGAGAAGAGCTTCAACTAATCTCACAGACACGAATGAGAAAGCGTATTTATCAGACTTCATTGGTTGTATGAGGAGGTACGAATATGTATATTGATTGCAGTAGTATTCTTTGTAATGGCCCACCGAGCTCGCTTGACTCGTTTCGATCGGGGAGCGGCTGTTCGCGGAGGCTGCTGTAACTCCGACGAGAACTTGAATTACTCGAATGGTAGAGGAGTGAGAATAGCATCTTTCTGTGTTGCGAAGACTGTTCTGAAGGCTAGGGAAAGCGTCTGAGAGTTGTAAGGTGGGTCAAAAGGTTGCATTTACGAGGCGGAAAGCGTTCTTCAATCCGTTGGTTTTTCCTCCACGTGATCTATATGCAGCTCGAACCATAGAATGATGGAAAGGCGAGATTGAACAAAGATTATTTCTTAAATTAGATGCGGGATTAAGGAAGGAAATCTGATCAGTCTCTATGTGAATGGGCAGGTCGATCACGAATTTGTAAGTTAGTCATGTGATCATCCTCGAAACACTAACCCTCTAGGCATGCAGGCGCTTCTCAGTCTCCCAAGAAAGTTTGCCACTCTATAGGACTTATCAGGCAGTCAAGCTCGTGGCAGTACATATCCCGAACATTCGAATGTAGTTAGTTTTCCTATTTGCAACAAGTAACGAAGTGAGATAAAATTCGAATATCAACACAACCTAGGATTGACCTATCCTAAACTCCAAACCCTTAGCCCTGCAACCCAACGAATCCAAAAAAACCCCATCAAAGAGCGTCCAAAAACAATGCTATTCTCCCAGGTCATTTCTCCCAGATCATCATCCCCACTTCAAACTGTCATAACACGAATCATCTTTGATGGTGGCGGCGCTGGCGTATTCCATTTCGACCCATCGGGATTGAAATCACAGGAATCATTACTATTCGAGGGCCCCGTAACATATTCATAGGCGCAACGATCAGCCCAGTCCATTTTAAAATCTAATCTACACAAAAAGAAATTTCAATCTCTATTCTCGAAGACGCCGGCAGCCCTTCCGAGTGTGGAAAGTGCTTGGCTGATTGTATCTTGGTAGTCACCTGGGATGGGGTGTTATTAGTGGGAGTACGGGTGAGGTTTAGAGGGGCGGAGGGTACCAGCGTTGATAAGGTTCGCGCCACTGTAGTAGACGTTAGGCTTGCAGTTGTCGGCGAGAGAGCCGACGGCGAGGATAGCGATGCTGGTGGTAATGATAGAGATGGTCTTCATGGTTGCAAGACAGAGGTTTTTGTGTTTGTGATAGAGGATTTCTCTATCCACCTTCTTCTAAGTCACACTTATATCGCGGTTCCCCTGCACCTCTATATGCTTGGAATCCATAGATCATAGGTGCGTGATTTAAGGACCATGTGTTTCGGCTGCACGATATCCTGCAAGTCGGAGATACTAGAATTATTATTGTGGCTGGTTCTTGATCTTCAGGATCCATAATTTACACAATAGTTGAAATTGATCGGGCTGACAGCTGTCATGATTTTAAAAGGAAGTATTAATGATTCTTAGGGATATACACGCACCAGCAGACCAATAAGGCTTTGCGCTCGCATTTTTCCGTCCGATGATGAATATGAGGATTGAAGCTCAGCTACCTGAACCTAACTTTGGTGGGGAATGACATTCTCGTATAACTTAGCTGTCTCATGTGCTCTCTTTACGAGAAGACACTCCAGATAAAGACTTGTGATTTCTCAGGACGGGGGAACGACTGCATTGCATACCTATACGAGCTACATCCAAAACAAGCCAAGTAACACCAACAGAGTAGGATGCGAGGTGGAGTGGAAAGGGCTTATGTGGTGGAAGAAGATTTGCATGGTTTTGTTCCTTCAATTATTCAGCGTATGGTTGCTACTGTTGTCCGCCATGAAAATGTCACGCTGCACGCGAGCGCCAAATTCTTCGGAATCAAAACCTAGAGGGAGACTCGTGGCATCTAAGAACGGAGAACGCATATACGGTAACATTCCTAATCAATCCGCTTCGACTTCCAGGAGGTCACCCTTCATCTAGCTAAATAGATGCTCTCATCGTGGGTTATGGGTGAGTCTTGGGGAGTAATTAGATTGAGGTTTGGTTCGAAAGTCTCGTAAGTAAATCAGCACAGTCCCAAGATTAAAAATCTAAATTTGCTAGTTGCTCACCTTGTTTTATGGTCATCAACTCATTCTGAAGGATTTGGGCTTATATGCAGAGCATAATATGAGTTTGGATATTCTTCGAACCATCAAGAGGTCGACTTCATTGTGGCTAATCTCTGTCAACTTCATCTAATTCTTCCTATAATATTGGCCCTTATTTTGGCGAATCGTTCTATCTGCCGGGCTAGGTTAATCGAATTGGAATTACTGTACAACTTGGTAAGTAATATATATAAATAAGTGATACGGGAAACATAACCCTCTATTCTCCGATGGAGTGAAAAAGAATGGTGGAGGAGGCCGAGACAAGATGTTAACCTGCAGGACAAAGGAAGTATACCTATATATCTTGGGGTCCGACTTAAACAATTGCAATGGATTTGAGAGTGACACATAAAGCTATTGTGACTGAATAACAGGAATAGGTGGATATCATAGGACTTGGATTATATCTCGTGATTGTCCCCCAGATTGTAGAGCAATCAGCCCCTTTTTATGATTGTCTTTACCCTCAAGTATCTATTAATCCCCGGATATTTATAAAAGTTTGGGTCAGCTAATATGAATACATCAACCATATCGTCACAAAAGAACCCACCAGCAACTCTCTTTCGCTCAGCACCACTTTAGTTGGACCTTGAATTGATGGTTCGGCCATCATGTCATGACCTACGATCCCGCCTCTTGAAGCTTCACCTTGAGGTTAGAGTAAGAGACAATTGGGTAAGTTACTCTGAACGTACAAGGTCATATAGAAAGTAAAATGTGTGAAGCTTGAAATCAAAGTCGAGCACAGGTGGGGTAAGAGATGCAGGGCGCTAAAATGCGGCTTGATGCCCGCCCCAGCCAGATGCTATGGCGACGGAAATGAGACTTCATTTTGGTTCAAGGACTGCATTTGAAACTACTTCCTATATTCATCGCACGAGTTCCGGCACATTTTTGCGCATTTCAACAATATTTACAACATTATCTCAAGCAGCAAACGCTTTTGCGACAACGCACCAAGGCGCGCCCCAGCACAAGATCTCCAGGCGCAAACTGTAAGGCGCATTGAAAGGGAGCTTGATTAGATCCTTGACTACCAATTGAGCCTGCCGTCAAGAGAATTACAATGTGAATGGTTTTAATCTAGGCAGGCAATATGGTGGAATTTACTTTGGACGACGATGACCGTGGTAAGTCTACATCCCAATTCAAGGAGCATTGCTAATGATCATTAGGTTCCAATGCTAGCTCCGACAACGATCAGGATGAGTTGATGGAGGATGCAGACAATGTTGACATGGATGGCGATGCGGATGCTGATGCGGACGGGGACGGCGATGACGAAGAAAATGACGACGATAATGGGGAAGACGATGAAGGTGATGAAGACGAGGACGATTCCCCCGAACAACCTCAAACCAGAAGACCCAGCCTACCAACCACGAGTGCGAGCTCCGATGGAACTCCTACCATGAGTCAAATCAACGGCGGTCCAACTTCACACCCACATCCCACCCTCACGCGAACATCCGCCTCTCCACGACAAGCCTCTGCGCCCTTGCAATCCCCACGAGTACGCTACGAAGTTCGGCCAGAAGCTCTGACAGCTTCCCTCTACGACATTGTGCCCACAATGGCTGCCCCTCAGAGCACGTCTATAAATGCGATTGCAGCAACACCGGATATGAGATATTGGTTTTCAGGGGGTTCAGATTGCTACATCCGGAAATATGACGGTGTTGCAACTATCAATGGGAAAACGTTGCTCACGGTGGCTCAAAGACACCCCTTTGTGGAAAGCGTGGTCAAGGCAGGGTTTTTAATGAGCTACTGGGACAACGAAGAACCCCTTGTGAAGACTCAGGGTGAAGAACATCCGTTGTCTCCTGTTTATTCACTTGCAGTTCAGTCGCAAGCTCTATGGATGCTTTCTGGACTCGAGTCCGGTGCGATCAATCTATACTCAGTACGGCATGATGAAGGCAAAAGAATTGCGCATCTTTCAAAGCACAAATCTGCGGTTTCGGTATTGACTTTAGCACAAGACGAGAGATCAGTTCTGTCAGGAAGTTGGGACAAGAATGTCTTTGACTGGGATCTGAATACCGGACAAGTCAAAAGAAATTTTGAAGGGAGCGGTGGTCAAATATCCGCAATTGAAGTGCGTCCTGCTTCGAGTTTGCCAGTGCCGGAGGAGTCTGGTGAACCAGTTGTCAATAAGGATACAAAAACATTCACCACGAATGGCAATCCATCGCTCACAAACGGTACAAACGGGTTGGTAAATGGTCATGGCGGGGAGGATGGTAACGAGGATGCACCCGGATCTCCAACAGATTCGCTGTTCGGTGGTGGAAGCGACGCAAACTCCTTATTTGGGGAGAGTGCTGGCGATGGTGCTCCGTCAGGTGGCAATTTCGGAGATGAAGACGACGAGTTCTCGAGGGCTATTGGAGTTGAATTAGATAATCAACAGCGCGATGCGCAAGGCGATCTGGCCATGGGCGATGCGGACACCACCTTGACCGGCGATCTTCCTGATTCCTCTGCAACAGTCCCCGTACCAGAAGCATCTCAACCCAATGGAGTCAAGAGCGAACCCGTTTCTCAGACCAATGGAGCTTCTCATCCCGAAAGTGCGGTTGAATCTTCAACAGTAACGCAGAGCGCACCAGAAACACAAGATGCTGTTGCAACATCCGACTCCACCTTTCTCGCAGCATCAATAGACGGTCCACTTCAAGTTTGGGATCGACGGCAACCGAATCCAGTTGCACGAATTCCGACACGGACTGGAGTTCCTCCCTGGTGTATGGCCGCATGTTGGTCTCCTGATGGTAACTATATCTATGCGGGACGAAGGAATGGTACAGTAGAGGAGTTTAGTTTACACAAGGGCCTCAAAAACGCTGAGAGGACCTTCAAATTTCCTCAAGGGAGTGGAGCTGTTAGTGCTATAAGAGCAATGCCGAATGGTAGACATTTGATCTGGTGAGGAATCTCATGAATTGATTATATTACATCTTGCTGACAGATCAGTGCCTCACACGATATTCTACGTCTTTATGATCTCAAAGACACGGCAGCTTTCAAGCACTCAACGGTTCCCTTCCTCATTGTACCTGGTCCTCCTAGAGCCGGTGTGATATCAGCCCTTCATATCGACCCAACCTGCAGGTACATGCTTTCGGCCGCCGGCAATCGTGGCTGGGAAGGAAGTAGCACAGAAGTATTGATAGGCTATGAGATTGGGATTCCCTCTTGAAAGCCCTATTAAGAACGATGCGACTGTTCAATATCCGTCGACTCTTAAGCATGCCAGCTTTTAGAGGGCTCCTATCTTCCCGTTCAGCATCCCACAAGGCGAAGGAGGATGCGAATAGAAGATCTTTAAAGAGTTTAGTCTGTACTTCAAGTTTTCAAAATATGGGCATCTCCGAAATTCAAATCTTTGAATTCATACGACGGATTCTACTATTCTGCCAGCTATATGCCGCTATCAACACAAACTTCCGAGAGACTCCGACTGGGGATAGTCCACTTTCACTGCGGTTCAAGGCTTAACATTATTGATGTGTAACAAAAGGCGTTGGCATATCACGGGAAATCAGTGTCATATCTTGATGTATCTGAGCTTTGATTTTCAAATCAAGATAGGCATTTTGAGTTACATTACATTTATAGGAATCAATGCCAGCCGAATTCTCTCCGATTTCCCCGACACTTCAGTACAGAATACGAAAACTTCAAGCTCAGCCGCTTCAGTAATCCTGCAATTCCCAACTCGAAAGCATTTCTCCTCAAACGAGCGTTCCTCCAGGTTGCGGTTAGAAAGGGTAAACACGTGCAGAGTCCTCCAGTTCGATATGATTCAGAGAGTTCTGACAAGCACCATGCTGCTCACATTGAAGGCGGGATCTTGCATCTGCTGTGATTACGGATGAAGATCCTATAGACATTATTGAAATACTGCAGCTGCGGGTGCAGGGACAAGGTAATCCCATGTCCTCGGCTTCACATGGACAAGCAAGCTTGTGCAACATGCAGGGGCACTGAATGTGGATGTGGAGGTATGGAGATGCGGGGGAAGGGGAGCTCCCTCAACCCTGTTAATGATCCTTGTCCACTCACCTCAAGGAAAAGTTTTCAGGAAACTTACAATTGCGGAGTTTGACTCGAACTTTTCAGTTTCTCTCATGAGTTCTACTGCTCACTTTAAATACAATACCGAACTATTGAAAGTCTTGGCTATCCTATGAATCTGACTTTTTGAACTTCGATCTCTTGTCACTCTTTCAAGCTCTTATCTCATTTACGATGCGTCTACAAAATCTAATCCTCTTGGGCTTGTCCAGTTTGACTATCGGCCACAACGAAAAGCGACAAACGACCAGTTTGGATATGTCCTCAGTTCTCAGTGAAGCGTACATCAAATATTCATCCTTCTGGCATCTCACTAACACCCTCAGCTCGAGACTCACATCCGCCTACCCTAAAGCAACCGGCTCCATAAGTAGCATCCCCTTTGTAACCCCAGGGGGCAACCTCCTCCAGCCCCCGGCCTCCCTCGTCGGAGCTATCATAACCGCCATCCCCGCCACCGTCATCGTCGAGCTAGCCAACGCATCAGGCCGCTCCTCCATCGTGTCCGAATTCAAAGCTGGGAACACGCCCGCTTGGTACCAGTCCCTCCCTGATGGGGTCAAAAGTTATATCCAAGCTTTGGCAAGTCAGAGGGCTGCGGGAAGTGTGAATTTGAGCGCTACGCCTACACTAGTTAATTGGGCTTCGGGCCCAACTACTACAAGCAGTGCGACGGGGAAGAATGATGTCAAGACTAAGAGTAGGGGTGTTGCAGCGCAGGCAACAGCGGCGCCATTGGGGGTTAGTTTTGTGGCTGCGGTGGGATTGTTGGGGGTTGTGATTGCGCTATGATGAGGGCTTGGACGATGCACTTGGGTGTGATGTTGGGGCTATAGTAGGGGAATTAATTCTGGAGTTGGGGGGAGGGTTCGCGAAGAGCGTTGAATGTGCCGAAACTCGAGGCGCTGGATTTTATGAGGCTTGAGCCTTATCTATCAAATAGCTGCTATTTTATTGAAAATATTTCTATACCCAAAGACCATGAAGATGGTTCTCTCTTGGAACCTCTCTGAGCCAGGAGAGTTCGTCTCTCTGTATCATTTCCAATCGGAAAGATGCACTTTTTCTTTCCTTCAAAACTCGGGCCATCTTAACCTGGAGCTTTCTATGAGTTTTCGCACGAGGATTCATGTTCATTGCCCAATCCATTCAATACGCCGATGTCCTACCGCTCATGGTAAGTGACTAGACTCCCGTTCATCCACACGGCATGAATCACGAGTAAGCTGTCCCTTGCATTGACGACCTCGGAAATATGGCCCGATATGCACCACTGGATTACCGGTTCGAGTCAGAAATGCAAGCAAAAGATTCACATTCTCCAGCCTCGCAAGCCATTTGTTTAGAATGGCACAAGCAAGTCTAGACGAAGTCTGTGCCCCGCCTTTCGCCATCACGCCAGCCCAATCCGCTACCCCACGAGGAAAAAAGGGGCACGGTGTCCCTGCAAGGAAAAGCTTCAGGGATATGCGGCTGTCAAATCCTCTGGTGCAAATCTGTTTACTGTGCCGGACGATCAACGCGAGGAACCCTTGCTACCGAGGAGCTCTGATCCATGAGCACATGTGATGTTATGAATGGCTTCATTGACGCAATAGCCAGACTTTGAGATGCAATTGTTCTGCTTTCACATTGTTCCAAACACGAGGTCAAGGATCGACGGTTGCCTGGTTTGCAGTGGGGAATTTCCAAAATGGCTGCCATAAGTGCTTCCATCCGAAGAGGTGACTGGCTCGTGAATGCTTGTGTAACTGTTTCCTTGTCAGAATCTTCTGTATGCCACTTTAATTTATGCTTGAACTGCATACTGCAAAGTCCTCCAGGATATATCTCGTGTAAGCTGACACTTCTATCTCTGAATCGAACCACTTCATGACACTCGGATAACATCAACAGCCAGGATCTTTTTTGGATGAGTCTCCGGCTTTCCAGAGAGAATTGGATTTATCCCACAATGGCTCCATCTCTGCAACTCCAAACCTGGCTTCACGAGCAAGGAATTCGGTCCTTCCCGAGAGGTAGATAGAGGTTCCTGACATAAATCCTCTTTTCGAACTATAAGATAAGTGGTCTCATTCCGTTTCACATCTTTCCTATCCATCCATCCAACTCCCCAACTCACTAATCCCAACCTCACCCGCAACATCCACCTCATCGCTATCAAGCAAAATGCGTTTCTTCCACCTAGCCTCCCTCCTCCTCCCATTCATCGGGACAGTGATGGCAGTTCCGGGTCCCCAACACGTTGCTGAAAGCTCGCCAAACCCAGCACCTCTTGCTGGCGCGTCCGCATCCCTCGACTACCAGCTCTCAGACATGGAAGTCCGCTCCATGCTCGCAACCCGACAGTACGTCCCCATCCCCATCCCCATCCCCTTCCCCTTCCCCAGCCCATCCTTTCCAAATTTCTAAATTGCAATGTCCCACCCATCATGTAACAGCGAAATTCATGTAATGAATGGTACTCAGACCCCGAGGTTCTTTAACCAAAAAATATTCGAACTCTTCGTCTTCCTCATCTTCAAATTCTTCAGATTCGGATTTAGAGGGGTGTTCCTCCCCTATCTCTGGGGGCTTCCTAAAACCCTACTAACAACCAGCAGGGTTGATCTCGGCGGCCTCTCTTCCTTCCTCGCCAATCTCTCCGCTTCCTTCTCCGCAATCGAGCAACTCCTCTCCCCCTCCTCCCTAAACAACATCGAGACCGTAGTCAACGGCCTCGCGGTCGTGCTCAAAGACCCGACACCTACCCAACTTGTCTCTATCGTGAACACGGCTAGTGGTTTGTTAAGCTCCGACGCTGTGAGCTCGTTAATTAAGCAATTGCCTACGTTGTTGTCAAGTGTGTCAGGTATTTTGACGCCGGCCCTCATTACGAATGTTACAGATATTATTGGCAATGCGCATGATTTGCTTACGGCCAGGTTTGTGAGTGAGACAAGTGGGTTGATTAATGATGTTGCACCGGTAAGTTTTCTCTAGAGAACTTTGGGTTTGGAATTCGCTGATGAAATAAAGCTGGTTTCTGCTATTGCACAAGTCATTTCCGCGCTGCTGAGTGCGGTGTTTGGTACTAGTGCATAAGTCGGTTGAGTGTAGTTAGTAGGACTGGGAAGGATTGTGGTAGGAGTTGGGATGCTGCATTGTGAGCTGATGAAACTTGTACATTCCTTGAATATAGTTACTGGGACGGAATAGGAGAAGGGAAGGGAGAGGGAGATAATTGGGAACCAGGATCAAAAGGGTAATATTTAAGTGGAATAATGGAGGCTGCGAAACATTTGGTAGTTCAATACTAGTAATGTCTCACTCTTAAATATATTCCTAGCTTCTATTTGTGAAATGCATTGTGACTTGGCTGCGATATAAGGTAATTAATCTTATCAAAGTCAATAAAACTTAATAGTTACTTCTGGGATAAAATAGCATCAGGAAATAATGGTGTGCCATTTATGTCGCCTTTCAGGTTTTAGAGCAAGGAACTATGTTATGCTCTATCAATATCTTCCAGAGTAATTCAGAATGTTTAATTTCTCTTACCTCTCTCAGAAATTTTACACTAGCCGCCGTTTTAAAACAAGTTAAGGCATGATTAAAAAGGTGCAATACTGAAAGAGTGAAGTAGATTAATATCTAAATCATGCAAGATACAAGAATAAAAGCACTATGGTACCATGCAAGCCCACATCCTAAGTACAACCTACACCTCACCCATCTTCATCATTCTCTCCCTCATGTCCTTCATATAATACCTCAACGGCGCCTCCCTAATAAACAACGGCAAATGAGGATACACCGCCCTACCCACGCCCATATAAAACCGATACAGGCCCCTCCTCGGCTTACTAGTCTTCAACCCAAATTCGCTCCTCATCCTCGGCGGTAACCACTCCGCCGTCAACAACCTAATAAGTGGCAAATTGACCCTAATCTACAACGGACCCTGCTTATTATAAAGCAAATCTTTCGCCACCGCCTTCCCATGTGGCGTAATCTCCAAAGTCTCAATCTTCTCGTCCCAGTACGCCCAGAACTCGGCTCGCGATTTAGGCCACATGTTGGGAGGGACACGGAGGGATGTTGCCATGACGGAGTATTCTTTGTATACTTCTTCGGCTTCTTTGGGGTCAAGCTTCCCGAAAATTTTCTCGTAGATGTCAACACCTGCGGCGTATAAGGTTGCTGCGACCCAAAGTTGGAGGTCCGGGTCGTCGGCTGTGTAGCCTGGTCCTTTGACGGGCACATGCGCACGATGAACCATTTCTATGATTGTGGTTCTTTCTTTGGGTGTTCCGAATGCCATGCAGTAGACGTATGTCATGGTAGTGCGGAGACGGTCCGCGGGACGGTAGGCAAAATTGCTGTTTTCATTGACGCCGGCTCCCACACCGGGGTTGGCGACTTGCAGAAGAATAGCCACGCCGCCGGTGGCGAGGAGGATGGCTTCCTTGACGATACGTTGAATATGCACGGGATTGAAGTCTTGGCGGAGACAGTCAAGTGTCGGATCAGGGATCACGGAGAGGGGTCCTTTTTCGTTGAAATCACCATCTGTGGAAGCGTTCGAAGAAACAGGGTTGTTGATTGCTTTCTTACTCAAGACGGTGGTTTGGGAAGCGTATGCACAGGCCATGATTGCGGACTTGTATGTCTGAAGGAATGAAGTGTTCAGAAACAAAGGAGTTGAAGTTGGAAACGCCAGAATGTTACACGAAGGAGTATTTAGTGAAGATGCAACTAGAAACGCTCATGTATATAAATGAAGATAATGCAGGCTACGAAACTGATATGTTAATTTGAAATGGCCTTACATCACAAGCCACACATATGAAACTCGGCGGCCGAGTAGGTAGGCAGAGGGAAATAGACGCGTCTTGCGTATGGTTCGACGAGGACCAATCACTTGAGTCCTATCTTTCAGCTCATATGGAAATGATTCATCCCTTCAGATTCAGATATCTTGCCATCAAGAAGCACTGAATTGTGGGGTCTTCGCAAATCTTCTCGTCCAGATACCGAGAATTGTGAAGTGTTGCACCTCGCAACATGGCACCCTGACGGCGATATGGTGCTTCTCAGTAATCGCTGAAATTGTGCAAACGTGTCTCATTCACGCATCTCATGCCTATCCATTCATCCGCATTGTGATCATTGTGATGTTCTCGGATCTTCAGAAACAGGATGTTCGCGCGTGGCTTAGTCAGGTGGCTTCTTACTAGAAATTAGTGTGTCAAGCGCTAAAGCTACAGGGATCTCAACCTTAACTCGACCATTATGATCTGCACCTGCAAGTCTCTGTCCCACCCAGCGACAACTCGTACCGAAATCCCTCTGCCCCACGCGAGGACACGAGCATGACGCTGTGAAATAGGGCTGACTCAGTAGTGTCGCTGTCAAACCTGCAGATGGCTAGGACGAACTTCCCATGTTGATCCAGGGCCCAAATTACATGGATGGAAAGGAACCTCTTGTGAAACGTCCCAAGTTAGTACATCATATCGACAAGGCTGTCAATATTGCATCCACAGCATAAACATCAAAGTGTCGGAGTCAGGCCGAGGTGCCCTAAACATGTGAAGCTCGCAAGGCTCTCCCGGTGCGCACCCCAATGAAGATCTTTCTGCGTGGTGAGGTATGGAGCGTGGAGATGCGGAGGCGGGGTTACTTGAGATGAAGATGATAGAGGAGAGTTATGACACTCCTAAAAAATGGCGCTCGCTACTAGGACTATCATCAAATTTGCTTTGATTCTCAGTCTCATTGTTGCTGTCTGCTCGACGCTTCTCAAACGGCCTTTCTCAAGTTGAGCGAAGATGGATGAGAAACGAGATTTGAAAATTGAGCAGATCGATGCGATAGTTGACGAGAAGGGCGAGGGTTTAAACCCGGAAGGTCGCCATAGCACACCCAATGAAAAACCGACCGCGAGACACTTGGAAGTTGCACCGCCTCCCAGAAGACCATATTGGGATACCAAACATGTCATTGGGGCCTCTCGAGATTTACCTTCGGATGCATCGTTTACTTCGGAAGATAATGTTTATGCGAGACTTGGACTTATTAAGAGCTTGTGGCTACATTACAAGCGATGGTGGATTTTGTATACAATCTTGGCTGCGATTGCTCTTGCAATCGGGTTGCCCATATTGTGAGTATTTTTGCTCCGCTGTCTCGGGAGTGATGCTGATTTCCTTGAAGGTTCCTCGTCGTATTCCCGGCCATTGCCCAACGACTGGTGGACAATGCACATCTCCCGATTCATTCCGCCAGTATCATGAATCCCACCCCAACAAGCGTCGAATACTCACTTGTTGCATCCCTCAAAGTCCCAGCTGGGGTGACCGTGGATCTCAAGCCTATGACCTTGAGCTTATATACACAAGACACGGGACCGAAAAATCCGTATATTCAAGTCACCTTGCCAGAGTATCATCTGAAAGGCGCGACTACCGTTACAATCACAAACGAGACTGCCACGATTCTGGACGAACCTCAGTTTGAGAGGTTCCTTGCAAGTGCAAGGGGCGCCGAGAATTTTACAATTTCGGCCTATGGAGCAACTAATGCGTTTTTGGGAGTTTTAAAGGAATCGATAACGTTGAAGAAGAATGTGCCCTTAAATGGTGAGTCGTTATAAAAATTTAACAGCATGGGTGCTAATTGAACAAACAGGTCTTAACAATTTGACAGGATTCTCTTTCGTCGAAGCGGCTGCTGCTTTCCCTCCAGATCCAGATGGGACAAATTTGAAGGGCATGGTGATCCTACCAAATCCGTCAATTGTCACTTTTGAACTGGTGAGCCTACTGTGTTTAGGGTCAAGCCATTACCTTGTGCTCTAGGGAAATGTAACACTCAACATGATCATTGGGGGAATAATCGTCGGCCAAGGCTACATCGACAACGTCCTCCTCGTCCCCGGTAACAACACCGTCCCCATCCGCGCAACCCTCGACATGAAAACTGTCATCATGAACCTCCCCGCCATCCTCACAGCCGAAGGCGATGCACTAAAATCCGGAAACGTCGCCATCTCAGCCTCAGGAAATTCCACCACTTACAACGGCCAACATATTGTGTACTATGAGCAAGTGTTGAATAATCTGGTGGTCACGGGTCAAGTTCCTATTTTTCAGATCTTGACGGATACGCTGCAGGAGTTCTTGGGGAGTAGCACGGGGAGTCTGTTGACGGGTCTACTGGGGAGTCTGAATGGGACGAGCATTTTGGGGAATATTACGAGTATTCTTGGAAATGGAGGAAGTTATGGGAGAACGAATTCTACCAGTCTGTTATCTGGCTTAGCGAACCTTGGAGGTAGAAGTAGTGGTGGAATTGGAAAATTGACTGGTTTATTGTCGGGATTGACGAATTTGAAAACAAGGGACAATCTATGGTCTGAGTTGACGAAGGCGAAGTCAAGCGAGAGTTTGTTGTCTGGATTTACCAAGTTGGATAGTTTGTTGTTATAGTCGAATGAAAGGGGGTTTTGGGGATCTTGAACAAGTCTCGTCATGAAACAATACATCGATGGGAAAGAATTGAACCACTACTTGCCATGATTCGCGAGTCTACTTTGTCTCATGGAATTCCACTTGAATACCGTGAATAACTCAAAATACATAAGAAACCCCGCAAACTTGACATGATGTAAGTGGCAAAGCCAAACATAAGGTATCGCCTGCTACCTCGGAACTCAAGAATGACCACAACATGTGACGCGCATCACACCTCCATTACTGAATCAGAATATCTTCATCCTGACCCCCACCACCATCCTCGTCAACTCCAGACTCCAGACTCCACAGTGTACTCCACATCTCACTCATTATTGCCACTCATATATAGTATCTCAAACTTGATCATCCATAGACCTTAACTCCGGAACTTTCCTCCTTCCCTTCCCTTCTTCATTTTCGTTTCATTCATCGAACAAAGCCGCACTCCTTCCGAAATGGCACCCCCTGAAACCTACACCCCTGCTGAAATATCTTTACACAACATCCCTTCCTCCCTCTGGCTCATCATCTCCGGTGAAGTCTACGACGTAACTTCGTTTCAACATGAGCATCCCGGTGGAGCGAAACGTGTGTCCCCTCCCTTCCCATCCCTTACCCAATCTCTCCCCCTCTTACCTCCTACCACCCCATTCCCCACACCCACATATACATTTACCGGCGCTGGCTAATGTTCTCAAAAGTATTAAAGCTCATGGGTGGTCGCGACGCCACGAAACCATTTCGCAAAACCCACAACGAGCGTATCCTCAAGAACTGGCAATACCGTGACTTGTGTATCGGGAAGGTGGCCCCCCAAGCTACACCTACCCAGAAACCGGTTGGGCGGTTTGGGATTGGGAGGCTGTTGAGTTGGAAAAGGGAAAAAGGTGTTGGGCAAGTGCAAGAAGTGAGAGTTGATGGGAAAGAGGGGGAGGGAGGAGAGGTGCTGCAGGTTAAGGGGGTGAAGGGTGGGGAGGAGGAGGTCGGGGTTGTGAGAGGCGAGGATGTGGTTGTTGGGGAGAGATTGGGGATGGTTGAGGTTGAGAGAAAAGAGAGGAGGGCGATGTATGATGTGTTAAGTAGGGATTTGGCGTTGGTGGCTTTATGACTATGAGACATGGCGGAGGATTAGGTAGTGAGGGATGAAACGAGTATAATCTTGGACCGGATTTTTCTAAGATTACAACTAAAGATGTCCGCAATGTTTGAGAAGTGGAGGAAGCGGTTGCGATAGGGTCATGGAAAAGGATGGAAACACTTGAATATGATACGACTGCTTGGAGAGATAGAAGAATACCTTTACTCTCTCTTGAGAATAACATACTCTAGTACATGCTGATACGAGAGCAGCCGTCCGTAGCCATGAGAAGAGAGACACCAACCTTTTTGGTGACGAAAACCGTTGTTGGTATTAATCCAAGGGGAGTGTCGGCCCATGGTTTGCGAGTCGCGCCGGTCTCTATATTGAACGGGGACACGAAGATGATAGCGCTTTAAGGATCCAGGGACCGGCTTGTTGGTGAGAGACGGCTGTAATGTATTCCGCAGATAATTGAAGGATCTCGATAATGCACATATTTTGAAATCAAGTGCGAATGATAGTCTAGTGGTTACTTTTCTCGTAAAAAGATGGCCTATGGTAAGTTATGTCCCCCAATTCAGCGAGAATGAATGCTATTACTCAGATTCCCATGGTGAAGTGGATCAAAATGTCACCTGACCTAAAGCAGCTATGATAGTGCGCCTCGAGTAGAGCTTAATTCCAACGAGATTATGGGAGTTTCTTAATCTACGATACCTCATTCTGATCAATAAAATTACCTACGTACGCTTTCTCAATACTTAGTCACGTGAAAATCACAATTTCGCACGCCATCGCCCATGCCATCGCTAAGGAATAGCGCAAGCACCAAAAATTCCGAATACATAAGACAATCAATCCCCCTTTCTTTCCTCGCTTCCTTTCTCTCTCCTACACCTGCTTCCATCGATGTAGAAGTCTCCATGTTATCTGCTCAAAGTTTGTGCTTTTTTCATGAGTATTTCTGTCATGTTCTACCTTCGACTGAGTATAGCAGAGACTACGGTGACCTATGCGCGAGTGCGAGAGGCCAATAAGAGGGTGAGGGGAGGGCTTTAGTGGGCCGCTGGGTACGGTTGAGCAGTACGGGGTTTGGGGCAGACTGTGAGACGGCGATTGATGAGATGGAGGGTGGGCGATAGTCGGCGAGCCCGGACAGGACTGGATTTGTTCTTGTCGACCATGACAGGCATTGCGCATTTGCCCCCCTCGCGTTCAATGGCGGGTGCGGTTATCAGTTGATTCTAGATGTGATCGTTTTGCCACGGTTTGTTGCTGTTTTTCTCAACTACGTTTTGTTCTATTCAATTCCCTTCTTCCCACTATCAATATGCATCTCTCTCTTCAACATACTGCTTCGAATATTATGCCTTCATATTCTATCATCAACTTCCAGGTCTATCATGAAAGTTTCCAGATAAGTTTACGATGAGCAAACTATTACGTTCAGCGAACTCGGACGACCAACCAATCGATAAGACATGCCCCACCCCCTTCGATCGGATGACCCCGTCAACGAATCTTCATGGGCATTTGCGGCCAATAATATTATTCCAGGGGATCCGCGAAGAAGTTGCAGAAGGACACACTTGTGACATGTATTTGGATTGATTGGGAAACGGAGTGAGCAGTCTCTGATTTGCACAGCAGATGGAGTGAACTACGCTCATGCTATGGATACTCTGCGCGGGTACTCACGTCACACCTACCTTGTTAGGATAGTGTTGAAATGAGAGATTAGTGTTGAGCGCAATCAACTCATGGTCAAGAAGTCGATAAGGGAATGGAAAATGGGTCCGGAGTCCGAAGGGAAAGGGGCGACACATCAACATCAGCATCAACATTAACAGAAGCTGTTTGATATCGAATCACATCGGTTTCAAGTCACACAGTTCCCGTTTAGTTTCAATTCCTCCCTGATAAGGGCATACTTAATAAGGGCATACTTATCCCTCGTTTGGCGAAGGATCCGGTCCTCGCCGTTCGCACATGGTCTGACAAGCTGTGTCCCACAAACTTATCATCCTTCAACGCCGACCCCTCAATTTTAGTAATCCACTTTCCTCCACTTTCCCTCTCCTCTATTCTCTCTCCTCTATTCTCTCTCCTCTATCATCAATTAATATTTGCTTCTGACATTCCAATATTTCGCCATGAATCCCCTCAGATCCTCCGTCAGCCGTTCGTTACGCTGCACTGTAATCGCTCAGCCTTTCCCTCTCAACTTCCATTCGACACGCGGTATCGCTTCAACAGTGCGAAATGCCACGTCAATCGAAATGCCCTCAGCACACCAACCCTCAATTCCTTTCATTCCACAAGGTACGCAAATCTTGGCTTTCATATCATCAACTGAATTTAATTCTTTCCTCAGAATTTCAACAACTCCCTCGTGACTTTGAATATCGCGTCCCACAACCCCCACAACTTCACAACAGCCAATCACCCAACCCATTCACCGACCTCGTACACTCCCTCACCAACACCCTAGCCCACTCCCCACCTTCCTCCCCCGCCCTAAAGTCCAATTCAACTCTCCGCCACCTTACCTCCCTCCTCCGCGCCTACACCTCCAATCCCCATGAATGGTCGCCATACGCGCACGCCAACCCCTCAAAATCGTATACTCGAAATCTCGTCCTCCACGTCCCAGATGTCTTTAATTTGCTAGTTTTGGTCTGGACACCGGGACAGAAGAGTAAGGTGCATGATCATGCGGACAGTCATTGTTTGATGAAGATTCTGCGGGGGAGGTTGATAGAGAGACGGTTTGCTTTCCCAAAAGCCAGAAACGGTGGGGAAGGGAAGGAGTTGAGAGAAACTGAGAGGAGCGTGTTGAGGGAGGGGAAAGTGGGGTATATGAGCGACGAGCTCGGACTACATTCGATTGAGAACCCCAGTCAGGAAGACTATGCCGTGTCTTTACACTGTAAGTTTCCCTTTATTCTTTATATTTGCTTGGTATTGGGAAGGTGCTGATGATAGTTTGGGGGTACAGTGTATACGCCGCCCAATGCAGCGGTTAGAGGCTGTCGTGTTTTTGAACAGGAGAGTGGGGAGGCGAGGCACGTGATGCAGGGCGCTTATGATTCAGTTAGTGGGGTTGTTGGGTAAGGGTTTTGGGGGATCGAGATCCTCAATTTATAAATGAATGAGACGGTTTGATCTCTTGACGCATATGTTCTTATCTGTCAATAATCACTGTTGAATTGACATATAGTTCAGAATCATTAATCATCAATCTCGTGATAGGACCGCTCCCAGACTACTCATTTCTCGTCATAACCCCATGTTTAAATATTTCTAAAAATTGAATAGTCTATATTGTTAACCAAGGCGGTAATTACTACCTGATGAAACAATTTATTTCTGGATTATATTGTGATTTCGAGTATAATCACGAATTAGTGCAAACTACTCTACCACATAAAGGGTTCTGGCGAATCATTCATGGTCAAAATTAATTTCTGAAAGATTTGACGCCTGTAAATTTAAGGGTGATAGGTGTTCTTGGAGACCCTGCATCCTATTCGTATATATTTAGATGGCATTAAGAACATTTAGGGTAAGCCTAGGCTCGGCAGGATGCTAGATTGCTTCGCCATATGCCTCTCACTGAGGCTGTATTGTGGCTAATGAATGAAAGCTAAATATACCTGCTAATAAGCTACGCTAGTCTGTAAGTGGATTAATGGTGACAAGTAGTGAATCCTACCACTACTCCACACCCAGGCGCCGCCACCAACTGATCTTCTTTCCGAGTTTGCACGATAGACACTAGTCAGTGCACACCTGGCGTGGCCAATCAGGAAGTAAAGTTTCCTTGACAGATCTTCAGATCCTTAGACTAACGTATTGATACCCTTTCCAAAACAGACTAGCACCGAAGTCACTTGTTGGCTGTGCAAAGTACAGCAAATAAATTTAGCCCCAATTTTGGATCTTGCAATCCTGGGAACAGAAATAGCCGTCGATAAGAGGATCAATTGCTTTCGAAATGCGCACGCAAATCCTGTTGAGAAATGAGCCTCAACGGTGGATTTTGCCATCCTCTGAACAGGAATGGATGCTGCTCGGTGCTTTCAAAATGCTCATGCCAGATTGCAGATGAATTTTATTATATCTTTATAAAATGAATTCGAGTTCCACAACCTTTGAATAACATAGTAATCTTGCCTTTTCAAAATACAGTTCTTTATTCAATTACTAACAGCATCGATACTGATTCCTTTAGTATCATCGGAAGGTCCATCAAGCTACTTCCTCGAAGATAATTTCAAACCCGGAAAGAAAGAGCCCGTTGCCGCAACAATTAAAGAACTGGTCGAAGACGCTAAACTTGCTGCTGATAGGTTACGGGCCAAAGATAAGTTGAGTTACCACAACTTTAACCTGATATGGAAGGTACCCAGGCTCCTTTATCGAAAGGATATGAATCCCGCCCAGACAGATGGTTACAACAAAGTACTCAGTGAGGATCTCCCCTTTCCTTTTTTTATACCTAGCTAATAGCATATCAGCAACATTGAATTGGTTGTCGTCTTTGAAATCATCAACAACTTACCAGTCGACTAACATGTTCGCCAATGGCGACAATGATGCCACAGGACCTGAAGGAAGTGGAAAACGCTGGACATCGTCTAAGGATAAGCCTGGAGAGAAAACCGATGATACAGATCTGAAGGCCGGAATTTATAAAACCGGGAACAAAGCATGCGGGGATCCAACAGTAAAAGCTGTACATTGGCGTGACCTGGCTCCTGCATGGCTTCCTCAATGGAGCCACTTAGAGAAGAATCGCTCCAGTATTACAGTAAGTCATAACCATTGCTCTTCAGTCCTTGTACTCCAGGGCTTTTTTTTTGTTTACAAGCCTTGTAGTATTGTGACTGTCTCTTAGATAGTACGACGGCTTACCAAAGTGTTTCAAAAATACCTGCTGGAGAGTTCCTAAATGTATTTGAGAGTTTTGAATCTTACAACCCAACCCAGTTGTGGAGCTTAGCATTCACACGTCAGGTTAGTACTGTCGTTTGACATTTCTTCCTTCACTTTGCTCAATCAGTTAATTTGCCTTGTCCAGTTTCTCCAGTTCAACGGGTTAAATAGTAAGTTATTTCTCCAAATTCGCCGTTCCTTTCGAGATTGGTGCTATCCAGACTCTGACAAGTCCTCACAGTTGGCCATATCAAATTGGAGGGTAGTGATTGGATGGATATTTATGATAACCCAAGAAAGGAAAACTTTTTCGACGCTGATGCTTATACATTTTTCATATTGTTGCAGAAATTGGGCAGCTTGGGATATCAGCTGGAACAGGATGGGGACAAGTGGAAGGTAGTGAAAATTCGTAATTCTGTTCCAGCAGTTACTGGGAGGAGTTTTAGAGCTTAGTCCTGCGAGATAGGTAGGAGCAAGCTTTAGACCAATACTATGAGGATCCTATCTAGAATCTATGAACATGTATGACTACACTTTATAGTCACCTCTTGAAATTATCCCACATTACTTCCTAGCAATGTAATGGCGCTGCATCGTCTCAGTCATGTGAGTGGCAACATCAAGATATTCGATAGCTCTAGAAACCTAGAATTAATTCAGAGTATTTCTGCGACCGAAATATGAAACCGCTAATGGATGATTGCATGATATCACAAGCCATTCATTCCGCAAAGCTCATACTGAACAAGGGATCAAGTGAACTACCTATACGCATGATCTAATGAACAAGTTCCTCTCATCATAAGACTTTGCTATTAGGATCAACTCGAAGGTCGAACTCTGAAAAACAGGCCAAGCTACTTTAGGAGGGTCTCGCCATTCATGGAACGTACATAAATGTAACTTCATTCTATGTAACATCAGTGTATACCTATCCAGTCTAGATCTCTGCGAACATGGGGCTTGAGTCATGGAAATCATAATTGATCGAAATATCACGTTGTATTGTGGTAATGAAGAAGAAACTTTAGAACCTCAAGAACTTAATTTGGCGCCCTAACTAATGAAAGTCATTTTTTGAGTTGCTCTAACCTTTGCTCTTCTCGCTTGATTGCTTCTATAAAGATTTATGGTTACTGAATAGTCACAACTGGCAATGATAGTTGCTAACATATAGTGCTGGACTGACTCGCCATCTGCTGATCTCGCACCGTTCGCCTGACTTTGACTTCACACTAAGAGCGGGGAATTTGCAAAATAAACTTTAAATTCATTAGTGGTGATCTCCTTTTCCGATTCCCCGGGTTTTAAAGTTCCTTTGGAGAATCTAGCGGCGCCACTGACAGCCTTTCTTCTCTGCTAAATATGCGGGCTGACGCAAGGTACCTGGCGTGCCAATTTTCTGTCGACGGTGATGGGAGCCGTTTCTCGGCCACAGGGTAGACTCCTAGCAATAGTTCTGCTATTTGCAGATTGTTCTAATTAATTCCCGCGCCACCACTCAGCAGCATACAGCGAAGGTTCGAATGCTGAAGCTCTGAACGCTACCAGCAGCTCGTACCAGCTTGTAATCCGACATATCGAATGTCAAAGCGGTCGCTAAATAGTACGAGTTCAATTATACTTTCTCGCTTGAACCGAAGTTGACCTAGCCTTAGTCAATGATCTCCCTAGTGGATGATCACAGACAAGCTAATGGTGATCTCGCCCCCTTTTCATTGATTTGGGCACCCATTTGGTGACCATGTAGCATCGAGAACGTCATCTATCATCCGATCTTGAGTTCCTCTTGGGTATGAATGCATTTAACGCGAACCATATCGATTGCTACAATCTGCCATACAAGCCTGGTATGCAAGAGCATGCATTGCACAAAATGAAAATGGCTGGAAAGTGAAGCAAGCCGAGGAAGCTTTGATATTTATTATCCAACGAATTCCCCTCTCTCATACCAATCTCAACCCGCTTCGTTACAACTTCTCATAAACACTAGCCAGAAAAACAGCATGGCTCTCAAAGACCACCCAGTGCGAGACCATCTCGTAGCCTTCATTGGCGAGTTCGTGGGGACCTTTCTCTTCTTATTTTTCTCCTTTGCTGGTGCTCAAACAGCCAATTTATCCTACGAAAATCCAGCTGTCAAGGCTGGTCCGGATCCCGCGAGACTTCTATACGTCTCCCTTATCTTTGGATTCAGTCTCGCTGTGAATGTTTGGATATTCTTTCGTGTTAGTGGAGGACTGTTCAATCCTGCAGCAACCCTTGCGCTGTGCCTTGTTGGGGCTGTAACCCCTTTCAAAGCTTTGCTTGCGGCGGCGGCACAGGTTGCCGGTGGGGCGCTCGCTGCGGTTGTTGTCAAGTTCATTCTTCCAGGAGATGAGGTCCTCTTTGCCGTCTCGTTGGATCCAGGGGTTTCTATTGTGCAGGGTCTCTTCATCGAGATGCTACTGACGCTCGAACTTGTATTCGCCATTTTGATGCTCGCTGCGGAGGTGAGTAATTGAACTAATGCGTAGAACAACGCTGATGTATCTTCAGAAAACCAGAGCTACCTTTATTGCCCCTATTGGCATAGGCCTTGCGCTGTTTGTCGGACATATGGTAGGAGTCTACTGGACTGGGGCGGGAATCAACCCTGCCCGAGCGCTCGGCCCAGCAATTGCCTCACTCTCGTTTCCGGTTTATCACTGGCTGTATTGTACGCGCTCTCCTACGCATAAATGTTCAATGCTGACATGTTTCTTAGGGGTTGGCCCATTAGTCGGAGCTGTCATTGCAGCGGCCTTATACAAACTTCTGAAGCTGCTCGACTACGAAGCTGTCAACGGTCATCAAGATATCCCGGCTGATGAGGCAGTTGCACTAGAAGCACACGCGGAACGAATCGAGAAGGCTTTGAAATCTTGGAGACCTACTGGTGGGATGTGGAGCAATTGGCGAAACAGCGGCATACCAATGAGGGATGCCGTTGTCAGGGCCCCATCCCGACCCAAAACGCCCCCAAACGATCTCAGAGTTCCGGGGGCATCAAGCATGGATGGTCTTATAGGAATGGCTCAATCCTCGCCAGGTAAGTCGATAGTCCGCGATATGTCGAGCATGGACAATATCAAGCAACCGCTAGAGTACGATGTTGGTCAATATGAGAGACAAGTGGAATGGAGTTGCTTTCCTAGCACACTCAGTGTCAATGGTCCTCTAGGCACATCGAAACAAATGAAAGCCGAGTTCTAGTACAACTATGTGCTAAGGCATACTGGAGTGAGGAGTTTCATAATATATTTGGAATGATGTAACGAGCAAATGATTTTATGGGCGATGTATTATAGGACATGTTTAAAGATGCTTTCTGGGGAACCTTGAATTTCCTTCAAATAATTGTACATAAGGCCAAATAGTCAAAATTAAAAGCTGTTGAGAATAATTCCCGCCTGAAAGTACATTTATATGTCTCATGGATTGTGACGGAAGACGAACAAATCCTGATTCAAGCAGGTTCACTTGAGACGAGGTCGATGGAAAGGTTTGATCACGTCCTCAGTTATGTTCATTGCGTGAATTGAAAAATCAAGCTCCGCTGGTGAATGAGGCAGCATGGCTAAGGGAAAGTATATCTGCGATAGCCCACAGATTTCAATGCATAGGCTGGAGTTGAAAAAGAAATGATTGATCAACTCAAACCGAGTTTGGCTCATTCAATATAGCTTCAGACTGCGATATCGCCTCTTCCAATCTCTCAATATCCTCGTTCAACTCCCGACGAGCCTTCCGGTCCGCTACACTCTCGGCTGCAATCTTGCTGACAAGGGAGTCGGGAAGTTGGTCCAAGAATTTATCTGAAAAGATGTCCATCGTCTCATTCATAAAAGCTTCGTTCAGGCTATTCTTGCAAACCATGTCAGTATAGTGCTGGACAGATGTAGAATAGTATGCTTTGAAGACGTCATGGATTTCGAAGACAATTTGACGATCATGAGTGAGCACTTCCTGGAGCTTGGACTGATTGGCCTTCGCGAACTCCGTCAACGTCCGAAAGGAGGCAGGTTGTCCTTCGGTCACAGAACTGGAGATGCTGGGAGCCCTGCCTGGTGCTTGTGCAGAGGCACCAACACCCGCAAATATTGAAGTTAAAGGAGCGGCTTCTGATGACACAATTGATGGGAACAGACTGCTCCCATTCGAAGACGCCTTCGGAGTAGAAGTAGTTGCGCTAGATGAGACTGGTACTCCGAATAGAGTTTCGGACTTCGGTTTACCAAACAGTGAGGAGTTGATCGACAGGAATGGGTCAGTCTCTAGTCTCGCAAGTGCACTTATGAAACGTAGCGTGCGAGCCTCCCGGATATCCTTCACAAATTGTTCTTCGCATGCTACCACTTGGAGGCCTTCTCGCTCGTTATCGATTAGCGTAAGGCAGGTTTCTTGGAAATTCCTCATCTTCCTTCGAATTTAAAAAGCCACAAGGGTCTCTAAAGCGAAAGTAACTTGTTTATTGCTCGATGCCTTGTTGATACAGTGTTGAAAGGCAGTGACGAATACGTTCTCAACGCTGTCCAAAAAAATCTTTGTAAGGGTGGTCCAATTGAATGTTTGTTCCTCAAATAACCTTTCAATCAAAGGATAGGGGACAATGCCGGGGATGCCACAAAACTTCGTTTCTTGATATCGGGTGTTAATCCAAGTGTATATGTTCTTGTGTCGATTATCTCCCGTAGTCGACGCGGCCATGTCGGAGACGAGATCTTTCCCAGGATATGGGGTCTGAAATTGATAACTAGCCCCGGAACCCACAAGTTGATCTCTCAATAATTTTTTCTTGTTATATGCCAGTCTTCTGTGAAGTGAAGTGGAACCGTCTTCAGTGTTATTGCTGGGACTGAAGTCGTCACTTAGCAATCTGTATTTAGGTAGCTGATAAGCCTTCACAATAGATCGCAAATACGTCCATTGGTCTTTGACAGTACTCCTGGCGGGTCCCAGATTGGCGAGTCGTGATTTCTTTAGTTGCAAGATTTTCCTGGTCTGCTCGTTGAATGCGGGGAACTCGGATCTGATGTGAGCACAAAACACATTACTAAGTCCGGTACGTAGGGCATCAATTCCCATGCGCGTTGATTCAATACCGGAGTCGTTCCACGGCTTTCCCATAAAAAGCGTGGATTCTTGTGCTCTTGCGACGTCTAATTTCATACCGGTTTTAGCGTTGGAACTGGATCTATTCTTAACGCAGTACCAGCCGTGATGCAGGATCCGGTCCTGGTTGCGAGCTCTCCGAAGAGTCTACCGGTGTGTTTTAGTATAACTTGCACATATTGGATATTGGGAACTTACTGCTTCAAATGCATCTGCGTCCGTCATTGGAGCTAGGTCACATTTTGTCAAGACACCTATCGTCCGCTGCCCATCCGTATCTACATCATCTGCGAATTTGAAGATCTTCTGACCAACAGTTCCCTGAGAAGCTTCCATCACAGCACTATCATCATCTATTAATGGTTTGTTGCATATTCGGAGTTAAATGATGCTTACATAATCACAGTTCTTTTCTCCTCAATCAGGGCAATTACGAGATTTTCGATATCTGCCGCAGAAGTCGTGTCCTGCTCGGTGTTTCCAGCTATGACACGTTAGCACACACACACCAGATTCGGGATCATCTAGGCCACGCACCCTCATATAGACCAGGCGTATCGACGAAACTCAAGCTCTTGAATGCCGGACCCCGCATCTCAATTTGCAAAACGTGGCTTGAGATCTGAATTGGCGCTTTGTCTACAGGCTTGATAGCATGTACTTGATCTCGAGCAAAAACTGGAGCGGGAACACCAAGGATCTCCGATGCCTGCTTTCATTAGTGATTGTTCCACGTGCTCGAGGGGCTCTGCTTCTCCTTACTTCCCGTAGCAGAGTTTCGAATTCGGATTGGACCATTGGCTCATTGAATACCTGGCCCAGATTGAACTTTTGGACTTTTTCCTTGTCCATGGAGGACAAATTGCGAGCTTTCGGGTCAAGAATAATGCTAGGTTTGATTTGGAATTTCTTCAAATCTTCAATAAGCGTAATTTCAATGGGAAATCTCGTACCAATGCCAGTGGTAATCGGAACAGGTAGTCCCGTCAAGTTCTCCAGGAGACTCGACTTCCCGCAAGACTGCGCACCAGCAATGACCAGCTGCGCAAAATTAGTCAGATAATCAAAGAGATGGGATGGTTGCATACCCTCGGTAATTCAATATCTTTCCCCACTCCAAGCTTTTTGTAGGTATCGATGATCCTCATATACTTCACGGTCTCATTGTTATTGAAAACGTTGCCTTCGACGGGAATTTCTAGGCCTGCTAGTCTCCCATTTGGTTCATTTTCACCAATGAGTGGCATTTTGGCAGTGTTCATTGAAGCTCGTTTTTATGAGTCTGAAATAATTGAAGAGTGTGGATCTCTTATTGCTGTTGCGAAGGTACAAATTTTGTGTTTGAAAACGGCGTCTATGAATCTGGAAAGCCTAAGTATTGAAACAAATAGTAGATAGATATATTAGAAAATTGATTTCACGGATAGATGAAATCTGAATGACGAGTACTTTTATGAAACCTCGAGTGTTCAGCTCGCGGGTGTAATGCACTTCGCCACTCGACCCAGCGTACCGGTACATTCTGCTACAGATCGACACTTTAACAGTGAAAGCGCGCGCTTGCGGCCGGGAATATATGCACCTCGCCTTGCAGGAACCTTCCGTATAGAGATTGTTGCTGTTCAGAGTGATTTACATTCACGACGGGCTTACAGCGGGGTTGTTGTTGGTGTTTCATATCGCTCAATTAAGCTTACGTATTAAGATTCAACCCAGCAACACCTCATTCCTCCCAAATACCCTAATGAGAAGATCAACTGCTAGATTGTAGTGAGATCACAGATCATTCAGGAGGAATAAGTATCATAGAATAACATATCAAGCACGATTCATTTGTTTTCCCGCCCGTTAGCCAAAGTCACGTGAAGGTAGAGGGCCATGGGCTCAGGTGGAAGCTTGCAGTTTCCTCTATTCATAGAAACAGAAACGATCTTTTAATACACCTTCATTTAGTCCCAGGATAACTGGGTAACATTCACTGCCTGAATTGCGCCACTAGTATATTCTGAAACAAGCAACGTCTTCCCGTCTGGACTGACCGCAAATTCACGCGGGAACAAGCCAGTTGGTATGCGCGGAAACCCCAGCTTACCTCTCAGAGCTGCTTTAACATCAACTACGGTAAGACCGGTAGTGGTATTTGTGTAGCTGAATCTATTGGAATCAGCGGTTATGATATGGGTGCCTTGGTTGACGAAAGTGAGGCCGACAGGAGATGTGCCGACCTGCACGCTCGCTACAAGCGCATCTGACAAATTGGTTTCCAGTTTCGCAGCATCAAAAGCCAGAAGCTTGTTGCTCTCTCGAGCGGTCACCCAGACGTGTTTTCCATCGCCCGAGACTGCTATTCGAACCGGGCCGCAACCTGCGTTGAGACTAGTAAG